>OFFQ01000852.1_pt1 | contig 20472 bp, 22 predicted proteins | sample 1521411 | NCBI WGS metagenome assembly OFFQ01 (sample SAMEA3504110, study PRJEB24116) | mouse gut metagenome | biome: mouse gut; feature: mouse-associated habitat; material: faeces | place: Denmark | collected 2011 | reverse complement strand
GGCTTTTTCGGCTTCGAGTTTTTTCAGTTCTGGGCTTGGCTCGTACATTCAAATGACCTCCTTTATTTTTGATGTAGATATGAAAAAACGCCTGTCAGGTTTGACAAGCGGTTTTTGTGTGTGTATGTAATTTGGAATGGGATAGCCGTAACGCGGCGCAAGGGGCGGACAGCCCCTTGTTTGGAGCGAAGCGACGGGAAACGGCCCTGACTTTCTTCAAGTCAGGGCCGTTCAGCCTCGCAGAGCGCACATACGGGGGACACCCCGTATAGAAGTGCGCCCTTCGGGATTTTCAATAGTCAGGACAGCCGACCGAAATGCTGGTCTACCAGCTTATCCAGTGTCCCAGCTTTTGCGGCCTCCGCCGCGTCAGCCTGGACAAAATTATGAGTGCTGCCCTTCAATTCATCATCAAATCCCAATATGTAGTTTGTGGCGATTAGGTAGATGATGCGGGTCGGAGCCATACCGTAGACCTGTTTTTGCAGGATGTGACGGATGCGCTCCTTTTCATCGGGGAATGTCGCTTTCAGTCCCTCGCTCCGGTAGAGCCGCTTGACGATCTCCGTGATGTAAAGCCCGGACTTCATATACAGGTCGGCAAGAGTCTTGTCCGGGTCATCGAAGCATCCGGGATTATTTTCCTCCAACTGGTCCACCATCATGGACACCACCCAGCGGGGCGTGAAAATTTGATTGGTCTTTTGGGGCGGGATGTAGTCAAAAATATCCTCATCATGGCTTTCGTCAAAATAGTCGGCCAACTGCTGCTTCTTGCTCCAGAACTCCGCCACAGAGTCGTTAAACACCACCTCATCAAAGAGATGTCCGTTAAAATGCTTGACCTCGCCGGTGTCCGGGTCAGGATAATCACCGCCGTCCCGCAGGAAACGAAAATTCTCGATGGTGATGCCGGTGACTTCCAGAAATACATCAGCCTCAGTTTTCGTATCGAAATTGGCCAGCGTCAGGTCGCCGTCCCCATAAGCCATGATGAAGCTGGGAATGGTGCGGGAGAAGCCCCGGAGATGGGCGCGGACTTCATCCTCCACGGACTGTTTTTCCTGCTCCGCCTTGTGTCGCTCCGCCTGCTCCACGACCTCCTTGGGCTTTTCCTCAACGGTCTGCTGAACGGTCTCCTGCACCGTTTCCACAAGCGATTGCAGGGCATTGTTCATGGCGGCAGTATAGTCGGACTCTGCCTGCTGGACCTCCTGCGCCGTAGACGCCGCCTGTCGCTTCCGCTCTAACTCTGCCTGGGCAATGCGAGACTGCTGCTCATAGTCACCCTGTATCTTCTGGAATGTATGGTCGATCTCCTGATCCACCTGCCGTTCCAAACGGGCCTGCGCACCCTTCTTCATGCCATAGCCCTCGGCGGCGGGAGCGACCACATTTTCCCGGATATGTGCTTTGACGGCCTCAGTCAAAGTCTCGATATGCTCGGCGGTGGGATTTTCCGCAATGGCTTCCACTTGGGCTTGGATGTCCTCTGTGACCTCGTAAATCTTTGGCCCAAACAAGTCCTGCGTTCTGCCAATGATGGTCTCATTGGGAATTTCTACTTCGCCGTCCTCATCCACAGTCACGGTGTTCATACCATCCAGCCGCTTCGGGTCAACTTTCCGGCCCTCCTCCTGGGCCGGGGTCAGCTTCTCCACGATCTCCCGGACGATGGCCGGAGCGCCGAAAATATTGCTGATATTCTGGAACAGGAAGTTGGACATGAAGCCCCGCCGTACCACCTCCTGGCTTTTCAGCCGCCGAGGGATGGATAGCACAGACGCGGCATCCAGCTCCACCATCCGGCCCTCGCTGTCCTCGCCCAGAACAGGGAAGAAGTTCAGCAGCCGCCGGATGTTCTCCTTCCGGTCATCGCCGGTCCCCCGTCCGCCTGCGGTATCGGCGGTCAGATTGTTGGCGAACTCGTCAAAGATGATCAGCGTCCGGGCGGGATCAAAGTCGAAGACATAGGCGGTCTCTTTGCGGAAACGCTGACTGTCACGGGTCATGATGCAGGGGTTCTGCGCCCGGAACGCCGCCTGCATATAGCTGGACGGGCTTTTCATATTGCACAGCATGAGAACGCCGCTCCACTCCGGGATGGTGACGCCCACGGTGAGCTGGCCCACGGTCAGGGTGATGGTCTTATCGTAGTTTGCAATGGCCTCTTTCACCTGGTCGAAGGCTTTTGCCGACTGCTCATCTTCATCGCCGGTGCGTCCGTCCCCCGCCGCGAGAACAACTTTGTACTCGCTGAAAACCTCGTCCTCCCGGAGCAGCTTTTCCAACGCCTTGGCGCTTGCCACTCGGTTCAGATACCACATGGTATGGGACAGCTCCTGCCGCAACTCCGGGGTAGAGAAGGGGTATTTTTCCTGCGTTGTCAGAGCGTGGAGGAACTTCCTGATTTCCTCCTCATGGACAAACTTCCCACGCTCATCCGTGGCGAAAAACTCATTCAGGTCAAAGGCGTAGTCCACAGTATCCTCGCCGGACAGGTCCAGCCCCTTCTCGATGCGCTCCCGGATCATGCCGGAGAGCTGATAGGTGAACATGGCCAGCCGGGGCAGCGTTTCATAGGGATTGGCGTCCTCGCCGTCCCAACTCGCTTTCGCCTCCTGCTCGTCGGCGTAGGACCAGTTGAAGATCTGCTCCTTAGAAAATTGTTCGCTGGCAAGCTGCTTGAAAGGCGTGCCGGACAGATACAGCGTGTGCTTCCGCTTGATGTTGCGGAAGGCCCGCTCGGTCTTCATGGTGTCCACGCCCTCCTGGGCCTCGTCCACAATCAGCAGGTCAAATTCCAGCTCACTCATCCAGCGCAGCTTATCAAAATTGCCACCGAAATAGACGGAACCTTTCAAGCCTTGCAGCGACTCAAATGCGATCATGCGCTTGGGTGATCCTTCCTCCCGGTGACGCATGGCCGAGAGATATTCCTCCCGCGACAGAACACCGGGCTTGTCTTTCAAGGCATCGGTGTCGGAAACAAAAGAATACTCGCCCCGCCAGCCGATGAACTTGAAGAAATCCTCCGCCCAGGAGTTGGCGATGCTGGGCCGGTTGGTGACAATCAGCACCTTGGTAAAGCCCATCTGTTGAATCAAATCATAGGAAGTCAGCGTCTTGCCGAACCGGGGCTTGGCGTTCCAGAGAAATTCCGCGCCGCCGTTCTCAAAATAGGCTTTTGTCATGGAAACAGCTTCCTGCTGCTCCTTCCGCAGGGCGTAGGTCAGCTTTTCCTCGCTGCCGGGGAGCTTCCGCTGGGCAAAATCGCTGAAATGTCGGTGGGATGCGGGGCCGTCCACATGGAACCACTCGGTTCCCCGCTCCCGCTCCAGCCCCACAGCGGACTCCAGATAGGCGTGAAAATCGTGGTCGGTGAAATACTCCCCGGAGCCGTCCTTGAAGATGGCGTTATCCTGCCAGGCCAGTTGATACTGGATACCGGCGGTGTGGGTCTGCTGCTTGATGCGCTGGGTGACGGTCTGCTTCTCGGTGTAGCCGATCTTCGTCCAGCCCTCGTGGTAGCTGACGCCGGGGGTGTTGTAGGCGTAGATCATGGGGACGACACGGGAGAAGGATTGAATTTTTGCAACTTCCATCATGTCATCTCCTTCGCGTGAGTTTCAATAAATTCAATTTCCTTTGCGTCCAGACCGTATTTCTTGTAAAGCTGCTGGTCGATTTCGGGAATAGATTTTGTCCAGTCAATGTCGGAGGCAGAAGTAAAATCTTGAAGAGGAACCATACGCCATGTATCACGGTTATTGTCTTGCGTGATTTTGAGAATGCCGAGCATTACTCGGGCAAATTTTGTTTTCACATATTTCAAAGTATTTTCTGCCTCAATCTGGGAGCTAAATGCTCCTATACCAATAAAAGTTTGCGTGTATCCTTCGTCAGGTTTAGCAACAACAGGGGTGCTAAGTATTTCGCCAACAGAGCCGACACCATTTACACGAACAACAAGGACTTTCCATTTATTGAGATTTTCGTGGGATGTATCAGTAAATCGAATAGGAAAGTATCTCCACTGGCGTTTATTCTTTATGACCCCCAAAACTGAGATGTCGCTCTCCTCCCGCCTTTGCTCGGTAAAGAGTGAAACTTTCTCAAAAATATTATTTCTAAATCGCTTGTCTTTCCCATTACTACCGATAACAGTTCTAAACTCTGGATAGGCCCGATATAATTCGTCCAAATTGAAACGGTTCTGAACATAAATAATGCTCATCAAACTGCCGCCTTCTTCTTTAGGTGCAGCCTTGTGCATGATTGTGTTCAGTTCTGTATATGGTGAAAATATTTCGATTGGGTCAAACACCCGAACACTATCGTGATATGTAATCGCAACGCCGCCTTTGATTTCCGTGTTCGCAAAAATCTTGCTTGCATCCTGTTCATAATGTAGTACTTTCAAATGTGGGTCAGAGAGCATTTTTTGATTCCATGCCTTGGGGGTAGAACCGGCATTGAAAAGAAAACGGGCAGGGTGGATCAACTCCACTTTGTCCGCAACTTTATAAGCGCCATCCAAAAACAGGTGATAAATTGGCGGCGCATAGCCCTTATTTTCACCCAAAGTTTCATCCTGATACGGCGGATTTCCAATCACAAAATCAAACTTCATCGCCCGTTTCCCCCTTGTTGGTAATGCTGAATATTCAACGCTCCCGCCGCCAAGCCAGTTATAGACCCGGCAGCGCGGTTGTTTATTTTCTTTATCAGGCTCGGAAATCCCATCCAAAAACTCAAACAGGTTAAATTGCCGGAACTCCTCCTCGGCGGTACTGTACGGAATGGTCCCATGTAGTCCGTCCATCTGCCACACATTCCAGACGATTGCCGTGATGAGCTTCCCATATTCGGAAAGGGTGGGCTTCCGCCGCCAGCGTTCCCACAGGTATTCCTCAAAGGTCATCAGCAGGTTGACACGGGCGATCAGGAGATTGTCCCCCTGAAGCTCATAGCCATAAGTTGCGTGAAACGCTCGAAAAGTCCATTTCAGCCATTCTTCTTCCGTTTGGGTGTTCTCGTTCACTGTCCGCAGTTTCCGGTCCAGCAGGCCGATGCGATCTGGAACAGGGATAGCTTCGCCGCTTTCCACATCGTACCGGCTCACCAGAAACGGGGCCTCCCCGCAGGTGATCTCCAGCACACGGGCATCTACATACTTCTGCCAGCGGGCTTTGCTGTCCCACATCTCATCGGCGTAGCCGCACATCTTCCGGCACACCCACAGGGGCGTGGAGACTTCCCCATGCTGCCGTGTCCGGCTGGACTGCTGCTCCAGCTCCTTCCGGGCGCGGGTCTTGATAACGCTGGCGTTAGGGCCGGTGATTAGCTCCGGCATGATCTCCTCGTTGCGCCCATAGCGGGGGCCGAGAGCGGTATAAGCGTCTGTGGCCCACATGATGCGCTTTCCGATGGTCTTATCCAACAGCAGCTTGTCCAAAATGCCCAAGGAGTGAAGCTTCAGAATGTCGTCCTGGATGTTGAGTATCATTCCGCCCCTCCTCCTGGGCCTACGGAATGGTGTGCTTTTTTATTGAATAGAGAAAAGGTGTACCGGACAGCATACCACATTCACCATTGGGCGCAGCGCTCTTTGATACAGATACAGATACGCAAACAGCCGATTGTTTGCGGATTTCACAAGGCTTGAATCTGAACTGCGATTTTAAGGCGCCGTTCTCCCCGAATGCCGTTCCTGCCCGGAATCTCATCCCGGCGTATCGCTTCCCTTGGTGCGCTCATATCGTGACGGCACTTCGCCGGAAAGCATATCCCATTCGGACGGTCATGCAATTTTCAAGGTTCAGTGGTGTGTATCAGGTACATTGTAGCGAAAAAATGCGCCCCTTCCCGTATATCCAAGAGGATGGAAAAGGGCGGTAAATCGGCGTGATTTCCACGCTTATGGACGGAGGTAGAGATGGAAGCAAAATTGACCATACAAGAGCGTTTTAAAGACCTGCGGGTTGTTGACCGGGGTTTGAGCCTGGAACAGCTTGCAGAGCAGACAGGGCTTTCCAAATCCGCCCTTGGTAAATATGAATCTGAGGATTTCAAGGATATAAGCCCCTTTGCCATCGTGACGCTGGCGAAGTTCTACGGCGTGTCTACCGACTATCTGCTTGGTCTGACAGAAAACAAAAATCCCGCAAACGCAGAGCTACAAGCCCTGCATCTGCGGGATGATGCGGTAGATGCGATACGGGATGGGAAATATAATAAGCGGCTGCTGTCTGAGTTGCTGGTGCATGACAAATTTCAGCAGTTAATGGTCGATGCCGAGGTCTATGTTGACCGGATCGCCGACAGCAGGATCAACGATATGAATGCCATGCTTGAAGCGGTGCGCCAGCAGATTATTCAGCAGTATGCTACAGAGGATGGAGATTTGCATACCCGAACGCTGGCTCTCGCTCAAATCCAAACAGCGGAGTATTTCAAACAGGTGCTGTCTGATGATCTGATAGGTATTCTATCGGACATCAGAGAAGCCCACAAGCAGGATGCCACCACCGCAGACGAGGAGTCCACCGCCGAAGCCGTCAGCGAGTATTTACAGACCGCTATGAGTTATGAGGGCAGCCCGCAGGAAAAACAGGCCAGAGTTTATCTTGCGGGGCTGGGCATTGACTATGGCGCTATATCTAAAGAAGAATTTGTAACGCTGATTGGAATTTTGCAAAAATCCAAGAAACTGAAAATTAAGCAAGCCAATCAACGAGGCAAAAAACGGAGGAAATATGAAATTATCAAAGATTAAAATTAAAAATTATAGACTCCTGATTGATGCTGAACTGGAGGTTGACTCCCAAACAACACTGATTGTTGGGCGCAATAATACTGCCAAAACATCTTGCTTCGAATGTATCTGCAATGTGTTGAATGGAAATCCTTTTTCATTTAACGACTATCCCTTGCAAAAACGGGAGAATCTCTATACCAAGATAGCTTTATTTATGGAGAAAAAGCTTACTCTTGAACAACTTTATGAGCAGTTAGAACCAATATCTATAGAGTTACTAGTGGATTATACTTTGGATGATCCGGATGAGAACTTGGGTGCATTGTCTCCTTTTATAAATTTCTTCATTGCGGAAAATAAAGGACCCCAATTTGGATTCTTTGGTGATGCATGGCAAACAATATACCAATCCAATAAGGCGTGTGGGGCTATAGAGCATAATAATCTTATGAATACTGTTGAACCCGTTTATAAAGCCCTGGAAACATCAAATATGCAATTGCTTTTTGATGCTCTCGAAATAAAGCGATATCCGATTACTAAAAAGTCCGAAAAAGCCAGATGGAAAAATTTTCATAAACAACTAAAAGAGGTTAGAAGGAAAAAAGCTATCGATGTTTTTGAGTTAGTCAATCAATCAAACTTGATTCCTGTACCTCCCAAACTGGAAGGGTATTATCGTCTGTATTGCGATGCTCCTGAAACAATCTATGCCGCAGACACTACAATCCAATCGTTTTTAAATTTGGATTATGCACAGTTCGTAACGGCAATTGACTTTATGTATCCAGATGCAATGTTTTCAACTGAACATGGCGTCAAAGGAGAAGAGTACGATAATGTAGTCTTTGTTATTGGAAGAGGGTGGAATCAGTACCAATTTGAAGTCTATGCGCCGATGATAACAGGGCAATCTGCCATTCCAACCGGAAAACAGGCATCATATGAACGAAACCGAAACCTTTTCTATGTATGTTGTTCAAGACCGAAAAAAAGATTATTCTTATTCATATCCATACCAATAGAACCAACTTTTCGATCCTTTTTAGTTGAACTTGTTGGAGAGCAGAATATATTTACTTATAGTCAATACCTCGAGTCAAACATGAAATAAGCTGAATATGATGTCGATAGATATACCTGTAAAATCAAGGGAACCCCAATCCATCCGTTAGGCCAACTGATGAAGAAAGAAAAATTTGGTAGTTTCAAATTAAAGGCGCATGAAAGAGATACACTTATCCGTATGAAAAAGCAAAAAGCAAGCTGAGTATCGGTTGATTTGATACTCAGCTCGCTTACTATAAAATTAGGAATTGCCTTCAATTCCGCTGTGCGGGCCGGAAACCTGTCTGAGATAACCTTCCAGATTGCCGCAGAGAACCAACTCCGCATAGTCCAAAGGGGCGTTATAGATAAGCCAGTCCAATTCGGAACGGGCGTTGACGCTCATAGCAACCTCCCTCTCGACCTCGGCACAGTCAATAGAAATCATACTCCTGTCCGCATAGCGCAATTCGACATTGCCGGTGTCGATGTTAAACTCGCACGATAACAGCTTGTTCATAGTGGAACCTCCGTAAAACCTTGCATTTTGTAACCAATCCTGACTGACAGTTGCCATTCGTTTTTTGATTACTGTTTTACGGACACCCACCTAAGGCTGCGGTTGGCTTTTTGATCAATTGTTCCAGCGCGGCTTTGATTTATCAAAGGCGCAAGAAATCAGAGAGAGTATAACCGTGAGAATGGGTAACGAGACTGTCGCAACACACGAAGGTGTTCACTGTCTTACCGGTCATGCCGGAAAAGGTCAACAATTTGACTGGGTATTTGTGCTTGGCTTGGAGGATGGATCTATACCTGATTTTAGAGCGAAAAACCTCGAATCCAAACGCGAAGAAGCCAGAGTGCTTTCTGTTATGATATCCCGTGCGCGGATTGGCGTTTTTGGAACTTATACAAAAATCGATACGCGACACTTTAGGAAACAGCCTTCAGAGTTTATTGAGCATCTGAATAAGGCTCCTGGGTTCTTATGTGGCAAGGATAGTATTGAAGCATGGTGTGGTAAAGCTGATTGGCCAGCAATAGCATTGATGTAGCTTGAACTTTATGAGACTGCAGGAAAGAGCGCTGAAATAGCTTGCGATATGGTCACCTGCTGAACAGAAAATTGCGTTTTCCCAATTCAGAACAGTGACTTTTCGCTCGAGGTTTGTCACTCTTCAGTTGGGCGAAAACACCCTTCCCAATGTGACTACAGAATATGTAGTCACCGCTAGCTACAGTGCGATCACAAGATTTTTGGGATAGGAGAGTGGAGAGGATTCCAGCTCACCTGTTCTGTTGAGTACATCCAAATGGGTTATGCAGCTATCGAGTGGGGGCAATACTCAGCAGCCTCTTTGAGGGAACCCTATTTGCTTCTATTACATTCAGTTTCCCTGGGTGTCTATGCAGCGCAATACGGCATAGTTGGTATACAATGCCAGACAAAGTAAGAGTATGTAATGGAGGGTTGTTGTGGCTACTACGGCGGTTACCGAGTCCATCTCTGCGAAGCTCCGCAAGGACGAGAAGGACCGTTTCTCTGCCATTTGCGACGAGATCGGAACTTCCCCGAGTAACGCTATCCGCATGTTCGTCTCTGCATTCAGTCGTCGAGGCGGCTTTCCGTTCGACCCCTCGAACCCCTACGGGTTTAGTCCAGAGACGCTCGCAGCAATGGACGATGCGGCTGCGGGCAAGAACCTCTCTGGTCCCTACCGTACCGTCAAGGAGGCCATGGCTGCCCTTGATGAGGAGTAGGTCACCTAAGAAAGCAGGCCATACTCCCTGTACATTGTCAGCATCCGTTGGTACATCAACTTATTAGACATGTGCTGTTTGAACGTGACGGACTTCTCCCGCCCATGTGCCTTTAACTTATCCATCTCAGACTGAGCAAACTGCATCTGACTCTTAACGTCCTCAAGCATAGATTCGAAGGCTTTGAGACGCTCCTCATCTGACATGTTGTTCATGGCGGTAGCGTGCGACTCCTGCTTCTGATTAAGTAAAGAAGAGACTCCCCTTCACCGAAGAGTCTCTTCTCACTGGACTTGGTGCTAAGCGATCTTCTCGAACACCATTGTAGCCTGGGTACGATCTCCGCCATCAAGTCCCAGCTACGGCGCCTTGAGTTTCTCGGTAGCGCAGTTAGTCGTTCAGATGGTCGACCGCGAATTGAGCCTCTTCAGGTGTGAAGCGCTCTCCGTAATCGGAAGTGAGTTGGTCATAGATGTTGCTGGGCGACATCGACATCATGTCTTGATAGTCCTTGGCTTTGGCCAGCGCGTTGGCAGACCAGTCGCAAGAAATGTGGTCGACGGCGTACTGGGCTTCTTCGGGAGTGAATTGCTCGCCGTATTCGGAGATCAGCTGGTCATAGACGCCCATCTTGGACATATGCATGGAGTCTGCGTAGTTTTGCCCTTTTGCCAGGGCGTTGGCGTTCCAGTCTGCCACCAAGTTGTCGATGGCATACTGAGCGGCTTCTGCCGAGAAGTTCTCGCCGTACTCAGAAGTGAGCTGGTCATAGACGCCCTGTTTGGACATATGCATGCGGTCGCTGTAGGTTTGTGCCTTTGAAAGAGCTGAACGATATTCTGCGGGAACCGACTTGTCCTCTTTGGGAGCTTCTTCCACTTTGGGAGCTTCCTCCGCAGGCTTCTCCTCTGGGGAGGGGGCTTTGGCGGTTGGAGCCTGTTCCTGGGTGGTTTCCGCTTGGGCTTCTGGCGCCTTGGAGGAGGCTCCGCCACATCCAGCCAAGGTGAGGACAAGGCAGAGAGCGAGACCAGGGGCGACCAACATGTGCGACAGAGTGCGTTTCATAGCGTGAGTCCTTTCGGTAGAACTGAGCCTGTGAGCAGCGCCTGGAAGGCGATACCTTCAGGCGAAGCCGTTAATTTGCAGAGTATATTAAGATTTCAGCTTGGGGTGTCCTTGGTATGGGACTCAAAGAGGTTTATCTGTGTGCACATACGAAAGCTGAGGATGCATGCAAATCTGTCAGTTCGCTACCTTAGTCCTTCTGGGTGCTCCTCAGTTGTTCGGGCGCATTTCTCTGCCATGGGGCACTCAACTTTCAAGCAGAGACTGCGTAATAGGCCCGCTGACGCTTCGGCAGGCCTATTCCAAATGGCTCATTCGTCGAAAAGGTCGCTATGGGTTCCAGTGCGCACGAGTGTGAGGACCATGATGTTATCGGTAATTTTGTATATGAGTAGCCAGTCGGCTCGGATATGGCATTCCCAGTGCCCGGACCACTTCCCGGAGAGCATGTGAGGCCGACAACGGCTGGGTAGAGGCTCGTCATTGGCAAGCGTCTCGATGATTGTACGAAGCTCGTCTTTGGGAAGCCCACGTTTGATTGCAGCTTTGTAGTCCTTCTTGAATCGAGATGTTTGGCGGATCTCCCTCATCGCTAAGCATCCAAATCAGCAAATAACTCATCAATGCTCGAGTAGCCTTTGGCATCAGGATCTATCGCGATGCGGTCGGCCTCATGCATGGCAGCAAGCGTCTCGGCATTGGGAACATCGCGCGTGGGGCGGAACGGGAGGCCCTGCTCGCGCACGGCCTGGCGTAAGAATGTGTTGACAGCTGTGGAGAAGTTCATTCCAAGGTCGGCGAAGAGACGATCGGCTTCCTTTTTCAGCTGGGCATCTGTGCGTATGCTCGTTGTTACTGTATTCATGGCTACCTCCTTGTATTGCATGATACATCTATTGCAACACAAGTGACAATCGCTTAACTGCCAATAGCGGTTATTTTTTGGCGGTTAATATGACAGCTGCTTGCACGGTAAATCAGATCGTTGTCCCATTGATAGGAGAGTCGGGCTCTCCCTCATGCAATTCGCGTCGTAGCTGCTCCCACTTTCCAATCGCGACAGCTTTGAGTGTGCCGGTGTGGGCCATCTTGTAGCTGATGATCCAGACATACACTAGGGCGGCAATTCCTAAGAAGCCACCAATTATCAGGGAAGCGATGTCAAAACTGGATTCGACGGTATAGTAGAAATAAAGCATTATGCAGATAAGAGCCTCAAATAAGTACTCGTAGTTTCGAAACACGGTGAATCTTGAGTGGCTCTTGTCTTCCTTGTACAGCTCGTTCAGCGTTTCCCACTTGTAGCCTTTGATCTCTGATTCAAGCATCACGATCATGTATGCGCTAATTTTTGCAACGTTCTTGCGGTAATAAAGGCTTTTAGATGAGAGGGGGATGATGAGGACAAAGGGGATCAGGAAGAGAAATGGATTGTCTGACGAGAAGGCAAACGCCAAAACCGCAGCCAACGCGGTCATAGAGAAGGTCGAGAAGTCGTTTGACAGGCGCGTGCAGTTCGCGATCTCTTCTCGCAACGTTTCATATTGCATCTCGTATTGAGCCACGAGCTCGTCAGATCTCTCGATTCTAGAAAAATCTTCCAATGGCTTTTCCCGTCTGGCTTATGAGCGATTCTATGGGTGAGTCCCTTATATTCGTCATTATATAAGAACAGTACAATCAAATTGGACACGCACCATAAGCTGCAAAACGGGTGCTTAAGGGGGCAACATACTGTGAGCGGTACCGAGCCTGTGATCTGGAGCGATGAGAACTTCGAGATCAGATTGCCAAATCGCCCTCATGTGGATCGCGACGATGGGGGCCATCTCGTCGTGTATCCAAAACGAGACGTCAGCTTTAGAAGCGAGCTTCCCGTTCAGGAGGCTCAGGCCCTCGCAGTCCTTCTCCAGGCATTGGAAGAAGCCTATCTCTTTGCAATGAGGGCACGTGGGCTCGATATGGTCTGGCTCAACATCCAAGACAACGGCAATTGGTCGCTCCTTACCGATAAGCCCAGACATTTCCACGTGCACCTCTATGGCAGATGCAGGACAGAGCATGGGCAGACGCCGGGGCAAGCGCTTGTGTTCCCAGATCCACACTCGGCAATCTACGACGAGAAAAAGCAGCTCGATGAAGGGGATATAGCGGCAATCATCGATAGGCTGGAAGCCAATATTCAGAAGCTTGCCTCACAAGAACACGGCCAACCGTATCCATTGAGATAGCTAGAGGGTAATCAAGGTACCCGTCTCGCCGCGAAGGCCCTCGGCAGCATGGCCCAGCGAGGTGATGATCGCTTTTCCCTGAGGATGTGCTTCTACGAATTTGACGCAAGCCTCTACTTTGGGAAGCATGCTGCCAGGGGCAAATTGTTCCTGTGCAATATAGGTGCGGGCCTCCTCTGCAGTCATGCTGTCGATGCCTTTTTGATCTGGTTGGTTAAAGTTGATATATACCTTATCTACCGCTGTGAGAATTACCAAAATGTCGGCATGGATCTTCCAAGCCAGGATGGAGCTCACAAGGTCCTTGTCGATAATGGCATCCACTGCTTTGTAGCGGTCATCCTCTAGGATGACGGGAATGCCGCCACCGCCCGCGGCCACCACGATGCAGCCGTTGTCCACCAAGGATGAAATAACCCCTAGCTCGAGAATGTCCTGTGGAGCAGGGCTTGGAACTACGCGTCTCCATCCGCGTCCAGAGTCTTCCTTGACCTGGCAGCCAGTGGCCTTGGCAAAGGCCTGGGCGTCCTTCTCGGTCATAAATGCACCAATGGGCTTCTCGTAGTCCTTAAAGGCTTCATCGGAGGCATCTACCAAGACATGGGTGGGCACATCCACCACTGCGCGCATGATGTCTTGCGAGCGAAACTGGTTGATGAGTGTACGGGTCAGCTGCGCGCCAATGTAGCCTTGGCTCATGGCATTGCAATCAGTCAGGGGCATGAAGGGAACTTGGTTTGCAGGGTCTTTGCTTGCAGCCACAAAGGCCTCGTCGATGACGCCAACTTGAGGTCCATTTCCATGGGTGATTACCACATCGATACCCTCTTGGATCATGGAAGCCAAATGCTTTGCAGTCTCTTGTAGCAGGGTGAGCTGCTCTTGAGGATTATTTCCAAGGGCATTGCCACCCAGGGCCACAACCACGCGTTCGCCAACAAGTTGATTTGTGTCCATAGGTCTACCTCTTTACGGGCTCTGCAGTTCTGTGCCGTTAAGGCGGTATGTGCCCTGATAGCCACGGCATCATCGCGAGAGGCCCTCCATGTCTTCTAGAAGGATGTGCACGCTCTGGAAGAGCGCGCTTTTCTCATTGGCTGGAGCTCGGGGAAGAGCTAACTATGCTCGTGCTCCTAACAGCTCTTGACCAGACCCTCTATCAAATGGTTGACCTTATCGGGAGCATCGGTGTTGGAGTTGTGGCCTGCGTCCTGGATCCATTGGAGGGGGATGTCTGTCTTTTTGTGCCAAGCCTTGTTGTATCTAATGCAGGAGCCGGCATGGTCCTTCTCTCCGCAGATCAATAGGGCGGGACAGGTAATCTCATAGGGAAGATCGGCCTCCATGGCGTCAGCGAGCATCTTAAACCCGTGCCCTGCGAGGGCCGCATAGCGTTCTTGATCGCCTTCGTAGACCATCATCATGGTGTGCATGAGCTTTCTCCCATAGGAAGAAGCGGCCACACCCTCTGTGCCGGATTTCAAGAGCCATTTCCAAGGGAAGTGTCGGTACACGGGCTCCATTCGTTTTAATAGCCACAGTTCTGCGCCAGTTACGTAGCGGCGTTGCAGCGGTGCCGAATCAATGGATACAAAGCCCTTTAGTTTTTTAGGGAATTGCTGCGCGTAGGCCTGCCCAACGTAACCACCCATGGATTGTCCCACGATGACGGGGCTGTCGAACCCCTCCTGCTCCAAGATCCCGTCGAGCCATTGAGCTTTGTCCATCAAATCAAAGGTGAACTCAAAGGGATAGGAAGCCGAGTGCCCAGGCGCATCCCATACGAGCACTGGGTACGTTCCCTCAAAGTATTCGATTTGTTTGTCAAACAACCTGTGATCTGCCGTGAGACCTGGTAAAAAGACCAACTGAACATCCTGCTGGCGTGCAGTTGGCTGCGTCCAATAATGGATAGTTCCCTGCTTGGTTTCGTAAGTCTTCTCAATCATCGTGGGTACCCTCGGCTCCCCCAAAGGAAGTATCTTTATAAACATAGGCACATTGGTACCTTCACATTCTAATGGGAGGCTATATGAACATCGACGGGATCACCCTGCGTGCGGCCGAGACCGACGACCTCGACGCCATCGCCCTCATCTACAACTCCCTTTGGTGCAACTGGATCCGCAAGGCGGGCGCATGGGAAGATTGGGCTCTCTGCGGAAGGTTCAACGCCGCGATGCAACTCCAGCGCTCTCCCATCACGCTGGTGGCCGAGCGCAACGGCGCCGTCATAGGCGCTTGTCTTGTGGGCATTTTCAAAGATGGCGTTCCCGAGAAGAACCCCCACTGGCAGCCGATCTATGAAGGGCTCCTCGCCGCGGCTACTGAGCGGGCTAAAACCGCTGACGAGGACCTTGAAGGATCGCTCTTTGGCGACTCGCGAGAGAAGGCTACGGCTGACCGCTTCGCTGCCACCGGCAACGAGTACGCTCAGGCACAGGTCAACCTGATCATTCTCAAGCCGGAGTGGCAGGGTGCAGGTCTTGGGCGACGCCTTATCGAAGAGGCGCGTCATCGCATGCGCCAGGAGGGCTGCACCAAGTTCTTCCTCATGAGTGACAACCGCTCCAACTACCAGTTCTACGATCATTTGGGAATGACCCGCATCGCCGAGGACCACAGCCAAGACACCGGCGACAACTTCATCGTCTATGTCTATGGAGGAGAGGCCTAAACCAATGCCAAAGCGCCCTTTCTCTGAGATGATTGAGAATATAAATATATATTAACTGAGTCGGGAAGCAGGCTTTTCTCGGCTTCACTTGAGGTCTCTAGTAAAACTCTGATGACTAGAGGGCAATCAAGACGCCGTTTTGCTGCACAATTCTGGGAGGGAGCGGCTTCAGTGTGCTTTCGTCACGCTAACGGCCAAGAGAAGCGACGCTGCTGTTCAGGCCGATGGTAGGGGGGATCGTCAATGTATGAGCTGGTGCAGGTATCCGAGCATGACTATTACCTCCAAAGCCCCGCCAAGATCGGCCTGGTGAGGCTTAATGACCAAGACGTCTGTCTTATCGACAGCGGCAACGACAGAGATGCCGGGCGAAAAATCAGAAAGCTCTTAGACGAGCGTGGCTGGAAGCTCACCGCCATCTACAACACTCACTCCAATGCCGACCACATCGGTGGCAACCGTTACCTCCAAGCCCAGACGGGTTGCCAGATCTATGCTCCAGGCGTTGAGCGGGATTTCACCTGTCATCCCATCCTCGAGCCGGCGTTTCTCTATGGCGGCTACCCTTTTAAAGACCTGCGTCACAAGTTCTTGCTGGCTCAGCCAAGCGAGGCCCAAGAGCTCACCCCAGATAGGCTGCCCACAGGCTTTGAGGTGATCCCTCTGCCCGGGCATTTCTTTGACATGGTGGGTTTTCGCACGCCCGACGACACGGTATATCTGGCCGATTGCCTTTCCAGCCAAGAGACCCTGGAGAAGTACCAGATCGGCTTCATTTATGATGTGGTCGCCTATCTCGAAACCCTCGAGATGGTAAAAGGCCTTAAGGCAAACATGTTCGTTCCTGCCCATGCCCCAGCAACCTCGGAGATCGCCCCGCTGGCTCAGCTCAATATCGATAAAGTTTATCAAGTGGCCGAGAAAATCCTCAACCTCTGCCAGGAACCCATGAGCTTCGAGAGGATCCTCCAAAGGCTTTTTTGCGACTATGGATTGACGATGACCTATGAACAGTACGTCCTTGTGGGCAGCACGGTGCGCTCTTACCTGGCATGGCTAAAGGACACCGGCAGGCTCGACGCACTCATCCAAGACAATCAGCTGCTGTGGAAGCGGGGATAGGATGGTCAAATACTCCTGCGAAATGGGGCCGCAAGAGCAGGATGCATTGGTTGAGCTGGCCCTTGCCAATCCAAAAAACGTGAGAAGGCGCAAGATCGCAAAGATTCTCGCAGGGGTGATGATTCCCCTGATGCTCCTCTATCTTGTGGTTTTAGCCCACCGTATGAGCGAGCAGATAATGGGCCTTCTCTTCCTGGTGTTCTTCGTAGGTGTGGTGTTTCGAGTTCCCTATGAGCTCCAAAAGAGGATTCTTACACAGGTCCAATCAAAGGCAGACAACAGATTGGTCTCTGGGTGGCGTGAGTATGCCTTTGATGAGGACGGTATCAAGATTAGCTCTGATTTGGGCACCGGAGAACACCGATGGAACGGCTTTAGCTGCTGGGGCGTATTTAACAATTACGTCTATGTGAGAGAGATCAACAATGAGATGATCCTCGTCAGCAGAGATCACCTTTCAAGGGCAGAAGACGAAGAGCTTCTGCGACTTCTTCGCGAGCATCTGCCCGAAGAGGTTTTGTAAGCCCCCAGTAGATGCTCATATATAAGCACATATTATCACGTGCAAATAACTGGATATTACAGTAGAGTTACCCATAGTAATCACTTATTTTTTGGTTGGTGAGGAAATGGCGACTACCAACGTTACGATTCGAATGGATGAAGATTTAAAGCGTCAGGCCGACGAGCTCTTCGCTGAGATGGGCATGAGCTTCACAACGGCAGTCAATGTGTTCACTCGTCAGGCAATAAGGGAAAGGCGCATTCCTTTCGATATATTCGTGGGGTCTCCGTCAGCTTCAGTAGATAGGGACGCTGTGGAAGCTGCTCTTAGCTTTTCCTCTGATTACCTTGGGGATTTCAAACGGATGGCAAAATGACGTTTGAAATCAAGTACATCAATATTGATACAGCATTAGCCATTCATGAGGCGATGATCCAACGATTTGGCGGCAGTATGGGCTTACGTGATATAAGACTGTTGGAATCTGCGTTGGCTCAACCTGCACAACCGTTCCTGGGGAAGGACTTTTATCCCACGATTTCAGAAAAGGCTGCCCGTCTTGCGTTCGAAATTGCTAGGAATCATCCTTTTATTGATGGGAACAAGCGCACGGCTGCCGCATGCATGGCTGCTTTTTTGTCTATCAACTCAGTCGGGTTTTCTCCTAGGAAAGGAGAAGTTGCTGACAAGATCATCGCTTTGGCTGCCGGGGAGATTGATTATTGGCGATGGCCTGCGCGAAATCCATGTGGGGGCCTCCAAGCAATCTGACGATTCTAGAGCATTGGTTCTACAGCAGCGTATACATTGGTTCTACAGCAGCGTATACCTAGTCCCCCGGTAGTCGATGACGCCCTCTTTGCGCAGGCGTCCCAGCTCGGCCGAGAGGGTAGAGCGATCGACACCCAGATAGGCAGCGAGTTTGGTTTGGCTATAGGGAATCTCGAAGCTTTGAGTGCCAGCAGTTTTTTGCACCTGGGAGAGATAGGCCAAAATCTTGCCGCGGACGGTCTTTGGCGTGGTGACCATAGCGCGTCGATTCATCTCTAAATTATGTCTGGCTAATACACGCATCAAATTGCTTGCAATAGTGATATGACACGCGCATTGGTGCGGGCAGGGATGGATGATTTTCTCGGCTTCAAGGAATACGACTATAGCGTTCGTATCTGCCACGACATCGATGTCTAGCGTCTCTCCGGGCATGCAGGCGTATCCAGGCGCAAAGATCTCACCCGCCTCGCAGGTTTGAAGGATGTTCACGTTGCCCCAGGCGTCAGCGACTTCCACGCGCAGGCGCCCCTCCAAAACCACGCCCAGCGCGTTGGTGGTTTGGCCCGCGTGCAGTAAATACTGGCCGCGCTGGTAGGTTTTCTCCCGTGCGTTGAGGCAGGGGAGCATGCGCTCCAGGTCACCGGGCGCGATACCTGAGAAAAGCGCAGGTGTGCCAATGGCCATAAATCTCCTCTAATTGTTGGAATTAGAACAGACATGTTATCTCAAGAACAGAATACTTCAGCTATACCCGCGAGCGCAAAGGCGCGCTCAGCTAGGCGATAGGAGAGAGCGATGGGTGCCGATAACAAGATGTTCTGCTTCCAATGCGAGCAGACCGCAGGTTGTACCGCATGCACGGGCCTTGCGGGAGTGTGCGGCAAGAGCGCCGAGGTGGCCCTGCTTCAAGACGAGCTTACCGGTGCTTTGATCGCGCTGGCTCGGGCTGCCGAGAATAACCCCCTCAAAGATGCAGGTACTGACGATCTGATGCTCGAGGGCATGTTTACCTGTGTGACCAATGTGAGCTTTGACGGGGATGCCATCAAGGCGCTTATCGGTCGCGTGCGCGACGAAGTGAGTCGCTTAGATCCCCAGTGTGCTGACGGTGCCTGCGAGTACGACATGCATGAGCTTTGGAGCTCGGCAGAAGACATGCGAAGCCTTAAAAGCCTGCTGCTTTTTGGCATGCGCGGCATGGCTGCCTATGGCTACCATGCGGCTTCGCTGGGCGAGCGCGACGATCAAGTGACCGACTTCCTCTATGAGGGGCTGCGTGCGGTAGGGAGCGATCTTGGCGCCGATGAGCTGCTGGCTCTGGTGCTTAAATGCGGCGAGGCAAACTTGGCTGCTATGGCGGCGCTGGAGCGCGCCAATGTTGGAGCCTATGGCAAGCCTGAGCCCGCTACCTGCAACCTTACTGTTGAGGCAGGCCCCTTTATCGTGGTGACTGGCCATGATCTTCATGATTTGGAGCAGCTGCTGGAGCAAGCCGAGGGTCGCGGTGTCAACGTGTACACCCATGGCGAGATGCTTCCTGCCAACGCTTATCCTGAGCTGCGCAGATACCCGCATCTCAAGGGCAACTACGGCACGGCCTGGCATAATCAGCGTCGCGAGTTCAAGGATCTGCCCGCGCCTATCCTGTGGACTACCAACTGTCTGATGAGGCCAGACGCCTCCTATGCAGACCGCGTGTTTGTCACCGGTCCCGTGACGTTTCCTGGCGCCCACAACGTACCTGTGAATGAGGACGGCACTAAGGACTTCTCTGCCCTCATCGACAAGGCCTTGGAGCTTGGCGGCTGGTCTGAAGACAAGCAGTTCACCGGAATCAATGGCGGCACTTCTGTGACCACTGGCTTTGGCTATGACACGGTGATGGGCGTGGCGCCTGCGGTGATCGATGCGGTGAAGAGCGGCGACATCAACCACTTTGTGCTGCTGGCAGGCTGCGACGGACAACGTAGCGAGCGCAGCTACTACACCGAATTCGCCAAGCAGGCTCCTGTAGACACGGTGATTCTCACTTTGGCTTGCGGCAAGTATCGCTTCAATGACCTGGACTTGGGCGAGATCGACGGCATTCCTCGCTTGCTAGATGTGGGCCAGTGCAACGATGCCTACGGCGCCATAAGGATTGCGCTGGCGCTGGCCAAGGCCTTCGAGTGTGAAGTCAACGATCTACCGCTGTCCATGGTGCTCTCTTGGTACGAGCAGAAGGCCGTATGCATCCTGCTGACCCTGCTCTATCTGGGCATTCAGGGCATCTATCTGGGTCCCACGCTGCCGGCATTCATCAGCCCCGGCGTCTTCCAGGTGCTGCAGGAGCGCTTTGGCATTCGCCCCATCTCCACTCCGGAGGCCGACCTGGCTGAGATTATGGCTTAGGGCGCCTCGTACATTTCTTCTCTTCCAGGCGCCCCGGTTCCCTATAGGAGCCGGGGCGCCGTTGTTTGACGACAGCGCTCGCGCCTACTAAGTACATTTCCTTCGGCATGTGCCTACTAAGTACAATTGAATATGA
>OFFQ01000824.1_pt1 | contig 20987 bp, 16 predicted proteins | sample 1521411 | NCBI WGS metagenome assembly OFFQ01 (sample SAMEA3504110, study PRJEB24116) | mouse gut metagenome | biome: mouse gut; feature: mouse-associated habitat; material: faeces | place: Denmark | collected 2011 | reverse complement strand
CCGCCATCGTGTTCTTCGGGGGCATGATCATGCTGATGCTGGGGCTGATCGGGGAGTACGTGGGGCGGGTCTATATCAGCCTGAACAATTCGCCCCAGTATGTCATCCGGGAAAGAATCAACATGGACGAATGATGGAGGGCGGCTGTATGGAGAGGTTTCTGGACTGGTGGAAAAAGGAAGACAGACGCGCCACATTGCTCAAGGCGCTATTGCTGGCCCTGGTGCCGGTGCTTTGCTGCGTGGCCTACTGCGCGGCGCAGGGGCGCTGGATCTGGGAGGTGTACCTGCCCTCCTCCCAGTGGAACGACGAGCTGTTCTACTACAAGCAGGTGGAGGGCATCCTGAGCCACGGGTATCCACAGGGATATTTCGGCTTTAACGAGAGCCATGCGCTGAAGCTCTCCTTCGCGGCATGGAGCCCTGTGCTGGTGTTCCCCTGGGTGATCTGGGGGCTGCTGTTCGGCTGGAACCTGGCATCGCCCGTTCTCTGCAATATTTTCCTGCTGAGCCTTGCGTGCTTCCTGTATGTGTGGCTGGTGAGGCCCTCCTGGAGGCAGCTCGGAATGGTGGCTTTGCTGTTCGGCCTGTACAATAACTTCGCCCGGTATATGCTTTCCGGCATGCCGGAGGCGATCTGCTTCGCCATGGTGATTCTGTTCTATGGGGCGGCGGTGAACTATCTGAGGCGCAGGAAGAGCTACAAGCTTGTCGTCCTATTCGCCATGTCCTGTACCATGACTCTGATGCGTCCTTATCTGATTCTGTTCCTGCTGCTGCCGTGCTGGCTCTGGATTTTGGGGAGCCGCCGGGGGAGATGGCTGCGGGTTCTGGGTTCCGCGGCAATCCTGGGCGCGACCCTGGGCCTGTATGGAGCAATCAACCATTATCTGGGGGCGGAATACATCACGCCGCTGTTCTACACGGACTGGATCCAGGCCTTTTTCCGGCAGGGCGTTTTGGGGGGCCTGCGGTTCACCTTTGAGAAGCTCCTGACAAAGGGCAGCGAATACATGGATTATGCAAAACAGGGGCTGCGGACGGTGAATACCACGGGGGCCGTGTACGCGGGATACCTGCTCTGCCTTTTCGCCCTGGCGGTGCAGTGCGCCGGGGACTGGGCGGCCTACAGGAGTTCCGGCAAGGGGCTCGACAGGAGTTCCGGGAAGGGCCTCGACAGGCATCCCGGCGAGGATTTGGACAGGCATCCCGGCGCGGGAGACTCTCCCCAGGGGGCTGCGGCGGGATGGGCGGTGGCCAGGGCTCATCTGGCATTCTGCTTCCTGACCATGCTGCCCGCGCTGCTTTTGATGTACAAGACCATAGAGGGCAGCAGGCATCTGCTGACTTTCATGGCGGCGCTGATCTTCCTGATTCCCCTGGCGGAAAAGGGGGCCTGGCGCAGGACGGCCTGTGTGGCGGCCTGCCTGGGGGCGGCATTCGCCTATCTGTACATCTACAGAGCGGCGGACCCCTACGACTACCAGGTGGCATACATGCAGGAGGAAAGGCGGGCCTCTCTGGAGGAATGGGAGAGGGTGTTCGATGAAAGCCTGGTGCTGGACAGGGAGGATGTGCCGAATTACAGAAATGTAGTCATATGGGTGCAGAACGACGTGATAGAGGACGCTCCGGTGTACACTGCCTGGCAGTTGCTGTACATGCTGCCGGAGGGCTTCGGCATCAACTGCTGTACCAGGGAGTATGTGCTGGAGCATGTGGGATCCCTGCGGAGCCGCTACCTGTGCGGCCCTGTGGGCGGGGAGATAGAGCGGCTCTGCGAGGAGAACGGGTACAGGCAGCTATACACGGACGGGGAGATGGCGCTGTATGAGATTTACTGAGGGATGTGTGTCTAAGCGAAGCCAAACCAACAATCTGTTGGGCCGTTACCAATATGAGATACCCGCTGCGCACGAAGTATAGATGATGTAGTAGAGATGTTAAAGGCTGACCGCGGGAATAATTTCTAAAAATACATTTTTCAAAGTGGTTTATTTGTGTATGAGAAAATGCTATAATATAAGGTAAAGCTAAAAATAATGATGGTTTTTAGGAAAGGGACACGCAATGACTACATTGGAAAATACCATTTCTTTGATAAGGATTCTGCCAGAAGCAGATTTAGACGAAATCCAAAATTTTGCTAAAAAACTTATACAGAAGCGGGAAGCGAATTGCCCATTTGCCTTAAAAAGCCGTGAAGATATATACAAGGATTTAGAGATTGCCCATCAACAGATTGCTTCTGGTGAATACCAAGATGCAGATGAGTTTATTGTGGGGGTCAAGAAAGAATATGGAATATAAAGTAGTCCTGACTTCTTCTGCCAAAATACAGTTTAGAAATATTCTCAATTATCTTCTCTATGAGCTTGAAAGTCAACAGGCGGCAACAAATGTCGTAAACGACTTTGATGATACAGTTTCCCGGCTTTCCCAGGTGGCTGGCAGTCTGAAGTTATGCGATGATAGAATACTCCGAGCAAAAGGGTATCGGACAATCCACTTTAAGAGACACCAATATCTCATGGTTTATACGATAGACCAGAATACAGCATATATTGAGGGTATTTATCATGACTTGCAGGATTATGAAAATACCTTACGGTGAGTATAGGGGGCAAAGCAAAAGGGAATTGCACTGCGCCCCATACTTTTCCTTAATAGCAGATAAGTTTTGGGCTATCTTCTCAGCAATATTTTTTCATTTCCGTTGACACAAACCCTAAAAACGCGCTTTTCTTCTGAAACTTGCTTTGATGCGCCAAAAAGGCATAGCGAATATTCGGAAATGCTGGAGTGGCAACGATGGTTCTTGCTTAAGAAGGCCGTAGCAATAGAAGGAGCCACAGCCTTCGAAGACGGTGCTGTCAGAGGCGCCGCAGCAGCCTCTCCAGCCTGGCGGCCTTCTTCACGGTCTCCAGCGCCACGGAATACACAAGGCATACCGCCAGCAATAGCAGGAAGGTGATCCCCGCGTACCGGAACCTGTAGATATAGGGCCTCCAGAGGATTTTGTAGAAGAAGGTGTGCACCAGATAGATGTTCATGGAGTGCTTCCCCACAAAGGCCAGCGCCTTTCCCAGCACAGGCACGCGGCCCGCCACACCGGCGGCCGCCATCACCAGGAACAGGGAGACGGGTGCGTCTATCAGATGGATGTAGTATTCATGCACCATGTAATTCTGCCGGATCAGGACGCAGAGGACGAAGCCCGCCGCCGCGGCCAGCCATTTCAGCACAGGGTGGAGCTTTAAGCCCAGCAGCCTGTCGGGCCAGCGCCCCCGGGCGGCGCAGACGCCGAAGACCGCCACGAAGAAATACCTCGCCAGATCCGGGTGGAGGGTGACGGCGGAGGGCAGGAGGAAGGCCAGCGGCAGGATCGGCCAGCCGACCTTCTCCGCCAGCCCTGCCAGCAGCGGGACGAGGAAGATCAGGAGATAGGCGATCTCCATATACCACCAGGTGTCGTTCAGGGTAGGGGTGCCGAAGAACATGGACAGCCCCAGGGCGTCCGTCAGCAGCGGCAGGACGCCCTGCTTGCCCGCCCCGTAGAGGGACTGGTAATCGAACTTGTACCACCACAGCAGGCTCACGCTGGCATACAGGATGGTGAAATTCAGCATCAGCCGCAGGAACCGCCTGGCGGCCTGGCCGTAAGCGCTCTTCCAGCACAGGCCCTCCGGGGACCATTGTCCCTCCAGGCCCCTTGCGATGCCGAAGGCCGTGAGGAACACGAACATGGAGACGCAGATATTCCCGAAGCCGGAGAAGCACAGGAAGCCCTCCAGGGAGAAGGGCGTATAGTTTACCTCCATGGAGGTAATCAGTTCTTCGTTTTCAAATAGATGGTAGGCCAGCAACAGGAGGATGGCCAGCCCCTTTGCCATATTGGAGTGGGTCCTGGTGAATTGGTTCTGCATGATTCCCTCATTTCCGCGCCGCTTTCCGGTCAGCGGGCGCAAGCGTCAGTGTAAAGCCGTACAGGAACGGGACGGTGAACAGGATGGGAAAGGCATACCGGGGGTGGCCCAGGAAGCAGGGCGAGGCCATGCAGATCAGGAGGCTCACCCAAAGGGGCGCCCCGGCACAGAGGGCAGCACTCAGCCCGCGCCTTCTCTGGTAAAAGGCCAGGAGGAACAGGGCCCATACGCTGGCTCCCACGTTCTCCAGAAGCCCCAGGGGCGTCCGTGCGGCGAACCGGTAATAGAAGATCAACAGCTTCTCCGCATTGGGGAACAGCCCTCCCTGCCGGACGGTCTCATAGGTGTCCGCCTCATAGCGGATGGAATTTTAGACCCCGGGGGTGAACCATCCGTAGATATGGGCGAAAAAGGCCTCGATGTAGGGGCCGGGATGCCGGAAGAACCCGCGCAGCCATGCCTTCATGTAGGAAAAAACCTCTCCTGTGGAAGCGTCGCGGTGGAACAGGGCCTTCACGGGATCCGCGCTGGCGGGATCGTACTTGTCCGCCACAGTGCCCACATCCCCCAGCACGGCCTCGATGGCAGCCCGCTCCTCCGGCGTGATTTCCTGCTGATAGAGCAGCAGGTATCGGGCGGTCTGCTGGAAGGGCAGGGACATCATCTCCCCTATGCTGCCGGGAGACGCGTGGCAGGCAAAGGCCAGCAGCGCCAGGATCACCCGGGCGGTGAGGACGCTGGCCCCGAAGCCTGCGAGCAGGAACCGGAGCCTTTCCCGCAGCCCGTATTTCCGGAACAGGAAGAGAAAGCCTGCGATTCCGGACAGCACCACCACGTACAGCCCGTTGTTGCGCAGCAGTATGACGCTTACCTGTATCAAAAAGAACGAAATAACGAATCCACGGCTATGGATGCGCCGGGGCTCCTCCAGGAGCAGGGCCAGCCACAGGCAATAGAGGACCATGCAGGCCGCGAAGGGCACGTCCTTCACGGCGGTGGAGGCCATGTTGGAATACACCGGCGTGACGCAGTACAGCGCCTGCAGTGTAAGCAGGAGGGGAAAGGACGCGCCGCGGCGGGAGAGGACCCCGATCGTAGCCGCCAGCGCCGCCGCCAGCATGGCGTCCTGCAGCAGCATATAGACGAACAGGCCGATCTCCGGGGAATGGAACAGCGTCTGTCCCGCTTTCACCAGCCCTCCCATGATCAGGGTGTGGAACAGCGGATGGTGGGTGCTGTAGCCCGCGCTGCCCATGACCTGTTCGATCTGGCCGATTGCGTCCCAGCACAGGTTGCCGGGGAAGGCCAGGAGCAGGAAAGGGAGGTAGGCGCCTGCCAGGATGAGAAATGACCTGGAGAAGGCGTGCCGGGAGAAGAAGTGCTCCCCGCCTCCCGTGAAGCCATGGGAATCCATGGCCTGCCAGACCAGCCCGATCAGGGCCCGGAACAGACCGGCATACCCCCCGAAGCTCAGGGCCGATTTCAGGAGGTTCACCGGGCTGCCCAGGATGTAGGAGCTGTCGGCTGCCAGATGATAGCTCTGCCCGAACAGGAGGCAGAGGGCGAAAAAGCCCGCCAGGAGCGCGCTGGAGCGCCCGTCCTGTTCCGTTCCTTCCAGCCGCCTGTGGGCGAAGCGATAGAAGACGGCGGCCAGCAGCAGCAGGAGGAAGAATCTCAGGTCATACTCCCCCAGTATCTCATATATGGATGCGATCGCGTAATCGATGAAGGTCTCGTACTGCCCGGGCGCCAGAGGGGCGTGGAACGCGGTGCACAGAGCATAGGCGGTCAGGAAGCTTTTGGCGAGTATCCTCAGGCAGAGGGCTTTCGTAAGGTCGGATGCTTTTTCTTTCATGGGTGGTCCCCCTGTGGCATGTTTTTTGGATAAGCTACTTCCCTATTTTATATCAACCCTGTCAGAAAGACAAGCCGGAATTGCCTAATTCGCTTGACAAAGAGGGGAATGGTTCGCTAGAATGACACATAAAAGGAATGGATGAGGAATATGGAAACGAGAGAGGATAACAGAAAAAAATGGGCCGTCCGGCTCCTGTGGGCGGTCACCGGGGCCTATGGGGCAATGTGCCTGTACCTGTTCTACATGCAGTCCGTACAGCCCCTGGACTATGACAACAGGTATTTCCAGTCGGATCTCCCCTATCACATCAGCATGATCGTGGACGACGGCTGGTATTACAGCTTCACGGCGTACATCTACCAGCTCCTCCACTGGATGGCCGGAGGGGGCACCTGGCTGATCGCCCTGTTCCTGGCGGCAGTGACCGTGCTGTGCATCCTGCTGACGGAAAGGCTGCTGCGGTGGCTGCTTCGCCGGAAGGGGACGGACGGGCTGACATTGTCCTGCGCCCTGGGGCTGAATCTGGTGATGCCCTTTTTCTGGCCCTATGCGGGGCAGTACCGCTATGTGAGCTATCAGTCCGGCAATATCTGGCACAATTCCACCTACCAGTGCATGAAGCTGGCGGCCCTGGCGGTGATGCTCTGTTATGTCAGGGTGGAGGCGGGCTACCGGCAGCGGGTGACGGCGGGGCAGTGGACGGCTATGGCGGCGCTGCTTTTTGTCTGCACGGGGATCAAGCCCAGCTTTCTGACGGTGTTCGCGCCGGTGCTGGCGGTGAAGCTGCTGGCGGATTTGTTCAGGGGGGTGCGGTTCCGCCAGGTGTTCCTGCTGGGGAGCACGGTGCTGCCGGCCTGCGGGGTGGTCTTGTGGCAGAATATGGTGCTGTTCGGGGAGGAGACGGGCCACGGCATCGCCTTTTCGCCCTGGTACACATTTTCCCTCCACGCCAACAGGACCAAGCTGGCAGTGCTCTGCTCCATCGCTTTCCCGCTGGCGGTGCTCCTCTTCTCCCTGGGGGAGCTCCTTCGGGACAGGCTCTACCTCTTCGCGTGGGGCATGACGGGCCTGGGCTTCCTGGAGGCGCTTTGCCTGGTGGAGACCGGGAGCCGCTCCAGGGACGGGAACTTCCTCTGGGGGTACTGCATCGCCATCTTCCTGATATTCGTCATGAGCCTTGACAAATGGCTGTTGCTCTGGAGGAAGCGGGGGCAGGGGCTTTTCTATAAGCTTGCCGCAGGGGCGTGCGGTGCGGTGTTCGCCTACCAGGTGTTCTGCGGCGTGTATTTCTTCGCCAGGCTCCTGGCGGGGGAGACGTATTTTATGGCAAACTAGCGCACAAGAGCATGGATTCCCGAGCGAGCAGTGCCTGATGGCCGCGCCGGGACAAGGCGGATGAGTCGGGCACAGGGCGTTGGTGACTGACCACAAGGCAGCACTGGGCTTGGACAGCCAGTTCTGATTGCGCAAGGATTCAGGCGCTGGGGTACTGGCGCGCAAAGGATAAACGGGAACAAATGTCGATGAATGTCAATAAGTGTCGATGACTGCAAATGGATTTGGAGGCCGGGGATAAAGTGGAAGACAGGCGGGAGAACGGGATGAAAGGGAGATTGGCGCAGTGGCTGCGCAGGCTCGGGGCCCAAGGGGCGGCGCTTATCTGCGTGGCGCTGGCGCTGTGCTGCTTCGCGGCGGAAAAGGAGGGGTATCACATGGACGAGCTCCTCTCCTTCCAACTGTCCAACGCCCAGTTCAATCCCTGGATCGTGCCCACCCAGCCCGTGGGGAGGCTGGCGAAATTCGTGCAGGAGGAGATCCGGGGGGAGTCCTTCGGGGAGACTGTGGGGAATCTGGCGGACACGGTGCGGGACGTGGTGGAGAACCGGGGGGCCAGCAGGCTCCTGCAGTACCGGGCGGACGTATACCCGGAGCCGGTCTGGATCGGCGCGGAGCAGTTCCACGACTATATCACCGTGGGAGAGGAAGACGCATTTTCGTACCTTTCTGTCTATTTCAATGTCAAGGACGACAACCATCCCCCGCTGCATTTCATGCTTCTCCACACCATGTCCTCCCTGTTCCGCGACACCGTGGGGCCGTTCCAGGGCTGTGCCATCAACATATTGGCCATATTGGGCTGCTGCGTGTGTTTCTTCGGGCTGGGGGCGCTGCTGGAGCGGCATGGAATCCTGCCCCGGGGATACGGAAGGGCTGTGGGAATCTGCGCTGCCCTGCTCTACGGGCTGTCCACCGGGGGGATCGCCACGGCCCTGCTGATCCGCATGTACGGGCTCCTGACTTTTTTCTGTGTGGCGCTGTTCTATGTGCATATGAAGAAATGGCTGGAAAAGGGCTTCGGGGGGAAGAACAGGACGCTGACAGCGGTGACGGCGCTGGGATTTTTGACCCAGTATTTCTTCCTGTTCTTCTGTCTGGCGCTGGCGGCGGTGACTGCGGCGCTCCTGGCCCGGCGCAGAAGGTACGGGGAGCTGAAGCGGTATATCCGCAGCATGGTCCTGGCGGCGGTGATCGGCGTGGGGGCATTTCCCTTCGCCATACAGGACGTGCTGTCCAGCGGGAGAGGGACCGAGGCCCTTCAGAACCTGGGACAGGGCTTTTCGGGATATGGGGAGAGGCTTGGGGCTTTCGGCGGCCTGCTGGTGAAGGGGAGCTTCGGGAGCGTGGCATTGGGGGCGGTTCTCCTGGCAGCGGCCTGCCTGGCGGCGGGGGTGGTCTTTGCACGGCGGAAAGGGTGGAAGGGGTTGACTGAACGGGTCAAAAAAACGGAAGCCATTGAAGCCGGGAGGGACAGTGAGACGGAGGCCATTGAAGTCAGGGGTGACAAAGGGACGGAGGCCACAGCCGGAAGAATCGGCAGCGGCGGAACTGCGGCCATGGGCGAAAGTGCGCCCCCTGCCGGGAATGCCCGCCGGGAGTTCAGGCTGCTGCTCCTGGCGCCCTGCGGCTGCTATTTCCTCCTGGCGGCAAGGATGTCCCCCTATCTGGTGGACCGCTATGTGATGCCGTTGTTCGCTTTCTCATCTCTGCTGCTTGCGGTGTCAGGGGCCAGGCTTGCCGCCGCGGCTGTGCCTGACGGCAGACAGCCCCTGGGGAAAGCGTTGCTGCCGGTCCTGGCGCTGCTCCTGGGGCTGGCGAACATGGCGGGGTATGACGGGGAGTACCTGTACCGGGGCTATGGGAGGCAGATGGAGGTGGCGGAGCGGTACGGGGAGCTTCCCTGCGTCTGCCTCTACGACGGCGTAGGCTATTACGACAATCTGCCGGAGTTCACCCGGTATGCCAGGACCCTGCTCCTTACGCTTCCGGAGCTGGAGGACAGGCAGGACATGGAGGGGCTGACGGAAGGGCCAGGGATTGTGGTGCTGAGGAAGCCCGAGGTGGAGGAGGCAGGGGCCCTGGAGGCGCTGGAGCGGTACGGCCTGAGGGTGGTGGAGGTCCTGCTGCCCGGGGAGGAGAGCGTCCACGGGGATACGGTGTACCTCTGCGCATTTTCTTAAATTTTTTTGAAGACTTTATGATAAACGTTCCTTAATCGGGAAAACATGGTACAATGTACGCAAAGGGCAGGGTCAAATGGGCGGAGAACCAGACGCCGGGCTTGCTCGATCGGCTGGTTATTCGGCCATTTGACGAGCGGAGCGAATTCTGCCCGGGACTTGCAGTAAACTGTTGACACAGAAGATTCGGATGGGAAAGGGTGGCCCATGGCACAGATTATAAGGAAGCTGAATGTCCTGTTGGACAGAAAACAAAAGTACGCCATGGCGGGGCTCATGGCCCTGATGGTGATCGGGGCGTTCCTGCAGACTGCCGGAATCGGGCTGCTGGTGCAGGCGGTGAGCGTGATCATCGACCCGGCGGCCGTGGAAAAGAACGGCATCGTCAGGAGCTTCTACCGGTTCCTGGGCTGCGAGGACTTCCAGACCTTCTCCGTCACGGTGATGGCGCTGCTGGTGGCGGTGTTCGCGGTGAAGAACGGATTCCTCTTCGTACAGCAGAAGCTCACGTTCGCCTTTGTCTATACCAATCAGTTCCGCACCTCCCAGCGCATGCTGTGCAACTATCTGCGCAGGGGCTATGAATTCTACCTGGATGCAGACACAGCTGTAGTACAGCGGAGCATCACTTCGGACGTGAACAATATGTACGCATTGATTCTGGCGCTGCTGCAGTTGATGTCGGACGGGGTGGTGTCCCTGTTCGTGGTGGGGTACTGCCTGATGACCAACGGCGTCATGACCGTGCTGCTGGCCGTTTCCCTGGTGCTGCTGATGGCGGCGGTCAAGAAGGTGCTCAAGCCCATCATGCATAAGGCGGGGGAGGACAACCAGAATTACTACAGCAGCCTCTTCAAGTGGATTTCCCAGACCGTCCAGGGCATCAAAGAGGTGAAGATCATCTGCAAGGAGCAGTATTTTGTGGACGAGTACCGCAGATGCGGCAAGGGCTATGTGGACGCCGTACAGCGCTACAGCCTGTACAACAACGTGCCCAAGCTCCTGATTGAGACTGTGTGCATCGGCGTGATGATGGGCTATATGATCGTGCTGACTGTCACGGGGGCCTCCACGGAGAACATGCTGGAGGTGCTCTCCACCCTGGCTGCCGCGGCTTTCGTGCTGCTGCCCGCGGTGAACCGCATCAATAACCAGATCAACTCCATCGCCTATTTCGAGCCCTTTTTCATGGGAGTCAGCGACAATCTGCAGGAAGAAATCAACGACGACAAGGTGGACATGTCCTTCGCGGCCGCTGATCAGGACAAGCTCCCCCTGAAGGATTCCATTGAGCTGCGTGACATCACATACGCTTATCCGAATACGGAGAAACTGATTTTCGACCACGCAGACCTGACCGTCAAGGTGGGCTCCGCGGTGGGGATCGTGGGCACCTCCGGGGCGGGGAAGAGCACCATCGTGGACGTGCTGCTGGGGCTGCTGGAGACGAAGGGCGGGGGCGTGTACGCGGACGGCGTGGACGTAAAGACGCAGTACCGGGGCTTCCTGAAAAATATCGGCTATATCCCCCAGATGATCTTCATGCTGGACGATACCATCCGCAGGAACGTGGCTTTCGGGGTGCACGATGAAGCCATAGACGAAGCCCGGGTCTGGGAGGTGCTCAGGGAGGCCCAGCTGGACGAGTTCGTCCGCTCCCTGCCGGAGGGTCTGGACACGGGCATCGGCGAGCGGGGCATCCGGCTCTCCGGGGGCCAGAGGCAGCGGATCGGCATCGCCAGGGCGCTGTACTACGATCCGGAGGTGTTGATTCTGGACGAGGCCACCTCCGCATTGGACAATGACACGGAGGCCGCCATCATGGCCGCCATCAACAGGCTCCAGGGCAGGAAGACTTTGGTCATCATCGCCCACAGGCTGCAGACCATCGGGAAATGTGATGTGGTCTACCGGGTGGAAGACGGTAAAGTAGTCCCGGAGCGGCAGGCCCCCCGGGCGGAGGAGGGGCACACATGCAGCTGAGCGTGATCGTACCGGTCTACAACATGGCCGGGGAGGGAAAACTGAATTTCTGCATGGACTCCCTGCTGAACCAGACGATTGTGGATTACGAGATCATCGCGGTGGACGATGCCTCCACGGACGGCTCCCTGGAGATCCTGCGGGCCTACGAGGCGGCGCATCCGGACAGGGTGCGGGTCATCACCTATCCGGTGAACCGCCGCCAGGGCGGCGCGAAGAACGAGGGGCTGCGGGCCGCTTCCGGAGAATGGGTGGGCTTTATCGACAGCGACGACTGGGTGACGCCCGACTATTATGAGCGATTGCTGGCCCGGGCCCGGGAGACCGGGGCGGATGTGGTGGGCTGTGACTACAGCCTGGTGTCCGAGCGGGGCTTTGACATCGGGACAGTGGTGAAGAACAACACGGAGGATCAGACAGGCCTGCTGGACGAGGAAAAGCACAGAAAGCTCCTGCTGCGCCCGGGCAGCATGGTAGTGAAAATCTATCGCCGCAGCGTCATAGAGGAGAACGGGCTTGGCTTCCCGGAGGGCATCTTTTACGAGGACAACTGCGCGGGGCCTCTGTGGTCGCTGTACTTTACCCGGTTCGAGCGGGTGGACGCGCCGCTGTATTATTATTACCAGCACGATGCCTCCACGGTGCACCGCATCACGGAGGAGCGCTGCAGGGACAGGATGCGGGCGGAGGAGGCCTTCCTGGAAGAGTGCGGCAGGCGGGGCTTCCTGGAGCGATACCGCCAGGAGGTTGAGTTCCGCTATACGGAGCTCTATTACGTGATTACGCTGTTTTCCTATCTGCAGGGCGTGAAGCATCCGAGGCTTTCCTTTGTAAAGGAGCTGCGCAGGGGCGTGGAGGGGCATTGCCCGGCGTTTCGGGAGAACCGGTACTACAGGGAGCGGATCGGGGAGGAGGAGCGCAGGCTCATGGACATACAGCGCCGCTGCGACGCAGGCTTCTACTGGTACTACAGACTGAAGCTGCTGGCGCGCAGGGCAAGGGGCGTCTTCCGGCGCGGCTTCAGGCCGTGAGAGGAAAGCGGGCCTGAGGGCGGCGGAGGGCCGGAAAGGATATTGACTGATGGAAAAGATAGCGATCATTACGGCAAGGGGAGGCAGCAAGCGCATCCCCAGGAAGAATATCAGAGAGTTCTGCGGCAGGCCCATCCTGGCCTACTCCATCCAGGCGGCGCTGGAATCGGGGGTGTTCGACAGGGTGATGGTGTCCACGGACGATGAGGAAATCGGGGAGGTCGCCAGGAGCTGGGGCGCAGAGGTGCCTTTCATGCGGAGCGACAGGATGTCCGGCGACTACGCCACTACCGCCCAGGTGCTGGCGGAGGTGCTGGAGGAGTACGGGAAGCGCGGGCAGACCTTCGGCTTCCTGTGCGGCATCTATCCCACGGCCCCCTTCCTGCGGCCGGAGACCCTGCGGCAGGCCATGGGGCTGCTGGAGGAGTCCGGCGCGGACGCGGTGGCGCCGGTGGTGCGATTCAGCTTTCCGCCCCAGCGGGGGCTGGTGATCAGGGACGGGGAGATCCGGATGAACACGCCGGAGCTGTACCTGTGCAGATCCCAGGACCTGGAGCCCGTCTACCACGATGTGGGGCAGTTCTACTGCCTGAACGCGGAAAGCTTTGGGCGGCAGGGCTGCCTTGTGATGGAGCACACCCTCCCCTTTGTCATATCCGAGCTGGAAGTCCAGGACATCGACACCGAGGAGGACTGGCGGCTCGCGGAGCTGAAGTACCGCATGCGGCAGGGCGGGGAGTGAGTATGGAGGGGGCACTGGAGTGCAGAACCGGGACTGGAATGGAGGAGAAGATGGACAGAATCAAGGTTGGGAACCGCTATATCGGAGAAGGATGTCCGGTGTATCTCATTGCGGAGATGTCCGCCAACCACGCGGGCAGCCTGGAGCGGGCGAAGGAGATCGTCCATGCCGCCAAGGAGAGCGGCGCAGACTGCATCAAGGTGCAGACCTACACGCCGGACACCCTGACCATCGACTGCAGCAACCGCTATTTTCAGGTGGGCAACGGTACATGGCAGGGCGAGAACCTCTATCAGCTCTACGGAAAGGGATACATGCCCTGGGAATGGCAGCCCGAGCTGAAGGAGGAGGCCGAAAAGGCAGGCATCGACTTCCTCTCCACCCCCTTCGACAGGACTTCCGTGGATTTCCTGGAGGGACTGGGACTGGAATTCTACAAGATTGCCTCCTTTGAGATGATAGACCTGCCTCTGGTGGAATACGTGGCCTCCAGGGGGAAGCCTCTGATCATGTCCACGGGCATGGGCACCCTGGAGGAGATCAGGGAGGCGGTGGAGGCCGTGAGGAAGACGGGGAACAGGCAGCTTGCGCTGCTGCGCTGCTCCAGCGCCTATCCGGCGGATCCGAAGGAGATGCACCTGTCCACCATACAGGACATGAAGAAGCGCTTCGGCCTCCCCGTGGGCCTCTCGGACCATTCCATGGGCTCCATGAGCGCCGTCACCGCCGTGGCCCTGGGGGCGAAGATCATCGAGAAGCATTTCTGCCTCGGCCGGGAGATTCAGAACCCGGACGCGTCCTTCTCCATGACGCCCGCGGAGTACAGCGCCATGGCAAAGGACATCCGGCAGGTGGAGGAGGCCATGGGGGAGGCTGCCTACGGGGTCAGCCCCCAGGAGGAGAGCAGCATGGTGTTCCGCCGCTCCATTTTCGCTGTCAGGGACATTGGGGCGGGGGAGGAGCTGACCCGGGACAATGTCCGCATCATCCGCCCGGGCTATGGCCTGAAACCGAAATACTACACGGACGTAATCGGAATGAAGACGGACAGGGCCCTGGAGAGGGGCACGCCCCTGACCTTCGATGCCCTGGAGAAGGGGGCCATCCTCTTCGCCACCAACAACGGGAATACGGAGGACTTGTACAGGTGGCTTTCGGAAAAGGAAGGGAAGGTGTACAGAATCGAGAACAAGCTCACCCCGGAGGCGGTGGAGCAGATGAAGCCCTCGTTCATCATCAGCTTCAACTACCGCCATCTGATTCCGGAGGAGGTGCTGGACCTGATGCCGGGCCGGGTCATCAATCTCCACACCTCCCTGCTGCCCTACAACCGGGGCTCCGGTCCCAACTTTTTCAGCTTCCTCTACGACACGCCCAAGGGCGTCACCATCCATCTGGTGGACAAGGGGCTGGACACCGGGGACATCCTCTGCCAGAGGGAGATCGTGTTCGACGAGGAGAAGGAGACCTTCGCCTCCTCCTACGACAGGCTGCTGGCGGAGATCCAGGAGCTGTTCCGGGAGAACTGGGAGGACATCCGGGAAGGCCGGATAGCGCCCCGGCCCCAGGAGGGGAGCGGCAGCACACACAGGATGCGGGAGATCGCGTCCATCCGGGAGCAGATGCCCTTTACCTGGTATGAGAGGATCGCGGATTTCAAGAGGCGGTTCCGGGAGCTGGAGCAATGATCTGGATTCGGGCGGATGCCAACGAAACCATCGGGAGCGGCCATGTGATGCGCTGCCTGTCCATCGCGGATGCCCTGAAGAGGCAGGGGCAGCAGGTATGCTTCCTGACGGCGGACGAAAACGCGGCGGGGCTGCTTGAGGCCAGGGGGCAGGCGTTCAGGGTCCTGCACACGGACTACCGGCGCATGGAGGGGGAGCTTGAGGCGCTGGAGGAGCTGCTGGCAGACGGCGGTTTCTTCCTGGCGGACAGTTACTTCGTCACGGCAGCCTATCTTGACAGGGTGCGGGAGCGCCTGCCCGTGGGGTATCTGGACGACATGGGCCGCCGGGACCTTGCGGCAGACCTGCTGATCGATTACAATATCTTCGCCGAGGCCCGGCTGTACGAGGGCTGCAAGGCGGCGGAATTCCTTCTGGGGCCGGAGTACGCGCCCCTGCGGGCGGAGTTCGCCGGGAATGCCTGCGAGACCCGGGACAGGGCGTCCAGGGTGCTGATCACCACGGGAGGGGGCGACAGATACAATCTGGCGGGGCAGCTCCTTGAGAAGGCTCTGGCCCATCCCGGGACAGCCTGTCTGGAGTATCATGTGGTCAGCGGAGCCTACAATGTGCATCTGGCGGAATTGAAGGCGCTGGAGAGGCGGCACGGGAACCTGCGGATATACAGCAATGTGTCTGACATGTGCGGCCTCATGCGGGACAGCGACATCGCCGTCACCGCCGGGGGCTCCACCATGTATGAGCTCAGCGCCCTGGGGGTGCCCATGGTGTGCTTCTCCTTCGTGGACAATCAGGAGCGCATCGTGGAGGGCTTTGTGGAGAGAGGGCTGGTGGGCTTCGGGGGAAATTATCTCCTGCAGGGGGAGGCCATGGCGGCGGAGGCGGCGGAGGCCATTGCGCTGCTGGCCGGAGACAGGGAGCTGCGGCGGACGTACAGCAGGAGGCTCCGGGCTGTGGTGGACGGCCGTGGGGCTATGCGGATTGCGAGACGGATCATACAGAAGTCGCAGGAAGGAGCGCAATCCGCATCGCAGAGCGCATGGCAGATTGCAGATTGAATCATACAACGGTCGCAGGAAGGAGCGCAATCCCCACAGAGGATCGCGCATGGAAATCATATCAGACAGACGGATCGGGAGTGGCGGATGGAGAGACGGCTAGACAAAAAGATGGCTTACTGCGGAGTGGCGGCGGCATTGTGCTTCGCGGCAGTGTTCGCCGCCACCTTCCCCGGCCGCGCCGGGCGGTGGCAGCGGCCGGTGGCGATGGTCTCCTTCGGGGACAGCGTGTTCACGGATATCGGGGGCTTGACCCCAATCCCGGACAGGCTGGCAGAGCGCCTGGGCATATCCTTCTACAATGCCTCCATGGGCGGCACCTGCGCCGCCAGGCTGGAGGCGGAGCGGCGGCTGGATTCCGCCAGGGGCTCCATGTGCCTGGCGGGGCTGGCGAAGGCCGTCCGGGCCGGGGATTTTTCGGTACAGCAGACCGCCAGGCTTCGGGAGGGCAATACGGAGCACTTTCCGGAGATCGCGGCAGGGCTGGCGGAGATCGACTTTGCGCGGGTGGGGCTCGTGCTGATCGAGAGGGGAGTCAATGACTACCATGCCGGAATCCCCATCGAAAACCCGGAGGATCCCCGGGACGAGTACACCTTTCTGGGGGCGCTGCGCTGCGCCGTGGAGGACCTGCGGAGGGTCAACCCAAAGGTGCGGATCCTGTTCATCACGCCCACCTATACCTGGTATCCGGATATGGGCCTGACCTGTGAGGAGCTGGACAATGGGGGAGGGCTCCTGGAGGAGTATGTGGAGGCGCAGATGGAGCTGGGGGAGGAGCTGGGCATAGAGACGGTGGATCTCTACCATGATTTCTTCCCCCACGGGGAGTGGGAGGACTGGGAGCGGTACACCATGGACGGGCTTCACCCCAACGAGGCGGGGCGGGAAAAGATCGCGGAGCGGATCATGGAAGCGCTGGAGCCGGAGGACGGAGCCTGGTACACAGATGCGTGAATTCCCGCGAATCAGTGCCTGATGTCCGCGCCGGGACAAGGCGGAGGAAGAAAGTGGTGCGGGGGCATCACCGATAGATGACAAGGCGGTAATAAAACGGGCGGCCAGGGCTGCCTGCGCAGGGATTCATGCGCAGGGGACGGGGCAGAGCGGGCACGGGAGACATGGACATGGACAAAAAGGAAGGGCGGTGGAGCGGGATGACTCCAGGACAGGCATTCGAAACAGTATATCGCAGGATCAGGCGGGAGTGGAAGACGGCATTCCTCACCTGCTTCCTGCTGGGGCTTTTGATCCACATGCCCGCTCTGATTTCGGACATTCCCAATCATGACGGGCTGGACAGCATGTATTTCCACCAGAACATGATCACTTCGGGCAGGTGGTTCCTGTCGGTGGCCTGCGGCTTTTCTTCCTATTATACTGTGCCGTGGCTGATCGGCATCCTGGGACTTGCTTTCCTGGGGTGCGCTGCCGCGGCGCTGTGCGAGCTCCTGGAGGTGCGCAGGATCTGGGCCGTGGCGCTGGTCAGCGGTCTGCTGGCGGCCTTCCCGGCGCTGGCATCCACCTTTGCCTATGTGTACACCCTGGACGGTTATATGCTGGCGCTGCTGCTCTCCGTGCTCTCGGTGCTGGCGGTGAGGAAGCGTAGGCTGGGCTTCGTGCCAGGGGCCTTCTGCCTGGCCTTCAGCATGGGGATTTATCAGGGGTATCTCTCCTTCGCCATGATTCTGGCCATCTTTGCCCTGTGGATGACGCTCCTGGACGAAAAGCTGCCCCTGAAGGACAGGCTCCTGGCCTCGCTGCGCTATCTGTACATGGGGGTGTTGGGCGGCGGGCTCTATTATGCCATCCTGCAGGCCCTCCTTTGGATCCAGGGCAAGGAGCTGGACCATTACCAGGGCATCGACGGCCTGGGCGGCGGCTTCCTGTCCGGGGGGATCCCGGAGGCCCTGGGAGGGATATACCGGGATTTCTTCACCTTCTCCCTCAGGGGGAACGTGCTGTTCACCAATGCCTTCTCCCTGGCCGCCTGGTGCGTCCTGGGGGCGCTGGCGGCAGCGGCGGCGTTTTTTTTGATCCGGAGGAGAAAGTGCTGGAAGAATCCGCTGCTTTTCGCTATAATAGGATTGACGCTCCTGCTGCTGCCTGTGGCGTCGAACATCATTCTGGTGGTCTCCCCTGACGTGAACTACCATCTGCTGATGCGGTATCAGTGGGTGCTGTACGCCATCGGGGCGGTGGCGCTGATAAGCGGACAGGGGGGAAGGACGGCGCGGGGCGTCTGGATGGAATGGCTGGGGCTGGCTGCGGCGGGGACCTTGGTCTTCTGCTACGGCGTGGCGGACAACATCGCCTACTCCAACCTGCAGAAGCGCTATGAGAAGACCTATGCCTATTGCCTGCGGCTGCTGGACAGGATAGAGCAGACGGAAGGGTACTACCATGGCATCCCCATCGCCATGATTGGCGTGGTGGGGGACGAGCAGTTCCCGGTGACGGACATCACGCTGCCCGTTACCTCCAACATGATCGGCCTGAGCGGCGACAGCCTGCTGTACACGGGAAAGAACTACCAGCTATTCATCAGGCATTATCTGGGGGCCACGCTGAACGTGCTGCCCGAGGAGGCCATGGAGGACATGTACATGTCGGAGGAGTACATGGCCATGGACAGCTTCCCGGGGCCGGATTCCATCCGCATCATAGATGGGGTCATGTACATCAAGACAGAGAACGTAAACCGTTGATTTCAGGAGGGACAGGATGCTATTATCGATCGTGCTGCCGGCCTACAATGAGGAGCAGAATATTCCCAACACGGTGAAGGTACTGACAGGGATGCTTACGGAAAACGCTATTGACTACGAACTTGTATTCGTCAGCGACGGCTCCCGGGACGCCACCTTCGCCCAGATACAGAAGGCGGCGGAGGAGAATCCGAAAGTCAGGGGGGCGGAGTTCTCCCGGAACTTCGGGAAGGAGGCGGCCATCTTCGCGGGGCTGTCCCTGGCGGCGGGGGATGCCGTGGTGGTCATGGACTGCGACCTGCAGCATCCGCCGGAGGTGGTCCTGGAGATGTGGAAGCTGTGGCGCGGCGGCGCGGAGGTGGTGGAGGGCATCAAGGAGAGCAGAGGCAGGGAAAGCCTGGCCCATAAGCTCTCGGCGGGCCTGTTCTACAAGGTCATGAGCAGACTGATCCGGATGGACATGAACGCCTCCTCGGACTTCAAGCTCCTGGACAGGAAGGTGGTGGACGTGCTGTTAGGGCTGCCGGAGCGGAACACCTTTTTCCGGGCGCTGAGCTTCTGGGCGGGGTTCCGCAGGGAGTACGTCTCCTACCAGGTGCAGGAGAGGCAGTTCGGGGAGAGCAAATGGTCTACCTTAAGCCTGATGAAATATGCAGTCACCAACGCCACGTCCTTCAGCACCCTGCCCCTGCAGCTTGTGACGGTGATGGGGATGGCGTCCATCCTGTTCAGCGTGGTGCTGTTCATCCAGACCTTTGTGAAGTACCTCTCGGGAACCGCGGTGGAGGGCTTTACCACGGTGATCCTGCTGATTTTGGTCATCGGCGGCTTCCTGATGCTGAGCCTGGGGATCATCGGCCATTATATCGCCAGGATCTATGAGGAAGTGAAGGGACGCCCCAAATACATCATCCGCAGGACCACGGATGTGCGGGAAGGGGAAGGAACCTGAGGCCATGAGGCCCTGACATAGATGGAAGCAGGACAGGAAAACGGAATGGAGGGAATCATCATGATAAATTTTAACGTACCGCCCTATGCCGAAAAGGCCATGGGCTATATCCAGGAATGCGTGAAGAACCAGAAGATCTGCGGCGACGGGCCGTATACGAAGAAATGCAGCGAATGGATCGAGAGGAAGACGGGCACGGCCAAATGTCTGCTCACCACTTCCTGCACCCATGCCACGGAGCTTGCCGCCCTTCTGCTGCCCGACATCGGGCCCGGCGACGAGGTCATCATGCCTGCCTACACCTTCGTCTCCACGGCGGACGCCTTTGTGCTGCGGGGGGCTGTGCCTGTGTTCGTGGACATCAGGCCGGATACCATGAACATGGACGAGAAGCTCATAGAGGAGGCGGTGACGGAGCGCACCAAAGCCATCGTGCCGGTCCACTATGCAGGGGTGGCCTGTGAGATGGATACGATTATGGATATCGCGGCCAGGCACCGCCTGGCGGTGGTCGAGGACGCGGCCCAGGGCATCATGGCCACCTACAAGGGGAAGGCTTTGGGCACCATAGGCGACTTCGGGTGCTTCAGCTTCCATGAGACCAAGAACTACAGCATGGGGGAGGGCGGCGCGCTCCTGATCCGGGATGGGAGGAACGTGGAGGAGGCGGAGATCATCCGGGAGAAGGGGACCAACCGCAGCAAGTACTACCGGGGCCAGATCGACAAGTACACATGGATCAATTACGGCTCCTCCTACCTGCCCAGCGACATGAACGCTGCCTATCTCTATGCCCAGCTTGAGATCGCGGAGGAAATAAATGACGCCAGGCTGGTAATATGGGAACGGTATTGCGATAATCTCCGGACCCTGGCCCAGGCGGGGAGGATAGAGCTGCCGGTGGTGCCGGAGGGCTGCGTGCACAACGGGCACATGTTCTATATCAAGACAAAGGATATCGAGGAGAGGACGGCGCTGATCGATTACCTGAAAAAGAATGAGATCCACGCGGTATTCCACTATGTGCCCCTCCACACCGCGCCGGCGGGCCTGAAGTTCGGCCGGTTCCACGGGGAGGACAGGTATACCACCAGAGAGAGCGAGCGTCTGCTGCGCCTGCCTATGTACTATGGCCTGGAGCTGGAGCAGGTGGATTATATCTGCGGGAAGCTCCGGGAATTCTACAGGTAAGGATCCGGGCCGCGGGGGAGTCCATGGGATATGTGAAGAAAGCGGCGCCCTGCCTGCGTGGGGTGCTGAGAGGTATGCTTTTCATAGGCTTCAGCATCCAGATCCTCCTGGGAATCTGCTGGATATGCTGCAGCTTCGGGCAGGTGCAGGGCTTCGGGGAGCCTGATTCCGCCCTGTACGGGAGGCTTCTCGGCCTCCTGGGAGGAAGCTCTGCCGCCCTGTATATCCTGCAGCTCGCGGCGGCGTTCCTGGCGGGCTTCCTCTTCCTGACGTTTGCGCTCCTGTTCTTCTTCCCGCTGCCGCAGCTCCTCCTTTTCCTGAAGGAACGCGGCG
>OFFQ01000819.1_pt1 | contig 21099 bp, 18 predicted proteins | sample 1521411 | NCBI WGS metagenome assembly OFFQ01 (sample SAMEA3504110, study PRJEB24116) | mouse gut metagenome | biome: mouse gut; feature: mouse-associated habitat; material: faeces | place: Denmark | collected 2011 | reverse complement strand
CATGAGCAATGGGAAGATGGTATCCGCTCCCTATGTGAGGGTGTATGTCGGGAAAGGTAAAACGGTTAGGGCTATTGCAGTGAGGAGCTGCTTTACCAATAGCAAGGTCACTACATATAAATAATGAAAGGAGAAACAAAATGAAGAGAAAGGTATTAAAGAAGCTGCTTCCGTTTCTTATGGTTCTGACACTGGCGGGAACTACAGTGTTCGCCAGCGAAGTGCCTCCGGTAGCTTCGTCGCAGCCATTGTCTGCAGAGGAAGCTGAGGGAAGCGATGAGGACAGGCCGGAGGGAACTGGCGGGGAAAGCTCTGAGGAAAACGAGGCAGACATGCCTGAAGATGGTTCTGAAGGAGCCGATGTCAGCGCGTCAGAGGAGAACCCTGAAGGGGCCGAAACAGACGAGTCTGAGGAAAGCCAGGTAGAAAGTGGGGCAGATGCCTCGGAGGAAGATTCGGAAGGAAGCGGGACAGATGCCTCTGAGGAAAGCCCGGAAGAAAGCGAAGCAGATGCCTCGGAAGAAGCCCCTGAGGAAAGTGTCGAAGGGAATGAGACAGATGCCTCTGAGGAAAGCCCGGAAGAGAACGGGACGGATGCCTCTGAGGAAAGCCCGGAAGAAAGCGGGACAGATGCCTCGGAGGAGGAGCCGGAGGGAGACGAGACAGGCAATCCCGATGAAAGCCCGGAGGAAAATGGGACAGATGCCTCGGAAGAGCTCCCCGGCGTGGACGAAGGGGACGATTCAGAGGAGCTTCCTGATACGGACAACGGGGGTGAAGCCGATGCTGCACCCGGTTTAGGAGGAGAGATTGCTGTTGACGAAGGAGGGGAGGTGGTTCAGGCCGATTCCTATGTCACTGATGATGGGTACTCTTTTATAATTGACAGAGGAAACGCCATCATCAATGGATACAGCGGCTATGATACGGTTCTAAATATACCGGCCACTATTGCTTATAATGGAAATTCCTATAATGTAATCAAGATTCGCTATAACGCGTTTAAAAACAAAAATACGATTACCCAAGTATCGATTCCTGGGACAATTACCAATATCGATGAGAGCGCATTTGAAGGCTGCATTTCGCTGAAGACGGTGACCATAAATGAAGGCGTGGTGTCCATCGGATATCGTGCTTTTGCTGGCTGTACTTCTTTGGGCAGCATAGTGATTCCCAGTACGGTAACAGAGGTGGGAAGTTACGCTTTTGACAATTGTATTTCTATGACATCTGCCAATATCAAGACATATTTTGTCGGAGGACGGATGTTTAATGGATGTAAGTCCCTGACGACGGTTACATTATCAAATACGGTTTCCGAAATTGGTACATATGCTTTTAATGAATGTATTTCCCTGTCCAGCATCAACCTTCCGGCAAGCCTGCGGACCATTAGAAACAACGCTTTTTATCACTGTACGACTTTAAAAAGCATTGTCCTGAATGAGGGGCTGGAGACCATTGCGTATGATGCGTTCAATGGATGTACTGGCCTGGAAGCCATTACAATCCCTTCAACAGTTGTAAAGGCAGAAAGCAACATTTTCAGGAATTGTACCGGCTTGCTGGAGGCAACGGTCAACAATGCGGTAGTAAGCGAGGGGATGTTCCGGGATTGTGCCGCCCTCAAGAAGGTAGTGCTGTCAGATAAAGTAAAAACAATTGAGGGAAGGGGATTTAGCGGTTGTACCAGCCTGCAGAGCCTGGCGTTGCCCTCTGGCCTTACTGCGATTGGGAATTGGGCCTTTAGCGGCTGCACAGGCCTGGGTTCCATTACGGTTCCTCAAAGCGTGACAAATGTAGGGACAAGTGCCTTTTCCGGATGCACAGCCTTGAAGACGGCAGATGTTCGCTCCAATATAGTATCCGGTGAGATGTTTAATGGGTGTACTGCCCTGACAAAGGTCAGCATGTCTGACAATGTAAAGTCGGTAGGCGGCTCCGCGTTTTATGGCTGCTCTAATTTGGTTGACATCGGCTTTGGCTCAAATGTCACAGAGATAGGGACTCATGCCTTTAACAGATGTAATGCCTTGAAGACTGTCAACATCGGCGCCAAGGTTGTATCGGTTGGAGCTTCGGCTTTTAGGTCATGCGAAAGGCTTGAGACAGTAGTGATTCCGGCAAGCGTGAAGCAGCTTGGAGAGCGCGCTTTTGCTTATTGCGGGAATCTGAAAAATGTGTCGCTGGTGGAGGGGCTTACCACAATCGGCTATGCCGCATTCGAATATGATGGCAATCTGAAGAGCATTTACATACCAGCCTCCGTCGTATCTATAGGCAGATATGCTTTCAACGAGACAGGATTAAGCAGCGGAACCGTGTACTGCGAAAGGAACACTACGGCCGACAATACCGATTACTACCCTGTACGGACTGCCATAAAATATGGCAAGCCTACGGTAGCTATCCCCAAATTTGCGGTAAAGGGAATCGTTGGAGGAAGGGAAGTCACATTTAACTGTGATACGAAGGATGCAGTCATTTATTATTCGACTATCAGTACACAGTTGACTACGGCAGACAAATCGATTGCTAGTGGGTCAAAGATTACTTTCAATAATTTCTATGGAACGATATATGCGAGAGCATATTATAACGGCCAGTGGAGCAATGTGGCCAGGCTGGTTTTGAAGATTCCTGTGGTGAATACGCCGACTATTACACAGTCAGGCGATAAGGTGACGATAAAGACCACGACACCGGACTGCATTATTTATTACACCACGGACGGAAGCACTCCTTCGCCCACTCATGGCACCAAAATAGCGGCCTCCGCCAGTACATTCTCCACCACAGGCGGCACGATAAAGGCTATTGCAGTGAGGAGCTGCTTTACGAACAGCGCTGTAACCACAAAGAAGCTGCAGTCTGTTGTCAGCAGTTCAGTGAAGGCTCCGGCATTTAATGTCAAGGGAGTAGTGGGAGGGCGCAAGGTCACCTTTACGGCCCAGGCAGGGAGCAAGATTTATTATTCTACATCTTCCTTGATGACCACAAGCGATAAGAGCGTGAAGAGTGGCGGAAGCGTCACATTCAATGACTTCTATGGGACGCTGTATGCCAGAACCTATGTAAATGGGAAGTGGAGCAATCCGGCTAGGCTGATTTTAAAGATACCTGTGGTAAAGACGCCATCGATAGCGCGGTCCGGCAGCTATGCGACGATCAGAACCAGCACGCCCGGATGCACGATTTACTATACGACAGATGGATCCACGCCCTCTCCTTCCAATGGACGCAAGATAAGTGCGTCTTCCGGCAGGGTATATGTAGGAGGCAGCAAGACAATAAGGGCAATCGCAGTCAGAAGCTGTTTCGGGAATAGCAAGGTTACTACGTCAAGGTAAAAACAGCCAGTGAAAACGCTGGCTTGGAAGCTGGATCCTGAATACCAGCGGCGATGGCCAGAGGATGTCTGTATTGGGGTATCCTCTGGCTGTTTTTAAGCAAGGACAGGCAGCAATTTTAATATATGGGACGGGGGCGTGAGGACAGGAAATGAGTAGGGAAAGAAGAATCAAGGGCAGAATTGTGCGCAAGATGGCTTAATATCAGGACGGTGTCTGGAGCGCGGCCAGCAAGTTTGTTTTGAAGATTCCTGTGCTTAACACGCCGGTAATATCTGCATCGGGAGAGAGCGTGACGATTCGTTCCGGGACACCTGACAGCTATATCTGTTATACCACAGATGGGTCTGCACCCTCCTGGGAGAACGGGAAGCGCATACCCCATTGTGGAGGAACGGTTACGGTTCCAGCTGGGAGCACTGTCAGAGCGGTGGCGGTGAGGAACTGCTTTACCAACAGCAGCGAAGTTTCCTTAAAAGGAGGGGGACATGAGAATATTATCTATATTTATGGCAATGTGCCTGTCGCTGGTTTCCTTAGGCAGCATGACGGCGGCAGAGCCGTCAGCGCAACAGGGGACTGCCATGGAGCAGCAGGATATGGGATTCGGGGATTTTCATAGAGAGGCGGTGATGCAAGTCCCCTATGATGATTTCCAGGAAGAGGCAGGGACAGAGGATACCGTTGGTCCTCAGGAAGATATAACGGAAGGTTCCGCGGCAGAAAGCATCGGCTCCGAAGAGGAAGCAGATTTGGACTATGTATTTGGCCGGAAACTGACGGAAGAAGAGGAGGAGCAGCAGAGAGAGCTGTTCAGGCGCTACGCCAGTCAGAGCAGATATGTGGAACCGGAGGACCTGGGAGGGGATATCTCTCTTTCAGAATCGGCCCATATAGACCAGGCATGGATTCCGTCTGCCTACGATTCCAGAAATGTAGGTGGGAAGTGCTATATAACGCCTGTCCGTGACCAGAACCCTTACGGAACCTGCTGGTCTTTCGCGGCAATTGCCTGCATTGAGGCGAATCTGATTAAAAACGGCTATGCAGATTCGAGCCTGGATCTGTCGGAACGGCATGCAATCTATTTTTCAAACCATGCAGTGCCAGACAAGCTGGGCAACAGCGGCAATGATGTGTCTTATTATGCGGGTTCTGACCTTTATATGGCTGGCGGAAACGCGATACAGGTCAGCCGTTCCATGGCGGCATGGAAGGGGGCGGTGCTGGAATCCGCCTGTCCTTATGAAGGAATTCCTGAGGTGCCGGATACAAGCCCGGCGGCAGTGTATGACAATGATTTTTCCCATCTGAAGGGTTTCTACCGCATTGAGTCCAGCGACAGGAACGCCGTCAAGGAAGCCATCATGGGATATGGCGCTGTCAGCGCGAGCTATTATGTGTCTGAACAATATATGAATTTCGACACCGGCGCATACTACTGCTATGATGCTACAGGCACGAACCATGCGGTGGCGATTGTCGGATGGGATGACTCCTACAAGAAGGAGAATTTTGCAGCATCACCTTCTTCCGACGGAGCATGGCTGGTGAAGAATTCATGGGGGACAAGGTATGCTAATCAGGGATATTTCTGGCTGTCCTATGAGGATGCCTCTATCTATGATACGGTGTATGCCTTCGAGGCGGAACCGGCCAAAGGGAATGCGAATAATTATCAATATGATACTTCCACAGGGGGCTTAGGAGGAGGCATGCTCTATCAAGGTACTGATTTTGCCTCTGTATACACGGCAAAAGCTGGCGGGGAGAAGATAGAGAAATTGACTGCCGTTTCGGTGGAGACAGGCTCTGAAGCAAATGTGGATTATTCCCTACAGATATATAAAAACCCTACAGACGCTTCGGATCCTACCAGTGGAGAAGGCATGTTGAGCGCTCCCCAGACAGGTAAGCTGAAATATGTAGGATATCATGTGATTCCGGTCAATAAGGAGGTGCTGCTGGGGCCGGGAGATGTATTTTCCGTAGTGCTGACCTTGACTGGGGGCGAACCTGCGGTTCTGTCCGAATATGATACCTCTGGTGCTTGGGTCTGTGACGCGTCTGCCAGAAGCGGGGAGAGCTTTTATAGCTGGAATAACGGAAGAACCTGGAGTGATATCGGTGCGACCCGTGATATCAACCTGCGGATGAAGGCTTTCACAGAAACTACGGGAGATACCTTTGTAAAATGCACGGGCGTGAAAATCAGCCAGAGCGAAGCACAGATGAAGGAGGATGATACCCTACAGCTATCGGCTGAAGCCCTGCCGCAGAATGCTTCGGACAAGTCCTGCGTATGGAGCAGCAGCGACTCCAATGTCGTAAAGGTGGATCAGAGCGGGCTGGTCACAGCCCTGAACGCGGGAAAGGCTACAATCGAGGTACAGACACAGAATGGCGGCCATAAAGCCTCCTGTCAGATAACGGTGAAGAAAGGGGTCGAAGAGCCCATCTGTGAAATAGCCGATTACATAGGCGGAAAAGAGGTGGCATTCAGATCCGCTACCCAGGGGGCCGTCATATATTACTCCGACAAAGCTGATATCACGGCCGCCGACAGGAAGGTTGAAAATGGCGGCAAAGTAAAGTTCGAGAGCTTTAACGGCACGCTCTATGCAAGAGCTTATGCAGATGGCCGGTGGAGCAGGGATACGACGAGGATAACGCTCAATATACCAAAAGTTGCGGCGCCTGCCATCAGCACCAGCGGAAACAAGGTCACAATCAAGACCTCTACGGGAGGCAGTACAATCTACTATACGACAGACGGAAGTGCGCCCACGCTGGAGAATGGGAAAAAGGCAGGAAGCAGCGTCATAATCGATACTTTCTCCGGAACCGTAAAGGCAATCGCGGTGAAATCAGGCTGTTCCAACAGCTCCATGGCGAGAAAGGTCCTGCTGAACAGCAATAAAGGCCGGAACGTGTCCTTTGCCGTAAAGGGGGTCTTCGGAGGCCGGAACGTGACGTTCGGTTCGCAGACAAAGGGAGCGAAGGTCTATTACTCGCCGACCACATCCACCCTGACCACGAAGGACAAATGCGTGAATGCCGGGGACACGGTGCTGTTCGAGGACTTCTACGGGACCGTCTACGCCAGGACATATTACAACGGCGAGTGGGGGAACCCATGCCGCCTGATTCTGAAGATTCCTGTAGTGAACACGCCCACCGTCACCGTAGACAGCAAGGGCTACGCGACCATCAGGACGACCACGCCTAGGACCCGCATCTACTACACCACAGACGGCACCACCCCGTCCATGACAAACGGGAAGATGGTGTCCTCCCCATATGTAAGGGTGTATGTAGGAAAGGGCAAAACGGTGAAGGCCATCGCAGTGAGGAGTTGCTTTACCCACAGCAAGGTTGGGACAGGGAAATGAAATTGACGGTGCCCCATTCGAATCTGCTTCAAAATCATATTGAACTTCCGCACTATAAAGTGTATAATACTTTTATCGGATGGCATACTTATAGTTTATAAGGAAGGAGGAATTCGTTATGAACACTTATGGAGAAAACGAAAGAATGTCAGATTTCAACTTTTTTGTTGAACATTACGATGAATTATTTGAAAAATATGGACACAAATTTATTGTAATAAGATACCACGAAATCTTAGGTGCATATGATACTCTGGAAAGCGCGATTAATGTAACCTCTCAAAGCCATCAGCTTGGCACGTTTATTGTACAGGAGTGCAATGGGGATGAGTCAGGATATACGAATTATGTATCATCATGGCAGTTGATGGGCGTTTAAAGGGGTAAACTATGTTATTGTCTGTCTTTACAGAAAAATATACAGAAATACAGCGCAAGATTATTACAAATGCCGTCATTGATAAAAATGGCATAAGTATGCCAGCCAGTATCCAGTGGGATACAGGTGCAACTGGTACCTGTATATCAAAAGAGGTTGTATCGAAGTTAGGGCTTATCCCGATAGGAAAAGTCCAGGTACATACCCCTTCTGGGATAGGGACAATGAGCCAGTACATCATAGATTTGATTATGAACAATGAGGTGATATTCCATAATTGGGTAGTAATGGACTCTGAAATCGGAAAGCAAGGGATAGACGTACTGATTGGTATGGATATCATCTCCAAAGGCGATTTCGCCATATCCAATTACGAGGGCAGGACCCAGTTCTCTTTTCGGATTCCATCACAGGAACATATAGAATATAAAAGAAATCCATGACGCTAAAAAGCGGCCATCTATGAGATGGCCGCTTTTATGCACAGATAAATGATTTTAAAGATCAAAAACCTCTTGAAATTTCCCCCAACAAAGGTTATAATACCAATATTAGATGACAGACCTACAGTCTATCGGGAAGGAGGAATGAAGCACATATCCAAATCCTGTAAAAAAAGTGATATTGTAGCCACCGTCAGTATTATATAATATTTATCTGACCCACAATATCATCACATACACAGGAGGAAAAAGGAATGACTGCTTTAGCGGAACTGATTGAGGAATATCTGCAGCACTGCCAGGTGCGCAAGGAGCTGGATCCGAAGACGATTCGGGCATACCGGGCGGATTTGCGGGATTTCAGGCTGTACACAGAGAGCCGGAACGGGGACTTCCAGAGCAAGGAGGCCGTGGGGAGCTATGTGGACTCCCTGCACTGTGAAAAGGCGCCACGTACCATAAAAAGGAAGATTGCCAGCATACGCGCTTTTTACCACTATCTGATCTACGCGGAGGAGATAGCGGAGAACCCCCTGTACCGCCTCGACCTGAGCTTCAAGCTGCCCCGGAGGCTGCCCCGCTATATACCGAACCATGTCATGAACACCTTCTACCAGGAGCTGTACTCACAGAAAAAAAGGGCGGACACGCCGTACCAGATGAAGTGCGCCGTCCGCGACATCGCCGTGATAGAGCTTCTCTTCGCAACGGGGCTGCGGATATCGGAATTGTGCGGCCTGAAGCGGGAGGCTGTGAACCTCTGTGAAGGGGAGGTCCGCATCCACGGAAAAGGGGACAAAGAGCGTATCCTGCAGCTCACGGAGAAGATTACCATCGATTCGCTGAGGGAGTATGAGACCCTTTTCAAAGCACAGATCAGGGAAAGCGAGCACTTCTTTCTGAACAAATACGGACATCCGCTGTCCGACCAGTCGGTTCGGGACATGATCAAACGTCTGACCTGCGCCGCCTCTATTTCCATGCATATCACGCCTCACATGTTCCGCCACTCCTTCGCCACCTACCTGGTGAATCAGGACGTGGACATCCGCTGTATCCAGGAAATGCTGGGCCACAGTTCCATCCGTACCACGGAGATCTACACCCACGTGGATATGGCCAAGCAGAGGAACGTGCTTCAGACGAAAAATCCCAGAAAACTTTTAGATATGGAAAATTCATTGCCTTTTGGGGAATGATATGTTATGATATGGCAGTATACACAAATCAGTTCAGCCATACGGAAAGAGGACAGACAGTATGTTAAATGATAAATCAATTCTGATTACGGGCGGAACGGGAAGCTTCGGCAAGGCGTTTACGAAATATGTCCTGGAGCACTACAGCCCGAAGAGGATCGTCATCTATTCCCGGGATGAATTCAAACAGTATATCATGCAGAACGAGTTCAAGGAGCATGCCTCGAAGCTGCGGTTCTTTATCGGCGACGTGCGGGACAGGGAGAGGCTCCTGCGGGCTTTCAAAGGGGTGGATTATGTGGTGCATGCGGCAGCCCTCAAACAGGTGCCCGCCTGTGAGTACAACCCCGCGGAGGCCATCAAGACCAACGTGGGCGGCGCCCAGAACGTCATCGACGCGGCGCTGGACAGCGGCGTGAAGAAGGTGGTGGCCCTGTCCACGGACAAGGCGGTGAACCCTGTCAATCTCTACGGGGGGACCAAGCTGGTGTCGGACAAGCTGTTCATAGCGGCCAACGCCTATGCCGGGAGCCAGGACATCTGCTTTTCCGTGGTGCGCTACGGCAATGTGGCGGGGAGCAGGGGATCCGTCATCCCGCTCTTCCATGACATCATCCAGAACGGCGGGACGCGTCTGCCCATCACGGATTACCGCATGACCCGTTTCTGGATCAGCCTCCGTCAGGGCGTGGAGCTGGTCATAAAGGCCTTTGAGGAGGCCAAAGGGGGGGAGACCTTCATTTCGAAGATTCCTTCCTTCAAAGTGACGGATCTGGCGCAGGCCATGCTGCCCGGATGCGAGATGCCTGAGGTGGGCATCCGCGAAGGGGAGAAGCTGCATGAGGTCATGGTGGCTGCGGAAGATTCCATGCATACCTATGAGTATGACAGACATTTCATCGTATACCCTCAGATAGTCTGGGATGAGAGGCGCCGGGTAGTTCCTACGGGCAGAAAGGTGCCGGAAGGTTTTTCCTATAGCTCAGGTAAAAATACAGAGTGGCTTAGCGTAGAGGACATCCGAAAGCTTTTGGAAACAGTACGATTTGAGTGACAGGTTGTGATTCAAAGGCGGCAGATGACCGCCTTTTTCTTATTCTGTGCTTTTTCAGGACGAGAATCGATAAAAGATTATGTTTCCTGGCAAACTTTTGCGTAAATAGGACCCATATGAGTCCCATTGCTTCCCGGTTAAGGGGTAAAATAAAAGAAAAAATGGACCAGAAATGGTGCAGAGCAGAGCAGAGGTGCGGTTTTGATACAGAAGATAAAACAGGACAAAAACGGAAACATAGGGAAGAATATCAGAGAAATCAGGCTTGCAAGGGGGATAGGGCAGACGGAGCTGGTCCGTATGCTGGATCTGCAGGGAATTGCCATTACGAGGGAGTGCCTCGTGAAAATCGAACGCGGCTTGCAGCACGTACATGTGCAGCAGCTGAAAGGGATAAAGAACGAGCTGGGGACAAGCTATGAGGAATTGCTCAAATAGGCCGTATATGGACGCAAATCGTGACCGCGGGCGGTAGGGGCAGGCCGGACTCCGCCCCGGCAAGGGGACGATTGCGCGTTTATGGCAGATGGAGTATGCTCAGGCTTGGGAGAAAATGTTGACGGCTTTGTCTTTATGCAGGGCCGTCAATTTTGTTTTCCTGAAATTTCCAATTAAAATTCGACATTTATTGACTTTTTTTATATTTGGGATTGACAAAAGGGGGATAGTGATGCACAATGATTACGTAAGTGTAATATAATATACTAAGGAGGTAGAGATTTGGCTAGATTACTGAAGAGACTGTCCGACAACAGAAAAAGGAGCGTGCGCGTGATGATGGCGCAAAAGGACGCGGAGATCTCAAAGCTGAAGGAGAGGCTGAGCGAGCTGTACATCGAGAACGATGAGCTGGGCCGGGAGAACCGGAAGCTGAGCATCCGGAATTCGGAGCTGGACGTTGCTTACAACAGCCTGAAGCAGATCCTCCGCAACCGCGGTGTCTGCACGCCCTGACGTTCGCCCGGCTGCGGGGAGGCAGCCGGAGGAGGCGCTTGCGTGTCCCGGGATGCGCAGGCGCCAAAAAATGTGCAAAACTTCGAAAGAATGTTTTGACAAGACTATTCGAATGTAGTAACATGGAAGTGTACAGGAAAAGGAGGTGAATCAATCTTGAAGGTCAATCACAAAATAACTGGAGCAGAGCGCGAGGTCATGGAAGTGCTGTGGCAGCGCACCGAGCCGATGCAGACCAGGGAGCTCCTGGAGGAGATGAAGGAGAGAGGGAAGAAGTGGAAGAGGCAGACTCTGAACACGCTCCTGTTCCGCCTGGAGGAGAAGGGCATCGTGAGCCGCAAGCGCGCCTATGTGGAGGCGGCGCTGTCCCAGGAAGAGCTGCTGCAGGTACAGACGCAGGAGCTGCTGGACGATTTCTATGGCGGAGAGTACGGGAACTTCTTTGCCGCCCTTACGGGGAACAAGGAGATCGACAGCGAGAGCAAGCGTCTGCTGGACGGCTTGATGAAGAAGCTGAAGAAGTAGCATGGGCGGACGGCAGGACGCTGTGCCGTCGGCCGACATGCATGCCTGCGATAGCCGGATGGCCATGCCCCGTTCCGGGCATTCGGCAAGTATCGCGGCAGGACGGCGCGACCTGATCTTGCGGTGGCGCTGTCGTAACTTATAGGATGCCATCGCCTGCTGGCCTCATAGCGGAAGAGGGCGGAAACGCCGGTGCGGCATATGCCGGGCATCGGCAGCCCCCGGGTCGATGGACGACAGGGGGTGTAACTTGGAAACGGCTGTCTGACAGGCCGAAAGTGCGGTCGGGCAGCGGGCAGGAACACGTAGGATTGTGAGCGGATAGCAGAAAGGGTAAAATGCTATGAAGGTACAGAAGATGAAAAAGATGAAGAGAACGATGGTGGCAGGTCTGGTTGCGTTTATGATGCTGGCGGAGTCCGTGACGGCATTCGCCGCGGAGCCCCATGATGCGGGCTGCGGGTGCGGAGAGGAGCATGGCGCGGTTATTTTGTATGATGAGCAGTTTGTGGATGAAGACGGGAATATTACGCCGGTGAGTGGGATTAGCGCGCAGGTGTTTTGTTGGGGGCATAGGATTGTGGAGGGGTATTATCAGACCCATGTAAAAAATGATAATGGTGGATGTACAGTAAAAACATATTATAGTACAAAGTGTGTATATTGTGATACGGTGTGGGTAGGTGATTTATTTTCGGCAGATACATATGCTAAATGCCCCCACAATAAATAAAAGATTGAAGACTTTGGCTTTATATGGTAATAATGACAATGATTATCAGAAAATAGCTCTTTCCGATATCAATATATGAAGTGGAAACAAATGTAAATTGGCGGCTTCTGCATTGCAGGCCGCTAATTCCTTTACGACATGTAGAAAGATAAGAGATAACGAAAATGGGATACTTATTGCTGATGACATCTGCGGGAAGTGCTCTGTATATTGGCTATGTGGTCTGGGCAAGGCTGCTAAGGAAATCTATAACGCAATGTATGAAATACAGAGCATTAATGATGGTGATGTTGGTTTATGTGATGCCTTGGGGCTTGCTTGAGGGAACATACAGGCGTATTGTGGGGTTTTTCTGGCTCGGGGAAGTAGATGAGAGGGCGAAATGCTTAATTGATATTGCAGATATAGAGGCAAATGCAGTTTCTTATCGGACAAAAGAATATCGGCTATTGATGTGGGTGACGCTAATTTGGTTTATGATTGCAATAATACTGCTATTTATCCGAACGCTTCGATATCTGAGAAAGAGACATGAGTTTCATACATTGGCCATTAAATGTGAGGATAAAAATTTGGAGCAAACATTGAAATGCCTTAGAGAAGAGAAGCGGTATAGATGTAGGCTTGAAATTGTTTGGACACGGGTCGATAATGAAACTTTTATGCTTGGTGCTGTAAAGCCGGTTTTATTTTTGCAGAAACAGTATAATAAGGGGGATCTTTACTGGATTTTGAAGCATGAAATGACGCACATCGTGAGGAAGGATTTATGGTTGAAGCTATTGCTGGAGTTTGTCCGTTGCCTACATTGGTTTAATCCATTTATATATTCGTTGGAACATGAAATAGAATATTTATGTGAGACATCTTGCGATGAGATAGTGATTAAAGGATGCACAGACGAAGAATGCCATATATATATGGACTTACTGGACAGAAATAAACGAGGTAACAAGCTTGAGATTCCGTTTAGCAGTGCGCTGGAAGGAGACGATGAGATTGATAAACGCATTGCACTAATGAAGGACAGAAAAAGTATAGGATGTAGGGAAAAGACGGTTGCGGTAATAATCTTCGGATTTTTGGTATTTATGGATTCATTTACAGCGTTTGCGTATCCTAGGGTGCACCATGTTAAAAGTGAAATGACCAATGTTGCAGAAGATTCCTTAGATGGTGGAAACTTTTGGATATACGACTATGCAGAGGATGGATATGGTGTACTAACGGAGGTAATCCTGTATGATGTACAATTTGTAGACGAAGATGGACAAATTCATCCAGCAACATATATGGAAGAAATAGTCTGCGATAAACATAATAGTGTCTCGGGTATTGTGCAGATTCATGTGAAAGAAGAGGACGGAAGCTGTATAATTGAGACTTATGAAGGTAGCAGATGTATGAAATGCGGCGACGTCTGGAAAGGAAAATTTCTTCACGAAACGGAAAAGTCGTTTTGTACCCATTGAGTAGGCCAGGTAAAATAAGGATTTGCTCTTTTGATTTTATACGAATAACTTACACAAACCCCACCAATCATCCTTCCCGACATCTCCCCACCCATAAAAATATTTGCCCATCGACAAATATTTTTACACGTATCATAATATTACTGTCAGGAGGAAATAATGCATGAAAAGTTATTCATCTCGAGAAGTCATCAAAATGCTTAGGGCAGATGGATGGTATGAGGTAAGCGTGGTTGGAAGCCATCATCAATACAAACACCCCACCAAAAAGGGACGCACAACGATAAAGCATCCCGATAAAGACATCCCGCTGCCAACGCTAAAGCGCATCGAGGAACAGTCGGGGCTGACATTCGATTAGCCCTGCCTGCCTGACACACTCTTCATATAGGAGGTTGTTTTTATGAAAAAGACCGACCGTTATATATATCCCGCTATCTTCACCTATGAACCCGGAAAAGAGATCGCCATTGATTTCCCCGACTTAAAATGTGCCACCAGCGGAACCAGCGATGAGGACGCATTCCTGTCGGCACGGGAGCTCCTGGGCTGCGTCCTGAACGGACTGGAAGAAGACGGAGAGGAAATCCCCGCCCCTACCCCCCTGCCCGAAATCAGGGCCAAGGAAAACGAGCGTGTAGTTCTGGTCGATGTTTATATGCCATCGGTCCGGCTGGCAAACGTGAACCGCGCGGTCAATAGGACCGTCACCTTGCCCGCATGGCTAAATGCCGCTGCGATGGAACGGAACATCAATTTTTCGCAAGTGCTGCAGGAGGCTTTAAAGTCCCGGCTCAATCTTGGATAGCGGGGGCAAGGGTCCGCTCCGCTGGATTGGAATCATCGGCGACAAGATTGTCGAGATTTGTCGATGGCTTTTTCTTTACAGGAAGCCGATTCTGTCTTACAATGGGGCACATGAAAAGGGAATTCAAAGCAGCGGCATTGGCATAGGCTAATCCGCTGCTTTGATATTCGGGCAGATTTATATGCCCCCAACTTTCCGCAAGTGCGGCGAAGTAATTGCAATAAGGAAGAAGATATGTTATGATTTGGGAAGACGAAAGGGGGCGATTCCATGAGTGGTACATATGCTGAGATTTTCCTGAACGCTTACAAGCGTGGCCTGCTTAGAATAATTTGGAGCACATCCGGTTTTTCTCTGGGGATTGATTCGAATAGAAAGGAGTCCATTCCCGAATTAAGAGATAAAGAGTTTGTAGAATATGTCTTTTCCATTATCAAGATTGTAATCGAATTGGCAGATGGCAGGGAAGGGCAGAACATTCCGGAAGAGGATTTAGAAGTCGCCAAAGTGGTTTATGAGTGTGAACATGATTTGAAGAACCACCTTTACATAAAGAAGCATAGTAAGATTTCCTGTTTTAAATTACTGGAGAGCCAGATTATCGGCTACAGGGACGATGAAAATCCCAAAGTGACGACGGCGGTGTCGGCGATATTGAAGCTGATGACGGAAAATGGGGATGATGAAGAATCAAGGTCTTTTGAAGTTTCAAGTAGGGATATAGACGATATTATCAAAACCTTGACGGCGCTCAAAGAAAAAATGGACTCGCTCTAAGCTTGGAGGGGAAAATGACAGAACTTTTAGGGAAAAATTTCGATATTGTTTTTCCGGAGCTACATCAATATACATATAATGGAAAAAATGAATATGCATCTGGTTTAAGAGGGAAGTATCCGACGTATAATGATGGTATGAAAGCTGACATTATATATTTGAAAAAAGAATCTGGAAATTATAAGGAAGTCAATCAATATTTTAAGGCAATAGCCGAAAAATGCGATAATATCCAAGTCAACAGGAAAGTCCTGGGAGGCATGCCGACCATAGTGGGAAGTAGGATACCTGTAAGCCTGCTGATTGCCTGTGTGAAAGATGAAATGACAATAGAGGAGATTTGCGCAGAATATGGCCTGACAAAGGATGAAGTCGAAAAGGCCATGGAGTACGTAGTGGAGATTTTGGACACGCCATATCAGGAAGGCTTGGAATGAAGATACGGGTTTGATGCTACATTATGGTTTGATATGGCTGAGAGGATTTCAGGTGACAAAAAAGACTTATGAAACGGTCATGGATATCATAGGCAGCTTTTTGGAGGAACAAGGGGACTCCATAAAAAAACATACTATGCCATGAAGAAGGTGAATGATTCTTACGAGATAGTCCAACGCTTCCCTGTAACGAAAAGCCGTGTTGTGTTGAGGTAAGAGCGGTACGGCCGATGCGCTTCCTGCCTGACTGAGGAAAAAGTGTGCAGTTTACCAGACCTTGCGCTGGATTTGTCAACATTTGTCGATGACTTCCCCTTTACAAGAAGCCGCTTTTGTCTTATAATAGACTACGTAAAAGGGGAATTCAAAACAGCGGCAATAGCCAGCGTATGCTAAGCCGCTGTTTTGATATTCATAGGTGCTGTGCAGAAATACAGCGACAGTTCCATCCACCCCGCCAGAACGATGAAATCGCCTCCTCATCCTTCCTCATAAATGCAGAAGACGCATGGCGCACTGTCCCATGCGTCTTTTGTGCTGTCGCCCATATATTTTCAATAAAATCGCCCGCCCTGCCCACAACCTCAATTTATAAGTTGGAATTCCACCCACAATCTGCTATAATGAAAGCGTCTCAGGAACCTGAGCCAATCGAAATCAAAAATCCAAGCCCCAAAGGAGGGACAGCATGAAATATGATTATCTGATCGTCGGAGCCGGACTGTTCGGCGCGGTCTTTGCCCGGGAGGCGAAGAGGAAGGGGAAGAAATGCCTGGTGGTGGAGCGGCGCAACCACATCGCCGGGAATGTCTACTGCGAGGAGGTCCACGGCATCCAGGTGCACCGGTACGGGGCCCATATCTTCCACACCTCGGACAGGCGGATCTGGGACTATGTATGCCAGTTCGCGGAGTTCAACAATTATGTCAACTCCCCCATCGCCCGCTATAAGGACGAGCTTTACAACCTGCCCTTCAATATGAACACGTTCAGCAAGATGTGGAACATCGCCACCCCCGCCGAGGCCAAGGAGATCATCGCGGCCCAGATAGCGGACCTTGGCATCATCATGCCAAAGAACCTGGAGGAGCAGGCCCTTTCCCTGGTGGGCCGGGATGTATATGAGAAGCTGATAAAGGGTTATACTGAGAAGCAGTGGGGGCGGGACTGCCGCGACCTTCCGGCCTTTATCATCAAGCGTCTGCCCCTGCGCTTCACCTATGACAACAATTACTTCAATGACCGCTATCAGGGCATCCCCATCGGGGGCTATACGGAGCTGGTGGAGAAGCTGCTGGCGGGCACCGAGGTGCGCCTGAATGTGGACTATCTGGAGAACAGGCAGGAGCTGGACAGGCTGGCGGATAAGATCATATACACAGGCATGATAGACCAGTTCTACGATTATTCCCTGGGCGTCCTCCAGTACCGCAGCGTCCGCTTCGAGACCGAGGAGCTGGAGATGGAGAATTTCCAGGGCAACGCTGTGGTGAACTACACGGAGCGGGAGGTTCCCTATACCAGGATCATCGAGCACAAGCATTTTGAATTCGGGAAGCAGCCCACCACCATCATCTCCCGGGAATACTCCAGCGAGTGGAAGAAGGGGGACGAGCCCTATTATCCCGTGAACGATGACCGGAACAATGCCCTCTACGCCCAGTACAGGGAGAGGGCCGGGAAAGAGGCCAGGGTCATCTTCGGCGGCAGGCTGGGGGGCTATAAGTATTATGACATGGACAAGGTGATTGCCGCGGCGCTGGAGCTGTGCGAGGCGGAACTGAGATAGGAGGGCGCGCGATGAACATTATCTTATTATCCGGAGGAAGCGGCAAACGCCTGTGGCCTCTGTCCAATGACATCCGCTCCAAGCAGTTCATCCGGATGCTCTCCGACGGACAGGGGGGCTTCGAGTCCATGCTGGGCAGGGTCTACCGCCAGATATCCGCGGTGGATCCCGGGGCGCGGATCACCATAGCCACCGGCAGGAAGCAGGTGAGCCTGATCAAGAACCAGTTGGGGGACAGGGTGAACGTCTGCGTGGAGCCCTGCCGCCGGGACACCTTTCCGGCGGTGAGCCTGGCGGCCAGCTATCTGCGGGACGTACAGGGCGTAGGGGAAGACGAGCCTGTAGTGGTGTGCCCGGTAGACCCTTACGTGGAGGAACCCTATTTCCGGGCCCTGCATGAGATGGCGCAGATGGCCGGGGCAGGGGGCGCGAACCTGTACCTGATGGGCATCGAGCCCACCTACCCCAGCGAGAAATACGGCTATATCATCCCCGCGTCCTCTGAGCGGGTCAGCGGCGTGGACACCTTCCGGGAGAAGCCGGACGTATCCACGGCCCGGGAGTATATCGCCCAGGGGGCACTCTGGAACGGCGGCGTGTTCGCCTTCCGGCTGGGCTATCTGCTGGAGAAGGCCCATGAGCGCATGGAGTTTCGGGATTACCAGGATCTGTTCTGCCGGTACGGGGAGATGGAGAAGATCAGCTTCGACTATGCGGTGGCGGAGCGGGAGCCGGAGATTCGGGTGCTGCGCTTCGGCGGCCAGTGGAAGGACCTGGGCACCTGGAACACTTTCTCTGAGGCCATGGCGGACAGCGCCCTGGGGCGGGCCACCCTGAACGAGACCTGCGAGAACACCCATGTGGTGAACGAGCTGAACATCCCCATCCTCTGCATGGGCTGCCGGGACATGGTGGTGGCCGCCAGCAGCGACGGCATCCTGATTTCGGACAAGGAGCAGAGCAGCTATATCAAGCCCTATGTGGAGCGGATAGAGCAGCAGGTCATGTACGCGGAGAAGTCCTGGGGGAGCTTCACGGTCCTGGATGTGCAGGAGGACAGCCTGACGATCAAGATCGTCCTGCTGCCGGGACATGCCCTGCATTACCACAGCCATGAGCACCGGGACGAGGTCTGGACGGTGATGGGCGGCAGCGGGAGGGCCGTGATCGACGGGGTGGAGCGCAGCGTCTCCCCGGGGGACGTGATCTCCATGCCGGCAGGGTGCAGGCACACCGTGTCCGCGGACAGCGAGCTGAAGATCATCGAGGTGCAGATAGGCAAGAACATCTCCGTGGAGGACAAATGCAAGCATGAGCTGTAAAATATTATGCTAAAAATTGCCTTTTCAGGCATGATATGGTATGATAGGGCAAAACAGGGCCGTCCCCGGCGGACAGGGATTCCGGCAGAGGCGGGATGGAGGAGACATGGGAATGGAACAGTTGGCGATATTCGGCGGGACTCCTGTGCGGGAGCAGCCGCTTGGCTATGGAAAGCAATGGATCGAGGAGGATGACATACAGGCAGTGGCGGAGGTGCTCCGAAACGGGGACCTGACCTGCGGCCCTATGATCGCAGCGGCGGAACAGAAGCTCTGCGAGGTCACTGGCGCCAGGTATGCGGTGGTGGTGAGCAACGGCACGGCGGCGCTGCACCTGGCGGCCATGGCGGCGGGCTTTGGGGAGGGGGACGAGGTCATCGTCAGCCCCATCACCTTCGCCGCGTCGGCCAACTGCGTGCTCTACTGCGGCGCCAGGCCCGTGTTCGCCGACATCGACCCCGAGACCTACAATATCGACCCCGCCGCCATCGAAAAGCTGGTCACCCCCCGCACCAGAGGAATCGTGGCGGTTGACTATACCGGTCAAGCCGTGCGGCACAGGGAGATTGGGGAAATCTGCAGGAGGCACGGGCTGGTCTTCATTGAGGACGCGGCCCACGCCATCGGCACCAGGTACTGCGGGCAGCCCGTGGGGAGCCTGGCGGACATGACGTGCTTCAGCTTCCACCCGGTGAAGACCGTCACCTCCGGCGAGGGGGGCGCGGTGACCACCAATGACGAGGGCGTTTACCGCAGGCTGCTGCGCCTGCGGGCCCACGGCATCACCCGCAACCGGGAGGAGATGGTGCATCCCACGGACGCCCTGTGGTACAATGAACAGGTGGAGCTGGGCTTCAACTACCGGATGACGGACATCCAGGCGGCGCTGCTGATAAGCCAGCTCGGGAAGCTGGACAGGTTCGCGGCCCGCAGGAAGGAGATCGTGGCGAAGTATGACGAGGCCCTGGCGGAGATTCCCGAAGTCGTCCTGCAGCGGGAGATTCCGGAGTCGGATACGGTGCGGCACCTGTACATCCTGCGCCTGCGGCCGGAGCGGCTGCTCTGCGACAGGCGGCAGTTCTTTGACGCGCTGCGGGCGGAGAACATCTATTCCCAGGTACACTATCTGCCGGTCTACTGGCACTCCTATTACGAGAAGCTGGGATACGGGAAGGGGCTATGCCCCAACGCGGAGAAGCTCTATGAGGAGATCATGAGCCTGCCCCTGTTCTACGGCCTGACGGACGGGGACGTGGACGACGTCATCGCCGCCGTGAAGAAGGTCGCGGCGCACTACCGCAGATGAGGGAACAGGAAGGCCGTATGTTTGGAAGGATGCGAGACATGAACTGTTGTGAGAAGGAGCTGAGGAGGAACCGGATCATAGACGCGGCAGTGTTCCTGGCGCTGCTGGCCTGGGTATCGGCCGTGACGCTGGAGCTGTTCTACGGACAGACCTCCGGGGACGTATATTCGGACATGAAGGCATATATTCTGGAAATGCAGGGCCTGGAGAGCGGGTATAGCTTTCCCTACCCTGTATTTTTCAAGCTGGCGGCGCTGATCCATCTGTTCGCCTCGCCGGAGTGGTCCGTGGCCCTGGCCACCATGCTGCTCAACGGCCTGGGGATGACGGTGACGAAGCTGGCTTTCAACTGCCTGATCCTGCCCGGGACGGAGGCGGGGAGAGCGGGCGGGAAAGCCTCCGGGGCCTGGCGGCTGGCTTTCCGGATCGCCCTGAGCCTGGCGGCGGTATCCCTCTTTTTCATCTCCATGCTGTATCCCCCGAAGGGCATGTACGTGCCGGGGATTCCCTTCCGGTATCTGGGCGTGTTCTCGGCGAACCCTTTCCACAATGCCACCTATATCGCGGCCAGGCCCTTCGGGATCCTGGCATTCCTCTGGTACGTGAAGCTGCTGCCCGTGTATGAGGAGGGCGGCAGGGGGCGGGACTATGTGCTGTTCTCCCTCTTCCTGCTGGCCGCCACCATGACCAAGCCCAGCTTTACTCTGGTGCTGGTCAGCGCGGCGGGGCTGCTGATGCTGTACCGGCTGGTGCGGTCCGGCTTTCGGAATTTCCGCCCTACGGTGCGGCTGGGGCTCTGCTTCGTGCCCACCTTCCTGGACCTGCTGTACCAGTATAAGGGGGTGTTCGTGGCGGCGGAGGAGGGACAGGAGCGGGGCCTGGGCTTCTGCTTCGGGGAGGTCTGGGCGGATTACTGCTACAACATCCCCCTGGGCATCTGCCTGGCCATGGGATTTCCCCTGGCGGTGCTGGCGCTGAACTTCAGGGAGTGCAGGAAGGACGCCATGGTGCGGTTCTCCTGGCTGCTGTACATCGTAAGCTTCGCGGAGGCGTTCCTTCTATATGAAAAGGGGTTCCGGAAGGTGGACTTCAATTTCTCCTGGGGCTATATGTACGGAATCTTCTTCTGCCAGTTCGCCTCGGTCCTGCTGCTGCT
>OFFQ01000812.1_pt1 | contig 21248 bp, 19 predicted proteins | sample 1521411 | NCBI WGS metagenome assembly OFFQ01 (sample SAMEA3504110, study PRJEB24116) | mouse gut metagenome | biome: mouse gut; feature: mouse-associated habitat; material: faeces | place: Denmark | collected 2011 | reverse complement strand
TTATACGGAAACAAGAATCATTACTTCACCGGGTTTTATATACCGGATGCGCTCCCATTCAAAAACGCTGATCATGCTCACATTATTGTCTGCCGCAACTTTGACTGTTTCAAGCGTTATGGCTCTCTCCCTGTATTATCCGATTGCAGCAGTATCCCGCATTGCGCCGTCAGAAATCGAGTGCCGTATTGAAAAAGAGAGCGATCTGTCCGCAATCATGGAAACAGTGAACAACTATTCCTCCGGAGATGATGTTACATTCCTGCAGACCGATATTTATAAAGTTACTTCAACCGCCGGACAGCTCCCCATGGAATACAGTGTCGGAACTTCCAGAGGAGATGCTGACAACGAAAAAATTCTTCGTAGTGCGGGTTTTGAATGTATCTCATATGCCGACTATACCGCCATTCTGAAAGCGCAGGGGCGGCAAAAGGCTTTGGAACAATTTACAGCACTAAACAACAATGAGTGTATTTTTGTAAGATACCAGCCGGCTTCCGGCAGGGACGAAACAGGCAGCACTTACCCACTGCTCATAAACAATACTGAAATACCTGTCACTGTGACTATGACCACATTGAATAATCCTTTTTCTTTTGCGAACAGTGTTGGTACTTTGATCATAAGTGACAGTTTATACAAAATGATATCTGAAAATGCTGCCCCCGAAACGAAAATCTTAAGTATAAACGGAAGTTCCATAACGGGAAACGAAGATCTGTTTCAGACTCTGTCTGCATATTTGGATAACAGCCCTTACCTGCAGGGCAATTCCCACAGGATACATGAAGTGGTTTCCCTGAGCAGTTCCACCTTCCTGCTGATAGGCTTTCTTGTCGTATTATTCTTTATTGCAACAGGCAGCATTCTGTATTTTAATAACATTTCTGCCATAGCCGATTCAAAATCCGATTATGATATCCTCGTAAAAATGGGATATACGAACAGGAAGATTACAAAAATCATCAGGAAACAGGCAATCACATTTTTCAGCATTCCGTTTCTGTTCGGACTGGCAGACTGTATCTTTGCCACATTAGTATATAAAACAGCGCTTATGCAGAACCTTTTGGCGAACAGCATTGTTTTATACGCCCCTGTGATATTGGCCATTGCGCTGACATTGATCATTTATCTGGTTTATTACTATATGACTGTCCATACCTGTTGTAAAATGGTTTTGGGTAAATTTTATGGTTAACGACATTGGAAATTTCGTTTTCGGCCTTGCAGAAGCTACCGTATATGGCTCCTGCAAGAGACGGAAACAGAAATTTGTTATGTCGTTTATTATAAGTAAAGCGCAGGCATATATTATATAGAGGAGGAGATCATGAAACAGAATCGTATCTTAAATACCGCAAAAATTATTTTTATCACCAACTGTATGCTGTTCTCGCTGACTGGCTGTGGGAACACGGCTGCTCAGTCACCGGTTCCGGTAAACGAATCGACTGACAATATTGACGCCGTGCCTGAAGAAACAGGCGCTTCCACAACGGAAGCCGACTACCTGACCCTGGCGGAAGCCAAGTCCATCGTTCTTGAAAATGCGGGACTTACCGAAGAAAGTGTGCATTTCGTGCGCACACAGCTGGATACCGCACAGGAAACTGCCCGTTATGATATGGAATTTCTCTGCGAAACTGCCGCTTATAACTATTCCATAAACGCCCTGACCGGTGAAATTCTTTCCATGAGCTGTGAGAGCGGCAGCTATGATCTGGCAGCTTTTTCTTCGTCGGACGCGGCTGCTTCTGCCACAGAAACCGAAACGGGACAGGCGAAGGATGCCGATACGGCGGCTTCCCAGCCCGAATCAACACAGAATGACAACACGACCGGTTCACAGTCCAAAACAACGCAGAATGGCATGATAGCTGACCAGAAATCCGCCTCCGGCGCATCGGAACAGCAGTACATCGGCACCGAAGCCGCCAAGCTGGCCGCTCTGAACCATGCCGGCTTAAAGAGCGAAGAAGTGAACTTCGTGCACGCACATTTGGAATCGGATGACGGAATCTGGCAATATGATATAGAATTTCACAAGGATACTACAGAATACGATTACGATATCGACGCCCTGACCGGGGAAGTTCTCTCCTTCGATCACGACGCTGAGTATTATCATCATGCACAGGCAGCCAATGCCGGCAGTGAACAGATTACGGAAGAGCAGGCCAAACAGCTGGCTCTCCAACATGCCGGCGTGGCCGAAAAAGACGCCCGGCGTCTGCAGATCAAATTCGACTACGACGACGGGCGCGGTGAATATGAAGTGGAATGGTACGTGGGACGGACAGAATATTCCTGCGATGTGGATGCCGTCACCGGCTCCATTCTCAGTTATGATAAGGAACTGGATTGATTAACAGACTATCATATCTGCGGCCTCTGCGTATTCTTCCGGCGCGGCATCAGTCAAAAGCGTGCCGGTGGCCAAGGCCGCAAAAGTCACGGCGCTGACCACATTAAACTTACTGTTGTCGCACAGAAAATACTGTTTTCTGCACTGCTGTGCCGCGGTTCTTTTTACCAGCGCCTCATCCGCATCCGGTGTCGTGTGCCCGGCTGTAAGACTTATGCCGTTGGTGCCGAAAAAGCCTTTCGTAAAGTGATAGTCCTTAAGCGCCAGCGCGGCCATGGTTCCCACGACGGCTTCCGTGGTGCTCTTAAGCGTTCCGCCGATCAAAATCACATGAATGCCCTTCGCCGCCAGACGCTGTGCGTGGGCCACCGCATTGGTGACGAAGGTGGCCCGTGTGTCTTCGATGAAATCCAGCATATAGCCGGTAGTCGTTCCGGCATCCAGATAGATAAAATCCTGGGGCTCGATCAAAGATACCGCATACTGTGCGATCTTTCTTTTCTCTTCCCGGTGTACCTCGGTCCGCTGTGTTACCGTCTGCTCCGCCGCCTGATAAATATTGTCCGAGAGTACCGCTCCGCCAAACACCTTTACCAGTTTTCCCGCCTTATCCAGCACGACGATATCTCTTCTGGCGGTAGATTCGGAGATATCCAGAAGCCTTGTCAGCTCGGTCACTGTCACGCTCCGCTTCTCCTCCAGAATCTTCAAGATCATCTCATATCTCTGTTCCGATAACATAGTTCTCCTCCGTGTACCTTAATCGGCAGAAGCCGCTCCAGTGCAAGTCCTTTACAGATTATCCTGCATAAACTTACTGATCGCTTCACACGCCGCATCTTCGTCGGCTCCCTCAAAAGTAAGCGTCACCTCGTTGCCTTTCTTAACACCAAGGCCCATGATCCCGAAGATCTTCTTACAGTCGCCGGACTTACCGTCCTTTGCAAGTTTGATACTGCACTCAAAAGCCTTGGCCGCCTTCACCAACTCCCCTGCCGGACGTGCGTGGATTCCTTCCTGGTCGGTAATTACATACTTGAATTCTTTCATGATGCTTCTCCTCTTTTCTTTTATTTTATAATTTTCCTGTTCACTATTCAATATCTGTTTCTTTTAAAAATACTTCCCGATGATTTCTAATTCTGTCAATCTGCCAATCTGTCATTCTGTCATTCTGCCAAAACAATCTTACTCCGCCTTGTTTTGATACGCCATCACTTTTTACAGGTGCTTTTCATGATCATTCCACATTTTTCTTCAGCACGCCCAGCAGTACCGTCGAGACCAGCGTTCCCACGATCAGCGCCACCACGTACATCAGCGGGCTGCCTACTACCGGGAATACGAAGATTCCGCCGTGAGGCGCCATCAGCGTACAGCCGAATACCATGGACAGCGCTCCGGCCACACCCGAACCTGCGATGCAGGCCGGCAGAACGTGCAGCGGATCGGATGCCGCAAAGGGAATCGCTCCTTCCGTGATAAATGCCAGACCCATGATGAAGTTGGTGGGGCCGGATTCTCTTTCTTCTTTCGTAAACTTCTTCTTGAAGAAAAGGGTTGCCAGCGCGATGGCACAGGGCGGTGTCATACCACCGATCATAACTGCCGCCATAATGTCATAATTTCCTGCCGCGATGGCCGCCGTACCGAACACATATGCCGCTTTGTTGAAAGGGCCGCCCATATCAATGGCCATCATGCCGCCCAAGATCAGCCCGAGGATGACTTTGCTCGTTCCGCCCATGCTGGTCAGTCCGTTGTTCAGCGCCGTATTGAGGCCGCCCATCACCGGCTCTACCAGAAAGGACATGATCAGACCCATGATCAGAAGTCCAACCAGCGGGTAGATCAGTACCGGAGCAATTTTTTCCAGAAAATCGGGCAGTTTATCACAGATTCTGCGCAGCACTACGATCGTGTAACCCGCCAGGAAACCGGCCGCCAGTGCACCCAGAAAACCGGACTTTCCGCCAGAAGCAATCATGCCACCCACAAATCCAAGAGCCAGCGCCGGTCTGTCACCGATGGCCATGGCGATGAAGCCCGCCAGTACCGGAAGCATAAAGCCGAATGCCGTATCCCCCAGCTGTTTGAACCATGCGGCCGCAGGCGTGATCGTACCGAAATTCGCTCTCTCCGCCACATCCAGGGCATTCATATCCACGCTCAGACCGTCAATCAAAAAGGCGATCGCGATCAGGATACCGCCGCCCACCACGAACGGAAGCATATGAGAAACGCCGTTCATCAGCTGCGTGTAGATCTGGTGTCCCGCACTGCCGCTTTTCCCGGAGGTCTGAGCCGCAGGCCGTGCTCCGGCCGCTGCCACGTAAACCGGCACATCGCCGCGAATAGCGCGATCCAAAAGCTCACCTGCCTTGCTGATTCCGTCCGAAACCTGACACTCGATAACTTTCTTGCCGGCAAAACGATCCATGGGCACCTGCGCGTCGGCCGCGACAATAATGCAGTCAGCCTCTTCAATTTCTTTCGCCGTAAGGACATTTTTGGCTCCGCCGGAACCTCTTGTCTCGATCTTGACAAAACAGTTTCTCTCTTTTGCCGCCTTCTCGATTCCTTCCGCCGCCATATAGGTGTGAGCAATCCCAGTCGGGCAGGAGGTCACCGCCAGAATCTTCACCTGACCCGCATCGGCCGAACCGGTATCCGCCAACCGCTCGTCTATGCTGGCCTTCTCGTCGTCCGCCTTGTCGATGATCGCCAGAAATTCCTCCACCGACGCGGCATTCCGCAGACTGTCGGAAAAGTCCTCATCCATCATCAAGACTGACAGCTTGCTCAATACGTCCAAATGTACGTTATCTTCTGTGTTGGGAGCCGCGATCAGGAAGATCAGCGTCACCGGTTCACCGTCCAGCGCATCAAAATCCACGCCGTCTTTTACTACCATCGCCGCCAGGCCGGGGCTTGTCACCGCATCACATTTGCCGTGGGGAATCGCTATGCCTTCCCCGATTCCGGTGGTACTCTCTTCCTCTCTCGCATACACCTGTCTGCGGTACGCTTCTTTGTCATTGATCCTGCCGCTTCGCACCATCAGCTCCACGACCTGATCCAGCGCCTCTTCCTTGTTCGCCGGCGCTCCGGCAAGAGAAATGCTTCTCTTATCCAGAAGTTCTGTAATTCTCATCGTACTACTCCTCCTATTTTCCCTGTCTTCCATTTACCCGCATGTTTCGATCGGCCGGCTCGTTCTATTCATCCGCCTGCTGTTTCCTCACCTGCCGGTAAACGGCTTTCACTTCTTCCTTCGTCGCCAGCTGTTCGGAGAAAGCGCTGGCGCTTCCCGCTGCTATTCCCATGGCAAAAGCATGGCTATAATCTTTCTGCTCCATCCAGCCTGCGAGGAAGCCGGCCACCATGGAGTCTCCTGCCCCCACGCCGTTGATCAGCCGTCCTTCCGGAGCCGGCGCGTCATGAATGCTGCCGTCCCCTGCTGCCAGCACGGCCCCTTCACCGGCCATGGAAACAAGCACGTTCACCGCTCCCATCTCCTGCATCTTCTTCGCATACGGTATCACTTCTTCCCTTGTCTTAAGCTCTGCGCCGAAGATCTCACCCAGCTCATGGTTGTTCGGTTTTACCAGAAAAGGATGATACGTCAGTACATTGACCAGCAGATCTTTCGTGGCATCCACTGCGATCATCACACCCCGGCCTTCCAGCCGCTCCATGATCCTTCTGTACATATCGTCCGGCATGGAACCGGGAATGCTTCCGGCAAGGATCAGCACGTCACCGGCTCCCAGAATGTCGAGTTTCTCCAGCAGCTCCTGCACATGCCGCTCACTGATCTGCGGCCCGCAGCCGTTGATCTCCGTCCCGTCGATGGATTGCAGCTTCACATTGATCCGCGATATGCCGTTGTTTATCCGGATCAGATCCGCCCTTACCCCCATCTGCTCTATCCGGCGGACAATCTCCTCTCCCGTAAATCCCGCCACGAACCCAAGCGCCGTATTCTCAATGCCCAGATTACCAAGCACCATGGAAACATTTAATCCCTTCCCGCCGGGAAGCATCAGTTCCGAACTGGTCCGGTTCGTCAATCCCAGCTTAAAGTCCTCGACCGAAACGATATAGTCCAGCGACGGATTAAAAGTAACCGTATAAATCATCTCTTGCCCTCCCCTTTCTTAGTTTGTATCATTTACTGTAGTTGCATTATATATTCATATTCAGCCAAAATCAATCATATTTATTCACAAAAATTCACTTTTCATTTTGTTTATTTTGCTTAAATTTGAATTATTATGACCGTTTTAAATCATTTTCGTTTGTTTTAACGGCTTACATGCATCAATTTCAGTCAAATAGAACAGCTATTCTTAAAATCAATCAATCCAACTCATTTACCCTGCCTTTAAAAAAATCAGCTCATCTACAAACAGCTCCACTCAGATGGAAACCGGAGAAGAATTGTCCGGCGTAAAGAAGATACGGCTGCATGATCTCAGGCACCCGTATGTCAAGCCCACGACAAAAAATAATATGAAAACAGCAATTGCAAACATATTTCTTTATGCTTACAATTGCTGTTCATACCCTAATGAAACAGGTGGCAAATAAAGCTGATACAAAATCTTTATGACTGAATTGTACTGACGATCTTTTGAAGTTCCTCGTTAATTATCTCTTCTGCAACGAGGCCTTCTGTTTGGCTGGTTTCTTTGTTTCTTCTCATTGTAATGAGAAAGGCAGCAACATCCTTTCTGGTTTCTTTTTATACCTCAATAGTAAAAATGTAAATTCAGCTTGTATGCCCATAAATCAAGGCTTTTTGAGATAATCAACCATTTTATTTAAAATATTTGAATATCACAAAAGACAGAATTGCTTGAAATAAATTTACTTAATTGCAATGAGGGGGATTGCGCATGATACATACGGAAGAATTAAATATTGTACCGTTTGAAATGAAATATCTGCCGGACTATTATCATGGATTTAATCATGAAATAACTAAATTTCAGCGGCCTGATCCGTTTGAAAACAGCGATGCTGCAAAAGAGCTCCTGCAAGTATTCCTAAATGAGATGGTGCAAGAAGAAACCTTGTTATTCTCCATCCTTTCAAAGAATGATGAATTTCCTGGGAGTGTTGAGGTTCATGGGCTTACTGGAGAGTGTCCGGAATTGGGTGTTTGGATAATAGAAGGAAAGCAGCAAAATTTCAGCAATCAACGACATATTCCGGAAAGACCCTGGAATTGCTGGGATATATTCTTAAAGTAAAAAAGCCGCCTTTTAACATGTAGTGAAAAGGTATATTCCGGTTTGTAGAATTGAAATACCACGCCGGGAACCCTAGAATACCGCCGGTGGGAAGCATCTGCCGCTCCCCACCGGCCATGAATTCATCTGTACGTCAGGCCCCCTCTTTAGCACTAAAATGCATTCCGATAAATCCTTAAAATATCATCCCTCGTCAACGGAACATAGTTGTTCTTAAGCAGCCGCTGCTGGGTTTCCATCACGTTCTCGGTATATTGCGGAAGCTCCTGCACCGTAACGCCGTAAAACTGCATGGGTTTTCTCTCCTGCACCTGGCCCAACAGCGCAAACAGGTTTTCCAGTGCAGCTTCCGGAGCACAGTCGAGCAGACTGCCAAGCATTGTTCTCAGCTGATATAACCTGCCATCCGGTTTCTTTTCCATATAAGCCCTCATGACCGGCTCAAACATTACATGATTGGCTTCACCGTGCGGCACATGATGTACGCCGCCAAGCGGATAACTAAGCGCATGTACCGCCGCACATCCTGCATGTCCAAAAGCGATACCCGCATAATTCGATGCACGAAGAAGCGCTGCCGCATACTGCTTCCAGCCCTCCGGTTCCACACTGGCAACGGCCGCCTTCCAGCTGTGAATCAGCAGGATGACTGCCTGTTCGGAAAACAGCTCACTGAGAGAACATGCCTGGGGTGAAAGATAACTTTCCACTGCATGAACCATCGCATCAATTGAGCTGGCGGCATATACTTTATACGGCAGCCCCTCCAACAGTTCGGGGATCAGAACCGCTTCATCCGCAAACATCGCCGAAGAAGCCAGACCCTGTTTTATTCCCTTGTCCGTACGGTTGATGATCGCAATATTGGTCACTTCACTGCCCGTTCCGCAGGTTGTCGGTACGATGAGCAGTGGATGTACCTTTTGCAGGGCATCCATACGCCCATACAGATCCGCGACCCTGTCATCCGCCTCCGCTACCGCCAGCACCTTGGCAAGATCAATGATCGTACCGCCGCCCACTGCAATGATCCTGTCATACGCGCTGTCCTTTAACTCCTCTAAAACAGCATCTGCCATCACATCAGTCGGCTCCCCCATCCCATACTTTTCCACAAATAAAATCCGACAATCCAAGTGAAGCTCCTCGATCTTCGGCTTATAGATCCACTCGTTGGTCAGGATCAGATCCCCCGCCTGCAGCCCGGCCTCCCCGGCAAATTCAGCAAATCTTTCATATTCTCTTATTTTCGGTACAATCTGAAACGCTTTCATCCTTCCCTCCATTCCGAAGCGCTCTACGCCTCATACCATATATCCACAAGGCAAAATACGCATGCTCAATCCGTCTTTAGAAAACAGGTATGCCCTGCTGTCTGCAATACGCATCCAGCCGTTCTTTCTCCGGCATCGCCTGGATCGCACCCCGTGCTCCGATCGTCAGTTCCGCTGCCGCCGCCGCATAGCGCCCCATCTCCTCCAATCGCTCCATATTCCCGCCGCAGCTTTCACAGGCATACAGGAATGCTCCCATATAGCTATCCCCGGCCCCGGTCGTATCCACCACCTTCACCTGGTGAGTCTCCACATAAATCGTCCCGACGTCTCTTCCAAACAAATAAGTTCCCTTTCCGCCGCAGGTAAGCAGCAGCACGCGCAGCGCAGGATACCGCTCCAGCAACACTTCACCTGCTGCCGCCGGATCCACATCTCTTTGTAGCAGGAAACTCATTTCCTCATCATTAATCTTGAGGATATCTATCTGTTCAAATATTTTTTCTACGGTAGCGCGGGCTTCCTCCACGCTCTCCCACGCGGTGGGGCGAAGATTCAAATCAAACGCAATCGGAATCCCGTTCTCCTTCGCAAAACCGAACAGCCACCGTGTTGTCCGCCGCACCGCCGGCGTCGTCAGCATCAAAGAAGAAGAATACAGCATACCGGCCTGCCGCAGATAGGCCTGGTCGATCTCCTCCGGCACGATCGTATCGGATGCGCCTCCCATCCGGTAAAACAGATACTCCGGTATCCCCTTTTCATCTCTGCCGACAAACGCGACCGTTGTCCGCCGCACCGGATCCCTGATCACCGCCCCAGTATCCACACGGCAGCTTCTCAGATCCTTTAACAGATAATCCCCGAAGGCATCGGCCCCCAGCTTCCCCAGAAAGGCTGACTCACCTCCCAGCCGCCGCAGCTGCACCGCAACATTAGCCGCCGCACCGCCCGCATACCGCCTGAAGCAATCCGCTTCGGCAAGCACAGTCTCCGCAATCATATCCACCATCAGTTCACCATAGCATATCGTTTTCATGGAATCCTCCTTTGCTTTGCCGCTAAAATATCCCGTGCAAAATCGTATAGTTCCTGACTGACTTCTTCATGCAGGCGGACATCACTGATCAGATCCGTATGCCGCATAAGCTCCTCCTTCACCAAATTTTCCAGCGTATACTTTGCGGAAGGACATCCGCTGCAATGGCCGGTCAGTCTGATATAGGCGACTGTATCCTCAATCTTTACAAGCACAATGCTGCCGCCATGTCTGCCGAGTTCCGGACGGATACGCCCCTCCAGAATCTCTTCCACTGTCTTATATATTCTGTTATCTTCCATGTTCCCTCAACATCTCCATCCGGCAGATCAGAGCCTGCCCGTCTTGAAGTTCTCCCATGCCCGCCTCCGCTTCACGACATTTTACAATTAAAACGCTTTTCGTATTCCTGCCGCAGCTCTTCCCTGAAATCAGGATGGGCTATGGCAACCAGAGCCTGCGCCCGTTCTCTCAGGGTCCTGCCGCGAAGATGGGCAATGCCGTACTCCGTCACGATATAGTCCACATCGGTTCTGGAGGTCGTCACCGCCGCTCCCGCATCCAGAAAGGGAACAATTTTGGAAATCTTCCCGTTCCCCGCCGTGGAAGCGATGGCGATCACGGACCGTCCACCCTTACTGATCCTGGCTCCCCTGACGAAATCCAGCTGTCCGCCGATGCCGCTGATCTGTGTCAGACCCACACTCTCGGATGCCACCTGCCCCATAAGATCCACCTGCACACAGGAATTGATGGATACCAGGTTATCATTCTGTCCAATCACATAAGGATCATTGACATAATCGACAGGGAACATGGCTATCGCCGGATTATCATCTGCAAATTCGTACAGCCTCTGCGAACCCATCAGAAAAGAAACTACCGTCTTACCCTGATAAAGAGTTTTGCGCGCATTTGTGACCACCCCGCTCTCCATCAGTTCCACTACTCCATCCGAGATCATCTCGGAATGAATTCCAAGATCCTTCTTGTCTTTCAGAAACAGTAACACGGCGTCCGGAATGGCTCCGATTCCCAGCTGCAGGGTATCCCCGTCCCGAATGATCCTCGCACAGTTCTCTCCGATGGCGCGCTCCACGTCTCCTATGCCCGGAATGCCCAGCTCCAGTACCGGGTGATCAATCTCCACAAAACTGTCAATCTGTGACACATGCAGGCAGGTATCGCCCCACGTCCTCGGCATCCCGGTATTTACCTGAGCAATCACCCTCCGTGCTTTCCGCGCCGCCGGAAGCGTATAATCCACCGAAACGCCACAGCTCACATAACCGTGCCTGTCCGGCGGCGAAACCTGTATGACCGCAACATCCAACGGCATCATTTCGTCAAAAAGCCCCGGAATCTCGCTGAAACAGCAGGGCGTAAAATCTCCTCTCCCTTCCCACACAGCCGGTTTCGACTGCGCGCCCAGGAAAAAGGAATTTAACCGGAAATGCCCTTCCGTTCCCGGTTCACAGAATCCGGCATTTCCCATGGACACCATCTGCACGATCTCCACGTCCCGATAATCTTCTTTATGTTCGACCAGCACATCCGTGATCGCCAACGGCACCCCCACGGCGTGGCCAATGATCACCCGGTCTCCCGAATGAATCAGCCCGATCGCCTCCCTGGCCGTCATCCTTCGCTGCTCATATAATTCACGCCATTTCATATCACACTTACCCCCATGTCGTTTCCTGCCGTCAGTCCTGAATCCTGGCGATCTTCTTCGCAAGTTCCTTTTTCATGGGAAGACTCCCCTGACGGGAGATCATGATCCGCTGGGCCTGTGGGCTGCCGGCGCCATGCAGTGACTCGGTTCTGTATCCCACCGCCGCCGTACCCAGACACAGGTTTTCGATCAAACGCAGTATCCTGAGACGGTTTTCCACGGAAACGCCCTTCACTCCTTTCAGGTACTTCTCCACATAGGGGCCTGTCACTTCACCCCGCAGATCCGCTTCCGAGGGCGCCGTCACCACGATGCCTCCCGCGATATCTTCCGCCAGACGTGCGATCTCATACGGGAATCTGGTCACATTCTGCTTACACACGTTGGCCAGCAGAAGATCGATCATATAATTCCCCGATCCGGTGGCATGTCCCTCCGCTGAACAGGCAATACCGCAGCAGTACAGTGTTTCATTCAAATGCATCATTTCAATCAGTTTGTCTTTGATATGGGAAGCTTTCGCACAGCCGTTATAATCTGCCGCTAATGCGGAAGCGCCGATCAGAACATCGCCGACACCCACTTTGCAGCCTCCGTAACTCTGTCTGTGATATCCGGCAAACCGCTCGACCAGCATTCCTGCAAATTCGGCTTCCCCCGCCAGAAAGATCCTGTCGTTTGGCACAAAAACGTCGTCAAATACCACAAGCGCCTCCACACCCCCGAATTCGCTGTTCCCCACATCCAGTTCCGTTCCTTCCAGCTTTCTCGTATCGCAGGACTGGCGGCCTATGATCATGATAACCCCTTCCGCATCGGCAGGCACCGCAAAGGATACCGCATAATCCCTGTCTTCCGGTCCCATGGAGATCGTAGGCATCACGATTATTTCCTGAGAGTTGATCGCCCCGGTCTGATGCGCCTTCGCACCCCGCACTACGATACCGTCCGGCCTGCGCTCCACAATGCGCAGATACATGTCCGGATCTTCCTGCTGATGCGGCGCCAGCCCCCTGTCCCCTTTGGGATCCGTCATAGCGCCGTCCACCGTATAATCCTGCTGCTGACAGTATTTCGCATAGTTGACAAAATTCTCATGGTACTTCGTTCCATACTTCTTATCCACCTCAAAAGTCGTACTGTACACCGCGTTAAATGCATCCATCCCGACGCATCTCTGAAAACATGCCGCCGTCTGCTGCCCCAGCAACCTCTGCATTTTCACCTTGTTAACAAGATCCTCCGTACTCTGGTGAATATGAAGGAAACGGTTGATCTTTTCCCCCGTAAGGGAGCTGGTCACCGTCATCAGATCCTCACAGGCGGGATCCTGCGCCAGATCATAAGTGGCCTTGACGGAATTTAAGGACGGCCTCAGAATCGGATCATCCACCGGATTGTCAATCTTTTTGCCAAACATGTATACCTGCATATGCATCTTCCGCATACTTTCGACGTATTGTTCGCCTGTCATCATAGCTTTTATCCTCCTGTATCTAAGTATTCATCTGAAATAACGTGAAAAGAATTGCCCCACCGGTCAAGAAGGTGGGGCCGTCCATCAGGCACGCAGCAGACTGTGATTGGGATCGATCGTCTCACGGATCACACGCACCTGCTCCTTAGTCGGTTCCGGTGTAGTTGCAATCTTCTCGGGAATACGCGGCCGGAATCCCATATTATCCAACACTTCCTCCAGCGTCACACCCGGATGAAGCGACTCAAGCTGCATCTCCTTTTGCTCATTATCAAAATTCAGAATACACTTGTCCGTGATCACTTTCCAGGGACCGTAAGGGCGCAGGCCTGCCTGAATGCGGCTGTCACCGCCTTCCAGATATCCGACGCTGGTGATGAAGTCAACCTTCTCGACGAAAGCCCGTTTCTTCAGATCGGTCAGAATGATCGGTCTTTTCACAAAGGCGAAATGATCCGGCTGCGCCAGACATCCCACCAGACGAACCTTCGGTTTCTTATAATCGCCGATAGCCGTAATATTCATATTGCCAAAACGGTCGATCTGCGGAGCGGAATCGAAGCTGACGTCAAACCGCTCACTGGCCAGCATCTCATTTTTGTCTTCACAGGTGACCGGCTGAAATGCACAGGGCCATTTCGTCAGATAATCCTGCGTCAGGTAGGGCGGGATCTCATCCAGTTTCGGGCTCAGCAGATTGTTCCAGAAGATTGTAAAACCAGGTGCATGGGACAGCTGCGCCAGACGTGCCGCGACCATGGGAATGCCCACTGCCAGCGTATATGCACGCCCATCCGTTCCTACCCCGATAAATCCAAGTTCATTGTCACGCAGTTCTCTGGCCGTGGCCGCCGCCATCAATTCATTACAAGTATAAAATGCCATCTCTATCCCTCCTATCGCACGATCAGTCTGGCCATCTGGGAAGGTGTCATGGCAACATCCAGGTACTCCCAATGGTCCTTTGGCCCGTAGATATACTTTTCCGCATACTCCTTGCGCCAGCGTCCCGGTTCTTTAGCCAGTTTCTGATAAATCTCCATATGCGCATCGTCCTCGTCATAGAACGCGTCGCACGGCGCGGGATGAGCTCCAAAAGGCACCTCGACAACCGCCTCAACCCAGCTGTGCGGGATCATGGTCCGGTTCGGCTGGCTGGTGATCTGGTTATGCGGCACGATCTTTTCCACCGTGACGATCAGACGGCGCGAAGCCTTTGCCATCAGCATATCCAGATCGTCCGCATCCCAGTGATCCGGCCACTGCACATTGCCGTATTCGTCGGCCACGTACTCATGAAGCACGGTGAAATCTGTTTTCGCCGCCTTGACCGCATGGTACTTTTCACCGGTAAACGGGCTGACCATCTCCACGATGTCCTCCGGATTGTACTTCGCCATGCCGGTTCCAAGCAGATCCTTCGTGGCAATAAAATCAATATTCATGGCTGCCGCCTGGTATCGCGCCGCCTGTGCCACTTCCGGATAATCCCTGATCTCCAGTTCACCGTTCTCAACCGCGCGGCGGAAATTATAAGACATTCCGAATTGAAACAATCCGGTATATACCGCTTCCACGCGTTTTACCGCGCCGACGCCGGACAGCATATCGGTCGCCAGGCCGCAGGGATAGCCGAAGATCGTCAGGTCCTTTTTCCCCTGCCGGATCATTTCACGTACAAAAGCCATTGGCTGGCGGCGGAGAATACTGCCGCCCAATGCAATAGAACTGCCGGAAGGTACCCGTTTAACGGCATCTTCCAGTGTTGTCAGTTTTGATTTCATATTTCCCTCCATTCCGAAACGTTACAAATTCCTGATTGCATAAATTGTTCATCAGAGAATTTATGCAGCCTTACCCCTCCATCTATATCACATCGTCATCCTTAAGACAGGCGATCTCCTCCCTGCTCAGTCCCAGTTCGGCATAAACCGCTTCGTTATGCTCCCCCAGTCTTGGCGGCGGGAGTTCTATCGCAAATTCCGAGCCGGAAAAATGCGGCACCGACCCTGCCAGAATGCCTTCTTCCCCGTTCTTGCGGCAATATTTCGCCAGCATACCGCGATGCCGCAGCTGCGGATCCTCCATCGCTTCACCGATGGTATTGACCTTGGCGCAGGGAATGCCCAGCATTGACAGCCGTTCCACGATCTCGTCGGCAGTATGTGCCATCGTCCATGTGCGGATCATTTCATCGTTAAACCGCCGCCCTTCCGGCGTAGAACGCGCTTCACGTGTCTTGCCGTGCCTCTCATCCTCCAGCACCTCCGTTCTTCCCATCTCCTTTAGGATCGCCTTATAGCAGTGCTCCATACCTGCATGAATGTATACCCAGCGCCCCTCTTTGGCCGGATAGATGTTTGCCGGCCACATATAGCGGTCATTATTGCCGTTACGGGTCATCTCCTGCCCTAACAGCATATAATCCGGCACTGCCGTATGCAGCAGGGAAACTGCCGCGTCAAGCAGGGCAACATCCACTACCTGGCCTTCTCCGGTACGTTCCGCCGTGCGCAGCGCCGCCAGTGTCCCTATCGCTGCATACAATGCACTGGCGTAATCAATGATGTAAGTACCCGTCATATAAGGGGAACCCTGCGGATCTCCGGTAATCTCTACCATTCCGCTCATCGCCTGCGCCGCACCGTCAAAGCATCCCCGTGAAGCGTACGGCCCCGTCTGTCCATAGCCGGAAATACGCGTCAGGATAATCTTCGGGTTAGCCTCATGCAGCACATCGTACCCCAGCCCCATCTTCTCCATAGTGCCGGCACGAAAATTCTCAATCACCACATCCGCCGTTTTCACCAGCTGCAGGAACAATTCCCTGGCCTGCGGCTTACGGAAGTTCAGCGTGATACCTTTCTTGTTCCGGTTATGCGCCATAAAATAGGTACTTTCACCGTTATATTCCGGCGGGTTGCTGCGCGTCATATCGCCTTCATTCGGCTTCTCCACTTTAATGACTTCCGCCCCCAGATCGCCCAGCAGCATAGCGCAATGCGGTCCGGACAAAACTCTTGCCAGATCCAGCACACGAATTCCCTCAAGTGGTCTCTCCATAAAATACCCACCCCTTTCTATTGAAGCATTTCACGGGCCGCCGTTTCCAATTCCACCGCCGTAGGATAATACTGGTCTTCCAGATTCGGGGCAAAAGGAATGATGGAATCCGGAGCAGCCAGTCTGCATACCGGTTTCTTCAGGCTGTCAAACGCCTTCTCCGTCACGATCGCGCAAATTTCCGCTCCAAAACCGCCGGTCAGACTTGCCTCATGCATGGTAATCAGACGCCCCGTCTTCCTTACGGATGACAGAATCAACTCTTCATCAAGCGGTTTGAGCGTGCGTGGATCGATTACTTCTAACGAAATACCTTCCTGTTCCAGACGTTTGGCCGCCTCCAGGGCACGATGCACCATCCATCCGGTGGCAACTACCGTAATGTCCTGTCCCTCGCGCTTAACATCGCCTTTACCGATGGGAATCTCATAGTCGCCTTCCGGCACCGGCCCGGACACTGTTTTGTACAAATACTTCTGTTCAAAAAACAATACCGGATTGTTGCTGCGGATCGCCGCCGTCATCAGTCCCTTTGCGTCCGCGGGTGTGGACGGCATCAGAATCGTCAGGCCGGGAGCATTCATGAACATGGCCTCCGGACTCTGAGAATGATTAAAGGAATACCGGCCGCCGCCGCCGTAAGCCGTGCGGACCACCAGCGGAACCTTCACTTCTTTTCCCATAATATAGCGCATCTTGCATGCCTGATTGATGATCTGGTCCGCCGCCACCGTCAGAAAATCGGCGTACATGATCTCTACAACCGGGCGCTTACCCTGCATGGCCGCCCCCACCGACGCCCCGGTGATGGCCAGCTCGGAAATCGGGGTATCGATCACTCTTTCTTCCCCGAATTCTTCAACCAGTCCGGCTGTTACCCCGTAACAGCCGCCGTACTTCCCAATATCTTCTCCTATCAGGAAAACATTTTCATCCTCTGCAAGCGCTTCTCTCATGGAGGCCCGAAGTGCCTCCGCATAAGTCATATTTTCCATATATAATTCCCTCCTGCCTTATTCCGCTGCCAGCATTACGTCATCCCGGAAGAATTCTCCGCAGTCCGGATAGGGCGCTGTCTTGCTGTATTCAATTGCATCCTGTACTTCCTGTTCTACTTCCGTGCGGATCGCCGCCAGTTCCTCGTCACTGCAGATCCCGCTATTTGTCAGATAGCCGCCGAATCGGGCGATCGGACAATTCTGCTTCCAACGGACGATCTCCTCCCATGGACGGTACACATTCTTATCATTCCCCGAGTGGCCCGACCAACGGTATGTCCGGCATTCTACCAGCGCCGGTCCCCGTCCGCTGCGCACATGCTCGATGGCCTCTTCCATCACCTGCATCACGTCCATCACGTCATAACCGTCAGCAATAAATCCCGGTATGCCATATCCGATGGCGCGCTCGATAAAAGTATGGATTCTGAAATTGTTCTTAAATGGTGTCGACCAGGCGTAGGCATTATTTTCAATCGCAAAAATAATCGGTAAGTTCTTAACCGCCGCAAAATTCATCGCTTCATGTACGGCTCCTTCATTGCTGGCCCCATCTCCCATAATATTCAGCACGATCCGGTCGCTGCCGTTCATCTTAAATGCCAGTGCCGCTCCGTTGGCAATCACCGAGGAAGCTCCCAGGATCGGATTCGGCGGATAAATATTCTTCCGAAAATCTCCGACATGAAGCACGCGGGTACGTCCTTTGGTCTTACCGCAGTCCTTGGCAAAAAGCATACCGACGAGATCCATCGTCGTCAGCCCTTTCATGAACAGCGCTCCCGGATCCCGGTAGGACGGTGACAGGACATCATCCGACCGGAGAAGCGCCGCAAGGCCCACCGAAGTCGCCTCCTCACCCATACTACCGTGAATGCTTCCTAATATTTCTTTGTTTTTGTTCAGTTTTTCGCACTCCTGCTCAAACACACGCGTCTGGTACATGTGCCGATACACTTCCAGGAGCTTTTCCTTTGACAGATCCATAACCAAATCTCCTCCTTAAGTAATGAATACCATAGAAACTTATCATCCCAGCTACATTAGCAGATTGGGAATAAATGTAATGATCGACGGACAGAGTGCACAGATAACGACTAACAGCAGCATCACAGCCACAAACGGCCAGATCCCCTTTATCATGTCATCCATGGAAATCTTTGCGATCTTTGCATTAACAAACAACAACACACCCACCGGTGGCGTAATACCGCCAATCAAAATAGATACCGTCACGATCACGCCGAAAAAAATCGGATCGTAACCCATTGTCATCGCAATTTCCTCCAATACCGGAACGAACATGATCATGATCGCCGTGCCATCGATAAAAAAGCCCAGGACAAACAGGAATGCAATTACAATAAACAACATAATAGTCGGGTTACTCGTCAATCCCTGTAAAAACTCCACACACATCGTCGGAAAATGCAGCAGCGTAAGCACATTTCCGAATACCGCCGCCGTTGACATCAGAAAGAGTACAATACCGGTACTCTTCGCCGCATCCAGCAGGATGCCCGGAATCTGCTTTAACGTGATTGTCCGGTACAAAAACAGGCTGATCAGAATCGAATAGGCAGCCGCCAGAACACCGGCCTCCGTCGCCGTACAGATCCCGCCCACAATACTGGAGACGATGATCAACGGAATCACCAGGACAGGAAAAGAATAAAGGAAACTGTCCCATACATTCTTCAAACGGAATTTCTTCTTCACTTCCTCTTTGGGGTGAAACACTTTCGGAAGCAGGAACATGGTCAACCCCATCTGCAAAACACCTAACAGAATACCCGGTCCTATGCCGCCTAAGAACAGGGAACCCACCGAAACCCCTGTCAGCGACCCGTATAGTACCATCATGATACTGGGCGGGATGATCGGCCCGATAGAAGACGAGGCCGCCGTGATCGCCGCCGAAAACCTGACGTCATAGCCTTCCTGCACCATTGACGGTACAAGCATTGCGCCAATGGACGCCGAATCTGCCGTCGAACTTCCGGAGATCCCTGCAAAAAACATGCTTGCCAGTACATTTACATGGGCCAGGCCGCCGCGGACATGCCCTACCAGGCTGTCCGCAAACTTTACAAGCTTGGCCGTAAGATCACCGTTGTTCATGACCGATCCCACCAGAATATAGAACGGGATCGCCAGTACGGTAAAAGAATCCACACCACCGAACATCTTGGTAATCAGCTGTGAAAGCGGAATCCCCTCAATCATCAGCGCCGTAAGCGCAGATATCCCAACCGAAAATGCAACCGGAACACCGATAAAGATCATTACCAACATCATACCGAATAACAATAAGATCAATGCTGTACTGCTCATAATTGATCGATCACCTCCTCACTTGCATTTTTGATCGGCTTGGAAGAACGAACATCCTGCACCAGCACGATCACTTTCTCTATCAACATACATAACGCGCCAAGCGGCATACAGATATAGATATATCTCATGGAAATTCCCAGGGACGCCGTCATCTGACGGGCATTATCCACGCAGACTTTCAACCCGAAAACAAACATTACCACCAGAAAACCGATCACCAGAATATCACTGATAATAGCCATAATGCGCCGAACCCGGTCCGGCACCCGCGAGATCAACACTTCAATCACAATCTCATCCCGCTGCTGGATGTTGACGGCATTGATCAGCATCACCATCCAGACCATCGCAAAACGGCTGAGTTCCATCCCCCATACAACATTGTTCACCCCCGGTATGAGCCGCGTCACAATGCCGATCAGTGTTGCCATTACAAGCGCAATATAACAGACATACATGATCGTCCGCTCGACTTGCCGTAACAATCGCAATATATACACCGAAACATACACCTCCTCCAAGACCTGCCACGGCAGCATCCTTCTCCTGCTATTCCACCGCTATCATTTTTTCATAAACGGCATACACATCGTCCCCCAGCGATTTCGAGTACTCTGCCGCATAATCGGCTACTGCCTCGCGGAATTGTTCCATGGCTTCCTCCGTCGGATAAATCACGTTGACGCCTTCACTCTCCAGCTTCTGCAGATATTCTTCTTCCGATTTTCCAACTTCTTCGTTGCCTCTTATCACCATATCCTTACCCACATCCAGCATCAACTGCTGCAGGTCTTCCGGAAGCGAATTGAATTTCTCCAGATTCATGACCGGTATACCCTGTACGCAGATCGCATTGTACATGGTCAGATTCTTAACCACCTCATGCCAGCCCTTTGTATAGATCATAGCCAGATCTCCGCCGCCTGCTTCCACGACACCTGTCTGCAATGCAGTATACAGTTCACTTACATCCAATGCAGCCGGGTCCGCTCCCAATGTCCTGAACAGGCCAAGAAAATATTCGGTATTCAATGTACGCTTTTTCAGACCGACCATATCCTCTAATGTCTCCACCGGATTTTTCGAGATCAGCTGACGCGTGCCCTGATAGGAATGGTACAACGGCTTAAATCCCGTACTCTCGATCATGGCATCCACATCGTCCCATACGGCATCCAGTACACGCGCCGCATGTTCTTCATCCTTGTATACAAAAGGCGGGTTCGTCAATATTTCCGCAACCGGCGCATATACCGTCAGATCTCCCGATCCTCCCCAGAACGCATCGATCGTGCCCGCATAACAGCTTTCCGCAATCTCACGCGCCGAACCCATACTGCCGTCCCAGTAACACTCAAATTCCAGCCGGCCGCCGGATTCCTCCGTCAAACGGTCGAAATACTCCTGCACCAGCTGCTCCACCCCATGGTCACTGGAACGAACCGTAGCGTACTTAATCAGATATTTTTCGCCATTATCGGTAGTAACCGTACTCTCATCGGCACTTTCACTGCTGTTCTCGTCGCTGCTGCCGTTACTGTCACTGCTGCTTTCTTCCGTCTCTGCCGTTTCCGCTGGCTCTGCCGGCTCGCTGACGCTCTTGTCCTGCACCGTATTGCCCGTGTTTCCGCAGCCCGCCAAAAGGCCTGTCATTACTAAAGCTGTCATTAAAGTTCTGAAATATCTTTTTCTCATGTTCGTCTCCATTTCTGCGCTGCTTTTGTCTCAACTATGTTGAGACGTCGCATTAAACGAG
>OFFQ01000811.1_pt1 | contig 21279 bp, 16 predicted proteins | sample 1521411 | NCBI WGS metagenome assembly OFFQ01 (sample SAMEA3504110, study PRJEB24116) | mouse gut metagenome | biome: mouse gut; feature: mouse-associated habitat; material: faeces | place: Denmark | collected 2011 | reverse complement strand
ATAACTGAAAAACAATCAACAGCTATAAATTCATATAAGATCTATAAATTCTTTAAATCAGATATCGGTCAAAGAATGTTAAAATCAGCATTTGTAAAAAGAGAACAAGCAATATATGCTCAAATAAAGCTTAAAGATGTATACATCTATGAAGATTTAATAAATGATGGTAGTTTAAATTATGATGATGAAAGTATAATGCTTAGAGGTATTATAGATGCATATTTTGAAGAAGATGAAAAGATAGTAATTGTTGATTATAAAACGGATTTTGTAAATGATGAAAATAGAGAAGAAGTTATAAATAGATACAAAAAACAATTAGACTTATATGCTGAAGTTGTAAAAAATCTTACAGGAAAAGAAGTCAAAGAAAAGTATATTTATTTATTTGGTATAGATGAAGGTGTATCAATATAATATATAACTTTAGATATTAAAAATGAAAAAGTTGTGAAAGGAGTTCATTTTTTGGGATTAAAAGATGTAGGAGATCCTGTAGAATTAGCTAAACAATATGATTTGCAATGTGCAGATGAGGTTGTTTTTTTAGACATTACAGCAACTTATGAAAATAGAGATATTATAAGGGATTTGATTGAAAGAGCAGCAAGTGAATTATCTATCCCTTTGGCTGTTGGTGGTGGAATTCGTACAATTGATGATTTTCGTATGATTCTTTCAAGTGGTGCTGATAAGGTTTCAGTCAATTCTGCTGCTATTAAAAATCCTCAGTTAATTAAACAAGCTTCTGATGAATTTGGTGTTCAATGTGTAGTGGTTGCAGTTGATGCTAAACAAAGAGAAGATAAAAGTGGATATGATGTTTATATTGCTGGAGGAAGAGAAAATACAGGTATTGATTTAATTGAATGGGTTCAAAAATGTGAGAAATTAGGAGCAGGTGAAATACTATTAACATCTATGGATAAAGATGGAACAAGAGATGGATTTGATATTGATATGTTGAATGCTGTATTGGATGTTGTTTCTATCCCTGTTATAGCAAGTGGAGGATGTGGTGGTATTGAAGATATTGTTGAAGTTTTTGAAAAGACAAACTGCGATGCTGCTTTAGCGGCTTCTTTGTTTCATTATAAAGAAGCAACTATTGATGAAGTCAAAGAGGAATGTGTTAAACATCATATTCCAGTAAGGAGAAATATATGAGACCAGATTTTAAAAAAATGAATAATATGATACCTGCAATTGTACAAGATTATCAAACAAAGCAAGTATTGATGATGGCATATGTTAATGAAGAAGCATATGATAAAATGTTAGAAACAAAACAAACTTATTTTTATTCTCGTTCAAGAAATGAGTTATGGCATAAAGGGGAAACATCTGGACATTTCCAATATATTAAAGGAATGTATTTAGATTGTGATCAAGATACTTTATTGATTTATGTTGAACAAATAGGAGTGGCTTGTCATACAGGAGCATATTCATGTTTTTTTGAGGAAGTACTTCCTTTTAATAATTTAGATATTTTACATGATCTCTATGATTTGATTGAAGATCGTAAAGTTCATCCAATAGAGAAATCTTATACAAATTATTTATTAGATCAAGGAATTGATAAAATTTGTAAAAAAGTAGGAGAAGAAGCAAGTGAAACAATTATTGCTGCTAAAAATGACAATAAAGAAGAATTGATTGGAGAAATTAGTGATCTTTTTTATCATGTTTATGTACTGATGTCTCATCAAGGAGTAACCGTTGAAGATATTGAAAGAAAATTAGGAGAAGTCATTCTTTCTATTGAAGCAACTTCTCAAACAACAAAAGAAGAAATATTAGAACTTTATCTCAATAAAATCTATTTTGGTTATGGTAATAAAGCAATTGGAATTTATGCTGCTTCTAAATACTATTTTGATAAAGAGGTTCAAAATTTAACACTACCTGAAGCTGCGTTATTAGCAGGTGCTTTAAATTCGCCTAATAATTATGATCCTTTTAGAAATTTAAAATTAGCTCAAAAACGTCGAAATGTTATTTTAGACTTAATGGAACTACATGGTTATATTACAGAAGAAGAATGTGAAAAAACAAAAGCTATTCCAGTAGAAAATACATTGAAATATAATCCTATTAATTCTAGTGGAAAATATCAAGCTTATGCTGATATGGTAACTAGAGAAGTGAAAGAAAAAACAGGTTATGATCCTGATGAAACACCAATGAAGATATATACTTATCTTAATGAAGATTTACAATCACAATTAGATGATATTGCTAATGGAAAATCATATAAATTTATAGATGATGATGTTCAAACAGGTGCTGTTGTTCAAGAAACAAAAAATGGTCGTGTTATAGGTGTTATTTCTTCTAGAAATTATGAACCATTAGGTATTACAAATGCTTATACTGGTGATAAAAAGAAAGTTGATAGTTATGGACAACCTCATCAACCTGGTTCTTCATTAAAACCTATTTTAGCTTATGCTGCAGCATTTGAATTCTTAGATTGGTCAACTGCTCATTATGTTCATGATATTCCTTATTCATCTGGTAGTTGGCATCCAAAGAATTATAATGGAAAATTACATGGAGATATCTCTATTGAAAATGCTCTTTCTAATTCTTGGAATTTAGCTGCTATTAATACATTTAAAGAAGTTTTTGATAAAATTGGTGAAGATGGAGTATTTAAATATTTAGAAGGTTTTGGCTTTGATATGTCTAGTGAAAGAGAAATTGGTCTTGTTTCAACTATTGGAGGTTGGGATCATGGTGTTACACCTGGTGAAGAAGCTGCTGCATATGCTGCTATTTCTAATGGTGGAACTTATATCGAACCTCATACAGTTGCTAAAATTGAACTTATGGCTACTGGAGAAGTTATCAATATAGATCAAGATTTAAATAATCAAAAATCACAAGCAATTTCTAAAGAATCTGCCTTTATGATTCGTGATGTTATGACAAACTATGTTAAATCTTCATCAAATTATTCACAATTAAATATGGGATTACAAATTGGTGCAAAAACTGGTACATCAAATTGGCCAAGTGATAGTAATATTCCTGCTGCATTAAGAGGAAAAAGTAAAGATAGTTGGATGTCTGCTTATTCTCCAGATTATTCATGGAGTGTTTGGGTAGGTTATCCAGATAAAGTCGCAAGAGAAAAGAAAAAAGCTATGCATGGAAGAGATTCTAAAAATATTTCTGCACTTATTGCTAAATATGTTCATAAAGGAACATTGAAAAACACATACCCTTCTCAACCATCTGGAGTTGTGAAATCAACATGTATTTCTGGTATTTACCCATATGTTAAACCAGGTAGTGGTGTTCCTAAAAATAGAATTGTTTCAGGATATTTTAAGAAAGATAATACCCCAAGTGGTTCAGCTAGTGGAGCGAACTTAAATCAATTAAATACTTTTGATGCTGTATTTGTAAATGGTAAAATTCAAGTATCATTTAGTAAGTATGATCCAGAAAGTATGACTAAGGAAAATCCTACTCCAACTAAGAAATATGGTTCTGTTACATTGCCTTATTTAGGAGATCTTAATCAAATTTATGGAAAAGTTGTCTATGTTGCTGAAGTAAAAGATTCAACTGGAAATATTGTTCATACTGAAAAATTAAGTAGTCCTACTGCTCAACTTAAATTTACTCCAACTGTTGGAACTTATACAGTTACTGGTTATTATGCTTTTGAAAATGGTGATGGCACTTCTAATAAAATTGAAAAAACACTTTCAGTTGAAGGTCAATTTGGAGCAAGTTATTCTCGTGTAAGTTTAACTTCTGATCAACTGATTCTAAGAATTAACATTCCAGCTGGAAATATTGTAGAAATTGCGATTGATAATGGTCAAAGTCAAATGATTACAAAAACATCCAATGTTACTTTTAGTAATTTAGTGCCTAATCAACAATATACTATTTCATTTATTGAAAAAACAAGTGATGGAAAAACACAAAATTTAGATCCTTATACATTTACTGTTCCTAGTGAAAATACTAATCCAACAGAAACAAATCATTAATAAAAAAAGCATTATCTTTTATCAAGATAGTGCTTTCTTTTTGGTTCTTTACATATATCAATAAGATGACAATTTTGACATTGTGGATGAATAGCTTTACAATGATATCTTCCAAAAAAAATCATTTGATGATGAGTTTTAATCCATCTTTCCTTAGGAACACGCTTCATTAATTTCTTTTCGACTTCTAATACAGAATCATTTTGTTTAGCTATCCCTAATCTTTTAGAAATACGTTCAACATGTGTATCAACTGCAATTGCAGGTACTTTAAATCCCTCAGAAATCACAACATTAGCTGTTTTTCTTCCTACTCCTGGTAAAGTCTGTAAGGCCTCATGATCACATGGAACTTTTCCATCAAAATCATCAATTAACTTCTGTGCCATTGCTTTAACGTTTTTAGCTTTATTGCGATATAACCCTATTGTTTTTAAATCACTTTCTAATTGTTTTAATGAAGCATGAGCATAATCTTCAACACTCTTGTATTTTTGAAATAATGTTTTTGTTAAACGATTAACACTTGCATCAGTTGTTTGTGCTGATAACATGACAGCAATCAACAATTCCAGTTCATTGGTATGTTCTAATTCACATTTAGCATCAGGAAACATATGATCAAATTCACTTAAAACACATTCCATTCTTTCATTCATTTTCATTTTTTTCGTGAAGTCCGTGGCGCCGGATGACCTCCCGCATCACGCCTCCTGCTCCGTTGTCCAGCATGGACCGCCTCACCCGGCTGATGGTGGCGCTGGAGGCCCCGGTTTTATCCAGAATGTCCAGATAGACCAGCCCCTGCTGGAGGTACACCGCCACGTCGAACCGCTGCTCCAGGCTGCGCAGCTCGGTGGGGGTGCACAGATCGTCGAAAAACCGGCAGCACTCGTCCAGGTCCTTCAGCTTCAGGATGGTCTCGTACAGGGCCATGCTCCGCTCCCGCTTTTCCGCCTTTGCCATAGCAATACACTCCTTCGTTCCATATTGGTATCCGGGAAAATTCACTTGTGTAAAGTGTAGCACAGGAAAGTGGGGAAGTAAAGAGCCCGCCGGATTTTTTCCGCAGAAACTTTTTCCGCTCTTGACATTCCCCCAAAAATTCGCTATGATACTTTAGCGGTTAAAATCAATAAAGTTTAACGGACTACATCCGTCTGGAAAGGAACGAACGCAATGCCTATCACCGATCTGTTGGAGCGCAACAGCAAGCTGTACGGCGACGAGGCCGCCCTGGTGGAGATCAACCCCGAGGTCCGGGAGGAGCAGCGGGTCTCCTGGCAGGAGTATGAGCTGATCCAGCCCACCGGCGACGCCCCCTACCGCCGGGAGATCACCTGGTCGGTCTTTGACGAGAAGGCCAACCGGGTGGCCAACATGCTGCTCAGCCGGGGCATCCGCAAGGGCCAGAAGGTGGCCATTCTGTTGATGAACTGCCTGGAGTGGCTGCCCATCTACTTCGGCATTTTAAAAACGGGGGCCATCGCCGTCCCCCTGAACTTCCGATACACCGCCGACGAGATCGACTACTGCCTGAAGCTGGCCGACGCCGACGTGCTCTTTTTCGGCCCCGAGTTCACCACCCGGATGGAGCCCATTGTGCCCAAGATCACAAAGCAGATGCTGCTGTTCTTCGTGGGGGAGCACTGTCCCGCCTTTGCCGAGGACTACCTGCGGGCCACCGCCAACTGCTCCAGCCGCCCCCCCAAGGTGCTGGTGGACGACGAGGACGAGGCGGCCATCTACTACTCCTCCGGCACCACCGGCTTCCCCAAGGCGATTCTGCTCCGGCACACCGCCCTGATGCAGTCGGCCCGGATGGAGGCCATCCACCACGAGACCACCCACGAGGACGTCTTCCTCTGCATCCCGCCCCTGTACCACACCGGGGCCAAGATGCACTGGTTCGGCTCCCTGTTTACCGGGAGTAAGGCGGTCTTACTCAAAGGAAACTCCCCCTCCGCCGTCTTCCAGGCGGCCAGCCAGGAGCGGTGCACCATCGTCTGGCTGCTGGTGCCCTGGGCCCAGGACATCTTAGCCGCCCTGGACCGGGGCGACCTGAAAATCGAAAATTTTCACCTGTCCCAGTGGCGGCTGATGCACATCGGCGCCCAGCCGGTGCCCCCCTCCCTCATCAAGCACTGGCTGCAGTACTTCCCCCACCACAAGTACGACACCAACTACGGCCTGTCCGAGTCCACCGGCCCCGGCTGCGTCCACCTGGGGGTGGAAAACCTCCGGAAGGTGGGGGCCATCGGGGTGCCCGGCTACGGCTGGGAGGCGAAAATCTTTTCCGCCCCCGGCGCCGAGACCCCCCAGGGAGAGATTGGGGAGCTGGCGGTGAAGGGGCCTGGCGTTATGCTCTGCTACTACCGGAACCCGGAGGCCACCAGCGAGATTTTAAAGGATGGCTGGCTTTACACCGGGGACATGGCCCGGATGGACGGGGAGGGCTTTATCTACCTGGTGGACCGGAAGAAGGACGTGGTCATCACCGGCGGGGAAAACATCTACCCGGTGCAGATTGAGGACTTTTTGCGCCGGCACGAGAAAATCAGCGATGTGGCGGTTATCGGCCTGCCGGATCCCCGGCTGGGGGAAATCGCCGCCGCCATCATCCAGGTGAAGGAGGGGCTCTGCTGCACCCAGGAGGAGATCGAAGCCTTCTGCCAGGAGCTGCCCCGGTACAAGCGGCCCCGGCGCATCATCTTCGCCCCGGTTCCCCGCAACCCCACCGGCAAGATTGAAAAGCCCCTCCTGCGGGAAAAATACTGCCACGGGCGGCTTGTGGAATCGCAGATTATGAATTAAGCGGGAGAAGCTCTCCCCCAAGGAGTGACGGTCACAATGGCAGACTTACTTATTAAAGCGGTGTTTTTGGTGCTGTTTTTTGGGGTGATGGTGGGCATCGGCATCTACTGCCGCCGCCACGTCACCGACGTCAACGGCTTTGTGCTGGGGGGACGGAGCGTTGGCCCCTGGCTCACTGCCTTCGCCTACGGCACCAGCTACTTTTCGGCGGTGGTCTTTGTGGGCTACGCCGGGCAGTTCGGCTGGAAGTACGGCCTGGCCGCCACCTGGGCGGGGATTGGCAACGCCATTTTAGGCTCCCTGCTGGCCTGGGTGGTGCTGGGGCGGCGCACCCGCGTCATGAGCCAGCACCTGGACAGCGCCACCATGCCGGAATTTTTTGGCCGGCGGTTCGGCAGCCGGGCCCTGAAGCTCTGCGCCTCCGCCATTATCTTTATCTTCCTCATCCCCTACACCGCCTCCCTCTATAACGGCCTTTCCCGCCTTTTCGGTATGGCTTTCTCCATTGATTATTCCGTCTGCGTGGTGGTGATGGCGGCTCTTACCGCCGTCTATGTCATCGCCGGGGGGTATATGGCTACCGCTATTAACGATTTTATCCAGGGGATCATCATGCTGGCGGGGATTGCCGCCGTCATTTTTGCGGTGCTCCAAAGCCAGGAGGGATTCCTTGCCGCCCTGGAAAAGCTGGCCCGTGTCCAGGGGGAAAGTCCCATCCCCGGCGTTTATGCCTCCTTCTTCGGGCCGGATCCGGTCAATCTGCTGGGGGTGGTGATTCTCACCAGCCTGGGCACCTGGGGGCTGCCCCAGATGGTCCAAAAGTTCTACGCCATTAAAAGCGAGGCCGCCATCAGCAAGGGGACGGTTATCTCCACCGTCTTCGCCCTGGTGGTGTCGGGAGGCTGCTATTTTCTGGGGGGCTTCGGGCGGCTCTTCGGGGAACGCGTTGACATCGCCGCCGACGGCTTCGACGCGGTGATTCCCGCCATGCTCTCCGGCCTGCCCACCCTCCTCATTGCGGTGGTGGTGATTCTGGTGCTCTCCGCCTCCATGTCCACCCTCTCCTCCCTGGTCCTCACCTCCAGCTCCACCCTCACCCTGGATTTCATCCGGGGAAACCTCATCCGGGAGATGGACGAAAAGCGGCAGGTGCGGTGGATGCGGGGCCTGATTGTGGTGTTCATCCTTATTTCGGTGGTGCTGGCCCTTATCCAGTACCGCTCCAACGTCACCTTCATCGCCCAACTGATGGGGGTCTCCTGGGGGGCGCTGGCCGGGGCCTTCCTGGCCCCCTTCCTCTACGGCCTGTACTGGAAGGGAACCACCGCCGCCGCCTGCTGGGCCAGCTTCCTCTTTTCCACCGGGGTGATGCTGGCCAATATCTTCTGGCGGGGGCAGTTCCCTGCCCTGCTCCAATCCCCCATTAACGCCGGGGCCTTCTGTATGCTGGCCGGGCTGCTTATCGTCCCGGTGGTAAGCCTCTTTACTAGGGCCCCGGACAAGGGCCGGCTGGAGGAAATCTTCGCCTGCTACGAACAGACGGTCACCGTCACGGTGCGGGATTCCATCGGGGAAAATTCCTGAGTTTTTCCCCCTGACAAGGCCATAAAACCGTCCTCTGCTTCCATGAAGGAAGGGGGGGGACGGTTCTGTCTTCCAGAAAGATTTTAGCGGGCAGTTTGTAGAATTTTCTGGCATTTTCGCGACGCTAGTGCAATAACACCAAAAAACAGATTGACACATCCGGGAAAATGTGGTATTTTGATTAAAAGAAGTTCGGCAATGGGAGCTCCGCTTTGGAGAGGGGTTGGGGGACTGAATATGGAAACTGCCAAGAATTGTTCCGAACCGAACCAGGAGGCCTTGACTAAAAATCTGCTCACGGGCCTCTTTTTTTCGCGCGCTTTTATGGAAGATGCAAGGGAATTTATTCTCCAGACCACTCCCAACACCTACTGCCTGGTAGCTGTGGACGTCCTGCACTTCCGAATGTTCAACCGGTTCTATGGGCGGGATAAGGGCGACCATTTCCTGCGCCATGTGGCGGGGTGTCTGGAGGCCGTCCGCATGGAATACGGCGGAGTGACCGGCCACTTTGAAGGGGACAATTTCGCCATCCTGATGCCCTGGCGGATGGAGCTGGTGGAAATGCTGCGGGAGGATATCCTGGAGGGCGGCCTCCGCCAAAGCAGCGTCTTCGGGGTGTTCCCTACCTTTGGCATCAGCCCCATTGACAACCTGGAGCTGCCGCCGGAGGTCTACTATGACAGGGCCACCCTGGCCCTAGGCCATGCCTCCGCCCGTGAGCACATCATCTGCTACGACCCTAAGATGGAGGATATTCTGGAGGAGGAGCTCCATCTGCTCACCGAGGTCACCGGCGCCCTGGAGCGGGGGGAATTCACCTTCTACGCCCAGCCCCAGTGCGATATCTTCACCGGCAACGTGGTGGGGGCGGAGGCCCTGGTGCGCTGGCGGCATCCCACAAAGGGGCTGATTCCTCCCAGCCGCTTCATCCCCGCCTTGGAGCGCAGCGGGATGATCTCCCTTTTGGACCAGCAGGTTTGGGAGAAGGTCTGCCAGTGGCTGCGCAGCTGGATCGACCGGGGCTACCGACCGGTCCCTATCTCCATCAACATCTCCCGCATCGACATTATGTCCATGGATGTGCCCGCCTACCTGGCCCACCTGCTGGAAAAATACCAGCTGGATCCCAAATACATCAAGGCGGAGATAACCGAAAGCGCCTACGCCGAAGAGGAGGACACCATCAGCAAGGCGGTGGAAAACCTGCAAAAAACCGGTATGCTGGTGATGATGGACGATTTTGGCAGCGGCTACTCCTCCCTGAATATGCTTAAAAGCGTCTCGGTGGACGTTATCAAAATTGATATGCGCTTTTTGGACATCGGCGAGGGGGAGGAGCAGAAGGGCATCGGCATCCTGGAATCCATCGTCAATATGGCGCGGCTGATGGGTCTGCCTATTATTGTGGAGGGTGTGGAGACCCTTCAGCAGGAGAACGTCCTGCGGCATTTGGGCTGCCGGTACACCCAGGGCTACTACTATTACAAGCCCCTTCCCATCGAGCAGCTGGAGGCCGCCCTGGCGGACGAGCGGCGGCTGGACCACAGCGGCCTGCACTGCAAGCAGGTGGAGGCCTTCCACGTCCGGGAGCTGATGGATGGAAACCTCTTCACCGACGCCATGGTGAACAACATCCTGGGGCCCTTCGCCATTTATAACGTCCACGACGGCCAAATTGATATTATCCGGGTCAACGAGCAGTATTACCAGCTGGCCGGGCTGGATGTATCGGACAACAAGGAACTGAGCCAAAAGCTGTGGAGCAACGTCCGGGACGATGACAAGCCGGTGCTGCTGGGCATCTTTGAGCAGGCCTACGAGCGCCGCCCTGCCGGGGCGGCGGGGAACATCCACTACCTGCGGGTGGACGGCAAGGTGCTGTGGGTGCGGGTGCGGGTTTTCTTCCACCGGGAAAACGAAAACCAAAAGCTGTACTTCGTCTCCCTCACCGATATCACCCCCTTGCAGGAGCAGCGCAGGGAGAAAATACGCACCGATCTCCCAACGGCGCAGCTCCCCGACCTGGAGCGAAAGCAGCTGGAGCAGTATTACGGGATGCTGCCCTGCGGCTTTGGGCTGTCCAAAATCCTCCTGGGGGAGGATGGAACGCCTGCCGATTACGACATTGTGTACATCAACCAGGAGATGGAGCGGATGTGCGGCAGCGACATCAAGCGCCTCCGCTACCTGATCCTGCGGGCCTTCCGGGGCGACAACCGGGAGCTGCTGCAAAAGGCATACCAGGCGGCGTTTTTCGGGGAACGGCTGGAGCATTACATGTACAGCGCCATCTCCAACCAATATCTCCAGCTCACTCTTTTTCAGTATGAGTACGGCTACACCGCCTGTCTGCTCCAGAACATCACCCACCGCCAGCTTTACGAGGGGGCCTTCCACAGCATGGTAATGGCCTACCGGGAGGTCTATTTCCTCCAGCTCCAGGATAACTACTGCCGGATGATCTACCCCGATGATACGCTGCTCAACGAGCGGGGCAACTACGAGGCCATGGTGAACCGGCACTTTAAGACCGGCCGGATCCTGCATTATGACGAAGAAAACGTGCGCCAGTTTCTCTCCCTGGAAAACCTCCGCTCCGCGTTGCAGAACCAGAACTCGGTGGACTACCGCTACCGCCGGAGCAGCAAGGAAAATCCGGACGAATGGTGCCTCACCAGCGCCACCATCTGCGAGCGGGAGGACGGCAAGCCCAAAACCGCCGTTATCACCATTCAAAGCATTGATAGAATCATCAAGGAAGAGGAGGAGGCGCGGCAGGCTCGCATGGTCCAGTCCCTGGCCAGTATGTCCGACGCCTTCTTCATCTACCGCGCCATGGAGGATGAGCGTATCCTCTACGCCAACCCGGCGATGATGGACGTCTTCGGCTGCCAGTCCATGTGTGAGCTGATGGAGCTGGTGGGGCACTCCTTCCGGGGGATTGTCCACCCGGAGGATCTGGAACGGGTGGAGTGGGAGATTGAAAACCAAATCCAAAGCTCCGATGAGAACATGGACTACGTGCAGTACCGAATCATCCGAAAGGATGGGGAGATACGCTGGGTGGACGACTGGGGCCACCTGGAAAGCTCCAAGTGGGGGGAGGAGCACCGCCTCTTCTACGTCTTCATCAAGGATATTACCGATACCATCACCCAAGTCCAAAGGGAAAAGCTCCTAAACTCCAACCGGTATTATCAAACGAAGGAGCCCCCCGCCCTGGCCGGGGAGCCGGAATAAATGCGCATCTGAAAACAGCCCTTCCTCACTGGCAGGCCGCCGGGGAAGGGCTGTTTTTGTTTTAGTAGTTGAAGCTGCCGTCGTAGGTGGGCATATTGGCGATATACTTCCCGTCCACCGCCGGGACATAGTAAGCGCCGTAGCTCTTCATGCCGTACTGGGTTGCCACGTTCTCCTCCTCCGGCAGGTAGACCAAAAACCGGTAGTAGGGGAGCCAGATTCCCTCGTGGGAGCCGGTGCGGTAAACCAGCTCCACCTTGGCGATGTGCTCCTCCCCCGGCATGGCGTAGGGGACAGAGGTGGCGTAGTTCCCCGCCAGCAGCAGCTCTTTGGCCGCCTCCGGGGTGATGATGGGATAGTCCCCCAGCTTCTGGGAGAGGTCCGGGGCGTAGACGCGGGCCAGGAAGAGCTTTCCCTCGTCATTGCAGTAGAAGGCCACCCGATTGAAGTTGAAACTCACGATCTGCTCCTCCAGCGTCCCCATTCCATCGTAAAACTCGGTGTCGAAGCTCTGCTCCTGGTAGATGTTCCGGTCCCCCATCCCCTGGTCCAGGAGGGGCTTGGCCATGCCGGAAACGAGACCATAATACTGGGTGGAGAGCCAATCGGCGGCCTTGCGCTTCTCGGCGCGGGTGGCGTAGTGGGTGAAGTTGTAGCCTTTCGGCAGCGCCACCGGCGGGTCGAAGTCGATGCTGGCGGTGAGGGTCTGGTCCACCTCCACCGTGACGCCTTCCCCCTCTATGATAAGGGTGGTGGGGTCGAAGTACCCCTCTGGCACGGTGTCTCCCACGGCGGCAAATTTTTCCCGGATGGCCTGCTGCTGCTCCTGGCTGGGGGTGTTATCGGTGATGGGGAGGTTCTGGGTATCCAGCCCCAGTTTCCCGGCCACATCCAAAAGGAGGGCCTTCATCCTGCGCCAGTTTGCCCCGGTGGCCCGATGCTGCTCATCGTAGGTGAGGGGATTTTTATAAACCGGGAGGGTGGAAAGCTCCGCCTCCTCGGTCCAGGGGTTATTCCCTCCCAGTTCGGCGATGTCAAAGGCCATGTACCCTTCAAATCCCATCCCCCCGCTGGTATCCCACTGGATGGTGAGGGTGGGCAGCTCCCCGCCCTGGACGGGCTGGCTGGGTCCGGAGGCGCCGGGCCGGGGGGGATTGCCGGGCTTTGGAAGGGCTTCCCCAGGGAGCAGACGGGTGCCGGCAAAGACTGCCACCGCCAGGCAGGCGGCCAGGGCCCCCCATTTTTGCCAGGAGGGACGGCGGGCCTTGCTGTGATCGCGGACCGCTGCCGCCTCGGCGATGAGATCCTCTTCCAGGTAGTTCAGGGCGTCGCTTAGCTGTTCCGGTCTCATACCGAAAATCCCTCCTTTTCCAGATAGGTCCGCAGCCCCTGCCGGGTGCGGTACAAGAGGCTTTTCACCTTGCTCTCGCTTATGCCGTGGCTCCGGGCAATCTCCCCCAGGGGATCCATGAACCAGTACCGCCCCAAAAAGACGGTGCGGGCCTCCGGGGAAAGCCCCCGCAGATACTTTCCAATGGCCTCCCCCAGAAGGTGCAGCTCTACCTCCTGGCCGGTGGTGTCCCCGCCGGAAAGGCAGTCCTCCAGCTCGGTGAGGGAAAGGGCATACTGGCTCCCCTGGCGCTTCTGGCGGTTTTTGTGGCGGAACCGGTCGATGGAAAGCTGCCGGGTCAGCTTTGCCAGGTAGGCGGACAGAAGGGAGGGGCGCTGGGGCGGCATGGATTCCCAGGCCCGCAAATAGGTGTCGCTGACGCTTTCCTCACAGTCCTCCTGGTTTCCCAGAATATTCCAGGCAACCTTGCCCAGATAGGCGCCGTATTTGGTTTTGGTCTCCTGGATGGCGGCTTCATCCCGCTGCCAGTACAGACTGACGATGGCTGCGTCCTCCATGGGAAAACCTCCTTTCAGTAATCAGCTTCACCCTATATCCCGACAAAAATCCCTGGCGGTTGCGCCAGGGAGAAATTTTTTGTATCAATTTTCATAGTGGCCCCGGCAGGAGAGCACAATAAGGTCCCCGTTTTCCACCGTGTAGGTCAGTTGATTCTTTTCATCAATCCGGCGGCTCCATTCCTTCACATGGCGCAGGGGCTCCGGCTTGCCGACGCCCTTATCCGGCCCGTTGCGCTGAATATCCTGGAGCAGCTGATTGATGCGCCGCAGCGTCTTTTTATCCTCGGTCTGCCAATACAGATAGTCGGCCCAGCCGTCCGGCGAAAAGGTGATTCTATACGCCATCTTCCGCCATTGCCTCCAGCTCTTCCATCGTCCGCACAATTCCCTGCCCGGCATGGACCTGGGCCAAACCCCGGTCCAGCTTCCGCAGGTATTCCGCGTTGCGCTCCGCCTTTTCCAATTCGCTGTACCGCTTTGCGCTGATGATGACCACATTCTTTTCGGCCTTCCTGGTGACGATTACCGTCTCTGCTTCGTCGGTCACCTTGTCACAAAAATCCTTCAGCCGGCTGCGGGCAGTGGAAAAATTCACTGCAATCATCTCTTATCCCTCCTCGGAAATGACATGTACAATATTCTGTGCAATTTATTGTACCATATTCTCCGCCACAAGGCAAGGTGCGGATCAAGGCTGCGCAATTTGGACCGTCCTGCTCCGGAGAACGCTTTACCCCTCCTTCACCGGCTCGCAGAAGTGCCACTCGTTTTCGTACAGCAGGGCGATGCCCCCCTCCACGCGGGCGTAGGGGAGGTCCAGTTTCCTGGAGAAGTTGGTCTCCCCGTCCTGCTGGGGCCAGCCATCGGTGTAGGAGAGGGTGCGGCCGATGACAGCGCTCTCCTCTACCTCGGCGGGCATGGGCTGCCCCAGGAGGTAGATTTTCCCTTCCACCTGGAGGGCGGCGGGATAGTCCCCGGCGGCTTCCGGGGTGGAGGTCTCCTTCGCTGCCAGGAAGTCCTGGATGCTGGCTTCACGGATGTCGATGTAGTCATCCTGCTCCAGGTCCCCCCGGCAAAGGCGGATATACATAGGCTTTTCACCGGGGACGCCCCCTGCTACCAGGGAATAGTCCTCCTCCAGCTGGTACCGCATAATGTATAGGCCGCTGCCGATCTCCCGGCCCTCATAGGGGGCAAAGTCGGCCCAGGTGAGCTCCTCCCCCTTCTCCGCCAGCTCCTGCACCCGCGCCAGGGTCAAAGGCTCCTTGGGCAGGCGGGTGACCTTTTTTGCGGTGATCTGGGCGGGATAGGTTTCCGCAACCTGTCCCTCAAAGGCGATCTCCACCCGGTCCAGCAGCCAGAAATCGGCGGCCTCCAGGGCATTTCCCTCCTGATCCAGCAGCTGGGCTCCGGAAAGGGCCACCAAAAAACGGTCGGAGGAGCTGCGCACCGAAGCGCCCTCGTCCGCCAGAACCAGCAGGGAGTTTTCCTTCCTCTCCTCCACTGTGGCGGAGAAAACGATGCCCTCCTCGGTGGCGGGGCAGTAGACAACGCCCTGGTTCTTTGGCCCGCAGGCGGCGGCCAAAAGGACGGTGAGCAGCAGGGCGGCAACAATGGCAAAAAATCGTTTCATGGCGACGGCTCCTTTCTTTTTCCAGGGGGACCTGGTTTCTCTCTATATTATTTGTGGCAAAAAACCGCCCCTTTCTTGCACCGGACGAAAAAATCCTAAAAAGGACCGGCCCCTGCAGCCCTATGGCGGCTTCGGGGACCGGCTTTTTGGCTATTTGCTTTTGCGGGAGGGGAACAGGTCCTGGACCCGCTGCCAGAAGGTCTCCTCCGGCTCCTCCGCCTGGACGGGAGCTTCCGCCTCCGGGAGCTTAATGTCCCCGGTTTTGATGACAAACTGCACCGCCGCCACCGCCGGGTTCTCCGGGTCCACAAAGGAGATGGCGGCAAAGTCCTTGGAGCGGTACTCGTCCAGCATCTCGTCCACCTTGTCGTCCACCTGGGTGTCCATATCCGAGGACTGGTCCCGCAGCTGCATGGTGCCGTCGGAAAGCTCGGCTACCCCGTCCTTCAGCTTCAGCACCCCGTCGTAAAGGTCATCGGTGCCGTTGGCCAGCTGGTCCGCACCGGCCGCAAGGGCGCTGGAGCCCTGGAGCAGCAGGGGCAGCTGCTCCAGCATCCCGCCGATTTTCTGGGCCTCCTGGGGGGACAAAGCGCCGCTGGCCACCGCCCCTTGGATAAGCTGGGGGAAAAGGGGCTCCAGCTTTCCTATCCCCTGGCCCACCATCTGGAGGCTGGCGTTCAAATCCCGCATCCCGCTTTGGAGGCTCTCTGCCCCGTCCCGCAGGGCCTCCGCCCCGTACTCCAGCTCATCCACCCCGTCCGACAGGGCCAGGGCCCCGTCGTCCAGCTGGGCGGCGCCGTCCTGGAGATCGGAAATCTGATCCTTCAGCTCCTGGGTATCCGGGTCGTCAATATCCAGCACCAGGGGAATGCCGTTTACCGAGATGCCGTCCATCTCAAAATTCACCACATCGGCGGTGATGGTAAAATCCTTCTCCTTCCCCGGCAGGATGATGTAGGACATCTGCTTCTTCTGGCCCACATCCGCCAGGGTGGCCCCTTCGGCGACGATGTTCTTGCAGCTTTCGGTATCCAGCTGGATGGTGGTTTGGAGGGCGTAGTTATCCCGCCACACCGGGTCCGCCTCCGGGTTTTGCCGCAGGGAAACCCGCATCTCCAGGCGGCCGCTGGCCCCTGCCAGCTCCTGTCCGGGGGTCTCCTTTCCGTCCAGAAAATACCGGACGGTGACCCGCCAGGGCAGCTCCCCGGTGCGGGCGCTGTCCAGTTCCCCCTGGTAGTAGAACTTCCCCGCCGGGGCGGTGAAGGTGATTTTCTTCCCCTCCTGGGTGAGGGGGGCGGTGGTGGTGAGGTTCTTCACCCTGCGGTAGTTTCCGTAATCGGTAACGGTGGTCTCCGCCGGAAGGTCGTAGGAGTTCACCACATAGATGGCACCCGCCTCCCCCTCCGGGCTCAGGTTCACATAGATGACCTCGTCCTTTTCTGGCAGCTCCGCCGCCAGGGCGGGGATGCTCCCCAGCGCCCCCAAAAGGAGGGCAAGCCCCAGGGCGCCCAGCCTTTTCATCGTCTGCTTCATGGATATATCCTCCTCAATCCCTGTTATCGTCAACGGTCAAAACCACCTGCCGGGGGAGCTCCTCCCCCCGCGCCCCCACCTCCGGGAGATAGGTGCGGCGGTTCCCCGCCTTGTCGGCAACCACCAGGCGGGTCAGCTCATACTGGTCCCACCGGGTGAGCCGGGCGCCGGGGATATGGCCGGTGAACCACCCCTCCCTCTCCAGGTCCGGGTAGAGGGAGAAGACAATCACCCCGTATTCGTCATTTTCAAACCGGGCCCGGATGGTGTCCACCCCGGACCGGTCGTCCGCCGCCCGCACCCGCAAGGTGGTGTTGTAGCCGACGCTGGTGCGGGGCTCCATCTCCAGCTCCAGCACCACCGGAGGGGTGTCATCCTCCGCCTTCTGGCCGGTTTTTGCCTGGAAGGAGGCGGTACAGGGGAGGGCCAGCTGGCTGCCCCGGACGTTCTCCGGGCGGCAATAGGTTTGGGCGTTGCCCGCCTCGTCGGTGAGGACCACCCCATCCAGGATAAAGGTCCCCTCCGCCTCCCACTGGCTGATGGAAAGCCACCCGGCGTAGACGTTCAGGCCGTGGGCAAAGTCCTGCCCCTCCGCTCGTATCACCTTGGAGACGGTGCTCCCGGTTGCGTCGTTTTTAAAGCGCACGGTGATGTGGTGCACCTCCGAGCCGCGGGGGACGGCCCCCACGGCGATTTCATATTCGGTATGATCCTCGTAGGTTTTGCGTCCGGTGACCCGCACGCTTTGGAGGGCGGGGGCCAGACGCCGGTCCTCCTCCTGGGAAAGGACCCGAAACCCGCAGGAAAAGCCCTGCTCCAGGGGGAGGGCGTCCTTGCCGTACCCCAAGATGGTCTTGTTCCCCACCCGGTCCTCCAAGGTGGCCTTCACCAGGCGGTATTCGCCCCCCGCCTGGTGCTCCCGGATGGGGAGGTCTTTCTGGTACAGCTCATCCCCTGCCCAGTCGTTCCGGTCCAGTGCGGCGAAGAGCTTCTTGCCTCCCGGCTCCTGGAAGACCAATGTAGCCTTCTGAAAGCCGGCGGCCTCGTCCCTGGCGGTAAGGGTGATTCGGGCGGTGTGCGCCCGCCCGTCCTCACCTTCCCCCGCCTGCACCGCGTTTTGCAGCACCGCGCAACCCAGAAAAAGCGGTCCTTCGGCGTCCTCCACCAGCTGGAAGAAGGGCTCCTCCTCCAAAAGCTCGGTGTCCCTGGCGTTCCAGTTCATGTCCGCCTCCCGCAGGTACCGGGTGCGCCCCTCCTTTTGGTCCACCAGGACGACGCTGCGCAGAACGTAAACCCCCAGGGGGGCGTCCTCCGGCAGCTCCAGCTCGCCGGACCAGTACCCGTCGATGCAGGGGTCCCCCCGCCGGGGCAGCAGGGGAAGGCTCAGCACCTTCCCGCTTTCATCGTGGATGAACCGCACCCAGATGGAGCGGATGCCGTCGCTGTCCCAAGCGTCCGCCGCAACGGAAATCTTTCCGCCCCGCCCGGCGGTCCGGGAGGAGATTTGGATGCCATCCAGCATGGGGCCGGGATTATAGGGGGCGTCCTCCGCCCCGTAGGCGGTGCCGGTGGAGAGGAGCATCCCCAGCGCCAGCAGCGCCGCCAGTTTTCCTTTTTTCATACCGCGATTTCCTCCTTTGGTGCGGTGTAGAAGCTGATTTTGCGGCTGGTGCATTTGATGAGCCACTCCAGCCGGGTGAGGAGGGTGGGCAGCAGCACCAGCACCAACACCATGGAAAGGATGGCCCCGCGGGCCACCAGGACCCCCAGCTGGCCGATAATCAGGTTGCTGGAGCCGAACCGCAGCACGATGCCGGCGGTAGCCAGAATCCCCCCGGAGGTGAGGATGCTGCCGGCGGTGGAGCGGATGGTTTCGGTAACCGCCTCCTGCCGGAGCATTTTGCCGCGCAGCTCCAGGTAGCGGTTGGTGAAGAGAATGGCATAGTCCACGGTGGCCCCCAGCTGCACCGAGCTGATAATCAGGTAGCCGATGTACTGGAGATGGGCGCCGGTGAAGTAGGGCACCGCGATGTTGATGAAGATGGAGGATTCGATGGTGAGCAGCAACAGGACGGGGAGACTCACCGACTGGAAGTTCAGCAGAAGGATGAGGCCGATGGCCCCGATGGAGATGGCGTTCACCTTGACGCTGTCGGCGGTGATGGTGTCCTTCATATCGTAAATGGTAGCGGGAACGCCCACCATATAATATTGGTCGCCGTAATACTGCTGGGCCAGATTCCGCATGGTCTCCACAAAGCGGAAGGTCTCCTCACTTTCCGAAGGGACGCGAGCCGAGACCACCAGCCGGGTGTATCCCTTGGCGGTGAGGAGCTTCAGCTGATCCGGCGGGACGTAGCCCTCCGGAATACTTTTGCCCACCGTCTCCACATAGGAGAGGACTGAGCTCACCTGGGGCAGCGCCTTCAGCTCGTCGTTGAGGGCCTGCTCCTTGGCGGTGCTGCCCACCGGCACCAGGATGGCGAAGGAGTTGGACTCCCCGAACTGGTCGTTGATGGCGTCCCGCTCCCGGACGATTTGGGAATCGGGGCCGGTCATCTCCGAGGCTCCGTAGACGAAATGGATGTTCTGCTGGGCCAGGTAACAGGGGACCAGGAGGATAGCCACCGCGATGGTGACAAAGCCCTTGATCTTCACCGCACCCTTGGCCAGCCCCCGGAAGGAGGGCATAAAGGAGCGATGGCTGGTGCGGTCGATGAGCTTATAGCAGAACATGGTGGCGCAGGGCATAAAGACCAGGGTGGTGGCCAGGGAAATGGCGATGCCCTTGGAGAGAACGTATCCCATATCCGGGCCGATGAGAAACTGCATGGCGATAAGGGCGGCAAAGCCCATCACGGTGGTAAGGCCGCTGGAGGCGATGGAACCGGCGGAACGGAGCACCGCCTGGGCCATGGCCTCCTCCGGGTGGAGGCCCTCCCTGCGGAATTCCTCGAACCGCTCCAGCAGGAAGATGGCGTAATCCATGGAGCAGGCCAGCTGGAGAATCGCCCCGGTGGTATTGGTGATGAAGCAGATCTCCCCAAAAATCAGGTTGGTGCCCATGTTGATGAGAATCGCCACCCCCACGTTGAGCATAAAAAGCACCGGCTCAAACCAGGAGGTAGTGGTGAAGAGAAGGATCAGAAAGACCAGGGGAATGATGATGCTCATCATCTTCACCATGTCCGAGCTGGCGGAGAGGTGGGCGTCCACCGTCTCCACCGGGGACCCGCTCATGGCGTTATCCGGGCCGATGATTTCCCGGATGGCCCCGATGGTCTCAATCTGGTTTTCCTCCCCCACCACCAGGGAATAGAGGGCGTTGCCGTTTTTGTACCAATCCTCCACCTTCTTTTTATCCTGGGTCTCCAGGGGGACGGTGAGGTCCGCCTGGTCGTCCAGCCAATTGACGTCGTCCACGCCGGGGAGAGCCTCCAGCCGGGCCTTGTAGGCCAGACCCTCCGGGATGGTGACGTCCTTTATCATCACCCGGACGTTGGGCACCGCCTTGTCATAGGTGGCGTCCATTACATCCAGACCTACCGTGGAGGGGGCCTGGGCCGGCAGGTAATCCACAATGTCGTAGTTAATTTCAACCAGCGGGGTGATGACGGCGCAGAAGGCGGCAAGGCAGAGGAAAAGGGCCACCACCAGCCCCCGCAGCTTCAGTACCCTTTTTACAGCTCTTTCCAAAATAAAATCACTCCCAAACACCAATAATGTTATCGAACAAGTGTTGACTAACTGTCTAAAAGCCATTATAATAGACATTGGTTAATATGTCCATAGTCAATAAACAGCTGTTCTGTTTATTAAAGGACACTTTTACCAGGAAGTGTCTTTTATCTTTGTGGAGAGAAGGTAAAAAAATTATGAACAACGGAGCGGACGACCGCCGGGTGCGGAAAACCAAGAAGGCCCTTCGCCAGGGCCTGGTGAGCCTTTTGGAAAAAAAGAAGCTGAAGGACATCACTGTGCGGGAGCTTACCGACACGGTGGACCTTCACCGGGGAACCTTTTATGTTCACTACCGGGACATCTACGAGCTGTATGAGAAGATGTGGCAGGAGGCCATCCAGGAGATTCGGGATATTTTCCGGCAGTACCCCCCGGAGGAGCTGCCGGGGGGACCGGCTCCCCTGTTCCGAGCCATTATGGAGTACGCCTGGGAAAACCGGGACCTTTGCCAGATGTTCTTCGGCCCCAATGTGGACCAGTCCCTGGTGCAGGAGCTAAGCAGCATTGCGGAGGAAAAGTGCGCCGAGGACTGGCCGGTGCTCTATCCCGGCGCCGGTTGCTCCCACGGCGGCTATCTGCAAATCTACGTGGTGGCCGGGTGTATGGGGACCCTCCGCCGCTGGGTAAGCGCCGGTATGGCAGAATCCCCCCGGCAGATGGCCGCCCTCCTGGACAGCATCACCAAGGCCACCGTCAGCCTGGCAGCTTCTGGCAGCCTATAGGAAAAAAGAGGACCCTCGCGGTCCTCTTTATATATTTCGAATTAAGAACCTGTATTCATAACCGGATGATACCGGCAGGACG
>OFFQ01000769.1_pt1 | contig 22159 bp, 22 predicted proteins | sample 1521411 | NCBI WGS metagenome assembly OFFQ01 (sample SAMEA3504110, study PRJEB24116) | mouse gut metagenome | biome: mouse gut; feature: mouse-associated habitat; material: faeces | place: Denmark | collected 2011 | reverse complement strand
GGGTGGCATCCACCTTGATACCGTATATCGGCCTGTCCAGGCAGATTTGCTACCGCCTACCGGTGCCCCTACCGTTCCTGCTGGCAACCGGATTCCTGGAAGGGACTTCCTCTGTGGAGGATTCGTTGACAGGTGAACCCATCGTGACTTTTTCGGAACGTTCCTCCCACGAGCTTCTGGCCTTGCTCGGCCTGTCTGCTGTGTGCTGCACCCTCATGGCATGGTGGGTGCTGCGGCAAAACACAAACTGCTGGCAGTCTGGAAGAAAGCCCGTCAGAGGCTGCGGGATTGCCGCGCTCTGCCTGCTGGCGCTGCTCTCGCTGCCCGGCTGCTCTGTCGCAGAATCCGCAAATGGGATATTCAATTCATCTTCGCAAAGTGCGTCGGAAACTTACAGCGTGATCTATGATGACCAGATGCGGACATACGCTCTGGAAAACCGGGCAACCGGCGTTTTGACGGATTTGGTCCTCTCTCCGTTGTTCGGGGCCTTTTCGGATGGGGAATCCGTCAAAGCCGTCTATATGGATGCCCCGTACATTTATTATATGGCCTCCCGCACAGAACAGTATGTGGATCGGGTCGGCAGCTACAACAGCACAGCTACCCAGGTGTCCATTGTCCAGCTTAATACAGAAACCTTTGAGGAACAGGTTATTTTTGAGAAAATAACGGACAGCGGGCGATCTCTGCTGGGAATTGACTATACCGTGGGGGATACCTGGATGTTTCTGCAATACTGCTATGGCTTTTTCTTGAACGATGACAGCCTCTTTTTCATTACGAATGATGGGATTACGGAAGTAGGCAGAACAATCCAGCTCACGAAAATGCTGGACATCCCCACCAGGGGGAATATAGCGTTTGATGGGCGGACGATCTTTTACATCAACGAAAATTCTTTGCTGACGGCGTATGATACTAAGACCCACAAGGCCAGGCCGTTTCGGAATATGGTTGCCGCTGACTTTTGTTTGACCGATCAAGGTCTGTATTTCATCAATCGCATGGATTCCGACTGTGTTTATCTATGCGGCAGGGATGGTGTTGGCAGTCTGAAGATTTCAAATGAGCCAGCCCTGTCTGTTGAGTATGACGGCGAGAAAGTTACCATGATTCTAAAATCAGACATGGAGAAGGTGGTTTTTGAGCCGTGACGGTACAGGAGTGCCAAGCATCCGTTAGAGCAAGGCGAAAAAAACGCAGCAGGAGACTGATGATTGCCTACGCTCTGCGGAGTGCAATTATCCTTCTGCTGGCATTCATGATTGTCCTTATGATATGTGTTTATATCAAGGAGCATGTCAGCGTCTTCTTACATTTTATCACTGGCGCTGACAAAAAGGTGTTTGGGAAAAACTGCTGGAAATTCTGATTGATGAGCCAGATTATGAATGGCTAGTGTGCCCTTACGGCACAATAACGACAAACCAGAAAACCTCAGTTTAACGCTACGCCGACCCTCGCTTAAAATGTTTTCTTACGTCACTGTCTTACAAAGCCGGTGATGTAATCTATCAAAAAAGCACCGCTGCTGAACCGGAATTACCCCAGCCAGCGGCGGCACTTTTCACAAAATATTATAAAACCTACTATATTCGACGTTTTAAAACAGCAGTGCAGGGTGGCCTACCTGTCCTCTCCCTGTTCAGTAATCCTGTGTCAAACTCACGGCCCGCTCCATGACCCAGTGCGTCCCATGCGCGTCGATATCTCGAAGGTTTTGAATCACAGCGTCAGCAAACCCTGGAATGGCCCTCAAATCTTCTCCCCAAAACGTTTCGTTGCCACAAACCGCGTCGACATAGGCCTCCGGACTGTCGTTCCGGCGGGCAAAAAAGAATTCCAGCACTCCGCGATCGTCCTTAATGGTATAGCGTTCTTCGCCGCGCGTCCCCATGAGTCCCTCATCCGTTAATTCGCTTCCCCGGTAAAAAGCGAGGTAACATGCGAAGCTCGCGGTTAAACAGGAAGGAAGCTTTTTAAACTTTTCCACATAGGCTTTTACACTGGGCAGGACGCGTGCCCTCCATTTTGATGTGGAGTTAAGGCAGATGTCCAACAGCCGGTGATCGATAAAAGGATTTCCAAAACGGTCCACCACCGAATCGGCAAACTGGAGCAGATTCTCTTTGGGCAGGGTAAGTGTGGGGATAATCTCCTGATAGATACAGGTATTCATAAAGGTTTTGATCCCTTCATCCGCCATACAATCCCGCACAATATCCTGGCCAGACAGATAGGCACCGGGCACAAAAGAGGTGTGCGCTCCGTTCAGGATACGGACCTTGCGCTGCTTATAGGGAGTGTGATCCGGTACAACAATAACTTTGTCCTCCAGTCCCGCTTCCTTAATATGCAGCGCTTCCGCAATGCGCTCTGGACCCTCAATAACCCAGAAGCCGAATATCTCTCCGGTATCCATCAGGGCATCCTCGTAATTGCTCTCCGCTGTCAGCCGGTCAGCATCTTGTCTGGGATAGCCTGGCACAATTCGATCCACCAGGGAGGAACAAAATGTATTTTGCGTTTCAACCCACGTATAAAAGTCGGACTCCAGCCCCCACTCCTGAATGTGGCGCAGGACAATTTTCCTCAGCTCTTCGCCGTTGTGGTCGATCAGCTCACAGGCCAAAATGATAAGGCCCGGCAGACCGGCTTTCCAGCGTTCGTGGAGAAACCGTGTCATCTTGCCCGGAAAGCTATGGGGAGGTTCCTGATCATATGCGGTACCCGGATCGTAAGCAATACCCGCCTCCGTGGTGTTGGACACGATGAATTGCAGGTCCGGATTTTTTGCGCACTGCAAAAAGGCTTGAAAATCGGCATAGGGGTTTAAACAGCGGGAAATAGAGGAAATAATCCGCTTTTGCTCCACTTTTTTTCCATCCTGCATGCCGCGCAGATACAACGTGTACAGACCGTCCTGCTCATTGATAAGCTTTACCGCGTCAAAAGACTTCGGGGGGGAGATGGGTGTAACAACCACGACCTTTCCGTGAAAGCCTCCCTTCTCATTGAGAATATCAAACCAGTAATCCACAAAAGCCCGCAAAAAATTTCCTTCTCCAAACTGTAAAACGCGTTCCGGAGCATCCTTTAATACATACCCTTCGTATCCCTGACTTTCCAGTGTCTGAAAACTCAATTTTTCCATTGCTTATCCACTTCCTTCTGTTATAACGTAACGCCCTGTTTAAAGATAGCCATACCGTGATACCCGGCTTTTTCGGCCTTAACCAGTTCCCCCGACGCCACCTGAACAACATATTCAAACAGTCTCCGGGCAGTTTCCTCAATAGTTTCTCCGTACACAACGGTTCCCGCGTCAAAGTCCATCCAATTCGTTTTACCCTCGAACAGAGCAGAATTGCTTGAAATCTTAACGGTTGGCACCGGGGAAGCGAAGGGCGTACCCCGACCAGTAGTAAACAAAACAATTTGAGCGCCGCTGGCGGCCAGTGCGGTGCTGGAAACCAGATCGTTCCCGGGTGCGCTAAGCAGATTCAGTCCCCTGCATACCGCCTGCTGACCATAGTCCAGCACATCCACTACCGGGGCACCGCCCGATTTTTGCGTACAGCCCAAGCTTTTGTCCTCCAGTGTTGTGATTCCCCCCGCTTTATTTCCGGGGGATGGGTTCTCGTAAATTGTCTGACCGCAGCTTATAAAATAGGCCTTGAAATTTTCAATCAAACGCACTGTCTTTTCAAAACACGCCCGGTCGACGCAGCGGCTCATCAGCAGATGCTCCGCGCCGAACATCTCGGGCACCTCTGTCAAAACTGTAGTCCCTCCTTGGGCAATCAGCAAATCAGAGAACGCGCCTACAGTTGGATTGGCCGTAATGCCGGACAGTCCATCGGAGCCGCCGCATTTTACGCCCACAACCAGTTCGCTGCAGCTTATCTTTTCCCGCCAGAATGTTCCCGCATAGGCGGCAAGTTCCCGCATACGCTGACACGCATCGGCTCGCTCGTCCACGGCTTGCTGGCATTCCAAAAATTTGACCCGGTCGGGGTCATATTCGCCGATATAGGGTTTCAACACCTCAATGCTGCTGTTTTCACAGCCCAATCCCAGTACAAGAACACCCCCTGCGTTTGGATGGTTGATAAGATCCGCCAAAATTTTGCGGGTGTTCTCCTGATCCTGATCCATCTGAGAGCATCCGTAAGGGTGGGTGAGCGCCACCACTGCGTCTACAGTTCCAGCGGCCAAATCGCCGCAATCCCTGGCAATCGCCTCTGCTACACTGTTTACGCAGCCTACTGTGGGGATAATCCACAACTCATTGCGCACACCCACTCTCCCGTCCTTCCGGCGAAACCCCATGAACGAAGCTTCTCCAACTGCGGGGAGCGGCTGCACCGCTTTTTGATAGGTATATGTCACATGTTCCTCCAGGTTGGTTTTTACATTGTGAACATGAACCCACGCGCCGGCGGGGATATCACACACTGCGGTTCCAATCGGAGCGCCGTACTTGATAATCTGATCCCCTGTCCGAATATCCTTCACGGCAAATTTATGCCCTTGAGGGATATTCTCCTGGAGTGTCACAGCCACCCCTTCGATTAAAAACTGCCGTCCCGTAGAGATAGGACAAAGCGCGACTGCCACCAGGTCATTGGGATGTATTTTAATATATTCCTTCATTTTCACATACCCGCCTGTACTGTCTCCAGCGGAAATCCGAAATAGCGCACGGAATTGTTATAGCTGATATCCCGGACAATCTCCCCCAGCAGATTCATATCGCATGGAAATTCTCCTGCCTCTACCCACTCGCCCAGCAGCTGGCACAGGATACGGCGGAAATAGTCGTGCCTGGTATAGGATAAAAAGCTGCGGGAATCAGTCAGCATTCCCACAAAGCCGGCCAAATTTCCTTGGCTGGCAAGGGAAATCAAATGGTCCCGGATACCAGGGATATGGTCGTTAAACCACCATGCTGCGCCATGCTGAATTTTTGATACGGCGGAGGCGTCCTGAAAACAGCCAATCACAGAATCAATTGCTGCGTTGTCGGAAGGAGACAGGCTGTACAAAATTGTCTTAGGCAGATGTCCCTCTCTCTCCAACGCGTCTAAAAACGAAACCAACTGGCTGATGGGACTGCCGTCCCCAATACAGTCGTACCCGGTATCCGGACCAAAGTCATAGAATTTTTCCGTATTATTATTCCGCTTGCACCCATAGTGCAACTGCATAACCCAATTCCGGCGGCTGTATTCCTCGCCCAAAAAACACATCAGCGCCGTATAGAAGCACCCGCACTCCTGCCGGGAAGGAATTTTTCCCGTCAGGCGGGCGGCAAAGATCCGCTCCGCCTCACCAGGCTCCCCCGGGGTATACGGTACAAACTCAAAAGCGTGGTCCGAGAGTCGGCATCCAAGCGTCTCGAAAAAGTCCATTCTCCTTCGCAGACATTCCTTCAAATCCTCAAATGTACAAACGGGCGCTCCACCGGCTACAGAGAGCCGGTTCAGGTAGTCCAGATAGTCAGGGGCCTCAATATTTTTCACCCTGTCCGGCCGCATCGCCGGATAGACGAGGGTATCAATTTTCGGATCCTGTGCAATTTTAATATGCCATTCCAGGCTGTCCGATGGGTCATCGGTGGTACAAATCAGCTTTACATTACTGCGGGCAATGATGCTTCTCACTGACATTGAGGGGTCCTTCAGCTTTTGATTGCAGTACTCCCATACCTCTTTCGCCGTATTCTCATTCAACACCCCGTCATATCCAAAGTATTTCCGCAGTTCCATATGGCTCCAGTGGTACAAAGGATTGCCGACAGCCCTTCCCAGACACTGGGCCCATTTTTGAAACCGAACCTCGTCGGGTGCGCTGCCGGAAATATAATCCTCCTCCACGCCACAGGAACGCATTAAGCGCCATTTATAGTGGTCTCCAAACCGCGTTCCCCCAATTCCAAGCCACAATTGGGCAATATTTTCAAAAAGCGTGTCCTCGTAGATGTCCTTGGCATTGATATGGCAATGATAGTCAACAACAGGCATTGACTCGGCATATCCGTGATACAGCTTCTGTGCGGTAGGAGACGTCAAAAGAAAATCCTCGCTCATGAAATCGTGCATAGTTCATCCTCCTCCTTCTTTTACAGTGTCCGCATATCCAGCTCACTTCCAAAAGCCGCGTACCAAAGTGATCTGTTCTTCATTCAGCTGAAGTATCTCGCTGTTGCTCATGCCGGTGGAAACATCCTCAATCACGATCAATTTCGCGTCTTTGCCGGTAATTGCGTTATGCCAAAGATTTTGGGGAATATTATATACGGCGCCCGGCTTCATCTCAACCGCGTCAAACCGCAGACCGTTCTCTGTCTCCTCCGCGCAGACCAGAACACAGCTACCGTGAACCAGTACAAAAAGCTCATCTGTTTTGTTGTGCCGCTCCAGGCAGTCGATCATAGAGGGATCGCTGCCCGGTTTCCAGTTCTTTACGCCAATGGTCCACTTTTCATTCTCATAGACCCGTTTCATGGCCTCGCCGGTATATGTATAGGACTCAATTTTCATAACTGTTATTGCTCCTTTCAAGTTAGTATCCATATTAATACGTCTCACCCAAGCAGAAGTCTGCACTGATTAATGACATTCTCCGCTGTCAAGCCATAGGCCTGGAACAGCTCCGCAGGCTTTCCGCTCTTGCCGAATTTATCCTGAATGCCGACTCTGACCATAGGACATCCGCCGGTTTCGGCCAGGACTTCCGCTACCGCCGAGCCCAGGCCGCCGATGACAGAATGCTCTTCCACCGTCACGATCCCCCTGCACCGGCGGGCCATGGTGGAAACAAGCTCCCTGTCAATGGGCTTAATAGTATGCATATTAACCACGGCGGCGCCGATCCCCTCCTGGGCAAGCAACTCCGCCGTCTGCAACGCCACCGGCACCATAAGTCCACATGCGACAATGCAGATATCACCGCCCTGTCTCAAAACATCCCCTTTTCCTGGTACAAAGGGCGTGTCATCCCGCGTGATCTGCCTGCACACCGGCCGGGCAACCCGAATGTAAACCGGCCCCTCTATGTTTGATGCGGCAAAAACGGCTTTTCGCATTTCCACCGGATCGCAGGGCACAAGAACCGTCATATTGGGCAGCACCCGCATCAGGGCAATGTCCTCAACTGCCTGATGACTGCCTCCGTCCTCTCCCACACACAGTCCGGAGTGGGACAGTCCAAACTTTACGTTTGCGTTTACATAGCAAATTGCGTTGCGGATCTCTTCAAATGCCCGTCCCGCGCCAAACAGGGCAAAGGTACTGACAAACGGCATGTACCCGGAGTGAGCAAAGCCCGCGGCCGCGCAGACCATATTGCTCTCCGCGATGCCAAAGTTATAAAAACGATCCGGAAAGGCCTTTGCAAAGCTTGCTGTCATTGTCGCGTGCGCCAGGTCTGCATCCAGCACCACAAGCTTTTCATTCTCTGCACCCAGTTCTGTCAAAGACTCTCCATAGGCCACCCTCAACGATTTTTCCATATCACGTCTCCAACTCCTTTATCGCTCGCTCATACTCCTCCCGGTTAGGCGCTTTTCCATGCCATGCAAAGTTGTTTTCCATGAAGGAGACCCCCCTTCCCTTTGTTGTTCGGCACTCGATGAACCTGGGTCGGCCTGCCGGCCGCTGTTTAAGCGCAGCGGTAATTGCTCCCACGTCGTGCCCATCAATACTGCTCACTTCAAATCCGAAGGCCTGAAATTTAGCCGCTATATCCCCCAGAGACATTACATCATCGTTGCTTCCGTCAATCTGAAGGCCGTTATGGTCCAGCAGGAAGACAAGATTGTCCAAGCCGTAATGCGCCGCGGACATGGCTGCCTCCCAGACAACCCCCTCCTGACATTCCCCGTCGCCCAGCAGGGCATATATACGGTAGGATGCCCCCTTCTGTTTTGCCGCCAGCGCTAATCCCACGGCGACGGAGGCCCCCTGTCCCAGAGAGCCTGTATTCACATCCACCCCCGGCGTCTTCGTCATATCGGGATGACCCTGCAGGCGGCTGTCAATCTGACGCAGTGTCCAAAGCTCTTCCCGGGGAAAGTATCCCAAATCGGCCAGCACGGCATAGAGCGCGGGACAGCCGTGTCCTTTGCTCATCACAAAGCGGTCCCTGTCCTCCATGGCTGGATTTTTGGGGTCTATCTTCATCACATGGTAATACAGCGCCGCCAAAATCTCCACGCAGGAAAGTGAACCACCCGGATGCCCGGACTGGCATTGAAAGATCATCGTCAAAATATCCTGGCGAAGCTGTGCCAATTTTGCCTTTTCTTCCATATTGCCCTCCTAAACAGCTTATTGTCTTGTATCGGCCAAAAGGACCTCATACTCCGTGCAAAGCGGATGCAGCATAGGCGCGTCCTCCTCTACCGGACAGGGAGCCGGAATCTTCTCAAAGCGGTAGTTGTCAGTAAAGTCGTCATTGATTTTAGAGACCTCCCCCACAATCAGATCGCTACCGGGTTTGGGTCCAAAGGTATGCGCAACGCCTGGCTCCAGAGTTATGCTGCCACCCGGCTCAATGAAAACCAGCTCGCCAGGCTGATAGGTATGTAAAATCCCGTCCTGATAGACCGAGATCGGAGCATCCGTCAGCTTACCTCTGGCATCGGTGGCATACAGCCTGATCTGCATTGTACCGCCTGCACGGTTGATGATATCCTCCGTTTTACTCTTGTGATAATGCAGCGGCAGACGTTTCCCATCCCGAAACAGGATCACCTTTTCGCAGTATGGCACTCCTACGGAGGGATCATCATACCGGCCATTTCGAATGGTAAATAAAACAGAACCCATCTCCTCGCTATAGTCCTTTACATCCCACCCCAGATAGACCCGCCGGATGGTATCCAATTCTTCTTTGTGCGCAATCCACTCCTCCGGACCCCAGTTAGCAAACTCAGGCAAGCTGATGCCATATCTGGTCAACAGCTCCTTGGCCCACAGGATATTGGCGTTTACTACAGACCGCTTCATCCCATATACACCTCCATATCGCTTTTCAAATGAATTTCGCGCCGCTGTCCCGTTCACCAAGCAATATCCCCGTCCGACTGTCCGCCAGCCACTTGGTCTCCCCCGGCACGGTGATTTTCTCCTGTGCCGGCCTGCGCTCCACGATATCGTTTAACGCATCCAGGGGAATCACCTGATCCGTTGTCTCATAGGACTCAATACAGCGCAGAGCATTCGAGGAAGCCAGCAGCAGAGACCTTTCAGGACTGCAATCTCCCAGAAACGCCGCCAAAAAGCCAGCGATTGCGTTATCGCCCGCTCCGGTTGTAGAGCGGATAGTGTCGGTAAAATAGGGTGGGCACAACAGCTCCCGGCCGCTCCAGCGCTCTGTCTCCCCGGGCAGCGCCCGCCCAATTCCCTGAAGGCTGGACTTATCCGCTGTACGGAGATACAGGCCCTTTTTGCCCAGCTTCAACATCACAATCCGTGCGCCCATTCCCAGCAGCTCATCCGCCAGTTCAGAAACCATGGAGAACTCAATCACATCCATCATATTTTTGGATCCTCGCTTTTCATTGAGGTCATCGTAGACGGGACGGCGCAGCATAAACAGCAGCTCCTCCATACTGGGCATGAAGACGTCTATGCTTGGCAGAGCCTCTGTCAGAACCTTCCGCCAATCGACCTGTCCGGCCTCACTGCTTGGGTCAGGCTGGGATGTGTCAACAGAGACTGTGACGTCGGTCTTCTTTGCCTCTCTCACCAGCTTTATAAATTCCGCGCCGTCCTCTCTGTAAAGGTATTTCATGGCGGTAGGGTAGCCAAAGTGCAGCAGCGCTGCACCTCTCAACAGCTCCGGGCTGATATCACTACTCACAAAGGTCTGGGACGCGCCGCGGCTATGGAGAAGGATCCGGTCCCCTCCAAAGGGGGCAATCACCACAGTCGAGGTAGAGTTGCAGTCCGTCACCTCCTCGATGTGTACAGGAGCATCCTGCTGTGCCAGAATCATCCGAATAACCTTTCCCAGCAGATCACGGCCCACCTTGCTGATCAGCGTAGTGGGAACGCCCAGCTTGTGCATGGCAATACCGGTATTTCCCACACATCCCCCCAAATACAGCCTTGTTCCATTCAAATCATTAAATTTTCCCTGAGCAAACAGATCGACAGCGTCGCTGGAAGCGGTCTCGGGAAATACCGGGATGATATCCAGTCCCAGCGAACCGGCCACCACCGCCGGCTTTAAAATAGGCATACGCCCCCTCCCTTCTGTACCGTTCATCTGCTCCAGGCCTTTCCGCTTCCGCCATAGAGACGGATGTAGTGCCGCACCTTTTCCTCATAAGTGTTTTTCGCAATGGCGCTGAGATTGTCATAGTTCAATGTATCGTCTTTGGCGTAGGCTTCATTGATGGCCTTGGCAGTATCAATCAAAAACTCAGTAAACATGTTGATCTTCCGGATGCCTCGCTGAGCCGCTTCCTTCAGCTTGTCCTCCCCGGTACAGGATGCGCCATGGAGCACAAGGGGAACGTCAACCACAGCTTTAATCTCTTCCAGTCGCTCAAAATCAATCTTAGGGGCCTTTTTATAGGTGCCATGGGCTGTTCCGATCGCTACGGCCAGCGCATCCACCCCCGTGGCCTCAGCATAGGCTCGGGCCGTCTCCGGCTCTGTGAGGCCATCTTTTGCCCCACTGTCCGTATACTCGTTGCCCTGACCAACATGGCCGATCTCACCTTCCACAGAAATCCCCCGACTGTGGGCAATCTCCACAATCTCTCTGGTATAAGCCACGTTCTCATCATAGGGCAGTTTGGAGGCGTCAATCATTACCGAGGTGCAACCGCAGTCCATTGCCTTCATCAGGACGGCGCGCTCCGTACCATGGTCCAGATTGATGCACACGGGTACTGCCACCTGCTCCGCCAGCTCTCGGGCGGCATGGGTTAGAGGAGCGCCCAGCTTCTCATCCGACATACGCATCTGCCCAATATTGAGAATGATCGGGGCATTCTCTTTTTCGGCGGCGCCAATAATTGCCAACAGGCTCTCCATGTTAAAAATGTTTGCGGCCAGCACCGTATAGTTTTCCTTATTGGCACGGGCCAGGATTTCCTTTAATGTTGCCAGCATATATAAACACCTCTGTTTTATTGTTTTACCCGCGCATCGCGCGCTGGATTTCTTCCACGGTCGGGCTGAAAAAGTCCGGTTCCACCCCGTCAATATAGCGCAGGGTCTCATAGATCATTGGGGCAATATCCGCATATACGCCGACGATATGATGAATATAAGGTCCATATATCAGCTTTTCCTCCAGAGCGGGCCAATTTTCAAATTCCCCCCAGCCGTATGTACAGTTCGTCTCAGGGCCGTCGACAATTTTCCCCCGGGCCATCAAAACCGAATATTTATCGTGGGCCCCGTCGAAGCGGAGCAAATTGATCGGGCCGTTTCGGATGGAAACCCGGCAGGTGCCCTCTTTCGGTGCCCCGTAGTGGTGGGTCAATTCAGAGACAGTACCTTCCTTTTTCAGTGCGAGAGGAAACACGCCGCAGTGCCACAAAAGCTCCATATTGTCATCCAACTCGTGGCGGTTGGTCAGATCCATCAAAAATGTGGGATAATCGCAGTCGGCAGATTGGCTGGCTGCCAGCGCCATAACGCTGGAAATTGCACCATGGATGTCGCTTTCGCAAATCATGGGCAGCCCGTCTCCCGTTAAATCGCCCAGAACAAAGCAGGGCATAATTCCTGTGATATTCCGCAGCGGATCAGAGCAGTTGACACACCCGGCTCTGCAGCCCAGTTCATCGGCCGCCTGGCCAATTGCCAGCTTCAGCGCAGCGACCTTCTCAAGGGTTTCCTCTGAAATGCTGCACTTATCTACTTTCTCCCTGATCTGAGTCATTGTCTCAGATATAAGCTCCCGCTGTGCGGTCAGTACGCCGCTCCACCGCTCATAAATATCCTGCACAGTCAACGTTACGACCTCAATTCCAAATCGCTCCAGCAGCTGTGCCTCGTTGCAGCGTACCGACAAAAAGCCGGTAGGGCGCGCGCCGATCTGCAAAATCCGCAGGCCGTTCAGCCCCTTCCGCACAGCGGCCGCCCCCATAAAGGTCCGGAATCCCCTTCGGAAAGTCTCTGATTCCAGTGTACAGCTTTGGATATAAGTAAACTTCACTCCAAAGGTATTCAGCACCCGGGAGGCCGCAAAAATTCCGCACTGGCTGTCCCGGTCCCGTATCCCAAAATTCTCCGGGGGCAAGGTATCCCGGGGCGCCCAGATCAGCACCGGAATCTCCAGCAGCTTGGCCACCCTGGACAGAGCGCCCTCCGCCCCAAAGTTGCAAAACGGAATAAACAGAGCATCCACTTTCTGGCTTCTAAAATACTCTGCGCAGGTCTCCGCATCCATCTCATTGTGTAGCAGCCCTCCGTTAATTATTCCGTCAATGGTGACATAATCGACATTGGCGCTGTCCAGCCAGTCAAACACTCTCCGCTTCATATCCGCAGCAATTCCGGGGCTGTATAGGTGCGGCCGGGCTGCAATCAGCCGCATTGTGGGCAGAACGGCCAACTTTACATGGTAATTTGCTTTATATTTTTCCAGCATGAAATGATTCGCCTCCAAATTCATCGTGAGCAGATGTCAGGATTTTCTACTTCCGCCGCGCCGCGCTTCAGATACCTATGCAGGATTTGCCTATACCGTCTGCTCAAAAGCCAAAAGCCCGGAAACAGAAAGAACGTATAAAACGCCATGGCAAGCTGACGGCTGAACAGTCCAACTACGCCATTAACCAAGAAACAGAATGCACAGGACATCCACATGGTACAAAGCTCTTGATTATAGGCCTGTACGTTATTGAGGTCCTCGCCCTTAATTTTCAGCCACGGCCAAAATTGGGCCGGGGCGGTCCTCTTCACAGCCTGTACGCTGACACACACAAAAATAATTGACAGCGCTCCGCTGGTAAGCAACCATATAACAGCACACAATACGTCTGGCATATCAGCCGTCTCCTTTCCGTTTTCACCGGTTTACTGCGGGTCCATCGGAGCGTGGAACCAGAACATCATCAGCGGATCTTTGGCATCGTCACACTTTACACAGTGCCGCACACCGGCTGGAGCTACAAAGCAGGTGTTTTTTCTGATCGGGAATTCCTCATCGCCCACCTTAGCCCACCCGGACCCGGACAGCACAATAAATGACTCCATATCGTCATGGGTCTCCCAAGGACGGTACTCCTCCGAGGTGTAAAAACTGATCGCAGTATACACGCCCTCCGCACACCCGTTTTCCTTGTCCAGCATAGGCCAGGTACCGTGATCGCTCTGCGCATTGCGTGGCGTCACATCCTCCTGATATTTAAAATATGCCATAACTATCCTCCCCCTATATGAAAACAATTTTTCTCACTTACTGCTCTCTCTGGCCCTGCGGACCAGCTCCAGAGCCTGGACGCACAGGCGAGTAATGCCGTCCCAGTCCTCTTGAAGAATCATTTCCTCCGGGCAGGGAAATATCCCGCCGCAGGCGGCAATATGGGGATTCGCCGCATACTCTTCAATGTTATCAAACCCAACTCCGTTGGTCGGGATATACCGGACAGACGGGAAAGGTGCCTCCAGTGCGTTGATAGTGGCCAAGCCTCCCATCTGCCTGGCTGGAAAAAACTTGACAAGAGACAGCCCCTTTCTCACCGCAAGCTGTACCTCTGAGGCAGTGGCACATCCCGGTATGGGAAGCAGACCATTTTTCAGGCTGTAGTCCACAAGCTCCCCATCAATACCCGGGCTGATAATATACTGTGCGCCTGCGGCCTTGGCGGAATCGATCTGCGCTGTTGTCAAAATTGTTCCAGCGCCCAGGGCCATTTCGGGATAGCTGCTGCGCAATTCGCTCAGCACCCGATGCGCGTTGGGGCTCCGAAAAACCACTTCTCCTACTGGAAGATTCGCGCGTTTTAGGGCCGCCGCAATGTGAGGGGCCTTTTTGCAGTCATCTGTCTTAATGATTGGTAATATGCCATACTGTGCGATTACACTGCCTGTATCCATCTTAAATCCTCTCTTTTCTCTGTTTTTTGGGAAAAAATCCGCCAGCTGTAAAGATTGCAATTCCAGCCCAGATAATACACATAGCACACAACTGGGGCGGCGTTACCTTCTCGTGATACACCAGCACACCAATCAGCAGCGAGATGGTATCGCCCACATAGTTCGTCAGCCCCATAATGATTAAGGGGGCGCAATTGATTCCGTCCAACAGCAGAATCAGCGGCATAGCCGTAACCACCCCCGCAAAGCTGAGCAGAAGGAGCTGAAACGGGGACGCCACAGAAAAAGCGCCCTGCCCGCTGCACTCAACAAAGAGTATTGCTGCCAAAAAGAAGGGGGCCAAAAACAGCGTCTGGTAAAACATCGCCAAAATCCCTGAAACATGAGCGGTTTTCTGTGCCGACGTATAGGAGGAATAGGTTAGTGCCACCGCAAAGGCGATAGTCGGGAATTCCTGATAGGCGGCGATGAGAGCGGCTGCCCCCAACACCACGACAGCCAGCCCGCACAGCTCTTTCCGGTTTACTGTCTCATGAAAGATTACAATGCCAATGATACAGACCATGATCGGGACTATAAAGTAGCCGATGCTGGTTTGAACAATATATCCCGAGTTAACCGCCCACACATAGATGCCCCAATTTGACACCATAATGGTGCCGGTCAGGGTAAACCGCTTGACCGCGCCTTTTCGCTGGAGCGGTAATATAACGCCTTTCCATCCATGACGAAAAACCGACACAAAAAATGTGAATCCGCAAACCAGGACCACCCGGTAAAAAAGGATAACTACAGGATGAATCACATCTATCTGCCGCCAGTAGATCGGACAAACGCCGCCGATTACCGCGGAGAGAATCCCCAGCAGAGAGCCTTTTACTGCCTGTCTTGTCATCGTGGGTCAACAGTCCGCCGCTTTCGGCACATGTTCAAAGCTCCTGATGAAAGCAGCGCCTCTGCGTACATTTTCAATGAAGCCCTGGGTATCGGCCCGCTGGCTCAAATCCCTCCACACACAGATCCTGCTGGAGATTGGCAATCCTTCCACCAGGAAAGGCTCCATTGTGATAAGACCGTCATAGCTAATTTCTCTAATTGCCCCAAAGATTCCCGGCCAATCCAGATTTGTCTTTCCGGTCCCGGGAACCCTTCTGTTGGACTCCCCCATATGTATTTCTCCAATTTTTTTGTGCTGTGCCGCATAATGGATGGCGTCAATCATGCTGTCTTCTTCGATATTCATATGATAGGTGTCCAGTAAAACCTTGCAGCGGGGCGATCCCACCTCTTCTGCCATCGCTACTCCCTCGGCCACTGTATTGCACAAGAACTGTTCGTAGCGGTTCACCACCTCGAGGCACATGGTGACATCCCGATCCTCCGCAATTTTGATAATCTCCTTCAACGAGACAATGCTTAACGCGCGAACGCGCTCCTTCTCCGTCCTGGGGAACGCATAGGCCGGATTGGGGACTCGCTTCCATGCCCCATAGTTAATTCCGGACCAGCTGTGAGCCCCCACAATATACATGCCGTCGAGAATCTTTCTGGCCGCGGCAATTCCTTTAGCCCGAATAGCAGGATCATCCGCGCTAATATCATTGGACAAATCGAAACCGCCGTTGACGGACAGCCCAAGCCCCAGCTTTTCCGCATATGCCCGGAAATCCTTCAGCTCCTCCTCCTTCAGCTGAAAGAACACACCGGTGTTCATCTCATACACGTCCACGCCAGCTTTGGCAGAAGCCTCCAGGGCACTGTATAAATCATCGCAGCCGCTGCCCAGCCAGTAACAGTTATGAATCCCTATTTTCCACATTTTGTTTTCCTTTCCAACAGAGCACAGGCTTTCTCAGCCAGTGCCGTATATCAAATTGGGGAGCAGCAGGGAAATTCCCGGCACGTAGGCGATAATCAAAAGAGACACGACCAGACACAGATAGAAGGGCAGCTCCGCCTTCACAAATTCAGAGGTTTTCACTCCGGTAATATTGCACACGGTAAACATAACAGTGCCCAGGGGAGGCGTGAGGGTTCCGATGGCTGAAGTCAGGATATAGACAATGCCAAAATGGACCTCGTTAATATTGAGTGCCCGGGCGGCCGGGAGCAAAAGCGGCACCAGAATGACCTGAAGCGCACCGCCATCCATAAAGCATCCGGCAATCAGTAGCATAATGATCACTACCAGAATGAACAGGTGGCCGCTGCTGATGTGGGTGACCACCCAATTGCTGATTGCCTGGGGAACGCGCTCATTAGTAATGAACCAGGAGAACGCCGTGGCCGCAGAAAAAATAATTGCAACATTCGCGGTGGACTCCACCGTCTCGCGGAGAGTCTGCACAATTTTTCCCACGGTCATGCTCTTGTAAAAGAATGTGCCTACAACCAGCGCGTAGGTAATAGCCGCAGCGCCGGCCTCGGTGGGCGAGAATATTCCCAGCCGGATGCCGCCGATAATGATAAGCGGCATCAAAATGGCGGAGACAGCCGACTTGCTGGCGCGGGCCACCTCGCCAAACGAGGCGCGGCGGTCACGAATGGGCAGATATCCCTTCTTCTTGGAGATGAAGTGGACAAAAATCATCATAATGATGCACATCAGCACGCCGGGCAGGATACCCGCCATGAACAGCCGCCCAACGGACACATTACCCAAGTATCCGAACGTAATCAGGCCAATTCCCGGAGGAATAATCGGCGTAATCAGGCTGGACGCGGCTGTGACTGCGGCAGAGAATGGCGGGTCGTAGCCGTCGTTGACCATCTGAGGGTATACCATTTTAGACTGCATCGCCGCATCGGCGATATTGGAGCCTGACATTCCGCCCATCAGGGTGCTGAGCAGCACGTTGACCTGGGCCAGGGCGCCCGGAAAGTGGCCGAGCACCACTTTGCAGAAATCAAACAGACGGTCGGAAATCCCTCCCAGATTCATCAGAATGCCGGAACAGATAAAAAACGGGATGGCCAGCAACGTGGTATTTTCCAATCCCCGGGCCATTTTCTGCACCAGAATCATGATGTTGACATCCGAAAAGAAAAAGTACTCCAGCGCGGCCGTCACCAGAGAGATATAGACCGGAACATTCAAAAACAGCAACACCAGAAGTAAAATCGCCGCGATAACAACGATCATAGTTCAATTCCTCCTTTCAATGCGTCTGCTTCTGATCGTCCCCATCTATCTGATACGCCTTTCCGCTGAATATTTCCGTCAGACGATGAATCAGCTGAACAATACAGAAAAAACCGCTGATGGGGAAAAACCAATAGATATAGTGGTAAGGAATACGAAGATAAGAGGTATAGCTGGATTTGGTGCTGTAGGCCAGCCGGCAGCCCAGTACGACCAGTACGCCCCATATCGCAAGCGTCAGGACGACGGAGATGGTATCCATCACCCGGCGGCCCTTCGGTGGAAGAAGAGACACTATAATGTCCACCCCCACGGCCGAATTCTTTTTATGCGTAACGCTGAGACCGAAAAACACCATGAACGTATACAGCAAAACGCTGATCTCTTCAATCCATCCCAGAGGTGAGTCAAACGCATACCGCAGAATCGCGTTGACAAAGGTTATCACAATCACAACCGCCAGACACAGGCAGGCGATCGGCTCGCAGATCTTATCCAACACGTTATAGATTTTTTTTAATACCATATCCCGTTCTCCTTTGAATGATATGAAGGATATACGTTTACGCAATTTTTCCGTACCGTATATCCTTCATATATCACCTTCGCTGTTAAAGTTCAGACGATGTCACAGGGCGGATATTACCGGAACGCGTCCATCTGCTTGTAGATTTCAGCACGCAGCTCGGTGTAGCCAAATTGATCGTACACAGGGGCGGTCGCTTCCTTAAAGGCGGCAATGTCCACATCCTCCACTACGGTAGTACCTTTGTCCTTCAAGACCTGGAGGGATTCCTCATTGGCCTGGCCGTTGATGCTGTTGAAATAGTCCCGCGCATCCGCCACAGAGGACATCAGGAACTCCTGATCCTGCTGGCTCAGGGAGTTGAACACATCCGCAGACATGACATACCAGGAGGTGGTGATTTGGTGGCTGGTCAGAGACAGATAGTCGCAGACCTCCCACATGTTATTGTCAATGTGGGTGGCAAAGGGGTTCTCCATGCCGTTAATTGTCTTCTGCTGGATACCCGCGTAGACATCGGCCAGAGGCATGGGTGTGGCGGTACCGCCCATCGTCTCGATCATAGCGGTAGACAAATCGTTGGCGGGAACGCGAATCTTCAGGCCCTTCATATCCTGGGGACCATGGATGGGGGCGGTGGCCATAATGTGTCGGGAGCCGTAAATCATCTCGCCGCTGAGCACCTTGATTCCGTTTTCCTCCAGGGTAGCCAGCTGGTCGGCAAACCATTGGGTCCGGAAAACCAGCTTGGGTTCTTCCTCATTTTCGAAGAAATAAGGTGCTTCCAGAATGCCCAGCTCAGGGGCAAAGTTCTTCAGCGCAGCCGGGTCTGTGGACAGGACAATATTCTCGCCCATCATGATCTGCTCCAGCATCTCATCCACAGAGCCCAGCTGACCATTGGGAAACATTGTCAGCTCAATAGAAGTCTCGCCCTTCTCGCGGGCGGCGGCAATGTTGTCGCACCAGCGCTGAATATTTTTTCCGTGGACAGATTCAGCCGAGTTGGACAGGGAGAAACGAAGATTGATGGTTTCGCCGCTGCTGGGCGGGTTGACAGGAGTACTGGCATTTCCGCCGCTCCCGCTGCCGTTGCTGTTAGAATTGGCAGGGGTTCCGCCACCGCCGCCGCAGGCTGCCAGCGACAACACCATTGCCGCCGATAACAGGATTGAAAGTAATTTTTTCATTTGATCTCCTCCATATTTCTTATTATTTGCTTGTACTAAGACATACAAACCATCGTCAGTGCTCCCCACAAGGGGCAGAATCAATCAAAGTCCAAAAGGGTCTTCCCCCGGCCCGCATACTCCTGAAACAGGTCAATAAACCGGTTCGTGTATACTTCAGTCTGAGGAACGAACAACAGTTTCTCAATAATTGCCGCCGGCATGGTTACAATATCCGCGCCGGCCAGCCCCGCCTTCGCCACCTGGCTCTCCACTGAAAAGCCCGCAGCCAAAATTTTGGTGGAACAGCCATAGCGTTGATAGAGCTGCTTGATTTCATGCACCACATCCATGCCGTCAAATCCCCCGGTGGTAATCGGCGTAATATAGGGCGCAGCGTAAGAAGCGCCCAAGTCACCTGCCAATATGCCCTGCTGTGCGGTAAATATGCCGGTTGCGGTAAAGGCAATCCCTTCCTTCTTCAGCCGCATCATGGCCGCAACACCGGCCTTGTTAACAGGAACTTTTATAAAAAACATATCCGGTGCGATTCCATCTTTTCCGGTCAGGGCTGATCTCATATGTCTGGCCTCACATACAATGTCTTCTGCTTCGACAGAGACGACCTGCATATGGAATTCTCCAATCTGGGGGACCTCATTATGAATCTGGCGGTACAGTTCCATCGGATGCCTTTTCTCACGAGACAGGATATCCGGATTGGTGGTCAATCCGCTGAGCGGAAAAAAAGACGAAATTCTTTTGATATCTGCTAAATTTCCAGAATCAATATAATATTTCATAGATGCGGACTCCTTTCCAAGGCTGTGCAGGCAGATGTACAACTGCTGTCATAAAAAACTTCCGTAACTCCTCCTCTTTCTTCTTTGTATGTAACCGCTTACATCTTGCATTATACACATTAATCCCAATTTGTCAACATCTTTTTTCTTCTATTTTGTGCTAGGTAGCCATTTTCACATTTAATATCCCAATCTTTCCAGCTGTTTTCCTTAATTATTAAAATTTTACCTAAACTATTGACATTTTATTGGGAAAGTTTTATTCTATTTATTAAGTAACCGCTTTCATTTTAGAGATATCGAAATTATTCTGGGCATTTAAATATTTTTCTCCCTAAAAACTGTCTTTTTGCGGGATTATGAAATATTTTATCCATTCATCGAACAAAATATTTACAAATCTTCACCAACACAGTATTATTAGGGACAGAACCGCAAAAACGATGAGATAGGGTGTTGATTATGAATATTTACGATATCGCTCAAAACTGTAATGTCTCTACCGCAACCGTCTCCAGAGTACTCAACGGAAACCCAAATGTTAGTGAGAAAACCCGTTCCCGAGTTATGGAAGCAATTGAACGCTCTGGCTATGTTCCAAGCATTTTCGCCCGCGGCCTGGGTTCCGGCGCCACACAGATGATCGGAATTGTCTGTTCCAACATTGCTGATATGTTTTACGCTGAAGTGGTTTCTCTTCTGGAGAGCGGCTTGCGGGAACGGGGATACGACTCCCTTTTATACTGCGTAAAGGGTGATAAGCAAAAAAAAATAGATGGTATTTATATGCTTGCAAAACAAGCGGATGCCATCATTCTCATCGGCTCCATTTTCACAGAAAATATCTGCGGCGAGGATTTGTCTCCTATCACATCTCAAGTACCTATGATTGTAATCAACGGGATGCTTCCGGGTGATAATATTCACTGTTTGGTCAGCGACGAATTATCCATTACGCTGGAAAGCGTTATGCGGCTGCACGAACAGGGAGCAGAACATATCCTTTATCTCTATGACCTTCTGACCTACAGCGGCCAAAAAAAGCTGGAGGGTTACAAGCTCGGTGTCGAAAAAAGCGGACTCACCCTCGACCCCGCATTGATTTGCTGTGTAAAACGCAGTCTGGATTCCGCGCAGTGTAAAGTGGAAGAGCTGATCTCATCCGGAATCACATTTGACGCTGTAATTGCCTCAGAAGATATGTTTGCCATTGCGGCGCAGAAAGCAATGCAAAGCAGCGATTTTTTGCGGCCAACCGTCAGCTTCAACAACTCCATTCTCGCCGTCTGTGCCTCACCCACTTTGACCAGCATCGACTTCATGCTGGATACCATGTGTAACACGGCATTAAACATAATGTACGACTTGCTGCATGGGAAACGCGTCCCTCAAAAGGTTGTAATTTCTCCCACCATCGTCGAGCGAGACTCTTTCCGTTTGCACGAGGACTGATTAATATTTTTTCAACCATTTTACACACCTTTGTGAAAACAATTAGGAGGAGAAGAAATGACAATTCAGCAACTTGTTAAAATGTTGGACTTGGCCTCCGTCAAGATGGATACTACCATGTCTGACATTCAGGAGCTGGTGGATCTGGCCCGGGAGTGGGATATTCCTCAGCTTTGCTTCAATAGTGCAAACATCCCATATGCCAAAAAAATTCTTGAGAACAACGGTATACCCGGTATTTCCCTGATCGGCACGGCGGGCTTTCCCACCGGATGCTTTCCCGTAGAATCAAAAATCGCCGAAATCAACCTCTGTGCCAGCTACGGCTGTACAGAGATCGATATTTGCAGCAATCAGGGATTTTTGAAATCCGGAATGTTGGATGAATTTGAAGCTGATATCTCCGCCTGTGTCAAGGCTGCTCATGATGCGGGTATGGCCGCTAAAATCATTGTTGAGTCTGCCAGCATAACGCCCCAGCAACTAAAACAATCCTGTGAAGTCGTCGCCAGCTGCGGAGCCGAGTTCTACAAAACATCCTCCGGATATATGGAAAATAAAACTCTTCCTATTCATATCTCCGTAATTAAGAGCGTTGTGGGAAACCGCTGTGAAATCAAAGCCGCAAATGGTGTTCGCTCTTATCAGCAGCTTCTCGCCCTTTACAACGAGGGCTGTACCCGTTTTGGAGTCGGCGTTCCTTTTGTCCGTGACATTCTTCGTGACTGCGCAGCAGAAAACGACAAATAATAAAACAGGGGCACAGAAAATCCTGATATGCTCCCCCTATGAGAGACAGTGAAAAAGAAAAACTGTCGAACATGAACAGCTCCAGTAAAACCGGGCAATAAACAAAAGCCCCCTGATGTAGGAAAATAAGAGACTACATCAGGGGGTAATAATATGGAGAAACGGAAATGGACAAATCAAGAACTGGATTACTGCGGGATTTTCTGCGGTTCACAGGAAGGAAGTGAGACCGAGAATAAAGT
>OFFQ01000767.1_pt1 | contig 22213 bp, 21 predicted proteins | sample 1521411 | NCBI WGS metagenome assembly OFFQ01 (sample SAMEA3504110, study PRJEB24116) | mouse gut metagenome | biome: mouse gut; feature: mouse-associated habitat; material: faeces | place: Denmark | collected 2011 | reverse complement strand
CCGCCGCTAATCTCTTTCAGAGTGCCCATCACGCCGGGAGGCACCATGATTTTATGGCTGATGAGGCTGGTCTCCTGGACTGTGCCCAGAATATCCCCGGCCTCCACCCGGTCCCCTGCCTTCATGGCAGGGACAAAATCCCACTTTTTATCATGGTCCACCGAGGTGACACTGACACCTCTGGCGATGTTGCTGCCAGTCATGGCCTTGATGCGCTCCAGCGGACGCTGGATGCCGTCGTAGATCATTTCCAGGATACCGGGAGCCAGCTCCACCGAAAGGGGAGCCCCGGTGGAGACCACCTCGGTACCGGGCCGCAGGCCGGCAGTCTCCTCATAGACCTGGATCGAAGCCTTGTCGCCGCGCATCTCGATAATCTCGCCGATAAGCCCCATCTCGCCCACGTGTACCACGTCGAACATATTGGCGTCGCGCATTCCTTCCGCCACAACCAGGGGACCGGCGATCTTCACGATCTTTCCTTGGCTCAATCTATTCACCTACTTTACTAATTCTGGAACCTGATTTTACATCCCAGGGTGCGCCGAATGGACGGAAAAAGACCCATTCAAACGGCGTGCCAGGAGAGGTGAATTAGGTTCCCTCTTAATCTTTGAACAGGATATCGGCGCCGACGGCCCGTTCCACGCTCTTCTTCACCGAGGTCATGCCCAGCCCCGTAGTGCCTGCCCGGCCGGGGATGGGGATGATGGCCGGAACCTTTCGGTCCTTGTAGACATCCATAACCTGGAGGATGGGAGCCAGCGCCTGCTCCGTGATAAAAATGATGCCGTATTCCTCTTTGGCGAGGCGGTGGATTACATTCTCCGACTCCTTGGGGGCGGTGGTCTCGAACACCTCGAAGCCCACTGCCTTAAAGCCCAGAACGCTCTCCTTCTCCCCCACCACTGCAATCTTACTACGCATAGGTCTCACGCAGCCTTTCCATGATCTGCTGGGAGGGGACCCCTGCCAGCTTGGAGGCCATGACGATGCGGGCGGCCTTGGTCTCCCCTTCCTTCGCCGCCAGGTAGGCCAGCAGCGGCTCGATGCCAAAGGGGATCCGCCGCACCACGTCCAGCACCTCCACCAGGGCGTTGTCGCAGAGCTTTTCAAAGAGGGAGAGGGAGCCGCCGGTCCGGATGGAGTCAAAGGCGGGCTCCAAAGCCTTCTCGTAGGGGGAGGAGGAAACCACCGCCAGGATGGCGTCGGTTCCCTTGGTGTAGGCCTCGGTGAGGGCGGACTGGGAGATTCTGCCGCCGGGGGCCAGCACCTTCCCAAGGAAGAAGGCGTTCTTCCCCATTCTCTTCAGGCGCACGGTGGCGCGGATGTTGGCAATGTCAATCTGCGCCTCCACATATTTTTGGACAAAGGGATTTCCAATCTCCTCCGCCTTTTCCCGCATAGCGGCCAGTATCCCCCGGTCCAGCAGGATATCCACCGCCTGGGGGTCGCCGGTTTTCGCCAGAACGTCCCTGGCCTCCAGCGCCGCATCGGCCAGGGGGGCGGGCAGCTCCTCTGTCTTACCGCTTTCCACCTGGGAAACCACCGCCTTGGCGGGGAGGTTGCCCAGGTTGGAGTAGACGCCGGAGACATCCCCGGCGGAGCGCTGGGCCTTGATGGCGGTTTTCAGATTATGTCCGTCGTACTGGTAGCGGAACAGCTGGGTCAGGCCGCTGCCGGGGGCGATGCGGTCCAACAGCTGGTAGGCATCCAGGAGATTCTGCTCCAGGGCCTGCTCGTATTCCGCAATGGGGGCCCCGTGACAGATGGGAGCGTCGGAGAGGACCTTGTAAGCCTCCTCCACCGTTTTCGCGTCGATCATCTTCTGAAAGTCCCGGCGGGTGACCATCCCATTTTCCAGGGCGCGCACCCTGGCCGTGGCGTGAAGATAATCGGTATCTTGGTATGCTTTCAAAGCCGCACCTCCTTTTTCTTGTTTTTGATGGGGACTGCCCTGGGCTCCTTAGCCAAAGAGGGCGGCGTCCACCTGGGCCTCAAGCTCTTCCTTGACGCCCGCGCTCAAAACCTCGAAGGTGCAGTTGGTTTCGGTGCTGCCCTGGTCCAGGATGAATCCCCCGGCGAAGGGGCCGGCGGCGCCGGAAAGGGTGACCTTGCAGGTGCGTCCGGCAGCGGCGCACTGCTTCATAATCTCCGCCGGCAGGGTCTTGCCCAGGGTGTCGCGGTCCGCCTGGTTCAGCACCAGAAGGGCCTCCCCGGCGAAGGAGGACTGGGCGGCAAGACGCGCGTAGACCGCCGTCTTCTTTTCCGCCGGCATGGCGCAGAGCTGCTCCATCGCTTTGCCAAAGGCGCTGTCGATGGCCTGGCGGCGCACCTGGAGCTTTGTGTTGCGGCTTTCGATGCCGGACTGGGAGACCGCCCGCTGGCGGATTGCCTCCGCCTGGCGCTTTGCAGCCTCCAGAACCCGCTGGGTCTCTGCCTGGGCTTCCTGGCGGCAGCTCTCGGTGATGGCTTCTGCCTTCTCCCTGGCGGCGGCGGCAGCGTTTTCCCCGTACTGCCGTGCATCCTCCTGGATCTTTTGCAGAATGGCCGAAATATCGTTCATAGGGATGGAACTCCTCCTCTCTGCTGTATTCCGTTTTGCTGCTGAAAAATGGCGTTTCCCGGATTAGTGGATGTTCAGGACCAGCAGCAGGGAGATAAGCAGAGCGAGGATGGCGTAGGTCTCAACCATCGCGGCGGGGACCATGGCCTTGGAAACCTCCTCAGGACGCTTGGCAACGATGTTGACGCCGGCGGCAGAAACGCGGCCCTGATGGATGCCGGAAACCATGCCCACAAAGGCGATGGGGCAGCAGGAGGCGAAGATGTAAGCGCCGGTGGCCATGGAGAGGTTGACGGTGCCGCCCAGCATACCGGTGGTGACCATCACCATAAAGCCCACAACGAAGCCGTAGATGCCCTGGGTGGCGGGAAGGGCCTGCAAAAGCAGCAGCTGGCCGAACTTGCCGGGATCCTCCACGGTGACGCCGGACATGGCCTCACCCACCAGGCCCACGCCCTTGGCGGAGCCGATGCCGGAGAAGATCACCGCGAAGGCGACGCCAAGGTAAGCAAGGAAGTTCCCGTTGAATACTTCAAAAAACTCTTTCATCTGTTCATTCCTCCTGATTGTTGACGTAAACATATTTTGTTGCGGGTCTCAAAGGACGGAAGGCCTGGCCGCCGCCCTCAAAGAACTTGCCAAAGAACTCCACATATTGGAGACGGGAGGTGTGGACATAGGAACCCAGGGCGTTGATAGCCAGGTTCAGCACATGTCCAAAAAGGAAGATCACCACAAAAAGCACTGCCCCGATGATGCTTCTGCCAGGCAGGGTGCCCATGGTGTTCACCACCTGGGCGATAACCCCTGTGGCAAGGCCCAGGGCCATGATACGGGAGTAGGACAACAGGTCCGAAAAATACCCGGTGATGTCGTAAAGGCTCAAAATACCGCTCATCAGCTTCATAATGGGGTTTTTCTTATCCCGGCCCTGGGTAAGCACCAGGCCCACCGCACCGGCAATCGCCAGCCATTTGCCGATGGAGGCCATGAGGGTGCTGCCAATGACCATCTGGCCGCCGGCGAAGATAACAAGGCCCACCAGCACAAAGTACCAGAAGCCCACGTCAAAGAGGGCATCTACCGGGTGGCCCCGGCGAATCATCAGGTACGCCTTGAGTCCAAGACCCACCAAAATGTGGATGTAACCCACTACAAAGGCCATAATAAGGATGGGCATGGGGTTGGTGAGGGGGTCCAGCAGCATGGGCACCTGCACCCGGTTGCCAAAGAACACCTCGGTGACCTTGGGGATGGTGTCCCCAAACCAGCTGCCGTAGAGGGCGCCCCAAAACACGGTGGAGATGCCGCAGTAGCCCAGCATCTTCAGGAGCTTTTTGCCCCCGGCGCCCATATCCAGATACTTTGCCCCCAAAAGGCCCAGGATGGCCAGCACCAGGCCGTAGCCGGCGTCAGAGAGCATCATCCCGAAGAAGACAAAGAAGAAGGGAGCCATAAAGGGGTTGGGGTCCAGGCTGTGGGGAGCCGGAAGGGCGTACATCTCGGTGACGGCCTCAAAGGGCTCCACAAATTTGTTATTCCTTAGCAGCACCGGGGGATCGTCCTTCTCGGAGGCCTCCCGGAACTCGTAGAAGCAGGTGTAGCCGGCAAGGCTCTTTTCCACCTCTCCCTTGCGGCGCTGGGGCACCCATCCCTCGGTAAGGAAGGTCTCCTGGGTGCGCAGCAGGTTCTGCTCCGCCTTCTGGCAGTCGATGGAAAGCTGGGTGCTGTCCCAGGCCAGCTGGACCTTGGGGAGTTTTTCGCCGTAGGCGGCAAGCTCCTTTTCCAGCTTCTCAATCTGCTCCTCCTCCTGCTTTACCCGGCTCCGGCTGGCGGCGATGTTTTCTCCCGCGGTGCCGGAAAGGCCGTCAAAGGTGATGAGGGTGGCCCCGGACTGGCGCAGCAGCTCCTGGTATCCGGCAGCCTTATCCCGGTGGACAATGGCCGCGGCGTACCGCTGGTCCTTATCCTCCGATACCACCGAAAGATAGGCCCCCAGCTCCTGCTCCCCCTGCTGGCGCTCCAGCTCTTCGGGAGCTACAATGGCCGGAACCGCGGCCAGAAGAATCTCGCTGCTTTCGGTGGCTGTCTCCTCCAGGGGCAGGTCCAGCTCCCGCCAGGGGGCCAGGGATGTCTGAAGGAATTCCTCCTGGGAGATGCGGCTTTTGGCCGCTCCAATCTCCTTTTGCAGCTCCTCCACCTTTTGGCAGAGCTCCAGCGCCTCCTGGGTATCCTCTCCGGCGATTTCCCCAAAGGAAACCTCCGGGCGCTTGGCAAAGAGGCTTTTCTTTGCCCCGTAGGGCTTCAGCGTCTGGATGCACTGGTTCAGCCTGGAGAGGAGCTGTTCTTTTTCGTAGACGTCGGCGGAACCCAGTTCCACCTGATCCCGGATCTCCTCATAGCCGGACATGGCCGCAGGGTCGCTGAGCTGGACACAGCCGCTTTTCATCAGGCGGCTGATGACCTTCTCCCGGTCCTGGGCCAAACCGCAGAGGAAAATACGTTCCATTTTCTCGATCATGTGGCACCTACTATCCTCTCAACGATAAGTGCCGCTGCCCCGTCCATCCGGGCAGCAGCCTGGGCCGCCAGTCTCTCGCCCTCTTGGGCGGCCTTCTGCCGGGCTTCCCCCACAAGGGCGTCTGCCTGGCGTCTGGCCTCCTCCAGAAGCTTTTCCGCCTGAGCGGCGGCGTCCGCCTTGGCCTTCGCCAAAAGCTCCCTGCCCGCCGTTACGGCGGCAGTTTCCGCCTCCTTCGCCTTTTGGGCCGCAGCCCTTCTGGCCTCCTCCGCCCCGGTTTCCGCCTCACGGACTCTTGAGACAACTTCCTTCACTGTTTTCACCACCTGTCTTTCCCTATCGTAATGATATAACCAAACAGCTCCCCACGGAATAGTTGGGGAACTATTTATGAAAACAACCGCCGCCCCTCCGCTTTCGCGGGGGATGACAGGCTGTTATCATCTGGAAGGAATATAAAAATTATATCATCTTCCGCCCGCCCGCTCCATTGTGAAATTGCACAACAAGTTTTATGGAATTTTTTGTTTTTTATTCCAAAAAATCGAGAGCTTCTTTGGTCAAAGTGCAGAGAGGGGCGGGAGACTACTCCTTCTTCCCGTTTTCGTATTCCAGGATGTTTTTCAGCTCTTCCAGGAAGGAATTGATGTCCTTGAACTGGCGGTAAACCGAGGCAAAGCGGACATAGGCCACCTGGTCGATGCCCCCCAGCTTTTCCATGCACAGTTCCCCGATTTGCGTGGAGGGGACCTCCTTTTCCAGCCGGTTTTGGAGGGTGGTCATAATATCCGCCACCGCTTCCTCCAAGGCGGACAGGGAGACCGGGCGCTTTTCGCAGGATTTAATCATCCCGCTCAGGAGCTTGTCCCGGCTGAATACCTCGCGGGAACCATCGCGCTTAATGACCATCAGGGGGGTGGTTTCAATCACCTCGTAGGTGGTGAAGCGCTTTTCGCACTTCAGGCACTCTCTCCGGCGGCGTATCCGCTCCCCCTCGTCGGTGGGCCGGGTATCAATAACCTTGCTTTCTGTGTAGCCGCAGAACGGACATTTCATAACGTTCCCTTCCTCTCTGTTCCGGCTGATAAAAACGGTCTTCCCTTCCGTTGGGCGGAGAGAGTACAGTTTCTAAAGCAAAATTTCTCTGTATATTAGAATAACAAAAAACAGCTGGTAATTCAAGGGTATTTTGCTGTTTATTTGAAAAATTTGTCCAAAAAACAGGACGTTTTTAAGGGGACTTCAGGCGGCTCTTTCCTGCCTAGGTAGGCACGCCTTCCCCTGAAAAAGACAGCTCCTTTTCCTCCTGCTCAGCCTCCTCCAGGTACCGGTCAATAAGGTCCATCAGATGGGCCTGGGAGAAAACGCTGGCGTTAAGGCGGCGCACCAGCCTTTGCACCCGCAGCAGGCTTTCGGAAATCTCCCGAATATGTACCCGCAGGTTGCCCTCCTCATCCAGCCCCTTGACGCCATATACCACCGTGTAGCTGTCCTCATCCTCGAAGATGGTTCGACACACACGGAAACTGAGGCGGCAGCTGTTCTCCAGCTCCTGCCGGACATGATTTTTTGTCATTGCAACATCACACTCCTTCTGCTCCCCACATCTTTATATTGTAAGGGAAAGGAGCGAAAGGTTCAAACAAAATCGTAAGACAGGGTATGACAAAATGCCCCGGAGAAAATTCTCCGGGGCATTTTTCTGACAGAGAAGATTTACTTTTTCGCTTTTTCCCGGCTCTCCTGCCAGAAGACCCACAGGGGACCGGCCAGGCAGACGGAGGAATAGAGGCCGGCCACAAGGCCCATGATGAGGGGGAAAGCGAAGGTGACAATGGAGGTGAGGCCGTAGAGCCTGCCCATCACCGCCACCACCACCATGGCAAGGATGGTGGAGAAGGAGGTGCCGGCGGCACGTCCCAGGGACTGGTTCACCGAGAGATTCACCAGCTGGCCGAAGGGGAGCTTCTCCCCCAGGAGCTTGCGGTTTTCCCGGATGCGGTCGTAGATGACGATGGTGGCGTTGATGGAGTAGCCCAGAATGGTGAGGGCCACCGCGATGAAGTTTTCGTTAATGGGGAAACCAAAGATGACGAAGGTGGCATAGACCACAATGACATCGTGGAGCAGCACCAGGGCGGCCATAACGCCTGCCGACCAGCCGTCCATCACCTTAAAGCGCATAGCGATATAAAGAATCATCAGCAGCACCGCGAAGGCCACCGCCAGGCTGCACTTTTGGAAGAACTCCCGGCCGATGGTGGCGTCCACATTGGTCACCGAGGTAACCGCCACACCGGCGCTGGGGAAGGCGGCCTGAAGAGCGTCGGTGGCCTTCTGCTGCACCTCTGCGCTGATGCCCTGGTCCTGGGCCAGGGAGAGGGTGATGCTCTTGGTGCCGGTGATGATGTCCTCCCCCTGTTGGATGGAGGCTTTGCCCCCCACCGCGTCCTCAAAGGTCCGCTGGAACCGGTCCATGTCCACATCCCCCTGGTAGGAGTAGGAGACAATGGAACCGCCCTTAAACTGGATATCCAGCTCCACTCCGGGGACAAAGGAGGTCACCAGAGCGATGGCCACCAGGGCGGCGGAGATGGCGAAGAAAATCTTCTTCCGGCCCACAAAGTCGTAGCTCTTTTTCTCCTGGGCGGGGGCTTCGGCTTCCTTCCTGCTGCCGCCGTAGAACCAGGGATCCCGGAAGCAGCCCAGGCGGGAAATGCCCTTCAGCATCGCCTTGGAGGCGTAGACGCCCATAATCATGTTGGCTACCACGCCCATCAGCAGGGTGTAGCCGAAGGAATAGATGGCCCCGGTGGTGGTCTGGCCGAAGAGGAAGAAAATCTTAGAAAAAATGCTGTTGGCGGGGCCGAAGGCGCCCATCAGGATTACCGCCACAATGACGTTGGTGACGTTACCGTCCAGAATTGCGGAGAAGGCGCGGTCAAAGCCCAGCCGCACCGAGCCGTCAATGGTCTTGCCGGAGCGGATTTCCTCCCGGATGCGCTCGGCGGTGATGATGTTGGCATCCACACCCATACCGATACTGAGGATAATACCTGCAATACCCGGCAGGGTGAGGGTGAAGGAGGGGACATCCGGCAGCAGCCGAGTCACCGACGCCACCATAATCACCATCTGCCCGGTGAGGGCAAAGAGCCCCACAAAGCCGGGGAGGCGGTACTTTAGCACCATGTAAAGGGCCACCAGCACAAAGGCAATCATCCCCGCCTGGACCATCACATCCTTGGCTCCCTGGCCCAGGGTGGGAGAAATGGAGCTATAGTCCCGCGTATCTAGCCGGAAGGGCAGCGCGCCGCCCTGAATCTTCTGGGCCAGCGCCTCGGCCTGCTCCGAAGTGAAGCCGCCGCTAATCATTCCCTCGCCGCTGGTGATGACATCATCCACCGACGGGTAGGAAATGAGGGTATCATCCATCCAGATGGAAATAATCTTCCCCTGGTTCTGCCGGGTAGCTTCCGCAAATTTGGTGGTTCCCTCCGGGCTGAGCTTAAAGGAAACCACATACTGATAGGAGCCGGTGGTGGGGTCCGAATACATATTGCGAACCGCGCTGATAAGGTCCCGGCCCTCCAAAACCACCTTTCCGGTAGGCTTTCCTTCTGCGTCAATCTCCAGACCCTCCCGGAAGGTGAGCATGGCCGTGTCCCCCAGCTCCTTGATGGCCTGTTCCGGGTCATATTCGGTCTCCCCTGCCTGCCAAGGGAAACGGACAATAATACGGTCCTTGGCGGTATCGGTGTAGACCTCATAATCGGTGATGCCCTGGGTCACCAGGCGGGTGCGAATCACCTCGGAGGCCGCGTTCATCTCCTCCTCGGTGGCGTCATAGCCATCCGAAGGGACGAAGGTGGCGTCCACACCACCCCGAATATCAATGCCCCAGCGTATCTCCGACGCACCCTTGATATAGGTGGTGGTAGTATCCCCGCTGGTGACATGGACCCCGAAGAAGGTGAGGTATGCCGCTGCCAATATCACAATGGCGACAGCAAAAAAGGGCCATGATTTCTTTTTCTTCATTAAGAATCCTCCCATGCTGAAAGTATCGTACCAGGGGCTGCAAAAAAAGGGCCTTGCCCTCCCCCTGGACAAGCACAAAATGTATTATATTCCATTTCCCTGTTAAAATCAAGGCCTGGGAAGGGCTGGAAGGGGCTAAAATCATTGATAGGCCGGTTTATAAAAGGCCAGCGGCCGTTAAACGTGTATATAAACACCGCGCAAGTTTTGACGAACCTCCTTCTTTCCGCTATAATGAAGCCAGAGCATTAGAGCCTATTCAAAATCTCCCAGCACACCGCCTTGACAGGTCTTTTTCCGTCCTGCTGCGTTAAAAAATTTTGGAAGACACCAAGTATTCTGCGAAGCAGACATGCCCGAAGGGCTCCAAGATTTTTTGCCTTGCAGGGCGAAAAAATCCCTGCCAATTCGGTATACCTGGAGATCTTGAACAGGCTCTTACAGGAGGGGTATTATGCTGAAGAAAAACGAATCCATCATCCTGGAGATTCAGTCGGTTACCAGCGAGGGGAGCGGTGTGGGCCGCTATGAGGGGATGGCTGTTTTTATCCCCGGCGCCGCGCCTGGGGACCGGCTGGCGGTAAAGATTGTCAAGGTCCTTTCCTCTTACTGCTACGGCATCATCCAGGAGATCCTGTCCCCAGGGCCGGGGCGCATCTCCCCCGCCTGCCCTGTCTGCCGCCGGTGCGGGGGCTGCTCCCTTCAGCACCTTTCCTACCAGGAGGAGCTGCGGATTAAAAAGCAGTGGATTGCCGACGCGGTTTCCCGCATCGGGGGGCTGTCCCTGCCGGTGGAGGGGGTCCTTCCCTCCCCCCAGGTCACCGGTTACCGCAACAAAGCCCAGTACCCCATCGGCAAAGGGCCGGAGGGGACCTTCTGCGGCTTTTATGCCCCCCGCAGCCACAACATCGTCCCTTATAGCGACTGCCTGCTCCAGCCCCCCTTCTTCTCCGATATACTCCGGGCGGTCTGCCGGTATATTGACCAAAGCGGCCAGCAGCCCTACAATGAGCAGACCGGAACGGGGCTGTTCCGCCACCTCTACCTTCGCTGGGGGAAGGCCTCCGGGCAGGTGATGGTCTGCCTGGTGGTGAACGGGGAGCGCATTCCCCAGATCCAGCTGCTGGTGAGTATGATTTTAGCCGCCTGCCCCAGCGTCACCTCCATCCTCCTGAACCGCAACACCAAGCGCACCAATGTCATCCTTGGCGGGGAAACCCAGGTCCTCTATGGGGAGCCCTGCATCCGGGACACTCTGGCGGGGGTGGAGGTGGAGATTTCCCCCCTCTCCTTCTACCAGGTGAACCACCAGGGGGCAGAGCTGCTTTACCGCCAGGCGGCGGAGCTGGCGGCCCTCTCCCCTGGCGATATCCTGCTGGACCTCTACTGTGGGGCGGGGACCATCGGCCTTTCCATGGCCCGGCAGGCCAGGGAGCTGGTGGGGGTGGAGATTGTGGAAAGCGCCGTCCGGGACGCCCGCCGGAACGCCGCCCGAAGCGGGGTGCAAAACGCCCGCTTCCTTTGCGCTGACGCCGGAAAAGCCGCCGCCCAGCTGGAGGAGGAAGGGCTGCGTCCCACAGTGATTGTATTGGACCCGCCCCGGAAGGGCTGTGACGCCGCCACCCTTGCCGCAGCGGTCCGAATGGCCCCGAAGCGCATGGTTATGGTCTCCTGCAACCCCGCCACCATGGCCCGCGACCTGCGGCAGCTGGAAAGCGCCGGGTACAGGGCTGCCGCCCTGCGGGGGGTGGATATGTTCCCCAGGACGGCCCATGTGGAAGCGGTGGCGCTTCTGACCAGGGAAACAGCAGATTTTTAGCTGGAGGAAACAAACTGGAGGAAATAAATATGTCTTATAACCATCAAGCTATCCCCACCCCAGAAAGCCTCGTCACCACCCACGAAGAGACAAGGGCGGGCTTTTTAAGCATCGCCCTGGAGAAGAACCGGGTCAGTGACCCCTTTGTGAAGAATGCCCTGGCCTTTAAATCTATGGTCGCCCATACGCACAGCCCGGAGGAACTTCTTGCGATTCCCCAGGTGCGGCCATTCTTAATCACCGCGGCGGGCCTTTCGGAGAAATCCCTCGCCTACCTGGACGAAAGGGACCAAACCATGGCCATTCAGGAACTGATTGACAAGTTTCTGAAACCGGCGGGAAAGGCTTACATAGACGAAGCTACCTTTCGATATCTTCTCATCAAAGGGGATGCCGTTGGCGGCACCATGCGCAATAAGATTGGCGCACTTGGTCAGGAAAGGCTTATCCGCGGAATCTACTCCAGCATGAATGTGCGCGGACTTTGCTGCCACCGGCTCCTCTCCAGCTCCAGCCGCTGGACTGCCGTGGACCAAAACGCCCCCGAAGCAGAAAAGAACGTGAAGGCCCTTCACTGGATAAACGAAAAGGGGGAGCGGCTTTTGGTCTTCAATGCCAGAATCCCCACTGTAAACAAAAATGTTGACCTCTGCCTCTTCTCCGGCGCAAGGGAGGATTACCAACAGGGAAAGATTGTGTGCCAGGATAAGCGGGCAATCATGTTCGGAGAGCTGAAAGGCGGCATCGATCCGGCCGGCGCGGACGAGCACTGGAAAACCGGCAATTCCGCCTTGAACCGGATTCGGTCCAGCTTTGCCAACGCCGGCTTCCCCTCCATCCTAACTTCTTTTATTGGTGCGGCTATCCAGCGTTCCATGGCAGTGGAAATCTTTGACCAGCTAAGGGACGGCACCTTGGCGAATGCCGCCAATCTCACAAATCATAATCAGCTGATTGAATACTGCAACTGGCTAATCGAACTATAGGGGGCATCCAGATGGCAAAAGAGCCAATCCATTCCCAGACCCTTTTGGGAACCATGGACAAGAAAGACTATATTGTTGACGCTTTTTCTGCGGACGGGCTTTGTCCCCAGGAGGCCAGGCAAGCGCTTGAGCAAAGATATACGCCTATTTTAGAGATAACCAAAAAGTTTGACCGGAGAAGCGTAAGCTACCAGCTGAGTAAAAAAAACGCGCTGCACAGCTGGTTAAAATACAAAGAAGGCTTTTCCGCAGACCTGGTAAACACCCTTTTGGATGAGATGGGGGCGGTTCCGGGGGATATAATCCTCGACCCGTTTCTAGGCGCGGGGACCACCGCCCTCGTTTGCCAGCTGCGCGGCATCAATAGCATCGGCTATGATATTTTGCCGCTCTCCAAGGTGGCTATTACCGCCAAAGCAAACAGCATGAGCTACAATTTGGAGGAGCTCCGGCAGATGCTCCACCGGTTTACCCAGCTGGTTCTGCCAGAAGGGTATTCAAAAAAGACACCCTATATAAATATCACCTGCGGAGCCTATCCGGAACACAACGCAAAATTCATTCAGTTCGCCACGGAATGGATCGACCAGAGCGATTTTTCCGAGATTGCTAAAAATCTGTTTACCCTATGTATGATAAATTCTCTGGAGCGTTGCAGCTACACATCCAAAAGCGGTCAATATTTAAGCTGGGATTCCCGTTCCGAGAAAATTATCGACGTAAACAGGAGAAGAGAGGAAGCTGGCAAAAAGCCCCTTGCGCAACACACTTGCCGCAAGGTGATTGAAGACAGCAGGGACGCTGTTGCGGATGAACTCCGGCATGTGCTGTCCGATTTGGAGACAATACAGGGGAGCGGATATGCTGGCACGCCCTCGGCCATTCATTATACCCAGGGAAGCGCCTTGTTCCAGCTGCCGCAGATAGCGGACGGTCTTCTGAAGGGTGTGATTACATCACCCCCCTACTGCAACCGCTATGATTATACCCGGACCTATGCTTTGGAGCTCGCCTACCTTGGGGTGGATGAAAAAGGGATAAAAGAAATGCGGCAAGCGCTCCTGTCCTGCACCGTTGAGAACAAATCGAAGGTGGAAGCCTTGCGGGAACACTACACCAGCATTGGGGCCGGGGAACGGTTTCATTCCATTCTCTCCCGCATAAGGACGAATCCCGCGCTTCAAGAGGTCCTCCAGGCGTTGGAGATGCGAAAAGCTCATGGGGACTTAAACAACGATGGCGTTTTGCGCATGGTGGAGGGGTATTTTACAGAGCTTGCATTTCTCTATGGGGAGCTTTACCGAATCTGTCAACCGGGCGCTGTGGTGGCCTTTGTAAACGACAATGTGCGTTATGGCGGCGAAGTGATACCGGTGGATTATCTTTCCACAAATTTGGCAGAACAATTTGGCTTTACCCCTGTCAAAGTCTACTGTTTGGAACAATTAAAGGGCAACAGCAGCCAGCAAATGAAGAAATATGGAAGAGTTCCCCTCCGGAAAAGCATCACAATATGGCGGAAGGAATAGGGTCCACATAGAAAACAAATCCGGAAAACAGCAAGGCTTAGGCGAGTGGCTATTTTGTATGTTATTTTTGGTTTCTTCTTCCATGTTGAATAATCCAGTCCTGCGCCCTGCTTCCCTCTAGTTTTTCCCACTGGGAAACAATAAAATCTGCTTTTTCTGGCGCGTCTTTGTATAAGTCATTGAGATTATTCCCCACGCTTTTTTGAACAAATTTTTCCGGGTCATCTTTTAAGTTCGTAAGAATTATTGTGTACTTTTCAAATTCATCCAATGCAACAAATAGCTTTTGTGACCAGGGCAGCCGTATCCGAACCCCCTCGCTTGCAAGTCTCCGCACATGAACATTTTCATCCGCCGTCCATTTTATCAGCTCGTCCATCACTTCTTTGGGATGTTCTCTTAGCAACGGACGAATCGCGTATTCCCCGGTAAATCTTTTTGTTAGTTCCTTCAAAAACGAAAGGGATAACCTCCAGTTTTCATTTCCCCACCGTTCAACATATCTGCCAATAGGCCATAACCACCAGCCAAAACGAAACATTCCTTCCGGCTGGGTTAATTCCGGCCCCAGTATATTGAAAAACGCCTGTATATTCTCCTCATAACCGCCCGTCATGTTCTCTTGCATAGCGTCCACAATACAGTCAAGCCTTGCAAATAATTCCTTGTCATCCAATCTGCCAATCAGGGAACGGCAAAAATTTTTCTCGTTAAAATCCGGCATCACCGAAAGCATCTTTTGCGCAAGACTGAAAATGTAGCCGTCGTCATAATAGTCTTTATGTTTCATGCTTGTCCGCTCCTTGAAAAAACAGAATCTATGCCAAAACCCACCCTTTGTTGACAGGCCCCCGCCATACAGCGAGGGCCTTATCTTTTGCTGCTTTACAGCGTCACCTTTTCAAAATCCGAAGCGGGGTGCTTGCAAAGGGGACAGATGAAATCGGCGGGAAGCTCCTCCCCCTCGTAGATATAACCGCACACCACGCAGCGCCACACCGTCTTTCCGGCGGCCTTGGGTTTTTCCGGCTTGGGCTTAATGTGGGACTGGTAGTAGGTGTAGGTGGCCGACGGGACCTCCGACAGCACCTCCATATCCTCCACCGTGGCAATGAAGAGGGTGTGGGTACCCAGGTCCACGATCTGGTTCACCGAAGCGCTGATGTAGCCGTTGCACCCGGCGGTGACATAATGCAGGCCGTTGGCGCTGCGCTTGCAGCTTTCGTAGCCTGCAAACTTATCCACATCCCGCCCGGACTGGAAGCCAAAGTGCCGGAAGGTATCAAAGCTGGCCTCCTCGCTGAGGATGGAGATGTTGAACTTCCCGCTTTCCCGCAGCAGGTCGTGGGTGTAGTTGGCCTTGTTCACTGTAATGCTGATTTGGTTGGGCTCCACCGTCACCTGCCCCGCTGTGTTGATGATGCAGCCGCTCTCCTTCCCTCCTGCGGCAGCGGTGAGGACAAACAGGCCGTAGGTCAGGTTAAACATCGTCTTCATATCCATAAAAATAATCCCCCTTTTCTGCTCTTCATTGTAGGACCTTTTTCCAGCCCTGTCAAGGCGAAGGAAAGAAGATTCCCAAAAAACAGAAAAATTTCCCTCTCCCTTCCCTTTCCGCTTCTTGCCAAAAAGGGACAGACTCTATATAATAGTACCTATAGATTTCATCCAATTCATTTACCGGAAAGAAGGTTGCATCTTTATGCAAAGAACTGAGATTAAATCGCTTTTTTCCGCTGTCGCCGACTATATTGATTCCGAGGTGACAGTGTGCGGCTGGGTCAAGACCATCCGGCAGAGCAAGACCCTGGGCTTTATTGAGCTGAACGACGGCACCTCCTTCCAGAACCTCCAGGTGGTTTTTGAACCCTCTGTGGTGAAAAACTACGATGAGATTGCAAAGCAGAACGTGGGTGCTGCCCTGGTGGTCCGGGGCCACGTCCTGCTCACCCCAAACGCCAAGCAGCCCTTTGAGGTCCACGCCGTTTCCATCCAGGTGGAAGGGAGCTCCTCCCCGGAATATCCCCTCCAGAAGAAAAAGCACACCCTGGAATACCTGCGCACCATCCAGCACCTGCGTCCCCGGAGCAACACCTACAGCGCCGTCTTCCGGGTGCGCTCGGTAGCGGCCTACGCCATCCACAAGTTCTTCAATGACAGGGGCTTTGTCTACGCCCACACACCCATCATCACCTGCAGCGATTGCGAGGGCGCCGGGGAGATGTTCCACCTCACCAACCTGGATATCGCCGAGCCTCCCCGCACCGAAGACGGCAAGGTGGACTATACCCAGGATTTCTTCGGCAAGGCTGCCAATCTCACCGTCTCCGGCCAGCTGGAGGCGGAGTGCATGGCCATGGCCTTTTCCAAGGTGTATACCTTTGGGCCCACCTTCCGGGCGGAGCGCTCCAACCCCCCCCGCCACGCGGCGGAGTTCTGGATGATTGAGCCGGAGATTGCCTTTGCGGACCTGGCGGACGACATGAAGCTGGCCTCTGATATGATTAAATTTGTGCTGCGGTATGTGATGGAAAACTGCCCCGCCGAGTTGCAGTTCTTTAACAGCTTCTACGACAAGGGACTGCTGGAGCGGCTGGAGAACATCGTCAATTCGGATTTTGCCCATGTCACCTACACCGAGGCGGTGGAGATTCTGACAAAGGTGAAGGACCGTTTTGAATACCCGGTCTACTGGGGCTGCGACCTCCAGACCGAGCACGAGCGCTATCTCACCGAGGAGGTCTATAAAAAGCCGGTCTTCGTCACCGATTATCCCAAGGAGATCAAAGCCTTCTATATGCGGATGAACGACGACAACAAGACGGTGGCCGCTGTGGATCTGCTGGTCCCCGGCGTTGGGGAAATCATCGGCGGCAGCCAACGCGAAGAGCGGCTGGATATGCTGCTGGCCCGTATTAAAGAACTGGGCCTGCGGGAGGAGGACTACTGGTGGTACCTGGACCTGCGGCGGTTTGGCGGCACCCGCCACGCCGGCTTTGGCCTGGGCTTTGAGCGGCTCATTATGTATATCACCGGCATCAGCAACATCCGGGACGTCCTCCCCTTCCCCCGCACCACCGGCTCGGCGGAGTTTTAAGCAAATCGGGGGCGTTCCCCCAGCCTCCACTTCTTTTTCTTCTTACGAAAGAAGAAAAAGAAGCAAAAAGAAGAACGACCAGGGTGTTTACAGCGTAGCAGGGGAACTTGGAAGTTGCGCACAATTTGGACACTCCCTAAGAGCTTGTTCAAGAACTCCAGGTATACCGAATTGGCAGGGATTTTTTCGCCCTGCAAGGCAAAAAACCTCGGAGCCCTTCGGGCATGTCTGCTTCGCAGAATACTTGGTGTCTTCGGCGTAGCCGACGTACCCGAAGGGACGCGAAGCGACCCGTTAGGGTTCAAGGTTTTTTCCAGGCGCTAAGAGCCGCCTGCGGCGGTTGCGCCTGGACGCGCCTGCGGGCGCAGTAACGCAGCAGGACGGATAAAGACCTGTCAAGGCGGTGGGCTGGGAGTTTTTGAATAGGCTCTAAAAGCATTATAGATAGGCAGCAAAAGCCCCGCGCTAAAAAGGCGCGGGGTAGTTTTATGGGGACATTTGGTTTATCAGGCGGCCAGAGCCTTGCCCCGGCGTCTCCACCGGAGATAGAGGGCCAGCGCCCCGGCATAGGCCAGGGTGAGGAGCAGGCTTACAAGGGCATAGCGCCCCAGAGCGGCAAAGTAGGCGTTGGGGTCCGAAAGGGTGTGGTGGACCTCATAGATGCCCCCCAGCAGGATCATCGTCCCGGCGAAGAAAATATCCCCCCAGGCGGAGACCCTGTCCCGGTGCAGCCGCCAGTGGAAAACCGGCAGCAAAAGCATGGCGCAGCCGGAGATCTGATTCAGCAGGAGGGCGGCCCAGTAAGGCAAACCCTGCCCTGAAAGGATAAGCAAAGCCTCCCCCCAGGAGCCGGCCAGGTCGGCAGCCAGCAAGACGGCGCACCCCAAGGCAAACCAGCGGCTCCTTTTGGGGAAACACAGCGTATCCTCCAGGGGGAGGAGCCTTGCCATAAACCGGAGACTGCCCCCCAACCCCTCCTCCTCTGGCTCCGGGTGGAAGTCCACCTGGACCCGCAGGCGGTGGAACAGAGGGAAAAGCAGCAGAAAGGCCACCGGAACCAGCCACCCCAGCGGGCTAAAGCTGCGGAAGAAAGGAAGGCGGAATTCCCAGAGGGCGTAGAAAAGACTGACCAGCAGGGACATGGCAGATACTCCTTTCTGATGATAAAACGCTTTGTTCCGCTTTCAGTATAACAGCAGCCGGCAGGGATTGCAAGACACTCTCCAACCCTTTTCTATCCTTCCCCGCCAGGCGCGGCCTTCCCCCGGTTCTTCTTTGCCAGGTAGCGGCGCTGGAACCAGATGCCTCCCAGTCCCAAAAGACCGGTGCAGAGAAAGATTCCCACCGTCAGCCACAGGTTATTGCTGGCGAAGCTGGCCCCCGCCCAGGTGGAGGTGATCACCGAGGGGATGCGGGCCAGGGTGGAAAGGAACAAGAATCGCCCCAAGGGAAGGGAGCTGAGGCCGCAGACATACACCAGAATATCCTTCGGGGTGCCGGGGATGAAATAGAGGAGAAAGACAACCCCTTCCAGACGGGCTTCGTCCTGAAGGAACCGGTACTGCCCCAACTGCTGGCCCAGGGAGGTGCGGTCAAAGGCGGCTTTTCCCTTCCTGCGCACCAGGAGAAATACCGCTGCCGAGCCGATAAGGCACCCAGCCAGACAGAGCAGAAGCCCCCCAACCGCCCCGTACATCGCTCCGGCGGCCAGCTCCACCGGCTCCCCTGGGATGATGGCTACCACAATCTGGAGGATTTGGACCCCCAGCAGAAGCAGCACCCCCCACAGGCCCAGAAGCTCCACCTTTCCCTGGAGCCAGGGACCAAACTCCGGGCGGAGCATCCACCGGATAAGGGGCAGGCAGGCGAGGCAAAGGAGGAGAAAACCGGCTGCCCCCACAGCCAGCAGGAACGGTTTTTTGCCGCCGTTTTTCTTTACATGATCGCTATTCATAGACATCCTCCGCATTTTTTTGCTTAATGGGCTATATTTTGTCACAATTTTTTGGTACAATAAATAGTATTATCCATGATACGATAAACACCGGCAGAATGCTACAAACAGATTGTAAACATTTTTTGGGCGAGGGAGGGTCCTTCTTTTGGAATACAACGCCTTTACCGAAGGGGTGCGTCCCGGCAGCGTCACCACCAGCCACGAGGTGATGATTCTCATCTGTTATCTGATTGACCAAGCGGGACAGCCGGTTTCCTTCCAGGAATTAAACGCCGCTCTTCAGGGGCAGGAGCTGGTAAACTACTTCCAGTTTGCGGAGACGATGGAGAGCCTGCGCCGCTCCGGCCATATCCTCCCCCAGGAGTACCAGGGGGAGCCGTGCTTTGTTCTTAGCGCCCTGGGGCGGGGAATCTCCGATACCTTTGAAAAGGACCTGCCTCCGGCGGTGCGGGAGCGGGCGGCGATGGCCCTGGAGCGCATCCTCACCCTGGTGCGCCGCCAGCGGGAAAACCGGGTTGAAATACTGGAAAAAGAGGATGGCTGGCAGATCTCCCTCACCATTCCGGATATCGGCAGTGACCTGCTGTCCCTCTCCATCTTTATGCCCACCCGGCGGGAATGCGAGGCCATACGCCGTCGCTTTCTCAACGACCCTATGCTGGTGTATAAGGGGGTTTTTGCCCTGCTCACCGGCGATACCCGGACGGTGGGGGAACTGGTGGAAAGCCAGCAGGACCTGTTTAACGACTAGGAGGCATCTATGACCAAATCCATCATAACCATACTGCTCACCTTTTATTCGGCGGCGCGGGTTTCTGCCATCGCCTACCACCTGTATTACGGGCTGGAGCGGCTCCCCATGGGTGTGCTCCTTATTACCTGCGCCTGCTGTCTGGTCTCCTTCGGGACCGGGGTAGCCCATTACAAGGGCCGCCTCCGTGGAAAGACCCTGAAAAGCGTCCTGATGCTGATAGCGGTGGGCGCCCTGGCCAATATGCTTATTATTTACCTGAACCCGGTCAACCACCTGGAGAACATGGACCTTCTCATCACCGGGAGCTTTTTTGATGTAGTCTTTTACCTGGGGGCGCTTACGCTGCGCATCCCGGACGCTGCCCCTCCTTTGGAGGAGGACGCGCTGCCGGAAACAGAACTGCCGGAATCCTAAAAGTAATCCCCCCGGAGGGCAGCTGCTCTCTGGGGGGTACTGTTATTTCTTATTGCCTTTGTTGCCTCCCGGCCGTCTTCCAGCGGCGAAGCTGCCGGGGCAAATATCCATCACCACACGGGGCGGCTGGATAAGCGCCTGTTCATAGTGGCACTCCCACTGGATGCTCTGGTCAATCTTCCCCTGGGCGTTCACCCCGTCCACCGTCTCCCCTGGTTTAATGGGGACGTCATTATCATAGAGGTACTGGCCCACATTGTAGAGGTAGTTTGACACATGGTCGGGGTTCAGCTCCCGGAAGTGGAGCTGAACGTCCGGCAGGCCCAGGGCGTAAAGGCCCAGGGTGTCCATCACCTTGTCCTCGCTCCCCTGGATGTTGAAGAAACGCACATTCACCCCGTACCACATAAAGCGGCTGTCCCCTGTGAGGGGGTTATTCACCGCCCGCTCCCGGTCCAGAAGTTTTCCGGCGGAGGGCACCCAAACGGCGGTGCAGCCGGGGAACAGCTTCAAAGCGGTTTCCAGCCAGGCGGTGAGGAGCCGCGCCCGCTCCAGGTAAGGAAGGCCGGAGGCCATAAAGTCGCTGAGCATCACGCTGTATTTGCAGCTGTCCAGCAGCTCTCCCCCGTTTTGGACATCCCACAGCTGGCTGCGCTGGAAGGCGTCGATCTTCTCCGATTCAAAGGAGCTGGGGGGCGCTATCAGCACCTGGGCCGGAACCCTCTTTTCCCCCTCATATTCCACCAGCAGCCCCTTGGCGGCAAAGCTGTAAATGCCGTCCTCCTTTTCGGTGACGGTATCAATGGCGCACCCCAGCTTCTCCCCCAGCTTCTGGGCAAACAGCGCCGGGGCTGGACGCTCCGGCTTTTCCTGGAAGAGAAGATTCAGCCAGATGAGCTTATGGAAATCCGGGGCTTCCCCTTCCCGCTCCTGCTGGAAGACCTGGTCCTGCTCCCCGGCAGGCTCCCCGCTGGTGGCCTCGGTCCGCTCCTCCTGGGGCGCGGGATTCTCCTGCTTTTTTCCAAAAAGACCGCTTAAAGTTCCCATATCTATAACCCTCCCTTGAGCCTGTCCAAGATCTCCCTGCACACCGCCTTGACAGGTCTTTTTGTGCCCTGCGACGTTACTGCGCCCGCAGGCGCGTCCAGGCGCAACCGCCGCAGGCGGCTCTTGGTGCCTAGAAAAACCTTGAACCCTAACGGGTCGCTTCGCATCCCTTCGAGTACGTCGGCTACGCCGAATATGCAAGTATTCTGCGAAGCAGATGTGCCCGAAGGGCTCCAAGGTTTTTTTGCCTTGCAGGACGCAAAAATCCCTGCCTATTCGGCGCACCGGGAGTTCTTGTATAGGCTCTTAATAATGAATCTTCAGGGTCATCCCCTCCAGGGAAACCCCCTCGGAGCAGGTGACTGGAATCTTCTCCTCCGCCGAATGGCCCACCGTCTCCCCGTCCCGGATGTAAACATCCGCGTTCAGCAGGTAGGCGCAGAGGTCGTACAGAAACTCGAAGATGTCGCTGGGCTCATGGGAGCTGTCCAAAATCTCCATCTCATTCCGGCCAAAGCTGGTGAGGCCGTAGGTGTAGCCGCAGACCCCTTCCTTCCCCCGGTAGATGCCCACATAGACCCAGTCCATCACCGGCAAGTCCCCATTCTTCATGTCTTCGGCCACCCGCAGGTAATGGTCCGGCGACAGAACGGTACCGGAGGTATAAATGCCCAGCACCTCCGGCTGCTCCATGCAGCTGGCGGTGACGGCGGTGTAAAGTTTCCCCGCCTCCACCGGGTTCCCGGCATTCCCCAGGACGCTCACCAGAATGTGGGCGGTGTGGGTCTTTGTCACCTCCACCGCCTCCCTCCAAAGGAAGTTCGCGGCGGCGTAGTGCTCCGCCTCCCCGTTGGGGACCGGGGCCTCCATAAGGGAGATGGCCACCATGGTTCCCTTCACCCAGAAGACAGCCATGTTGTCCTCTTCCTTCTCCTGGTCCTCCCCGGTCTCATCGGGGGTGATGTGCCACTTCTCCTCCAGGAGGCGGAAGGTCTCCGCCTTATCCCACCGAGCCTCCCTCAAAAGGACAAAGCCCACAAAGGTGCCGGACCGGTCCTTCGCCTCCCGGCTGTTGGAGCCGTCCTCCGGGATGGTGGTTTTGTTGTTTTTTTCAGGGTCCTTTTTCTTTTTGCCAAAGAGGTCGCCTAAAAATCCCATACCCTGTTCCTTCCGTTTTGCTGATTTTGTGGGTGTTTTTGTTTGTGGCCGGTCCGGCTGGCCAAGACTCCAGGCACTCGCTTACACCCTCTACAATGTTAAGCCCCCGCAGGGGGCGGGTAGGGCGAGACACCGGAGGCACTCCGGCCAGGTTTATAGATTAACCGCTGGTTGGCGCTCCCCCGGTACTGGAGGGTCAGGTCCCGCTGGGCCTCTATGTAGGGCCCGTCGATGAGAAGGTCGCAGAGGCGCAGCAGCTCCAGGACGGCGGGCTTTTCCCTTCCCAGTTCCACCAGCTGCTCCAGGGTGTAGCCGGAAAAGGCCGTC
>OFFQ01000763.1_pt1 | contig 22341 bp, 17 predicted proteins | sample 1521411 | NCBI WGS metagenome assembly OFFQ01 (sample SAMEA3504110, study PRJEB24116) | mouse gut metagenome | biome: mouse gut; feature: mouse-associated habitat; material: faeces | place: Denmark | collected 2011 | reverse complement strand
CGATTCATCCCCTACTTATAGAAGTGGGGGTATTCTCGCAAATTTATGGATAAAATATTTGGACTCATTTTCCTCATTTCCATCACCTAATTATTTATTCCTTCTTTAATAATCTTGATTGGATCAAGCCAAGTTCCGTCATCAGAATAGCCACTTTGAACTGATGAAGTAATTGCTTTCTTGGTAATACCTAAATGTAGATGCGAGCCACTTAAAGTTCCAATTTTATCCCCAACTTTAATTTCATCACCTTCATTAACTGTAATATCCCCTCGACTGTTAAACGCTTCTTGATAAACTTCATTGTAACCATCTGAAGATTTAACCCAGACGTACCACCAGCCAACATCGTTAGCAACCTTAAATACTTTACCGTCATGCACTGCTAAAATTGGTTGACCAGCTCCTACAATCGCTGAACCAAAATCGTAACCATCATGGAAGTCATTTCCACCACCACGAATCATTCCGGTATGGCCATATTGTTGACCATTTTCATATCTAGTTGGGCCATCCTTAGGAATAGTCTTAAATGGCCACCCCCATTTACCACTAGCCGTATCGCCACCATCCGTATTACATGCATTATTTTGTTGATCCTGAGCAACTCCAGTATCTGCAGTAGCGGCAGCACCATTTAAGAGACTATCATTTGAGCTAATGTTTGAACCACCAAACTCCTGATAAGCCCATTGTGCTCCCGGATCACGTTGTTGTCCGTATTGATTTTCATTACCAGCCATACCCTCATAATCAATAAACCAATTCCATGTTGCTTGATGAACATCTGTCGCTTTCCCTACCGATGTTTTTACTTTGGTATAACCATGGTTTAGCTCGTATTGCATTAGTTTAATTTCATTGTCAAGAGTCAGTTCACTTGGGTCTACGCTCTTAATAATTCCACCAGCAATTAAGCGTTGATTTTGACTCCACTGAAATAAGCCATTATAACCAACTCCATTTGGCTTCCAAACATCAAGTCCCGATTCACCTATTGCATTACCGACCGCTCCTGCTGCGCCAGCACCACTAAAGCCCATCTTTTTAGTTAAGGTTTCAAAAATAGTCTTTGCTGCCTTATACTCAGCTGAATTTTTATCCTTCCAATTTCCATTACTAATACCGCCAGCCGAAATTGTCGCGGTATCAATACTACTATCACAGCCTTCGTCGCTACCTACTAGCATCGCAATAATTAAGGAAACTGCAAATAATAATAAAGTAATAACTCCTACAATCGAAATAATAATTCTCCAAAGATGAATTCTAGTCTTCCTTTTCAAATAGAATCACCTCTTTTATAACAATGGCAGTAATTTTTCAATTAAAATCAGTCCAACAATAACTGCCAAAATAACTAATAAAAATTGTAATTTTGGTACCTGATAATTAGGTACATCATCATCTTCAATTAGTCTTTGCGCCTGTTGGTGAACAACTTTATTAGTATTTTCTTTAAACGACTTTACTTGATGAATTGATCGTCTTAATAAGTGCTCTTTTGAGGGCTTAGTATCCTCCTTGTCTTTGTTATGATGAATTGCCATTAGATACCACCCCCATAACGACGCTCCTCTTCTTTAGTGATTTGAACCTTAAATTGAACATTACGATCTCCATTAATATTCATGAGACATTCCGTTTTTTCAAGTTTAGGCAATCCTTGTAGTTCATCGATTGTGGTTGAGCCACCAAGCGCTGTCTTTAGCCGTGGTAAATCATCATCTGAAATTTGGAAAAAGAAGCGAATTTGGAATAAAGAAAACATTTTTTGCACTGCAATAATATAAGGATCATGCGAATTTCCATTCATAATTAAGTCTTTAATTGTTGGTGCTGCCATCGTAATAGCACAGAAGTTTTTGCGCATTTGTTCCATCATCATCGTGAGAAATTCAACCCCATAGGCGAACTTAGGATTAACAATATTTTCAACTTCGTCTAGATTTAAGTAATACCAAGGAATAAAGTCAGGATCTAATCGACCCTCTTTTAATAATCGCCGTAAATGCATACCGTTTTTTACAATATCTGCAGATAATAACGTTAAAATTGAGTAAATTTGAGCATTAAATACTGCTTGTCCTTGCGCTAATAATCCTTGGATGTTGAAAGTCACTACTTGTTCTCGCGAAATATCAGGGAAACGTGTAATACCGTCAAACATATCCCCTTTCTGTTCCTCAATTGAACTAAAAGTATTGGTAATGCGACTCATTGATTGTGACATTAAGCTAGTTATATGAATCTTTGGGTCCCGCTCTGCTTTACGCTTGCGTTCAGCAGCATAGATTACAAAATCCTGTAAAGTTGGGTACATATCATGAGGAAGGCCGGTAATTTTGATATTCGGCATGGTCTTACGAGGATTGGCTACCCATAAGTTCTGATCAATGTAAAAGTCTCCTAACCACTGAGACAGAATTGTCATATCATCACCAGTTGCGTCATCACAAAGAAACTTAAAAAAGTTAGTAAGTTTTGTAATGTGTTGAGCCATCGAGTTAATCTCATCAACCGTCCCATCATCATTAACTACTGTAGGAAAGACTTCAAATGGATTAATTAAGTTTTCTGGCTTGTCAAGACGAATAATAATTCCTCCTTGATCTTTAGTTTGATCAGTATATTCAGACGAAACATCAAAGTTCCGAATAATCGCTCCTCGAGAAAAAACATCATCATTCATTTTCTTGAGCAATGTGGATTTACCCATACCAGCATTACCAGTTACAAAGAAAAATGACCGAGTTCGGCGATTATCCCGTTGGAATGGATCGAACATAACCTCCCCATTCGTTCGCGTATAACCATAGTAAGAGCCATTGGGATCTTCCAATTTCACATGATTAAATGGGAAGAAACCAGATAAATTTTCGGCATCAATAGGAGTCCCAATTGGTTTATTACCCATCTCTTCTTCAGACATCGTGGGAACAAAGATGGATTCAAAATCATCAAGCTGCTCATCAGCATACCTAGCCATATGGAACATTCCGTTCTGACGAATTACATCGTGAACACGCTTATCTAATTCTGCTAAAGTTGGCGCATAGACAAAAATTCGAAAGTAGATTCGCTTCATAACTTCGCTTTGCTGAGTAATCTTTTGCATTAACCGCATTTGATCATTGTAATTACCTGCAGATTGAACATTATCTAGAGCCTTAGCTTTCGATGAAATTCGTGTTGCTTCTTCAGTTGCAGCTTTAGAAATTTGCTTAACAATCTGATCACGATTTTCAGTCCCTACTGAAATAACGGCTAAAGTCGATGGACCGTTTGTGAGATTAACGCCCCAGAACGGGGACATTCCTTTAGAGGGATATTTATAAATTCGTAAGCACGTTAGGAAGCCGTCTCCAAATTCTAAATAACGAGCATGACGTTTAAGATTCCCTTGTGGTTGTACTCGTGCTAAGAAGTCTAGATCATAACCAACATTTTCATAATGCAAAATATCTTTTTTCTTCATACCTATAAACACCTCTATCGTTGCGTATTAAGATTATTAATTCGTGTCAAAACTTCTTCTTTCCTTTTTTTGCTTAGCGGTTCAAGAAATAAAGCACTTCCTCCCCAATTCATTGCCGCATTCCGATTATTCCTTAAAATGGTCTTAGTTTTTCCAAATAGTAATAAGAAGAAATCTTCTGAAATTAGTTGATTTTCTACCAACATATTTCTTCGCTGAGTTTGATGAATGTATTTTAATTGCGTCATCAATTGATGTTTCCTCCTAGGATCGGTTTCTTGACTAATCGCAATATTGGTCCGATTGTATCGTTTTCCCCAATAAATCTTTTGCTCCGTAGTATCAACTGGAAAAGGACAAATGATAAATTTCATATCACTTAATGCTGCTTGTAGAAAATGATAGAAGTCATCTAGCACGATATTAGCTTCTCGTTGTGCCATCGTACCCACGCCCAGTCCTCGAATATTTAGTAAATCAGCATAGCCATCTTCCTTTTCTTTTAAGGCAAGAAAGTGTTCAGGATCATCAGTAATAGCTTTATACGCCAACAAATTCATCATGGGCGTATAAGCTAATTTTTCACTACGGTAATGTTCTAACGGATCTTTTCCGTTTTCTTTCTGTTTACGACTAAATAAACCGCTATGAATTTTCTTTTGCTTTGTAATTGTATTAATCGCCATTATTCTGTCTCTCCTTTCTTATTTCGCTAAAGGGCTTAAATTCGTAGTAACCATATGATTTAAAAAGCTTACTTTGCCGATGAGTAATCAACATCCAAATAACTTCAAAGTTTCTTTTCCCTGGGTTAGTTCGAGGATGCAAATCCAAATAAAAGGCTAAAATCACCGAAAGTGCTAGAAAGATTGCTGACTCCACCCCTTGATCTGCCGGGAATAATTGGTCAAGAAAAATACTTGGCCCTATTACTAAGGCCAAGCATGCTATATCGGTAAGATAAAGCCACCCCAACTTGACTCCTTCTCGTATTCCGGCTACTACACCATAAGTTTTCATATGTTCCACCTCGTTTCTTATTGATAGTAATTAATCAGTTTTTACGAACAAGTTTCGCCAAAAAAAGCCTTCTCATTTCCGTATTAAGAAACAAAAAGACTTTTCGTTGATTTTATTTAATTGTTACTCATCATCAAATGGATCACTTTCACGACCATGGATATGACCACTTTGACTTAAATTAAACTGCCGATTTTTGAGATAACTAGCACTACGTTGTTCTACCCCTTTTGAAAGATGAGTAACGTGTTGTCCAAATCTTTCTACTTTTCCTGGTCGCGTGACTGCTGGCGGTGGAGTAGGCGACGAGTGTGTGGTTGTCGGTGCGACATTAGTGTGAGCAGTATTATCATAGTAATCACTATGTACGCTTCCTTCATCATAGTTATTCTGTGGGTTAATATTTGTACCTGGCATATTACGGTTAAAAGTATCGTTTTGACTTGAGTTTGTCCCATAGTGACTATTAAATTGGTCATTGTTTACATTAGGATTATTAACTTGCTTGCTAAAATCATTATTAGCAATATTAGGGTCATTCGGATCTATTGAAGGTGATTGATTCATTTGGTCTGCCCATTGACTGTTTTGTGCATCGTTGATACCAACGTTATTTGAGCTAACTTCATTTGCATTGTTCATTTGATCCGCCTGCTGTTGGAAATCACCGCCCGCTGGTTCATTTCCTAATAGACTATCCCAGTTGCTTGAATCCTGGAGGCCATTATTAGCTGCTTCCTGTGGGTCAACGTTAGCAGTAGAATCAGCGTTATTAATTTGATCAGCTTGATCTGCAAAACTTGCGTTAGCACCAGTTGTATCTGGATCATCAAAGTTAATTCCAGCTGGTTGTTGATCTTGACCATCAACTGCCTGACCATTATCAACTAATCCTTCATTTGCTGGATTATCTACTGTATCTGGGGTTGAGTTGGTATTGTAGCTGCTACTGCTTCCTTGACTATTGCCCTCATAATTATCCGATGATTGACTGCTTCCATATGAACTATTGTTAGCTTGTCCATAGCTAGATGATTGACCCTGACTAGTATTTGAACTATTACCTTGGTTATTTGTTTGACCATTGCTAGTTGAAGTATTAGTGCCATAACCGTTACTTTGAGATTGTCCAGTAGCAGTGTTAGTACTATCAGACTGTCCGGTTGAATTACTGTTACTCTGTGCAGAGTTACTACTTTGATTTTCTGACAAACCAGTAGCGGTATTTTGTGATTGAGCATCGCTAGTACTGAGTCCAGTATTATTAGATGTACTGTTATTAGTACTATTAGCAAAGCCTCCCATTTGTGATGAATCAGTATTGTTAGTCTCGGATAAGCCAGTAGCCTTATCGGTTCCATGAGACTGAGAACTATTATTGGTAATTCCATGAGCATTACTCTTATTTAACATACCACCAAGCATCGAGACACTTTTACCTGCGCCACGCATTGCAAATCCACCAACGGCACCAGCCATTGCACCAGTTGCCATTAATTGCCCGGCTTCTTCACTAAGTCCCTGAGATACTCCGGTAACGCGTTCAAAATAAGAAATCCCAGCAAAAGAAGCATAACCACCAGCTGCGTAGATAATTGCAATCGCTAGACTGCGCTCGATCCAGCTCAAATTATCTGGCAGCTTACTTGGAGCTACATTAATAAAGATAAAATAAACTTTAATAATCAAAACCAATAGTACTAATGACAGGAACCAGCCAACCACTGAACTAAGAAAATCTCGCCATTTTTTTGAGCTCCGAACACTCTGTGCTGCAATAAACGGTGCTGCCAAATTCATTAAAGAAAGTTCATAAATATCTTTAGCTACCCTAAATGAAGCTACGATGAGCACAATTCCTAAAATAAGAGACTGACCAATTAAGCCAAGCCAGTTAACAGAATATCGCGAATAGTAGCTGTTCATCCATTTAGCAAATTTATGGTAATCATTCTTTTCAATCGAATAGCCACCATCGGTTTGTTCATGTTCATCAACTAAATGGTAATTCATAACGGCTTCAGCATCTTTATGCTTTTTATCCAATCCTAATCCTTTCATAGTTGGTTCATCCATAAAGTCACCAAGGTCCATGTTCTCAATATCATCATCATTATCTAAAACGTTCCAATTGGCAACGTTTTTAATTTTGCTAGAATCTGGCTTGTACTGATAATTCCCCCAATCTTTCCGAATTAACGTACTTAAATCAATTACATTATTTTTGATTGGTTGCACAGCTAAATCTTCACTCATACCTTTATTACTAGCACGATTAATATCTGAACGCGCGCTAATAGCAATATCTCCGAATCCAGGAATTGTACTATTACCACCAGCCACACGCATCATCATTGGTAAGATAGTTAACGTAATTGAAACCATGACAATATTTGGCAAAATTTTGCTCCACTTTGAAGCATGGCCCATTGTCTGCATAGCTACTAAAATGATTGCCAAGACTAATAATGACCATCCAATTGCCGAAACGACAACATACAGGCCATGCAACGGGGACCCAGGGCTTGATAAGGTTCCATCCCAGCCTAATAAGCCAAACATAGCATCAAATATCTTTTCAAAACTCTCATTGATATGAAAAATAGTTTGAACTATCACATTTTGAAAGAAACCAGCAACAGCATGCAAAGTCCCCCAGGATAAATGAAGATAATTTCGCCAATCTTCATAAAAGCGAATTATTTTCCCAGTATCACCATCTGGAATACTAGAATACGGTCCACCACTAACCGCTTGATCTAAACTACTTGAATTGATCGCTAGTAATGATAAGCATAAATTCTTAATCAATATCCACATCTATTACGCCCCCTTCTTAAATTGATTAATAAAGTCAATAGCATTTTCATATAAAGCTGAATTTCCTTGAAATAGATCTTCTAGTTCGGTGTAACTATTATGATTTTTCCAATAATTATAAGTGTCCTGGAATAATCCCATTGCAACCTCTTTTGGTTGGACACTATGGACTAGGCTATAAATGTTGCTGCTAAGACTTCTTAAGCGTTCATGATCATTTAGTTCCGTATCAGTAAAAATTAGGTCATTTGAATCTGCATGCGAGATTACATCATCATTAACCTCAGTAGGAATACTATCGTTAAACTGAGCTTCAAAGTCTTTCATAAAACTGCCGCTAACTGATTCCTGTGGATTACCGCTTAAATCTAAAATTTGTTTATAGGCGAGATCATAATTAATTCGCTTCTCCTTTAAATCTAATCGTCGATGCAAAGAAACAATTCCGATATCTGACAAGGTAGTTTGATCGTTGAATTCTTTCTGTAAGAAGGTATTTCGATATGGCATCTTAGTCTTTCCATGATCAAAAATCGGTTTGGCTGAGATTGAATTACCACGTTGATCCATCCGATAAACTGATCGTAATACTACCATTTCACCACCCATGAATTGCATTAATTCAGGAACCGATAAAATATCTTGACTAATTAACTGACTATTAACACTAGCACTGTGCCAGTTTCCAATTTGGCCATTAATATTTTCAACAGAGACTGTCCGCTTCCCAATTCGTTTAGAAATACTTTCAGCAGTTGTCGTTGAATTGGTCAAAATATATAAAATATTAGAACAGTTGCTTTCAATGGTTTTAGCTTCCTGTTCGTTATAATGAATTTGTAACTGTTCTAGATTTTGTACGACAATATCAAACATCATATTAAAACCTAAACAAATTGAAATTTTCTTAGTCATATCCCGAATGGTCGGCAATTCAGCAAACTCATCTAAAATAAAATGGACGCGACGAAATAGCTTTCGCCCATTGCTTTCAGCCATTCCATATAAAATATTGAAGGCTTGGTCAATTGCAAACGCCGGTAATTGATTATATGTTGAGTTATTAGGCGGCGTGACCAAGAATAAAGCAACAGGTGCTTCTGAATATTTAAGCCTTGTCTCTGATTCTATAAGTTCTCCAGAAAGTTGATTGCTTGTCACTTTAAGTGAAACATCCTTAAGAATCGGCTTCTTAGTATAAGGGTCTAGTTTAAACTTTCTCCCTAATCCTTGTTTAGCATAATTTTTGTGACCTTGAAGTACAACTTCTTGATCAAGCACATCTGCTGAATTTTTTCGATAATTGAAACTGATTTTAATTAGAAAATCATCTGGCAAAGTAGTCTTAATTGCATATTGAAGATTCCCGACCTTATCAATTAGCTGTGTACGCTTTTCCAACTTATTTCCATGAAGATCATCAAATTCAACAACTACAGTCTTAAACTGATATTTCGGATCAGAAAATTTTACTTTAAGCGTTCTAGGAAAACCAAGCTTAGTAAAATCAAGCGAATTCAAAGAAGTCATTTTAGCAATATCGGATTGCTGATAGATTTTGATTCCTTCCATTGCACTGGAGTAAATATTCCCAGAAGTTTCATCACCGGCAAATTTACTTTGAGCAAACGCATCTAAAGCCATTTGCCTAAATTTGCTGTAGTTCTTTTCGTTAAGCTTTTGCAATTTGGCAAAATAAACTAATAATTTATTCTTCTGTGAGACTGGTTTATTATCTTCTGGCATTTCTAAAAGTCCACTATCTATTTCGTCATCAGTAGGAATAATATCCCCAGATGAATTTAGTAAAACTTCTTTAGAACCTAATTCCGTCATCATATGAAGAACATTATCCATCGTAACTTCGGCCCAGTTATTATTTCTTTTAGCATGATCAATAACTGCTAAAATTAAAGCATTTAGTAAATTAATTGATGAATTTTGCCAAAATTTATCTTTGGCGTTCGGATCTACATAAATACTTGAAGAAAGGCTATTTACCGCTTGCTGGGTCTCGTCATAGTAGCCGTCTTTAGCATAATCAATAATCTGTTGTAATGGGTTATAACTCATTGAAAAATCAGGATTCTGAATGTTAAGTACTTCAACCTCATAGCCTCGTTTACGTAAGGTTTCATAAGACATTTGATAAAGTTCCCCTTTGGAGTCATTAACCAACATTGAAGACTTTTTTTGTGCTCGTGACAAAATATCAATTAGTGGCATAACTTCCGTTTCACCTTTACCAGAACGAGAGATACCAATTAATAGACTATTAATAGTTGTTTGATCAATTGAGTAAAAACCTTTAGCTGGTTCAACAAATTTCACTTTCCCTTTTAAGCCAGGAAAAGCAGATAATAATTGTAAAAACTTAGGACACAGATAATAACTTGTGTAAAGCCCTGGATGGTACTTAATAAATTCAGAGTTTGGTGTAATATGTGCAACTGGGATTCCACCATAGCCTGGGAAAGAAGCGCCTCGATCTGCAATCTGTGGATATTGCCGAAGTATTTCCTTTTCTGTTGCTAAACGATCATTTCCATATTGCGAATGTTTAGTTGGCTTCCAGCGAATTCTCATCTTAATAATCATCGGAACCAGGATCAAGCTGAAGAAAAGTTCAATTCCCCAGAAAAAGCCAGGTGCCTGATGCATTACTTGATAGTTTCCTAAATTACTAAACGCCCAGCCGGCCACCACTGAACCAAAAGAGTCTTGAGGGATAATTCCATTGAGAATCTGTGCTAAAAACTGTCCGGAGGCTGGCGAAGTTACCCAATAATACGAAGCACTAATTCCACTGGCTAACCAGCAAACCACATAGCTCACTACAATAGAGTAAATAAGCCATATTCCAATTAGAAATATCGGTGATCCTAAAACTTTCTGATCCTGTCCGTCTTTACGATGACGTTCACGATCATAATTTTTTGCCATGACCTAACTTCCTTTCATTTAAATTCCATCACAGCATAAAAAAGTTACAGAAATGTTTAAGTTTCGCCAAAAAAAGCCAACCATTTTACCGGTTGACTCACGTTTTACTTCTTTCTTGTTTTTAGGCCAACATAAGCTCCAATTGCACCTGCTAAAATTACCACCCCAGCAATAGTCAAGTAAAATTGATTCGTGTTACCAGTTTGAGGCAATGCTTGGTCAGCTTTGCTTTGGCTATTTTCTGAAGCTGGGCTTGATGATGCTGATGATGTATTTGCGCTTGATGCGCTATTAGGATTACTGGAAGAATTAGCTGGACTGCTTGATCCACTTGTTTCAGCAGAAGAAGAGCTTGCACTATTTGCAGAACTATTTCCGTTTGGATTCATATTGGCCATTGAAGCTGTTGAAGAAGTTGGTGTAGCTGCTGAACTAGCTTGAGAGGGTGTACTTGTAACAGTATTGTTAGCTAGTGAAGCCTCTGTACTACCATTTGGATTCATATTTGAAGCAGCGCTAAGATTATTAGCTTTATTTTCGGAACTCGCAGTACTGCTACTAGCATTAGAACTACTATCAGTTTTATCACTTGTAGTTGCAGTTGAATTACTGCTAGATGTATCACTGGCATTATTCTTGGCCATATCTTGAAGTTCTCCTAGTGTAATTCCTTCAATAGTTGCAATCGTTTCTCCTTTAGAATTAAGTAATGTAATTTTTAGCGGATCTGTCATCAATGTTTTGTTACTTAGCGCAGTTGAGCTAAGATTAACTTTAAAACTGATATTGTCATTTTTTCGTTGTATTTTCCCAGAATCAACAGTTTGATGTTCCTGGGAGCCATCGCTATCAGCATCAATATCAGTTGCTACAAAATTAAGCTTTTGATCATTTCCCTTTACCTTATTTGCCGGTAACTCAACCTTAATTGTCTGTGAACCATCGTCATTGTTAGTAACCCTAGCGTTAAGATTAGTGTTCTTAGTCTTATAAGTATCTGGTGAAGTAATTTGAACTGTATTATTAATATCTTCTGCGTGAACAGCAATTGGAGTAGCTGAAATTCCTAGGCCTAAGATACTTGTGGCAAGAAGTGTATTGAGCCATAAACGTTTACCAACAGAATTTTGAGTGATCTTCTTTTCCATACCAAAAACCTTCCTGTTATTTTATTCAAAAGTTTACTTTGAAAAATGTCGGTACAATCGCCTCCTTTATCCGACATCCTAATTAAAAAGGACTGATTTATTTCTTTAACTTTCGCCAAAAGAAAAAGCCAGCGCATAGGCTGACCTTAGTGAAATAGATTTATTTATTGGCTTGAGCAACTTTATCAGCCAGCTGATTATTATTAGCTTTTGTTAATAAGCTTTGTGCCTGGCTAGCACGGTAGCGATCATTCATATCCAAGTTGTTCATTTTTTGAATAGCATCATTTGCCTGTTTAGGATCATTAGCAATGATGGCCTTGTCTAAGTTATAGTAAGTCTCGGTCTTATACTTATCTAATTCATTTGCATTATTACTATGCAGTGCAGCAACTGCTTTAGAATTAATTTGATCTTGTGATACTGTACTTAATTTTTTAGCCGCTTCAACTCGATCATGCATTTGTTGTTGAAGCTGTGCAACTTCTTGTTGATGTTGATGCTTTTGATATGCTGTATAACCTGCTATACCAACAACAATTAGCAATAAAGTTACAATAAATCCTATTACCATCCGTTTTACGCCCTTAACCATACTAGCCACTTGATTATCTGTTTTTTCTTCTGCTTCAGATGGCTTTGGTGCTGAAGGATTAGTTTGCGGGGTCTGAATCGTCACTGATTGTGGTTGGTTCATTTTTTGTAAACTTTGTGCCAAAACTAACTGCATAATATCATTAACGTTTTTACTATTTTCTTTGTTACTCTGTTCTATTCGCTTATTAGTATTTTCCTGCTTCAAAAGCTCAATTTCTTTCCGCAAAGATTCAATCTTACTATCACGAGATTTTAACTCATGTTTTAAGCTAATAACATCCTTATTATTAGCATTTCGTGCAGCTTCCGAAGTACTTAAACGTGCATTCAAATCTGAAATAGTTTTATCTTTTTGCTCAAGTTTTTCGTGTGGATATTCAATTCGCTTCAATTCAGCTTGTGAACGATTATGAGCAATGATTGTTTGCCGGGCATTCAAATCTTCATTTGTAACCTTAGTTTGGGTAATATCAAGTTCCTTACTGCATTTCTTCAGTAACTCTTGTAATAACTCTGTAGCATGAGCTCGAACCTGGCTAGCATCTTCTTGAGCTTGAATTTCATAGTGACGATTTAATTCTGCTTCTAATTTCTTTTCGTTTTCGTTAACCTGCTTTTCGTGATCTTTCCAGGTTTGATCATAACTCTCTAAGGCCTTGCCACTAAATTCCTTATCCAATTCTTGTTGGGCTATCTTTTTTTGTGTTCTAGTTGATTCATCAATTTGTTCTAAGGCCTTTTCATAACTTCTTTTAGCTTCTGCTTTATCGGCATTTGCTTGATTATCAATTTCTTTATTTTTCTTTGTAAGAGCTTGATCGTAATCATTCTGAATATTTTTTTCTACTTCATCATGGATTGCTGCTGCGTCATTAGCATGAAGTTTATTGTATTCAGCTAATTTTTCTTGAATATTTTGTGCATAGATATTTCTGCGACCTAGTAGATATTTTTCATTTGAGCTATTGAGTTTATTAGCTGCTTGCTCTAGCACCTTGTTTAAGGTTTTTTTCTTTTGATTTACTTGATATTCAACATAGCCCTTATGACCTGGTTCTACCGGATCTAGAACTTCAACAGCAAACTTTGGTGCTTCAACGTACCCTTTATTGCGAACGTCTTCAATCGTTTTAGTGACTTTTTCTTCAACGCTATGTTTCTCTTTCCGAGAATTATACGTATCCATCTTCTTTGCGCTTGGCTTATCGTTATGATTTTGAATTACTTGTTCTTTTGGATTAGACTTCTTTATCATAACGGTCTGTGAAGTGTTCTCCGGATAACTATTAGATAGGTCACCTTGATTAGAGTTAGTTGTTTGTGAAACCTTTTGATTATTATTCATAGGCACTGCTTCAGAAAATTTTCCTGAGACTGGATCATATACAGGCGCTTTACTTGCACTATCATTTTCTGTTTTTTCAATATTCTCAAGCGCTGGAATTGAAAGAGTTACTCTACCTTTTTGTATATCTTCTTCAGTTGGCAAAATAGCAATGTTATTGTCAGTAGTTCCTGTGGAATCTTGATAAGCTGTTTTCAATTCCTCACAATAATTTATCTTCTCATCATAATCGACATCTGAATTAGAAGGATCATTAAAAATTTCTTCAAAGATACTTTTAGTCAAGTTCTGGTAATCATAATCAATACTAAAATCACTTAAAGTAATAAATTCATGAGGGTTCCCATCCGCTGATCCTTTTTTTCCTATTTTTGCCTTTTGTGTTTTATCAAATTCCCAAATGGCAAAATATGAAAACGTAACAGGCTTAGCTGTTGTTGCAGCAAGAGTCCGTAATTCATCAAATAAATCTTCAGCTGTTTTAAAGGTAGCGAATGGTAAAGTTTGATTTAATGGAGCGACATTTTCATTTTCTTCACTCTCGGATACCTGCTCAATAATTTTTTGAATTTCATCGTTATTTTCTGGTGCAAACTCATCATCAAATTCTAAGCGAACGGTGTATGGATCATTCAGCATAAATTGATTTTTCTTTTTTAATTTCTTAAAAAATCCCATTATTTTTACTCCTTCATCAAATTAATTTACATTCTTAAATTTATCTGCTATTTTTCATTACACAACTTTCGCCAAAATTAAAAAACGCCATGAATTTCTTCATGACGCAAAGCATAATGGCAAGCGATTAAGCACCAAATGATTGACTAGTATAATTCTTCAAAAATCCAACAATAACAAAGGCAATCAACCCTACAACTAGTCCAATAGTAGCCTTTAGCCACTTCTTTTTACCAGATCGTGCACTTTCTTCCCCACCTGATGTATAGAGAATTGCTCCCCAAACAACGATAAATACAGCATAAGCCGCAAGAATAACCATTAGGTCCCGTGACAATTTATTAAGTAAACTTGAGGTACCACCAATTGGATCAGCACCAAGAGTTAACTCATTCATTGCTTTGGCATATGCGGTTGGGAAATTAGTCATTAAAAACTTATCCATCAAACCGAATAACCTCCTTAAAATTAAGATGTCATCAATGATTGTTGATGATCAGTCATCAGTTTAAGGAGGTTTTTAATTTATTTAACTTTCGCCAAAACTTACTTTTTCTGGTCAGATTCAATAATTTTATCTTGATTATTTTGATCTAAAAAATTTGTAGTTGGAATTCTTTCTTTAGCAACTTGAAAGAATTCATCTAGTTTTTTAACACTATCTAATTGCCAATATTTCATAAGTTTAGTTGCAAATTCGTTCAGTTGCTTATCCGTCTCTTCTTTTTGTAAATCACGCAGTTCACTTTTTTCCTTAGCTAATTTCTTTGCTAGTTCTTTGATGTAATTTTGCTTTTTAGCTGTTTTTTCAGTTTCTAACGTTAATTCTTTCTTTCGAGCCATTAAAAATTCGTCTCCAATTCCTGTTATTTACTATCTGGAATCAATCCAAAATTGATTTTGCGACCGTTTTTATTATGATGTTGCAATTTACTACGTTCAAATTGATCACGAGGATCATAAACCTTAGCACTAATTTTGTGGTAGTTATTATCAGTTTTATTTTCTAATTGCAAAATAATCATTGAAAGTGGCGCTGTTACTTCATTTTCAATAGTTCTTTCAAGCGGTCTTGCACCATTTTTAACATCCGTTCCAATATCAGCTAGATACTCAATTAGGTCATCGCTATAAGTAAATTGAAAGCCATGTTCTTGCAAGCGATCATTTAATATTTGTAAGTCATTTTGAGCAATTTGCTTAATAACCGACCGGGGAAGCATGTTAAATACAATTTTATGTTCAATACGATTTACAAATTCCGGACGAAAAATATTAGTTAGTTCCATATTGACCAACTTCTTAAATGCGGTATTTCTCCTAATCCGTTGACGTTCACTTTGGTCAATTTCGTCCCCTTCAATTGTCTTTTCACTTGATTGCCGTTCATTGATTAGCTCAGCTGCAATATTGGTTGTCATAATGATAATGACATTTCTAAAATCAGTTGATCTTCCAAACCGATCCCGTAATTCACCAGCATCCAGAACTTGTAATAGGCGATCATGAACTGCTGAACATGCTTTTTCAATTTCATCCAGCAATAAAATACAATAAGGTCTGTGTTTTATTTGATCCGTTAATAGAATTTGAAAATGATTTAGGGAATCGCGCTCACTAAATTCAGACATATCAAACCTCACTAAGGCGTTTTCGCTATCAAACATAACTTTAGCTAATTGCTTAGAAAGTGCTGTCTTTCCAGTTCCAGTCGTTCCCAAGAATAAAAAGGACGCTAACGGCCGATTAGGTGCTTGCAACCCTGCTTTGGCAATTGTAATCACATTAGCTACTGATTGAATTGCTTCCTCCTGTCCTTTAACTACCTTACTAAGTTTATCTTTGATATTACGTAAACGACTTGTATCATTACGCAAAACATTAGTAATGGGAATTCCTTTCATTTCCTGCAGAACTAACGCCACTTGTTTAATATCCACATCAACCACATGATTAGTAGCAGCAATTGCGCCGGCTTGATCAATCAAGTCAATTGCCTTATCTGGTAAATAGCGATCTGCAATATAACGAACTGATAAATCAACCGCCCCAGCGATTGCCGAATCATCATAATGAACGTGATGATAATCTTCATAGTTTTTCTTAATTCCATTAAGAATCTTGATTGATGTATTCCGAGAAGGTTCTTCTACCTTTACTTGTTGAAAACGCCTTTGTAATGCTGGATCGCGCTCAATGAACTTTTTATATTCATCAATTGTCGTTGAGCCAATTAACTGAATATCTCCGCGGGCCATTGCTGGTTTTAACACATCTCCTAAGTCCATGGCTCCTCCCGTTTGATCAGCACCCATAATTGTATGAATTTCATCAATGAAAAGGATATTTTCCCCATTAGTTTGTTTAAATTCATTAATGATATTCAACATTTTCATTACTGTATCTTGTTGTCCCAGCGCTGCAATCTGAAGAACTCGAATATGTTTTCCTTCCAGTTGTTTACCAGCTTTATGTAAAGCAATTAATCGAGCTAATCCTTCAATAATAGCTGTCTTCCCTACACCAGCTTCGCCAATCAAGATTGGGTTATTCTTAGTCTTTCGATTAAGATTAATAATGACTTGCTTAATTTCCTGGTTTCGAGCAACAGCTTTATACTCATCTGGATTCTTAGCTGCCGCTACGGTTAAATCATCCGTATATCTATCAATGTTAGGTGTCTTTTTTAATTCTTCAGTCAATTACTAACACCCCCTTACTATGGCTGACTTAATAACACAGCTTCTAACAAGCTATCAGTCTTCTTTAGAATTTTTTCATGGTTCTCTATTCCATATAAATACGCTTTAATTTTGCCGTGATTCTTCTCAAAAGTTACAATGATCTGTTTAGTAATAAATGGATTATCAATTAACCATTCTTCTTGATTAATTTGATTACTAACAAACCAAAATGAACTATCAAGACCGGCCTTTTTTAATTCGCTATCAAGTTCGTAAAATCGCAAGCGGCTTAGATTACTCTTTGGCCATAGCTGCTTGCTCCAGCCTATTGGCGTTCTTATTTTAGTATCTAAAACATTCAATAACGCTTCTTCACTCCAGCGAAATGCATTGACTCGTGAGTACTGATTAATTCGCTCTGCAGTTTCCGCTAAATATTCTTTTTCTAATTCCATCACAATTACTTTTCCTTCTTAGTATTACAAACCAAGGCCTTCATCATCATCTCGTCCGCCAAAATAATCATTAATATCTATACCATCCGCTGGTTGATCAGTATCATCATGGCCTTTAGCTTGTTCAGCCTGCTGATAAGACTCATCAATTTGCGAGCTGTCGCCTAAATCAACCGTCTCCTCTTCTGGAGCCGTTTTGGTTGCTGTAGGTTTTTTTAACTGGAAATCACCTTTATTAGGAATAGTTATATCGTAGTTATTGATATTAATTGTTGAATCAAGATCCTCGTCACTTTCTGGCTCATACTGCGAAACAAGATCATTCATGCTAGTTTCTGTTTCATTATCATCTTTTTTTACGTTCCTTAATTTAATTGCTGGCTCTGATTCTTGCTGGTCATTATTATTGCTTGACAAATTTTCTGGGCTGGTTTGAGCCGGTTGCGTTGTCTTACCAACTTCTAATACTCGTAATTTTTCTTGTAGTTTATCCTGTAATTTTTTAGCGGACTCTATTTTCTCATGCAATTTTCGATTTTCTGATTTGAGCTTTTCAATAGCTTCGAAATAGTCACCTTTTGATAGATAAAGCATACTATTAATTTCTTTTGCATCTTTCAGCTTAAAGATTATACAATTCAGTTCTTTTATAATGACCTCGTCTAAAGTTAATGCCCAAGTCGAATTTAATTGTGCTGAATGCGTAAAGAACTTTTCATATTGATTATCACTAACTAATATCTTTAATTGAGATCCGCTATTACTTTCACATTCAAAATCTAATAGCACATCATTACCCTCAATTTCTTGAGCCTTTAGTATTCCTGTAATTTTCATCATTTTTATTTACCTCGCTTTTTAAAATCTGGTATAAAGCCAATAAATTTCCGTCCCTTATATTCACTTGGGCCAAGTTGACCACTCAAATTACCTTTCTTATATTTGAAAGTAATTATTTTCCCAGCAGATAAATCCTCAAGTTCCTGATCTGTAAAAGTATGAGTACCCCACTTACGACTAATTTGAACCGCTTTTCCTTGGAATTGAACCATCACTTTCTCTTTCTTTTCATACTTAACTTTCTTTGGTGCCCCTAGAATATCTTTTAAATGCTTAGCGTTTCGCTGCATAATTGGAATATCATGCTTAATAACCTGAGTTACTGTATTTAGGACTTTATTTGGATCCATTTCAAATTTAGCAACTACATCCATTGCATCAAATAACTGTGCGGTGATTTTAGGTGAAGCAATATAAGTGTTATAGCCAATTAAAGCCGACATTAATCCAGTATCCGTTAGATTTAACTTAGCTCCTTTTGCTTTCAACAGGCCATTATTGCTAGTAATTGCAGCCAAAGTACTTTGTTGAGTTGCTGGCGTTCCAATCCCATATTTTCCATAAGCAGAAAGTCTATGATAGAGCCATTTTTTTGTTGGCCAAGCAGGCTTAGGATTGGCCCCTTCATCAATAAATGTAATTGCGCTACTGCCAAGTGGTTGTTGTTGCTTAGGTAAATTATCTTCACTATAGATAAGACGATAATTATACTCGACTGGCTGATTAAAGTGCGTTACAAAGTCCGGATAATTAACTACGCATGCTTCATAAGAATCATAAACATAATCTTCTGCAAGAATGGATAAGGCACTAGCAGCTACTAATTTATAGATATCTACCGCACAATCTTGTGCTTTTTCACTTTTACCAGAGACTGCCTTCTTTAGCTCACCCATTGTTTCAGGAATCTTTTCACCAGGCCGATTAGCCCCATGAGTCGCTGAGTCTTTAACAAACTTTTCTCTTGGTTGTCGGTGTGTTAAAAGCGATTGATCGACGTTAATTACAGTTGCGATTTGATCAGCATTATTAATCAGCTCAATAAACTGATCATTAGTAATAACTTTGTCTCCAGTTCGCGGATAAGATAGATAATGTTTTTCATAAAGTTCTTGGTAAACCTCTTCAACCATTGTAGAAGAATACCCCTTTGCTGCCATTGCACTATCAATTCCGGTCATATCAATTAATGTATTAGGGACCTGTTTTTTTCGTGTACAACTTAATAATTTGACTTCTGCGGGCGATGAGTAAGTGCTTTGTTCTTGTTTCGCTAGTTTAATATCAGCATGACGAATCTTTTTAATTAGTTCTTCGTCTTCTTTTCTTACTTTGCGAGCATAGACATGGCCATTATTATCCTTAAATTTAACTTCGTAGTAAGGCTTTTTTTGATAATGCTTGATTCGCTGCAGTTGATCAAAAGTAAAAGCAAGCATTACTGACTTTAATCGTCCTTGATTAATAACTTTTACCCGATAACCTTCACTACGAGCTAATGTTGTAGAAACCCTTGTTGCTTGCATAGACGCAAAATCCCATCGCTGCCGTAAAACCGCTTTAATGTAGTCACCATCTTTTTTCTGACTAGAAATATCTCGTAAATTCCTTAATGCTTTTTGAATTCCCTTTTTACTTTCATCATCATGATATTCACGATAAACTGGTCCTCGCCAATTGATAGCATTAATAATTTCCCAAGCAAGAAGTTCACCTTCTCCGCTTGGATCATTATCAGTTGCAATAACAATTGCTTGTGCTTGACGACTCTCATTAGCAATTTTTTTAATCATTTTCTGTGCTGATCCATTTTTCGCTTTTTTTCGCCATGTTAAATCTTGTAAGTTCCAGGGCAAATCTTTTAACTCCCAAGATTCATATTTATCTTTCAAGTTTGGTGCAACTTGATCTACTGGATCTAAGAATTCTAGTAGGTGCCCTTGAGCATGAGTTAGTTGATATGTATGGCCATTAACTGTTCCTGTTTCTCCACCAAGAGCAGCGACAAAGTTATCAAATGCTGATTTCTTTTCGGTTAAGATTAAATAATCAAACATAATTTCACCTGATTTTCTTAGTTAATTTCAACTGAATTTAAGATACAGTAGCTATTGATTTACCAAAGTTTCGCCTAATTTCGTCCAAATTTGGACAAAGTAAAAACGCCATGAATTTTTTCTTCATGACGTGATCATTTGAACTTTAACGTTCTTTTCGCTTATCTTCAAAATGTTGTTTAAAACTAGCTTTTTGTGGATTTACTTTATTGGTTATTGCTTTACTGTTTCCCATATTACCAGCTAGCATTTCATCCATAATTTGTCGAATCCGTTTTACTCCTAATTCTTTAGTCTTACGATTAGCAAAGTCGTGCATGGACTCAGCATAGTATTGCTTGTCATTAAGTTTCAAGGCATCGTTCCAATCTTTATTATTGCTGTTGGGCTGATCTACTATAATTTTCATATTATCCCAACCTTGTTCTTTTCTAAGTGTTTCAAGCCTCCCATTAATGCGTATAATACCCTTCAATCCTGCTGTATCAGTATCTAACGCTAAATGAATTTCATCTGGAACACCAAATTTAGTTATGTAATTACTAACGGTATTTACCTTGGTAGCAGCACCATTAAGCGATAGAAAAGTTTTAGCACCTGGTTGGTTACCATGCATTTGAAAATAGGACAGCATATCAATTGGGCTTTCAAAAATATATAGCTTTTTAGTGTCATCGTTTTTTGAATTGGCATTAAAACGAAAGCCAAATTCCCTAGCAGAACCTTTTGCAATCATTTTAATGGTGCCACGTTTCCCAAATCTTTTATGATCAACTATCGTTCCCTGCACATCACCACCAATTTCTTTCATATTTTTATCTCTCCAGGAAAAGAATGCACTACCGTTACGTAATTGCCTAATTAAGCCATGTTTAATGAGAACTTGAATCAAGCGCTCGTCTAACTTACGAGTTTTAGTGAAATAGTTAATCATTTGTTGATTTTGCCGACTACCTGGCCACTTTTCTGGTTGGTATTCAACTACCTGATAATGGTGTTGTGGTGCCTTTGCTAATTCTGGAGCTAGTTTTTCTAATTGATCTAGTGCTATTTTCTTTTCTAGTCCTTCATATGATCTTAAAAAATTATACAGATTTCCTCCAACGCCTTGCGAATTCCAATAGAAAGTCTCGTATGGCTTCTGTGAGGTTATTCTTGTATCGACAACTAGCGAATCATGATCAGTTAGTCTTAAATAATAGCCTTGTTTTTCATAAGGAATTCCTTTAATATCTAAATATTTCTGAATAGATTGCCGACACAATTTATCTACGTTTGATAATTTCTCTTCTGTAACTGCAGCCATTGTTGATCACCTCTCCACCCGCATTAGCCGTTGCTTTTGGAGAAGCTGATTAAGTTTATCAGGACGAAATCCCGACCATTCTTCTGTATCTGTAATGACTACAGGCACCTTAAGATGCCCCTTATCATGAAGACTCTTAGCATACTGAGGACTTTGAGAAAGATCAATATCGATAAATTTGATGTGGTGAACGATAAAAAAATGCATAGTCATTAGACAAGCTTTACAATTAGGCTTATAGAAAACTCGAATCATGGGTTATCACTCCTTAACTTTTTCTTCAAAAGTAAATTGGAATGAGCTTTTTAGTATCTTTCGCCACACTTTAACTTGTGTAAACTTTGTATTTACATAAATGTAAATAAAGTGTAAAATAGAGGCAACAAATAAATAGAAGGGCGGTTACATCAATGTTAAATTTATATAACAGAACTATTGGCAGAATAGATAAAGGTTATATTTTTTCTCACTATCTATCAGTTTATTTTGTTATCTTTATTCTTTATAACTTTACTGATAAAAAAGATGGTATCTTTTGTTTAATTCTATGTGTTCTAGCCATTTTTTACCCTTTCGCCACATTTGGATGGGATTATTTATTCCAAAATTTTAACTCCAACGTATTCTTTTTTACTGGCTTTACTTTTATTCTTTGGATTTTCTGGAAGATTAGTAAATTTTTCTTTCTACTAGCCTTCGCACCATTAATCGCTATTGTAGTTTTATTCTTTATCTATCTTTCAGGAAAATAAAAAAGCGACAGTAACCAAATACCACCGCTGAAAAAGCTATTTGAATAGTCGCATAGCTTTTTTAATTAACTTTTTAATGTGCTTATTAGGCTTAGACCGTGTGCTGTGAGTGCTTCCTAGCTCACAAGTAGTCGGTTGAGAGGGCGTCCTAATAGGCGCTCTTTTTTATCCATAAATTTGCGAGAATACCCCCACTTCTATAAGTAGGGGATGAATCG
>OFFQ01000727.1_pt1 | contig 23153 bp, 19 predicted proteins | sample 1521411 | NCBI WGS metagenome assembly OFFQ01 (sample SAMEA3504110, study PRJEB24116) | mouse gut metagenome | biome: mouse gut; feature: mouse-associated habitat; material: faeces | place: Denmark | collected 2011 | reverse complement strand
GGCAGATTGGTGCCGGATAAATGGTAATAGCCTTTAGGGCTTCCGTCTCCTCAAGCCCCGATTTTACCGCCAGACCGGCGCAGATAGGCAGCGACTGAATCAGGGACACGGGATGGTCTGTGGTGATTGCCGTCTTTACCCCGGCTCTGTTTAAAATCCCGATTGTTTTAAAAGCCATATTCTGGACTTCAATTTTGTTCCGGCTTGCCAAATCCGGCCCTACAATCGCCGGAAATCCCGACTTTTTTATGGCCTCCGCAATCAGATGCCCTTCGCTGCAGTGGTCCAGCGTCATATCAAGGTCATATTCCTTTGCGATGCGGATGGCCGTCTGGATATCGTCCGCCCGGTGCACATGGGCTTTCAGCGGAATTTTTCTCTCAAACACAGGAATCCAGCATTCATATCTGAAATCTTCATCCTCACGGTTCATCCCCGCCCGTTTTTTCTCAAAATACCGGCGGGCTTTAAACAGCTCTTCTCTGAGCATGGCCGCAATGGCCATTCTGGTAGCCGGCGACGTACCCTGCCCGGAATAGTTTACCTTTGGATTTTCCCCGAAAGCAACCTTCATGGCCGCCGGGGCAAGAACAATAAGCTCGTCAATGCTTCTTCCGTGGGTTTTTACAAAAGAAAAGGTTCCGCCCACCACATTGGCGCTGCCCGGTCCTACGCAGACACAGGTCACACCGGCCTCCGCCGCCTTGGGAAATGCGGCGTCCATGGGCTTCACACCGTCGATGCCCCGCAGCTGGGGACTGACGATATCATTCAGCTCGTTGTAATCCATCCCCTCATAACCGATTCCATAACCGTCCAGCCCGATGTGCCCGTGAGCTTCCACGAAACCGGGATACACATGATGCCCCTCTGCCTCTACGATCTGCACGCCTTCTTCTGTCTCCAGATGTTCGCCGATCGCTTTGATCCTGCCATCCTCCACCAGAATGTCAGCCTGATAGGCCACCTCATGAATGGCGTCGTGGACCATTCCGTTTTTCACACACAACATAGTCTTACCCTCCTGATCTGTTGATCGCCGCCTGACTGTATGTACAGCCTGCCGGCAGCGCTTTATTAACATTGTACAGGATTTTGCAATGTAATACCATCCCTATGATCGCATTTCTTCTATCAGCTTACCCATCGCAGTTCCCAGTTCTTCCATTAACCTGGCCGAATCTTCACAATATAGTTCAGCCTGTTCAACTGCAGTATCTATAAGCCGCAAAAACCTTTCAAATACCAATTTGCTCCCTTTTGAATAACCCTCTGCATTTTGCGAAACCAGAATTTCAAGATATTTTTTATTTGACGATGCATCTTTAAACAACTGATGCCGCAGATTCTTCTTATTTTCCAAAAGCATCTGCGGCGTATATTGCCTTATATTTGGAAAATGCATCAACAGCCACAATTCAAAATTAGGATTGGACATCACTATTTTGATCCCATGGTTATTACAGATTTCAAAGATCGTTCCGATCGATCCTTCCAGATTTCTGTAATCTCTGTCAAAAATAACACATACCCTGTCTATCTTCTCATCAAAATTTTCCCATTTACAATACTCCTGCCGTCTGTTTTCCGGCACCGGATCACCGTTGTCATCAATATGTCCCATATGCAGTAAACAGGCATGCACCAGCTGCATGGGATGGCTTAATGTCTCCTGACCTTCCTGTTTCTCAACCACTTCTATATAAACATCATTCTTAATATGCAGTTCTTTCCGGTTATTTCGAACACCAAAAAAGTAAGATTCTTCTGTAGCGCCTTCGGATACACAATAAAACCTGATTCTCGGCGGTGTTGCTCCCGCTTCCTTTGTATAATCAAATGTCTTAGGGTTTCTCAGGTTCAGTTTTTTCATGCCGGCTTCCTCCCCATACATATTCAAAATCCCTGAATACAGGAACCGCACCATACCTCCCGGCCAGATAATCTTTCGACACAACCTTATCATATCGGATTTTAAATTTCTCCAGCGTATATAAATCTGTCTGGTTATTCTGATTTTTCTCCGCAAACCATATCTCATCCCTTCGCAGGATGTTCAAGTCCATCAAATTTGACTCATGTGTCGTAATGATCAGCTGGGTATGTTTTTTCAGGGAAAACCCAAGAAAAGTTTCTACAAATTTAATAGTCATCTGAGGGTGAAGACTGCGGTCCAATTCATCAATCACAAAAACCTTATCCCCGTCATCATTTAAGATCACATCCAGCAATTCAATCAGTCTCTGCGTTCCGTCTGATTCTTCCCCATATTCGTAGCTGCCGCCATCTTCTCCATGCTGAAACATTAATTTTGCAATTCTTTTCACCCCGTTTTCGCCATAATCCAGTTCAAACAGCGTTTTGCCAAAATTAAGAATGCCTTTCGTACTAAATCTGGTATCAATATCTGAATGATGTAATATTTTGTCAGCTAAAGTTTCATCCGGGAAGTACTCTCTGAATGCGGCTTCATTCATGACCCGCATGCTGTAATCCGTTATTCCGGTATCCAGATATTTTAATATATCCACCAGCCTGTTATTATCACTGTCAAAAAGGAAATAGCTTGCTCCTGTTTTGGTTTCCGGATAAATTACGATCAGTTTTTCTTTAAACCACCCAAATACTCTGTAAAAAATATCAAAATCATCCTCTGCCATTCTTCGTCTGTTTATTTCATATAAAAGCAAAGTAGTATCTATACGGTTTGCATCTTTTATAAAAAAGTGAAATTGTTCTTTGTTGTCTTCCTGCCGAAACATCTTCTCGTCAAAATAATACTGCTCATCCTCTGTCAGCCTTTCGAAAATAACCTGTTCCTCTGCATTCTTCATCTCATACAACCATTCTGAAAGAACCTTGTTTCTTTCCAGGTTCACAGTAAATCCATAGGCAAAACATCTCTCTCCTATTGTAAATTCGTATTCAAACAGAGTCGGTTTGTCCACATTAGACGGATCACTTCTGCAGAACCTGTCATGGAAGGCCCCATTCTCCATTGTACCTAACACAATCCTCCTTCCGGTATCTATCGCTCTGATCAGATTGGTCTTACCGGATGCATTTGCCCCATAAATAGAAGAAAACTTTAACACTTTTCTTTCTCCACAGACAACAATTCTTTCCTTATGCTGTTCTGATCGCCCTGCGTAGAGATGATACTCCACTGGTACGCTCTCTCCTTTTTCATTTGTTCTGTACCCAAATGACATGAAATTCGATATGGAAAATCTCATTAACACAGCAATCACCCCGCGATTTTTTCTCTGTTTTCCTTAATATAACACACTTATTCTTTCATTATACCGCACTTTTACTTTGTTGCAAGAGATTTTTCCGCTTGTTATCATACGTTCTGTTCAGTATCCTCCAGATCCTCCCGCCTCGTAAACCGCCGAAACGCCCGCAGAAACAATCCGGAACAAAGATAACCGACAAGCCCGAATCCGATCAGGAACCAGAAGGCAAAGGCATACAGCAGATGCAGCGTCGTCAGTCCCCGGGGATCCTTTTCATGCAGTACGTCAAGAATCTCCAGATAGTACCTGACCACCTGCTCTGTCTCAAACCCCGTATCCCCGGATACAGAATAGATCGGGTCATATTTTGCAAACCGCTCCACCATATATGCCGCAAGGGGCCTCACCTTTTCAAAAGGGATCACCGTACCCGGGCTGACCTTCGCCGCCCAGGTATCCGGAATATAGTTCACCCAGAACAGATGCAGAAAAGGGATCATATCATATTCTTTCATCACCGAAAGCATCTCTTCCGCCCGGTCGAAATACGCTTCGTTTCTCTCCGAAAACAGGTAACTCCCGTCCCGCAGCGCAAAAGGATGTATCGCATCCTCCGAGGCGGAATTGTCATGCGCAATCGGCATCACACTGATCTGCAGCGCGTTAAAGCCCTGCTGTTTTCTTCTTACGACAAGCTCCCTCCACTCTTCTGTTGACAGCTTCTGGAATGCCATCCAGTCCGTATCACTCAAGAGAAAAAAGGGGCTGCCGTCCCGCTCCAGAATATCACCGGAAGCAGCTGTCTGCAATCGTCCCATCCTGATAAACCTCCTTAACACCGGTCAGCCTGATTTTATTTCCTATCATATCCGCTTTCCGGCTTAATTGCAGTAACATATTAAGTGTTTATCGCTGAATCTGCCGCTTAATCCGAAGTCCGCACCGCTTCCATATCATAAAAGTCTGTGATCGCACGGCCGTCATCACCGCCGCCACATATCCCCGAAACAGGACCGACGGCATTTTGACAGGAAACACCCAGGCTATTCCCTGTTATTTTCGCCCCAGACACATAACTGGTCCAGGACTGCCATCAGGGATCTGCCTCTGTCGCTCAGGCTGTATTCGACCTTCGGCGGTATCTGTGGATATTCTTTTCTGATGATAAGCCGGTCTGTTTCCAGTTCTTTCAGATTGTTGCTGAGTGTTTTGTCTGACACTTTTTTCAGATACCGTCTTAACTCATTAAATCTCACAACGTCAAACTCCATCAGACAGTAAAGTATGACCATCTTGTGTTTACCGGATATAAGAGACAGTGTATAGCTGAACCCTGTATCCTCGAAATTTGCCTTTTCAATATAATTCTTTATCATTTTACGCTTTCCTTTAAGATAGTACTTGTAACTTTTCCACTACCTGTTACAATTATATATATGGACGCAGATCCTGTCAATCAAAAACAAGAAACGAGGTAATTACAATGAGAAAGAAACTCAACATAACAGAAGGCATCTTCCCGATGCCGGTTTTAATGGTAGCTACCTACAATGAAGATGGCAGCGTTAATGTTATGAATGCCGCCTGGGGTACCATGCAGGAAAGGGGCAATGTAGCACTCAACCTGACAAAAACACATAAAACGGTAAAGAACATCAGGGAAAGAGGCGCTTTTACGGTTAGTATCGCTGATGCCGCCCATGTAGTGGAAGCGGACTATTTCGGTGTCGAATCAGGCAACAGGGTTTCAGACAAATTTAAGAACAGCGGTCTCACCGCAAGTAAGTCCGAAACCGTGGATGCTCCGATCATCAATGAATTTCCACTCTGCCTTGAGTGTGAATTTATTGAATATCAGGACGGTACATACGGATGCGGTGTCATCGGCAGGGTAGTAAATGTCACAGCAGATGAAAGCGTCATGGCTGGTGACAAGGTTGATATGTCTCTGGTAAACGCAATCGCTTTCGACCCCTATACACATGGCTATTATAAGGTTACCGAAAGAGTGGGGGAAGCCTTCAAAGACGGCCTACAGTTAAAAAAATAATACCGACACAGGGGACTCCGGACGGAGGCCCCTGCTCTGCTCAATTTCCTTTGGACAGACTCATAATCCCATTTGATGACAGGTATCCCATCCCATACAGTCAAGTCCCTTCATGCCTCACCGGATCACCGCCCGTCGGGCCACCAGATACGCTGCCCCATAGTACATCAGATACAGCCCCAGCATCGCTGCCGCCGTGACAGACGTGATCACCGGCACGCTTCCCGCCATCCTGTCTATATGCAGCGCATTCACGATCCGCATCCCGATCATACAGGTCGGTATGCTCATCATCATCGCCGAACCAAAAGGCAGCAGAAAGAAGAAAAATGTCTGCCCGAACAAGGCCCTGCCCTGCTCCCGTTCGTCTGCCCCCAGCCTGAACAACACTTCATAACGCCGCCTGTCCTCCGTCAGATCAGACAGCATCTTAAGCGCCAGGATCGCCAACGCCATCAGCAAAAATACCGCCGCCACAAACAGCGCTCCCGCCACGATGACGGCGCTCGTCTGGTTATCCAGCTGCCGTCCATACTCCCGCAGGAAAAAGTCGCTGCGCTGCCTCGTCTCCCTTCTGTCTCCATACCCGGTCACATCCGGATAGGTCAATTCCTTCCTGAGCGCCATCCCGTCGTATGCCCCGTCCTCCAGATCGTACGCCACAGAAAACAGCACCTTTTCCATGGAAGCTACCGCTTCATCCGGCACCACCGCAAAAAAGTAAGTCCTGCAAAAGGTCGGATATTCCTCCGTATACCCCCGAAACCGGTAAGTCTTCCCAGCTTCCGCAAACGTAACGCTGCTGAAATCCGTCATCCCCACCCGGCCGTCGATGCTGACGATCAGATACTCGTCCACCAGCGTTACCTTCTCATACCCCAGCGGCTCGATCAGCGCATTGAAGTCTCCCGCCGGCATAAAAAAATCCACCAGTCCTGCATACCCCACATCTTTCGACCAGCAGGTATGCTCATACAGCTCCCGCCTGCCCGTGGTATACAGCTGATACGGAATCTTCTTTAGAATGGCACGATACTTTTCGATCCGCCGCTCACATTCTGCCAGCGGGATGGCATTTTCCTGCTCCCTGCCCTCAAAGAAACGGTCCTCACAGTAAGTCGCATCATAAGGATAGCTCCTCTCAAGCATTTCCGCCTGCCCGCCTTTTATGATAAAAGACAGATTCACCCAGATCACCGCAAAAGTCAGAAGGAAAGCCAGACTCCCGTGCATCAGGGCATTGCTGCTCAAAGAACCGGAAAGCTGCCGCAGCACAAAAGTACGGCTGCCCCTTATCCTGAACTGCCTGCACCTTAACAGAAGAAACACCACACTCTTCGTCAGCGCCACATGAAAAAGCATAAGCGCCAGCGCAAACATCCCCATGACCGTGATCAACGAACCGGCCGACCCTCTGCTCTCCCGGATCAGCGCCTCGATCTGCCCGCTCATGCTCACCAGGCATCCAACCACCACCGTTACCGCCGCCAGCATAACACAGGCCCAGCACACCGGATGCCGCACCGCCTTCTCCACCTTTTTCTCTCCGTGAAGCAGATCATGGATACTAACTTTACGCAAATACCCGGACGACACCAGCAGCGCTGTCACGAAGATCCCCGCCACCACAGCCACCGTGATCCGCAGTCCCTGCAGAGAATACCCGGAAAAAGCATAGGCCGCCTCCGTCATCCGCATCACCAGTGCCAACAGCCCCTGATACAGAAAAAGCCCCAGCACCAGCCCCGCTCCCAACGCAGCTCCGCAGATCAGCAGCGTCTCAAACAGAAAGATCCGCAGGATATCTCCCCGCTGCATTCCAAGCGTCAGATAAGTGCCAAACTCCCTTCTGCGCAGTTTCAGCATAAAAGAAGTGGCATAGCTGAGTACAAAGGCCACCACCAGTCCCACCAGAGCCACCAACCAGGTCAATATCGTACGCAGGTCACTTTCGCCATTCAGGAGCAGTAACAGCGCATCGCTGTAGAGCACATTGTTCACTGCAAAAAGCAGCGCCACCGTAAATGCCACCGTCATAAAGTAGATCAGATAATTGGTAAACTGCCTTTTCACATTCCGCACTGCCAGTTTAAAAAACATCCGTCTCACCTCCCAGCGCCGCCGTAGCGGAAAGAATCGCCTGATACATCTCCTTCCGGGTTCTGCCGCCCCGGTTCACCTCGCTCCAGATCTGCCCGTCTTTCAGAAAAAGCACCCGCTCCGCATAAGAGCCCACCACCGGGTCATGCGTCACCATCAAAACAGTAGCCTGCAGCTTTTCATGCATCATCTCGAAAGTCTCCATCAACAGCCTGGAATTTCTGGAGTCCAGCGCTCCCGTCGGTTCATCCGCCAGAACAAGCGCCGGAGCCGTGATCAAAGCCCGGGCACACGCCGCTCTTTGCCGCTGCCCGCCTGAAAGCTCCCAGGGAAATTTCCCCAGCTGGTCTTTGATCCCCAGAGCCGCCGCCACTCTCTCCAGTTCCTCTTCCGTCTTCCGAAGCGCCTCCCGTTTCAGATTTAACGGCAGTATGATATTCTCCCCGATCGTCAGGGTATCCAGCAGATTATACTCCTGAAAAATAAACCCCAGCTCATCCCGCCGAAAAGCTGCAAGCTCTTTCTCCTTCATCCCGGACAGATGCTTTCCCCGGATACAGATATCCCCAGAGCTGGCCCGGTCGATCGTCGCGATCACGTTGAGCAGCGTACTTTTCCCCGATCCCGAGGCTCCCATGATCGCCGCAAACTCTCCTTCCCGCACCCCAAACGATATCCCGTCAAGCGCCTTTGTCACCACACTGCCCCTGCCATAATACTTCGTCACATTCGTAAGCTGTAAAATTTCCCTCATACAACCACCTCCATGTGCCTACTATACCACACCCTTCCTCATCCTTTTCTATCCCAATCTCTCCTCAACTCTTACATTTTTGTAAGGCTACAGTGAGAACGTAAACCGCGTATAGCGTCCCGCTTCCGACTCCACCGTAAATCCGATCCCCAGCTTTTCACACAACTGCTTCACCACATACAGCCCCATACCCGTACTGTTTGGGAACTTCTCCCCGTTGGTCCCTGTAAACCCGCGGTCCGTGATCCGTTCCAACTCATGGGACGGCACCCCGATCCCGTCGTCCTCCACAACGATCCTGTTTCCTTCTGCCCGCAGCAGAATCCGGCACCCCGGACAGTACTTGGCCGCATTGACCAGCAGCTGCTGTACCATATAAGACATCGACTTCTCATCCCCATAAGCCGTGAAATCCCCCGTAAGCTCCACCCTGATTTTGGCCGCGATCAGAATTTCCATCTGCCTTTTGACAGCCTCTTCTAAAAGTCTGCCCGCCGAAAAGCGCACCGCCCGGATATCCCTGTCTGCGCTGCGAAGCCTTGCATAGTACAGAATGTCTTCCGTCAGATTATCGGCCCGCCTGATCTCCCTGGCGCAGCGGCCCGCCACCTGACACACCTGCCCTCTGCACAGCGATCCCTGGTTGGCCAGGATCAGCGAACAGGCCGTCAGCGGCGTCTTCAACTCATGGATCCACCGCTCCACATACTCCATATATTCCTCTTTCTCCCGTCTGGCCGTCTCCGCCGCGTCAATGGCCGAGGCGGAAACACTTTTCATCACCCGGTAATAGCAGCGTTCCACACCGCCTGCCGGCACGGGCAGTACCTCCCCTGCCAGATACCGTTCCGGCAGACTGGCAAGCAGATTCTCCAGCTGCGCAAGCCTCCTTTTCAGCACCAGATAATCTACCGCCAGATACAGCGCCGTAAACAAAAAGATCCCGCCGTACAACACCGCAATAAAAGCCGGCGTTACACCACAGATCAACAAAAAGCACAAAAGCAGGATCAGTCCCACACCGTCAAGCAGCAGAAAGACCATTTTCCCCTGCAGATATTCCCCGACTTTCATAACCGATACCCCACACCGCGGACTGTGCGGATAAACGCATCGGCTCCCATGCGCCGCAGCTTTTCCCGCAGCCTGTTAATATTGACATACAACGTATTCTCGTCGATAAAGCAGCTGTTGTTCCACAGATCTTCGACGATCTCCTGTCTGGTGCACAGATCCTTTTTCATCAGACAGGCAAGGATCCGGGCTTCATTCTTCGTCAGCTCCGCCGTCTGTTCCCCGTAGCCCACACGCAGATCCGCCAGATAAAGCGTCAGTCCCCGCACGGTACGTACCGGCTCTGCATTCCGCTTCAACAATCTTGCGATCCGCATCAGCAGGACCGCAGAATTATAGGGTTTGCGGATATAGTCATCCGCCCCGACACCGAATCCCACGATCTCGTCCTCCACGGCCTCTCTGGCCGTCAGGAAGATCACCGGCACATCCGAATGCTTCCGCAGCCTGCGGCAGATCTCGAACCCGTTCTCCCCCGGCAGGTTGATGTCCAGAAGCGCCAGATCGCAGGGCAGATCTTCTGTGACCTGATATCCGTCCGCGCGAAGAAGCGCCGCCAGTTCTTCCCGGATCACCGGGTCGTCCTCTATCACTAAAATTTTGTACATATAATATTCTCCTAAACCGTCAACATCCACCAAAACAGAACATACCGCCACTTCTTCCGCTCACGCAGCGCCGCCAGCAGTTCCTGCCGCTCACGGACGACTGTCTGCAGCATCTCCTGTTCTGCCGCCTTTTCCCCATACAGAATCTCTTCATAGTCACTGATGCACTGCAGGGCGCACAGGATTTTAACGGAATCTCCCTGCGCCACACGCTCCCGAAATTCCTGCAGTGTCTCTCCTTCTTCCCTGCGCAGCCCGAGAAATCCAAGTGCCCGCACGACAACGGCAAGCTCCATCCGAAATCGCCCCGTCACATCCATTCTTCTGTAACACCGTCTGCGCATCACCTGCTGCAACACCAGAATGCCGCTCCCTGTCACGCAGACAGCCAGCGCCGCATACCCAAATACCGCCAGAAACCGCAGGGCTTGTACCCCTGCTGCCGGAGTTTCCTCCACAGCCGGAAGCTCCTCCTTTGCAGACGCGTCCGCATCCGCATCCCCTGTCGTCCTGCGTCCGGCATCCCCGTTAGAAACCGCCAGACTCCCGTCCCCTTCTTCTGTCGCCCAGGGCGTATAGCGAAGGCCGGCATATCCCGGTGTTGGCTCGAAAGGAATCCAGCCTGCACCGTCGAAATAAACTTCCGGCCAGGCATGAGCCATATCGCCGTACACGGACACCTCGTCCTTCCCTTTCATCGGCACACAAAACCCCTGCACATACCGGGCCGGCATTCCCTGCGCTCTCGCCAGCAGCACGAATGCCGTAGCAAAATGAGTGCAGTACCCCTCCCTGCCCTCCAGCAGAAAATATTCCAGGAATGTACCTCCACTCTCTATCTCTTCCGGCAGTCTGCGCGGCTGCTTCGTATAAGTAAAGGATGTCAGCTCCGCTTCCAGCCGCCGCAGCCGCTCCAACGGATCCTGTGCCCCCACCGTCAACTCTTCCACATACTGCCGCGTCTTTTCCGAAAGCTCCACGTCCTCCGTGTACACCTGGTAAATCTGCTGCCGCCGTTTCTCCGCGTCTGCCAACCGGCCTGCTCCTGCACCATATCCGTCTTTTGCCCCTCTGTCCGCCTCGACCGTATCCGTACCGGCCCTGCCTGCCCTCGCTGTGCCTGCCCTGTCCGCGTCTGCTGCACCTGCCCCGGTCCGGTCTTTTGCCACATCCTCTGCTCCCGCACCCGTGCTCACCGCCCGCACAAAGCGGTCAAAAACGTCCGCTCCCGCATTGAGCTGATAATAATTGACCTCATACGTCGTACCGTACCCCCTTTTTTCCCGGAAAAGAAGGTTATCCCCGTCCCAGGCATAGAATTCCCGGGTCCGCTCCATCCGGACCTCTCTCGTCTTCAAAGGGACGAACAGACAGGACGTGCGAAAATATTTATATCGAATCCGCAGCTTGACCGCAGAAATCTGATCTTTCATCAATGCAGCTTCATACAGCCTGGCCGCCTCCTGGGTCTGCAGCGCATCCCAGAATCCCCGAATACCGTCCTCCGCCGGCCCGAATCCTGTCCCATGATATTTCTGCTGCCAGCCCTGTCCGTCGAAAGTATCATAAATCTTCCCCGTCAGGTACACATTGGTCACAAGGCTGCCCGTCCCCTGCACCGTCATCATCTCCCGGTCATTTTCCTGCAGCTCATCCTGCAGCAGGCCATCCCCGGAAAACCCGCTCAACGTCGTATCGAAATCATCTCCGCCGCCCCGCATGAAATTCTGGCTCATCCCGATCAAAGACTCACCGATCCGAGACCAGGTGTCCTTCACGAACCGCCACTCATAAGGTTCCTCAGGCATTGGCATACACAGCAGCAGCACAAAATAAAGCCCCATAAAAGGCATGATCCACAGCATATACCGTTTCCGGTCTCTGCCTTTTACCTTATCCCACTCCCGCTGGATCCATTCCGCGTAGACGACCATGATATAACACAGCGAAAAGGCCACCGCCGTATGGGAAACCTCCCACTCCGTCAGCAGACAGAACAACAGGTAAGAGATCACCAGATCCGCCGTCAGCACCCTGGTCACCAGAAACCGTTCCAGAATAAACTGCAGCCCGTAGCAGGCAAAAGCCACTGCCGCCACCTGCAGGATCTCATATCCCGTCTGCCACTGTGCGGCCCATCCGTCCTGTCCCGTCTGCCACAGAAACCAGGAACGGACAAAAAGGCCGCTTTGCTCTGCGCCCAGAGCTGCCGCCACAGCCCCCAGAAACACAGCCGTCAGGAGTACGCACACCGCCCTGCCTTTGGCCGTACACCGCTGCAGCCCTGCACAGAATAAAAGCACAGATACCGCAGTCAGGTCATGCAGATAAGAAAGCGTTCCGATTCCCAGAAACCGTCCCGCTCCGGCCAGCACAATGCCAAGCAGCATCCCCGTATACAGCAGGCGATAACCGTTCTGCCCTGCCTTTTTCCAAAAATGCAGCCCGTCTCCCATCACAACATCCCTTCCAGTTCCGCTTCCACAGGAACCACCACGATCCTTTTTCGCTCACTGCCAAACTTAAGATACTCGTCCATGTTCCCGTCCGTAACCAGACACAGTACCGCGATCCCGCCACCCGCCGCGATCTGTTCCGCCATTTGCCAGACGACATCCGACCACATATGCAGCACGAAAAAGAGGATCCTGCAGTCCTGCCATACACCTTCTGCCAGAGCCTGCCTGCCCGTCTCCTCCACCGCTTCCTCTTTCGCAAAATCAATCCTGGCCGCCTGCCTGTAAAAGGCATCGAAATCCCGCAGATCCTGCACATGACAGCGCACCATGCCCCGCTGTCCGTAACAGATATCACAGGCCATATTTCGCTGTGCAAAATAGACCGTAAGCGCCAGAAGCACCTCCAGCATCTTATTTTCAAGCGGCAGATATTCCCTGTTGTCACCGCTGTACCGTTTCGTGTCGCACAGGATCGCGATACCCGTCTTCTCCTCTCCGGTGCGGTTCCTTACTTTCAGCGCCTGCGCCCTGGCAGTGGCCTTCCAGTGGATCTGCTTTAACGCATCCCCCGGTACATAATCCCGCACCACCACATCGGCCTGCGTCTGTGCCCGATATGTCTCCCGCTGCAAAAGAGTCTGGATGTCCGCGATGCACTGCAGCTCATCGACCCGCACGACCCTCGGCAGAACCAGCGCCTTGATCGTCTCCGGCACCCGGTAGCTGATCTGAAACAGCCGCAGGAAATCCGTGATCACGATCTCCTTGACCCCGACCTCATACTCTCCCCGGTATTTACAGACAAGTTTCGTCTCAAAAGTATATTTGTCCCCCGGCAGCAGCTCATAAGACGTCCCGTCGGGCAGCTTTTCCACATAGGAAAAAGAAGAAAACAGCCGCACGCCCACACTCGTAAATGCAAAATAATCGTCATTCTGCAGCACGAAAAAGTAAGGCACCGGCTGCCCGCACACCACATTCCTGCTCTCCAGTTTCTGATAGATCTTAAACCGGAGATAGACCGCCAGAAGATAGACCGCCGACACCACCGGTACAAGCGTCACCCCGAAAAAGAAGCCGTAGCTGACCGCTCCCCCGTAGAAACTGATCACGGGCAGCGAAAGAAGCCACAACCCCAGCAATGCCCACCTGCGCAGTCCCGCCTGGCGGTCGGCGCCCGCCCTCGTCTTTTCATTCCTTTTCTCTCTTCTCGTCGCTTTCCTTTTCATTTTCATGTTCTATCCTGTCCGTTTATACGGGTATCTTCGCCTGCAGCACAAGGCTTTTCAGGACAGCGGCCGCATCCTCTTTCTTAAGCCTGGCGTCCGTGGAAAGCGCCAGCCGGTGCAGAAGCACCTGCATCGCCACCGTTTTTACATCATCCGGCTTCACAAAGTCTCTCCCCATGAGCAGTGCATTTCCCTGTGATGCCCGGATCAGCGCCAGAAAAGCCCGCGGACTGGCCCCCAGCATAAACCGCTCTTCCTGTCTGGTCAGATCTACGATATCCTTCATATAACCAAGCAGTGCATCGCTCACACTGACCGCGGTTGCCGCTTCCTTCAACTGCAGAATTTCCTCCGGACCGCATACCGCCCGGGCGCTGTCCGGCGTCTCGCCTTTCAGATGCGCCTGTGCCATCCGGATTTCCTGCTCCCGCTCCGGATAACCGATGGAAAGCCGCATCATAAAGCGATCCATCTGCGCTTCCGGCAACGGATAGGTGCCAAGAAATTCCACCGGATTCTGCGTGGCGATCACCATAAAAGGCTCCGGCAGCGCATGTACGACCCCGTCCACCGTCACCTGCCCCTCGGCCATCGCCTCCAGCAGGCTGGCCTGGGTCTTGGGCGAAGTCCGGTTGATCTCATCCGCCAGCAGGATCTGGTTCATCACCACCCCTTCCCGGTATTCGAACTCCCCGGTTTTCATATTGTAGACCGATATACCGGACACATCCCCCGGCAGCGTATCCGGCGTAAACTGTATTCTGCCGAAACTGCAGGACGTGGTCTTTGCCAACACCCCTGCCAGCGAAGTCTTTCCCACACCCGGCACATCCTCCAGCAGCACATGTCCGCCGGCCATAAGGCACACCAGCAGATCCTCCACCACATCTTCCTTGCCGATAAAGACGCGGTTAATGCTCTCCCGCAATGTTTCTATTGTCTCAAAAATCCTCTGCTCCATCCTGCCTCCCCGTTATTTGCTCCTGTCATTTCCCCCTGAAATAAAAATACCGCAAAATGAAGGTCCTGTCTACATTCGTTCCACGGTATTTCTCCCTCTGCGTACTATCAGGAAAATACCATTTTCAGAATCCGTATTACCATCGCCCCGGCGGGAACGACAGCAGCTGCCGGCACATTTCCCGAAACGCCTCTTTGCCGATCCCCAGCTCCTCAAAATTCTGGTAGCGGTTCAGTTTCATAATGTCCGGTTCCCCAAACAACAGCCGGACGCCTGTGCGCTTTCGGGTACTGCGGTATTCCTTCGGCGTCATCCCCACATACTTTTGAAATACCCTGTAAAAATTGCTCAGTCCTGTAAAACCGCATTCGTAGGCGATGGCCGAAATCTTTTGGGTTGTCTCCTCGAGACACCTGCACACCGCATTCAGCCGCACCGTCGTGATATATTCGTTTAAAGCAATCCCGACCTGCTCCGAAAAAAGCCGGTACACCGTGGACTCACTTACATGCAGCAACCGGGCAAGCACTCCCGCATTCAGCTCTTCCCCAAGATGCTGATTGATATGAGCTGCACAACTGTCGATCAGCTCATGCCTGCGCTGCCCCTCCTTTTTTCCTTCCTTTTTGTATTTTACCAGCACCATCATAAGCTGATACAGATACATATGATAACAGTTCCAGTTCTGCTCCTGTTGCAGCGGGTGCACAGGAAGCTGCTGGTTCCTGCACGCCTGCACTGTCACGGGCAGGTCCGCCGCACACAGCCAGGCCATCTCTGACAGGGCCTGCCGGATCAGCCGGACATCCTCCATTTCCACACCGCCCGCTTCCAACGTGGAACAGCAAATGCGCCTGCCCTCCATATCGCCCAGCATTTTACTGTCGATCGAACAGATGATCTGCACATCCCCAGGCTCCCCGTCATAGATCTCGTGACTGACACCGCCGTTTATCGTAATGAAATCCCCGGCCTGCAGCAGGTACGCAGTCCCGTCTGCCCGCACATGCATCTTTCCCTTGACACAATAAAGAATCTCCGCATGGTCATGCCAGTGGACGCCGTTTACCATCACATTGATCACCATCACCGAAACAGGAATCCCCAGCATATCCGCCGCCCTGTTTGCCTCATAATATCCCCTCATATCCATGCCCCCGCTTTTGCCGCCTGCTTCCTGTATGGCTCTTTATCTGTCCTGTGTCTGTTCTATTCTGTACCTGTCCCATTTTGTACCTGCTCTATCCTGTACCTGTCCTGTTTTGTACCTGTTCTAAAACTGTTCTGTATCTATTCTATCCTGTGTCTGCTTAAAGATTACTCTATTATAGATCACTCTCACCGGATTTTAAATGCTTTCTGCGGCAACTAATCTTTTTCACAAAAAATCCTGCTGAAGTCCCCCAATCGTCCGGCGCGCGAATTGTAACAGAATATTGGAAGTTTTTGCGAGAATCTCACAGGTTTTTTACAGAAAAATACAGTATACTGGACAGTAGAAAAAAACAGTAACAATCTATAGTAACAACAGTAACGCCAACAACAGCTACGGTAACAACAACAGCAACAGCAAAATCAAAACAATGGAGGCTTCAAAATGAACGCAAAACAGATCACCACATATGCCATAGGCGGCAAAGCCATCGTAGAAGAGCGCATCCTGTCCGTCACATCAGAAGCGGACGAGGCAAAGCATCTGGAATCCAACGTCATCAACCTTTATCCTGATCTGACTTTTCAGGAGATCGAAGGATTCGGCGGAGCGCTGACAGACACGGTCGGATATCTCTATTCTAAAATGAACGAGACGGATAAGAAACAGTTCCTCGAAGACCATTTCGGGAAGGACGGGCAGCACTACCGTTTCATTCGGATGCATATGGACAGCTGCGACTATTCTCTGGAGGAATATCAGGCAGTGGCGGATCCCATCGCCGACCCGAAGCTGACCACCTTTTCCATTGAGCGCGACCGCACCTATATGATCCCGCTGTTAAAAGATGCCATGGCGATGACTGTGGAACCGTTCAGCGTCCTGTTGAGTCCCTGGTCTCCGCCGAAGCAGTGGAAGACACCGCCCGCCCGTCCGAAAAACGACGCTTCCGTCTACGGAGCCGGATTCGACTTATCCGCCTTCACACCGGAAATAGACTATAACACCCCGTCAAGATGTCACGGCGGCAGCCTGAAAAAGGAATACTACCGAAGCTGGGCGCTCTACCTTGCCAAATATGTACAGGCTTACCTGGACGAAGGCATCCCGGTAACGATGATGACGCTGCAGAATGAGACCATCGCGGCGACCAACTGGGACAGCTGTGTCTGGAGTGCCAAAGAGCAGAAAGCCTTTTTAAAAGACCACCTGTATCCGGTATTCAAAGAAGCCGGCCTGACCGATACCGTGGGCCTCTACATCTGGGATCATAATAAAGAACGGGTTGTTGAATTCGCCCGGGAGATGATCGACGACGAGACTGCCGGAATGATAGAAGGAATCGCCTTCCACTGGTATTCCGGAGACCACTTTGAGTCTCTTGACATGGCGCGCACCCTCTTCCCGGACAAAAAACTGATGGGAAGCGAGTGCTGTGCCCTCCATCCGCCCGGGAAGACCAGCCCTTTCGCCGCACTGTCCGGCATGAACGGCCCCAGCATCGCAGAAGTGGAATATGAGGATGCCGCCGCCTACGGGCATGACATCATCGGCGATCTCAACAACGGCATGAACCGTTGGATCGACTGGAATCTCTGCGTGGATAAAAACGGCGGCCCGCGGCATGTCTCCTCCGGCTTCGGTGCACCTGTCTGCGCCAATGAGGACGGCACATACCGCATACTTCTGACCTATCATTACATCGGTCATTTCTCACGCTTCCTCCTGCCCGGAGCGAAACGGATCGGCCACTCGCGCTGTGACGATAAAGCAGAACTGACCGCTGCAAAAAATCCGGACGGCTCCCTCGCAGTCGTTTTGTTAAACAGGGGCCAGGCAGACGTCTCCTGCGCGATCCGCATGGACGGCCAGATCATCCGTATCACGCTGCCGTCTAAAACGATCAGTACGATCTGCATCGCCTGACCGCGACCAATTCCGTTCCGCCGCAGTGCGATGTAAAACAGGGCTGTTGCATAGACCTTCCGGTCAACAACAGCCCTGAAACTAATGCTTTTTGTAATGCTCCATCCAAATAATGCTAAATGCCATAAATAACAGACCTGAACCAATCACTATGATAAGCATTGCAGAAACCGGAAACTGTACATTTCCAAACATATAAGTGATTCCATTTTCAGACGCATATATATCTATAATTTCTTTCGCTGTCATATACGTGCCTTTCACTGTCTGGTCTGTTACATTTCCAAAAGTTGCCATAAGCGGTTCTCTTGTCATGACTCTGCGCATAAGCGTCGCACCATGATGGGCTGGAACGAGTGCGAATATTTTTTGGATATTTGCGGGAAACATGCCTATTGGTAAAAATGCCCCTGTAAGAAAGCCAACCAGCGCAGACATAATTCCTGTAAATGTACTGTACAGGCTTACGCTTTTTGTCAACATGGCTGCCACAAAAAGTATGCTTGTTGCCGAAAATGTGTTTGCAATAATTAAGCCTGTCATTTCCAAATTGCTCCGCATACTTAACCATTCGCCGCCGTTCATTACGATAAATCCCTCTGACAGGAACAGGCAGAGTATATTCATCACAATGCCTACAAGAAACGGGGCTAACCAATAACCGACAACCAGCTTGTTACGGGCGACTGCACTGACAAGGAAGCTGTCTAACCGATTATCATTACTGTCCTGTACCATGATTGTAAGTACATTGAGGGGAACCAGGATGCAGTTGATCATCAATACGCCCGCCATTGATGTTGTGTCAACCAGCCAGCGTATATGGGCAAAGTCCATTCCCTCCACTTCGGCGTATACGTCCATCATTCCTTTTGCCATATAGTCACCAAGAAACAGACTGATCAGGACTATGAATAACAGCATATAAACAAACGAGAACAAAATGGATAATGGGTTTTTCAGATAAAGTTTCATTGTTCTGCCAGTTAATACACGTATTTCTTTCATTTCGGCACCTCCGTATGACCTGTTACAGTTAAAAATACATCGTCCATATTTCCTTTTATCAATTCAAAATCAAGAAAATCATCTAAGCTGTTTACTATTTTTAGCGCTTCATGGCTATCTTCAATTGAAAGCGAAACGTAATCCGCTTTTTGCTTTGCGGTGTAGCCCATTGCCCGCAGTTGTTTCATACCCTCCTCTGAATTGGGAAAACGCAGCTTTAATGTGTCTTTTCCATACTTGCTTTTCAATGTGTCCGGTGTTCCCTCTGCACAAATTCTGCCCTTTTCCAGTATCAATACATTGTCTGCCGCTGCTGCTTCCTCCATGTAATGTGTTGTGAGAAAGACGGTCATTCCCTGCTGCGTCTGCATATCCCGTATCAGTTTCCAGATGGCTGTGCGTGTTTGTGGGTCTAACCCTGTTGTCGGTTCGTCCAGTATAAGAATTTCCGGCCTGTTTAAAATTGCACGGGCGATTTCACATTTTCGTTTCTGCCCGCCGGACAGTTTTCCGAAAGGACGCTTCCAAATATCGGAAAGCCCAAATACATCACGCAATTCATTGATTCTGCAATGGAGTTCATCACCACATAACCCTTGAAAACGTGCCCGTGTATTCAGATTATCTCCAACCGTCAATAAATCGTCTAAAACATTGGTCTGAAAAACGACACCCAAACGGCTTCTCACTTTTGCAGCTTCTTTGTCTGTGTCAAAACCATCTACAATTATGCTGCCGGAAGTTTTCGGGAGCAATGTACAAATCATACTGATTGTTGTAGATTTTCCTGCGCCGTTCGTTCCAAGAAACGCGAACAGTTCACCTTGTTTCACTGTAAAGCTGATATTATTTACAGCGATAAACTGATCAAACTGTCTGCACAAATTTTTAATCTCTATGATATTTTTCATTTTGTCACCAACCTTTCTTTCCATATCTTAATTCATTACGTTACGTTATTAGCAAGTGTTTTTAAAAAAAATTTCCGGGACTGATACGCCCCGGAATGATACCTTGCTTACCTTTATTCCATTTTTGTTAAAAAATTTGTTTTTGATTATAAATGTTTAAGGCTTCTTCTAAAAATGGTTCTGCCTTTTCAATCAGTTCCCGTTCAGCAGGATTCCACACTTCTCTCTGGTTGTCAACTGCCAGAAATGCCTGTTCATGTTCAGGATTTCCGCCTGTGACTTTTTGCACCATTTCCGTCCACTCCATTGCCAGTGTCTGGGCGATTGCCTCACCGGGCTTTATTCCGGCTGCATTGGATGCTGCCGACTTTATGGAAAGGCGTTTCCATGTGTTGTAAAAGTCCATAACATCATCCAATGTCTGAAAATGTTCCCCAAAAACTTCTGTCTGTTCCTCTGAAAACTCGTAATCCCCCCAGATAGAAAGGTCAACCTTGCCGAGTGACTGCATAAAAGCCGCTAACAACGTCCACGGCGGCGTTTTTCCGGCATTGATAATTTCCTGGCTTGCTTCAATAGCGGCAATACTGTTTTGGATATTGTATATTTGGTTGTACAGCATGACTTTTTGTGCGGATAACAATTCATCGGCATTTTTATCTGTTTTAGGTTCAGCAAGTATTCTTTTAATTTGATTCAGTGAAAAACCTAAACCACGATAAAAAATAATATGTTCCAACTGAATCATATCACTTTCTGTGTAAAAACGCCGTCCTCCCTCTGTGCGTCCTGATGCCGGAAGAACCCCAATATTATCATAATGCTGTAAAGTCCGTATCGTAAGCCCGGAAATCTTTGCTACTTCGCCTGTACTGATTTGCTTTTCGTCCATGACTTTCACCTCCGGCTTTATTATACTATATTACATAACGTAATGTACACATGTCTTATGGCGTTGTGGGAAAATCTGTTTGCAGAATGTGGCAAAGGTTTCTCTGTTTCCAATATCCAGTTTATGCGCCGGTTTTATCAGGCTTATCAAATTCAACAGACACTGTCTGTTAAATTAAGCTGGTCACATTATTGTGAATTGTTATCTATTTCTGACCTCGGCAAACGTAGCTGTTATGAGAAAGAAGCTGTTTTAAAAGACTGGCATGAAAATCAAACTAAATAAAACAGCTGGCTTTTGAACTCATTATGCCTTTATGATTCCGTACGCGCCGCCCACTGTCCCGCCGTCAAGAAGCAGCGCCCTGACCTTCCTCTGCAGGCTTGTCCGCACCGGAAGCTGCTCATAGGCGGTATCCGCCGGAACCTGAAACAGCCATTCTATGTATTCGTTCTCTTCCCTGTCTACCGACTTGATCGTGAACCGCTTCTGGAAAGAGACGATATGAGACTGTTCCGGCAGCAGCTGTCTCAATACCGGTGACAGCAGCCAGGACTCACACGTATACCTGTCATAGACATAGTCGGGATAACAGGTCCGGAAAAATGTGTCCGCCTCCTGCATGGAGCGATCCACCGCCTCCACCGACAGGTCCGCATCTGAAGGGATGTGCAGCGCGATCACCTTTTCCCCTTCCTCCTCACTGAACTCATATTCCAAAGCACCGATCCGAAACAGTGACATACTGATCTGCCGGTAAGTCCACCATCCTCTGTCAAAAAACAGCCGCCCGTTCTTCTGTCTGCATTCTCTCAGAAATCTTGTAAAACACTTCATCGTATCTATGTAAATGCTCTCCGCGATCCCTTTTTGCCGATACCGGTCAAACACACGTCCCGCGCACGCCAGCTGACAGTACAGCATCTTCATGTTATCCGTATCTTCTGCCAGAAAGGCACTTAACTCCCTGTACGCTTCTGCCGCCGTCCGCCGCTGCGTCAACCGCTCCAGATACGGTTCGACCAGTGCAAGCTCCAACGCTTCCCCAACAGCCCGCAGCCGGCAGACCACTTCCGGCTGCAGATCTATCAGGCGATATAATGTTTCCATTTCCATCGTCATTTTATTCCTTTCATCTCTCCCGAATATTTTTAATCCCTGTTCTACCTTGTCCCAGATTTCTTCCAAAAACATCTGTTCCTGGAAAACAGCTTTTGAAACACAGGCCCCAACCACAGCACCCTGTCACGAAAGACATGCTTTTCATGAAATATAACACATAAATGATCTGTCTGTCAATTATACCGCAAAATATCCAGTAACTGCCGAATGTTTATCTGCTGCACAGCTTTTTTCATTTCGACAGGAGACTAAGACGATTGCATTTTTATTTAACGATCTCTGTTCCTGCGTCATGGATTTCAAGTATATAAATTTCACAGGGCGACAGCTTCATCGCTTCGGTAGACAGGTTGTCTGCAAGTTCGGCAGACTTGTCTGTCAGCATTTTTTTGAGATCACTTTCCACAATCTCTGCTTCACTCAGACCATTCAGGTAATTTTGCATTTCTTCTTTGAATGTCAGCAACGCCTTATCCCGCTCTGCTACCGTTACAAGTTTCGGGGCGATGACAGAATAAGCGACATCTGCCTCAACGAAACAGCCAAAATCATATACAGTCTCCCCATCCTCATCCAAATAGTCGCATGGTCTGCTTTGTTTGGAGAGCGGCATAGAAAAGGTAAGTTCTTCTCCCATATATTCGCAATATAATTCTGATGATGAAAAACTGATTGTTGTGGTAAAGAAATCATAATTTTCGTCATCGTGGGATATGACGCTGCTCACATCCGCTACTGCGGCAAGGAACTCTGTCAATTCATCGGGCGTTGAAGCAAGTGTTGTGTTAAAATCGGCTATGCTCTGCTGCCCGTAGCCCTCGGTCTTGTATGCAATCAGTTTTTCATATGCAGCAGACGTATTAGGGGAAATGGTCGGGCTTGAAGCCCCGGTTGTTGACGCTACAGGTTGGCTAATAGATGTTTCGCCACCCGGTGCAGTAGAATTGTTTTGTTCGGGTGAAGAATTTCGTTGAGCCAAACCTGTTTGGCTTGCGCACCCTGTTAGCGCACTTACCATTAAGAGGGCGGCAAAGATGATGGGTAAACATTTTTTCATAGTAGAATCTCCTTTCTGTGAACAACAGTTTTTTTGTTACCTTTTCCGGGTACAGTTAAAGAATACCGTCCTAACTTGAATCTACTTTGAATTGAATATGTTTTTTATGTGGAGAAACGCAAATCTGCGTTAGAAAAAGCGGCAAGCTAACTGCTCGCCGCCTTTGAAATATATGTGCTAAAACTGTAGGTCAACGATAACACCTTGAATAGTATTAGCAATTTCAATTTTCGCACCATGCAAATCAAGAATTGTTTTTACAATATACAATCCTAAACCTGTGCCGCCTGTCTGCCTGTTTCTTGACTGGTCTACCCTGTAAAATGGTTCAAACAGTTTGGAAATAGCTTCGTCGGGGATATGTGCGCCTGTATTCTCAATCGTAAGGGTGGTTGTTTCAGTATCTTTCCATAACTTTATCAATACTTGATTTCCGGCTCCCGAATACGCCGCCGCATTTCCTAAAAGATTATCCAGTGCTTTTTGAAGTAGCTGCATATCGCCTAAAATATAAACCTCCGGGGATATGGATTGTTCAACCGTCAAATCCTTTTGCATGAATAAATCTTCAAACGCTGTAACGCGGTCAACTATGAGATTGCTAAGATTA
>OFFQ01000724.1_pt1 | contig 23167 bp, 18 predicted proteins | sample 1521411 | NCBI WGS metagenome assembly OFFQ01 (sample SAMEA3504110, study PRJEB24116) | mouse gut metagenome | biome: mouse gut; feature: mouse-associated habitat; material: faeces | place: Denmark | collected 2011 | reverse complement strand
GGTACGCCCCCGCCAAGGAGCTTTCGGTCTACGACTATTCCCAGGTCCTTTTCTCGGCGGTGCTGGGCTTCTTCCTCTTCCAGCAAATCCCGGACGCCCTCAGCTGGGTGGGGTATCTTATCATCTTCGGCACCGCTGTGCTGATGTTCCTTTATAATAATTCCCGCCCGGCAGAAGGATAACCAGGGCTTCGCCCCGGACCCCACTTCTTTTTCTTCTTGCGAAAGAAGAAAAAGAAGCAAAAAGAAGAACGGCAAAAGGCGCCCTCCCAATAGAGGACGCCTTTTCTTCTTTTAATTGCTTGGATTGCCGCTTTCACTTGCAAATGCATCCAAAAAAATGTAACGCTTGATTTCTGTAAGGTCTTTTTGGGCTTCATCCGATATATGCAGCCTACTCATTGGCAATCCCCAGGCACCGCTCCACCTCATCCAGGGTGAGCCAGCCCTTTTCTTCCCCGGACTGCCGTCCCTTTTCACAGCGTATTCTTCACCGTCTCCTCCATCAGCTCCGCCCGGTAGCCCAGGCCCCGCACCGTTTGGATGGCAAAGCCCCAGTCCTTTCCGCAGCGTGACCGCAGACGGCGGACCACCACATCCACCGCCCGTGGTCCAGCCTCGCTCCCCAGCTCCCAAAGGCGGTCCAGCAGCTCCTGCCGGGTGAAGATGCGCCGGGGATGGGCCAGCAGCAGGGCCAGCAGGTCGTATTCCCGCGGGGAGAGGGCCAGCGCCTCCCCTTCCCGCCGCAGCTTCCGGGTATCCCTTTCCAGCCAAATGCCTCCGGGGAGCTCCTGGCGGAAGGGCAGCCCCTGCCCCAGGCGGCGGAGCAAGGCCCACAGGACCAGGGCTGTTTCCTCCGGGTCCACCGGGCGGGGAAGCCAGCTGTCCGCGCCGGCGGCATAGGCCCGCTTTTTTTCCTCCAGGGTGTTGGTATGCAGAAGCAGCAGAGCGGGCTGATCCGCCCCGCCGGTGCGCAGCTCCCCCAGGGCGCAGGCCCCCAGGCCCACCACCAGCGCGTCAATTCGGGCGGCAGCCAGCAGCCCTTGGGCCTCCTGGAGGTTGGCGGCCGCCTGCACCTCCAGTTTGCATCCCTCCAGGAATCGCCGGAGCATTCGGCGGGTCTTGGCCTCCATCTCGGCCACTAGGATTACAGACATATTACATCCTCTCCTTTTCCGGTCCAGACCTTTTCTTCCCGGATATTCATTTTTTGTTTATAAATTTACCAGATTTTGAAATATTTTCGTCGATTTCCGCCGGTATAATTGGAACAAATTACAACCTGGGGGAGGAAATTGGAGTGATTGGCAAGCGTCTGGAAATGCTGCGCAAAGAGCGAAAAATGAGCCAGCGGGAGCTTGCCGCCATCCTGGGGGTGACCAACTACACCGTCTCGGCCTACGAGAACGATCGAAGTGAACCGGCGGACGAAATCAAGGTCCAGCTGGCCCGGCTCTTCGATGTCTCCCTGGATTACCTCATGGGGCTGGTGGATCAGCCTCTCTCCCTCAGCCGGGAGGAACAGACTCTGCTCTTTCCTTCCAGCATGACGGCGTCCCAACGGGAGTTTGTTATAAAACTCCTTTCTAATTGGGAGGCTGGCGCGGGCGAAGCGAGTACCGTCCGGGCCGGTCTGGCCTCCGGCTGATCTCCACAGCCGCTAAGGAGGCGTGTTTTCCTTCAGCAGGAGCGGCTGCTCCAAGGGGTCCGCCGGCCTTCGGGCTGGCGGGCTTTCCTTTTGCTCCAGCGCCGGTCTCCCGCTGCTTATCCTCCTCCCAAGGCAGAACAAAGCGGAAAAGAAAAACGCCCTCTCTGGAGAAAGAGGGCGTTTGTGCGCTTTGATATGGTCCTGTGGCCTCTCCCCCTGCCCCTAGAGGGCGGTGGGGCTGTGGTCAGTCAGACATTTTTAGGTTGCTTCCGGAATGTCGCTTATTTCTTCAGGGAGACAGCGGCAGCGGAAACCAGGGCAACGGCGGCCAGAGCGGTGGCAATACCAACAACGTCGTTAGCGCCGGTGTCGGGGTTCGCAGGAGTGGTGTCTTCGGGAGCCTCGATAGCGTCGATGGGCAGGGGCTTGTCGGAGAAGACCATGGTGCCAGGCATCTGGCGGGTCTTCAGGATGTAGCAACCCTCATCCTCGTCCCAGTTGACCTTCTTGTTGATGCCAGCAGAACCAGCATCAATGCCCTTGCCGTTCATATCAACCAGCATACCATCAACGATCTCGTAGAAGTAGGTCTCGCCCTCTTCCTTGTAGATGCGGGCAGTAGCGGTGGCATTGAAGACAGCGTTGGGGAAGTTCAGGAAGGAGATCTCGGCGTCCTCATCAGCGTACTTCTTGAGGATGTTCTTGTTGGGGTCAACATCGCTGTAGAGATACAGCTTGTCGCCATCGTAGACGCGGGCAGTGATGTCCACATCGGAATCAGCGGCGGTGAAGTTCAGCTCGCCGTAGTTTTCAGTGCTACCAGCAGCCTTCTTAACTTCCCAGATAATCTGGTCGGTATAGGTGAAGCACTGAGTAGGAGTAGTTGCAGGAGTAGTGGTCATACCAATATTAGCGAGTTGGCTAGCAGAATCCTTATAGATGGTCTGGCCAGGCTTGACAACCACATCACCGTTGGTGTTGATCTGCAGAGCAGCGCTTTCCAGCATGTAACCGACAGTGCCGTTCACATTGACATACAGGTTTTCGGGCTTCCAGGTCTTGCCAACCTTCTTACCCTTCAGGGTGAAGGAGAAGATCAGGTTGCTGGAAGTGGTCTTGCCATACTCCTGCTTCAGCTTGATCTCAACGCGCTCTTCGGCATTGTTGATGGCAACAGACTCAACCAGCTTCTTGCCCTCGGTGTACTTGATGCTGGTGATGGTGTAGTTGTCGGTGTTGATGTTCTTAACAAGAACCACACCGCCAACGGTACCACTAGTGGCGTTGGGGTAATTGGTAGCAAGATCAACAACCTTCGAACCGCCGGCGGGATTGGTTGCATTAACGATACCGGAGTCGTTCAGCTTGATGGTGGTGCCAGGAATCCAGCTCTTGAAATCGTTGTAGTTGCTGTTGCCAATGTTAACATTGACAGCAAAGGCGGTGGTGGCCAGCATCATAACGGCCAGCACCAGTGCGAGAACCTTTTTCATGTTCATTCTCCTTTGTAAAATTTTAATCTTTCGGCCAGGGACTCTCTCCAGCGGCCCTTGCCTTGCTTTAAGGATATTACATTTCGTAACTAAAATCAAGTAAAATATTACATAGTTGTAACTATTTTACACTTTGAGAAAAAAGTTGAAGAAACCTCCAACTTTTGCCACCAGGAAAAGGGGAAAAAGGCACAAAAAAAGCCCGGAGCCACTATTAAGAAGTGGTTCCGGGCAGATGTATCTTTATCCTTTTTCCCAGGGAGGGCAAGGGCCACCGCTGTACAAAAATAAGCCTATCCCTTGCAATCCCGATGTAAGCCTGCTATAATAAAACCATAAGGAGGCACCACCGGTAGACGGTTAGCCCCCTATGTGGTTAAAAAGAGATAACCGCCATAGTTTGTGAGGCTGGGGCGGTTATTTCTTTTTGTTGTTACCAAGATACATAAGGAACAGTCCAACGATGCCAATAATCACTATGGAATATTGGAACAGGTCGGCATATGTTACCATCCAGGCGTCCCCCCCTTTGATAAAATCTCAGGGGGCAACAAAAAGACTTGCGCCCCCTGGAGTAAGTAAATACATCAGGGGACTAACCACCTACCGCTTTTCGGCAGTGCCAGCTCTATTTTACCAGATTCGCCACGGTTCGGCAAGGACATTTTCTAGCAAACAAAAAAGACCATTCTTGCGACTGGCCTTTTTATTTAGCGGTGAAAACTCTTTCAATATCTGGGGCTCCAGGCTGTCACCAAGATTTTACACAAAAGGTAAGCCCCCCTCGAAAGAGGGGGGTGGGTAGGGCGTGCCTTGGCGGCTACGCCATGGCGGTGTAAAACAGTTTAGATGCCTATGTCTCCAGGCACACACTAAGATTCTGTACAAAGGAAAGCCCCCTCGTAGAGGGGGCGGGTAGGGCGTGCCTTGGCGGCTACGCCATGGTTGCCCGACTAGGATTCGAACCCAGACAAACAGAGTCAGAGTCTGTCGTGCTACCTTTACACAATCGGGCAGTATCTGTTGGAAACAGCTTTATTATTATAGCCCGACTTCCTGCGGATGTCAATATTTTTTCTGAAATTTTTCAAGTTTTTTCACAAAAGATTCTTGAAGCATCATTGGTGGAAGGGCCGGCCACCTCCACCACCATCAATCTCCCCCCCGCTACCCGGAATCGGACCTCCGCTCCACCAAAGGCTAAGCCGTAGATCCGGTCCGGGTCATCCTGGTAACCGGGGCGGGGGTCCTGGGCCAGAACAGCCACCAAAGACTCCCGCAGATGAAGAGGGAGCCGTCCCAGCAGTTCAGGGGGAAAATCCACCTCCAGGGAGCCTTCCCGCTCCTGGAGGGCAAAGCCTCCGGAGGCCTCTGGGTGGGAATCGGTGTAGGGAAGGTACGGCTTTACATCGTAGATAGGGGTACCATCCAGCAAATCGGCGCCCCCAACCACCAGTACCGGCGCTTCCGGTCCCTCTGGCAGCACCTCCAACAGCCGCACCGAGGAAAGCCCCAGGGAGTTGGGCCGGAAGGGGGACCGGGTGGCAAAAACCCCTTTGCGGATATTTCCACCCAATCGGGGCGGGCGGACGGTGGGCGACCACCCCTCTCGCCTGGCCTGGGAGAATTGCCAGATGAGCCAAAGGTGGGAGTATTCCTCCAGCCCCCGGAAGGCCTCCGGCTCCCGATACTCCGGCAGAAAGACCACCTGCGCCCGGAGGGAATCAATGAGCCCGCTTTGCCGGGGAATGCCGAATTTTTGGGAAAAATCGCTGCGGATATGGGCAATGGGCCGGATGATGCTCTCCTCCGGTGGGGCCATGGGAACACCTCATTTCGTGCTTTATGGTACTATCCTACCACAAATCCGATTCCAGAGCAAATCCTCCATAAAAAAGCAGGGGAGGGTTTTCCCTGCCTCCCCTGTTTTTAGGCCCTATTTCATCGCCTTTTCGATGATTTTTTGCGCGGTAGTGCCCCAGGGGCGGTTGTACCGGGGGATGCGCCGCAGGCAAGCGGGATCTCTGGTGATATGGAACAGCTTCCCCTGCGCATCCAAAGTGGCCCGGAATCCCAGCTCCTCCAGTACCGGGTAGCTGTCCTCACTCACGGCACCAAAGGGATAGGTGAAGGCTGTGGGGGCGTAGCCAGTCATCTCCACAAACCGCTGCTGCCCCTTCTCCACATCCTCCCGGATGGCCTGCTGGTACTCCTCGGTACTCTCCCCCCTCTTCTTGCCAATGCCCTTGCGCCCGCTTCCCCGGTTTTTGTGGAGGCTGTAGCTGTGGCTCTGGAATTCGATGAGGCCGGAGTCCATCATTTCATTCACCTGCTCCCAGGTGAGGTGGGAATAGTTCTCCCGGTTTTCATCCAGCTGGGAGTATTTATCCGTCTCCGAGATAATAATGGAGATTACCGCCTTCATCTGGAGCTCCTGGAGGATGGGGAAAGCATTCAGATAGTTGTTATAATACCCATCGTCAAAGGTGATCATCACCGGCTTTTCCGGGAGAGGGGCCCCCGTCTCCACATAATCTATAAGGTCCTGCACCACCACGGTCTGGTAGCCCTTTTCCTTCAGCCACAGGAGATCGCTTCGCAAGGCCTCTGGCGTGATGACATAATCCCCCGCCTTCTTCTCCCGGCTGTTGATGCTGTGATACATCAGCACCGGCAGGCCAATCGGCTCCTGGGCGGCGGCCTCTACGGAAACCACCTCTTCTTCCCCCTGGCCAAAGCCAAACTCGGTGTACCAGGAGCCCCACACCACCACTGCGGTAAGGGCAAAGACCATTGCCAGGCGCAGCACCCGCGTTTTCATGGTCCCCTCTCCTTTCCAGCTCAATCTACCGGCGTAAAGCGGTATTTCCGCCGGTACTCCCCTTTTTCCTCCCCCGGCACCACCGTGGCGCGGCGGCGCTCCAAAAGGTTCACTAAGGGGTAAACATCCACCCAGATCTCGTTGTTCCCCTCCTTCTGGCTCTCATCAAAGATGAGCTGGAGGCCGAAGTGGAGGTGAGGGGCGCTCATGCCGTTGGTGTCCGGGGTGGAGCTGTAGCCTGTCATCCCCACATAGCCAATCACCTGTCCCGCCTCCACCACCGCCCCTTGGGTGACCCCGGTGGCGAAGGGATGCCCCTTGCGGAGATGGGCATAGTACCAGTACCGCTTGCCGTCGTGGGAGCGGATACCCACGCGCCAGCCCCCGTACTGGTTCCAGCCGGCGGCCTCCACCACGCCCCCCTCCACCGCCACCACCGGGGTCCCCACCGGAGCCATCAGGTCGTTGCCCAGGTGTTTCCTCCGGTAGCCGTAGGAGCGCCCGGCTCCAAAGTCATCATAATGGGAAAATCCATACCCCCTGGCAATGGGACAAAAGGCGGTGAGGCCGTATCCCGCTGTCTGGATGAGGTGCTCCGGGTCGTTGGGGTCCGGCTCCTCCAGCAGGTAGTTTCCCACCATATTTTCCAGTACCGCCCCGTAGGCTTCCCGGTAGTAGTCGTAGTACTGATCCGGCCCTTTGCCCAGGATGGACTTGGGGCTTTTCCCCTGGGAAAGGGCCTTTGCAGTCTCCCGCAGATGGGTATCCCGGTAACGGGAGAAATCCCCGCCGTACCGGGCCCCCAGGCAGGCCAACAGCTCCACCCAGTCCACCGGCTGCACCTGCTCTTCCCCCTGTTCCCGGTGGCTTCGCAGGTCCTCCTCCAGGGCAGCGGAAAGGGCGGCATGGGTGGGGGTGAAGTCCACCCAGCGGATGAAGTCCTTCTTTTGGACCGCCAGGGCCCGAACCACCGCCAGCCCACCCATCACCGCCAGAGCCAGACAGAGGGCCGCCCCCCAGAAGCGCTTCCTTCCCACGCAGCAAAAGAGCATCCCGGCCACCTCCCTAGAAGAAGGTATGCCAGGATGCGGTTTTTCATGCTTGGATTTAACCGCTGGAAAGGAACACCCGACAGAGGTAGAGTGAGAAAAAACAGCATATCCACCAAAAAACCGCTGTAATTTTTAGTCAAAACGCATCTTGCGCTGGATGGATTTTCCGTCCTATAATATAAGCAGATGCTTAAGCCATAAGCAAGAGACGAAAGCATTGGATAGGAGGGAGGCCAATGACCGAGCGGGAGCGGCAGATTATGGAGCTGCTGCGCCAGGACCCTATGCTCTCCCAGGGGGAGATTGCAAGACGCCTGGGCATCACCCGGTCCTCGGTGGGGGTCCATCTGGCGAACTTGGGTAAAAAAGGCCATATCCTGGGGAAAGGCTATGTCCTTTCCGAGCAGGAGGAGCGGTACATTGTAGGGGTGGGGGCAGCAAATATCGACCTGATGGGCCGCAGCCGTGCCCCTTTGGTGATGGAGGATTCCAACCCCGGCTTTATTGGTATGTCGGTGGGGGGCGTGACCCATAATATTTGTGAGAACGCCGCCCGGATGGGCGCCCTGGTGAAGCTCATCACCGCCGTGGGGGACGACGTCTACGGAGAAAAGATTCGCCGGGAGTGCCAGGCGGCAGGAATTGATACCGCCGGCTTCCTAGTGGCGGAGGGGGATAGCTCCTCCATCTACCTTTCCCTTCACGACCACAATGGAGAAATGGCGGTAGCCATGTCCGATATGCGGGTGCTGCAAAAGCTCTCAGTGGAGTTTCTAAAGGGCAAAAACAGCGTTCTGCGGGGAGCCAGGGCCATTGTGGTGGACTGCGGCCTGCCGGAGGAGATTTTGGGATACATCGCCGCTGCTTACGGCGGGGAAATCCCCGTCTTTGTGGACCCGGTGAGTACCGCCTACGCCAAAAAGCTCCGGGGGCGCCTTCGGGGATTCCACACCGTTAAACCCAATCTGCTGGAGGCGGAAATCCTGGCAGAAATGAAGATCACCACCCAGGAGGAGCTGGCCGAGGCCGCCGGGCGGCTTATCCAGCAGGGGCTCAGCCAGGTGGTGGTGAGCCTGGGAAAGGAAGGGGTCTACTACCAGGACCGGGAGGGACGCTGCCTCTGGGCCCGTGGGGAGCCTATGGAGGTGGTAAACGCCACCGGCGCCGGAGACGCCTTTATGGGGGGGCTGGTTTACGCCCACCTGCAAGGCTGGCCGCCGGAAAAGACCCTGCCCTTCGCGGTGGCCGCCTCCCGGATGGCGATCGCCCACCAGAACACCATCAACCCCAACATCAGCGCCGAAAACATCCTGGCGGTGGTGGAGGGGGAGCATATCGCCGTAAGGGAGCCTGCTCTTTGTTTATAGCGCCTACATAATCCTATAATTTTATTTGAAAAGGAGAAAACTGCTATGAATCTGGAAAAGTATCTGTCTGTTGCCCCTGAAATTGCCGAGGCTGTAAAGGCCGGAAAGCCGGTGGTGGCCCTGGAGTCCACCATTCTTTCCCACGGGATGCCCTACCCGGAGAACTGGGAATTTTCCCACAAGGTGGAGGAGATCATCCGGGGGGAGGGAGCCATCCCCGCCACCACCGCTATTATTGGCGGAAAGCTGAAGGTGGGTCTCACCGCCGATGAGCTGGAGCTGATGTGCAAGGATTCCACCGTGGGCAAGGTGAGCCGCCGGGATGTGGCGGTGTACCTTGCCACCGGCAAGACCGGAGCCACCACCGTCGCCACCACCATGATGCTGGCGGAGATGGCAGGCATCCGGGTGTTTGCCACTGGCGGCATCGGCGGCGTGCACCGGGGCGCGGAGAGCACCTTTGATATCTCCGCCGACCTTCAGGAGCTGGCAAACACCGGTGTGGCCGTGGTCTGTGCCGGGGCCAAGTCCCTGCTGGATATCCCCAAAACCTTGGAATATCTGGAGACCATGGGCGTCCCGGTGCTGGGGATGGACACCAACGACTTCCCCGCCTTCTACTGCCGCAAGAGTGGCTGCAAGGTGGATGTAAACGTCCCCGACGCCGCCACCGCCGCCAAGATTCTGCGGACCAAGTGGGACCTGGGCCTGAAGGGGGGCTTTGTCATCGCCAACCCCATCCCGGCGGAATACGAGCTGGACTACAATGAGATGGAGGCGGTTATTAACCGCGCCCTGGAGGCCGCCAAGGCGGAGGGCATCCACGGCAAGGATACCACCCCCTTCCTGCTGGCCCACATCAAGGACTACACCAAGGGAGTGTCCCTGGCCTCCAACCTCCAGCTGGCCTACAACAACGCCCGGATGGCAGCCAAAATCGCCATTGCATACAGCAAGTTAGGGTAATGAATGGAGGTACTCCATGCCCGCAGTGAATCCTTCAAAGGAAAAACGCGCCGTCGTCCTGGGGGGCGGCGGCGCCAAGGGGGCCTACCAGATTGGCGTCTGGCAGGCCCTGCGGGAGCTTGGGCTGGATTTTCAGGTGGTCACTGGCACCTCGGTGGGCGCCCTCAACGGGGCGCTTATGGCCCAAGGGGAGTTTGAAGCCGCCTACGACCTGTGGTGGAACATGGACAACACCCAAGTGATGGAGGGCATCCCCAGCGCCAGCGACACCCTGGACAGCCGCCTGGCCGTCTACCGGGCTTTTATCCGGGAGATGGTGACAAAGGGCGGTGTGGATATCTCCCCTTTGGAGGAAACCATCCGCAGCATCCTGGATGAGGAAAAGCTGCGCCAAAGCGGGGTGGTATACGGCATCGTCACGGTGGATATGACCACCCTGACCCCGGTGCGGCTCTACCTGCGGGATATGCCCCAGGGGGCTGTGGCGGATTATATGATCGCCTCCGCCTCCTGCTTCCCCGCCTTTAAGCCCCGCACCATCGAAAAATCCCGCTTCATTGACGGGGGCTATTACGACAACCTCCCGGTGGAGATGGCCGCCAAGGCGGGGGTGCCTCTCTCCGAAATCTGGGCGGTAGATGTGGACGGCGTGGGCATCAAGCGGAGCTTTTGCCCGGAGATACCGGTGCACACCGTCCGCAGCTGCTGGGACCTGGGGAACTTCCTGATTTTTGAAAAGGACCAGTGCCGCCGGAACATCCGCCTGGGGTATTGGGACGCTATGAAAACCGCCGGGGCCTGCGACGGCCGGGCCTACGCCTTCCCCGCCAGGGAGGAGGAGCGCCTGCGCCTGCGGTACGGCGCCTCTATGGAGGAGCTGTGCCGCCGTCTGCTGGAGCCTTTGGGGGAAAGGGCCCGCTCCGCGGTGGAGGGGGCCGCCCTGGCCCGGCTGCGGGGAGAGCTGCGCCGCCGCCGGATGAAGAACGATTTGCTTCTGGCTGCCGCCGAAACCGCCGGGGAGCTGCTGGGTCTGGAGCCCACCCGCCGCTACACCATGGAGGAATTTAACGCCGCCCTGGGGGAGCGCATCCAGGTGGAGCGGGGCAAAAACGGGGAGCGGGATCTCACCCCCGATACCCTGCCAAGGGAGGGCGCCGGCCTGGGAGAGGCCCTGGCCGCCCTGGGGAAGGAGCTGGCCCTTCTCACGGTAATGGAAAATCTGGCCCAGCTGCTGGAAGGGGGCGACCCCCTGCTGCGGCCGGAGTTTTTGGCAATCGCCCTGCCCAGGGAGCTGCTGGCCAGCCTTTATCTGCTGATTCTGTGAGGTGCAAAGGATGCTTCTGAAAAATCCTTATCCCATTTGTGAATTCGACACCAGCAGGGAGGCCCTCATCCGCCCCGAAGGCTTCCTGGAGGAACTGTCCCCCTTGCCGCCCCGGTGCGTCATCACCTTTTTCCGGCGGGAGCTTCAGCAGCTGGTGGAGGAAAGGCAGCTTCCGGTCATCGGCCAGCTCCACTCGGAGGTTTTGGACATTCCAATCTACCAATACCGCCGGAAGGATGGGGAGGATATCTGCATTACCATGGCCTTTCTCACCGCCCCTGGGGCGGCCTGCACCATTGAAGAGCTCCACGCCATGGGTTGCCGGGGCTTTGTCATCTGCGGCGCCGCCGGGGCGCTCCAGGGGGGCTCCTCCCTGGGGGAGATCATCCTGCCCACCGCCGCAGTGCGGGACGAAGGAACCTCCTACCACTACCTGCCCCCCAGCCGGGAGGTGGCCTGTCACCCTGGGGCGGTGGAGCACCTCGCCGCCGGGCTGGCGCGGCTGGGCATCCCCTACGCCACCGGCAAAACCTGGACCACTGACGCCATCTACCGGGAAACTCCCCATCTGGTGGAGGCCAGACGGCAGGAGGGCTGCCTTACGGTGGAGATGGAGGCAGCCGCCTTCTTCGCCGTCTCCCAATACCACCGCATCCCCCTGGCGCAGCTGCTTTACGCTGGGGACGACGTAAGCGGCGAAACCTGGGATTCACGCAGCTGGAACAGCCAAAAGAGCATCCGGGCCAATCTTCTCTCCACCGCCATCCAACTGACCGAAGGCTTCCCCATCAAACAAGAAGGAGAATCAACATGTCTGACAAAATGAAAGTGATTCTGGACTGCGACACCGGCTCCGATGACGCCGTTGCCATTATGATGGCTATCCTCTCCCCGAAGATTGACCTGCTGGGGGTAAGTACCGTGGCGGGAAACAAGGAGATAGGCTTCACCACCGACAACACCCTGCGGGTGGTGGATATGCTCCGCAGCAGCACCCCGGTCTACCGGGGCTGTGCCACCTCCATGGTAGCCAAGCTCCTGCCCAACCGCCACGGGGACTACACCGGCATGACCGGTGTCAAGGCGGACAAGCTGGACGAGAAGGGGGAGGTCATCTCCTACCACCACGATTGCCTGCCCATGCCCGCCCCTGTAAGCCGGGAGCAGCCGGAGCACGGCGTTTGGTGGCTTATTGACACCCTGATGAAGTCGGAGGGGGATATTACCCTCATCCCCACCGGCCCCCTCACCAACATCGGCATGGCCCTGCGCCTGGAGCCCCGCATTGCGGAAAAGATCCGGCAAATCATCTTTATGGGGGGCGGCTTCAAGGTCTTTAACGCCACCGCCGCTTCGGAGTTCAACATCTGGGCCGACCCGGAGGCCGCCCAAATCGTCCTCACCAGCGGGGTGAAGACCATCACCATGGTTCCCCTGGACGCCACCCACCAGGCCAATTTCACAAGGGAGGACGAAGCGGAGCTGCGCCAGATTGGCACCCCTCTGGCCATTGCGGTGGCAGACCTGGTGGACGAGCGCATTGTGGCCTACAACGCCTACCAGCCCCAGGACCTCCCGGATTCCGCCCCCATCCATGACGCCCTATGCGTGGCCTACCTCCTTGACCCGGAGGTGCTCACCGACGTCCGCCATATGCGGGTGGATGTGGACATAAGCGGTGGCTTCGCCGATGGACAGACCATCTGCGATACCCGCGCCTACCCCGACCGCCCGGAAAACTGCTATGTGGCCCTGGGCGCCGACCGGCTGCGGTTCTCCCGGATGGTTCTTGATATGATTCGGGATTTCCGGTAAAACAGCCTGCCAAAAAATTTTCCAAAAGTTTGGGCTCCCTTTGCCGTTTCAGGCGGTAGAGGGAGCCCAAACTGTTTGTTGGGGTTGGCAGAATTGCGTGTCCTTTTGCTATGAAAGGATCTGCTGCCTCAGGAAAAGTTGGCCGTTCTTCTTTTTGCTTCTTTTTCTTCTTTCGCAAGAAGAAAAAGAAGTGGGGGCTGGGGTGAAACCCCAGATTGGCAGAGCAGCTTATTTATCCTTATCAAAGGCCTCTCGGAGCTTTTCAAAGAAGCCCTGGCGCTTGTGGTAATTTTTCTCGCTCAGGCTCTGTTCAAACTCCCGGAGTTTCTCCTTCTGGCTGCGGGTGAGGCCCTTTGGCACCTCGATGGACACCCGGACGTACTGGTCCCCCCGGTTCCGGCCGGTGTTGGGGTCCACTACGCCCTTATCCCGCAGGCGGAAGACGGTGCCGTTCTGGGTCCCCTCCGGGACGGTGTACTTCACCTTGCCGTCCACGGTGGGAACGACAATCTCATCCCCCAGCACCGCCTGGGTGTAGGTAAGTGGAATATCGCACCAGATGTTCCGGCCATCCCGCTCGAAGATGGGGTCGGGGCGGACGGTAACTGTCACCTGGAGGTCCCCGGCGGGGCCGCCGTTGGTGCCATGGTCCCCCTCTCCCCGGATGACGAAGGTCTGTCCATCGTCAATGCCGGCGGGGATATTGGCGGTGTATTTGCGGTTGACCCGCACCCGCCCCTTGCCGCCGCACTTTTGGCAGGGGTTTTTGATGAACTTGCCGGTGCCGCCGCAGCGGGTACAGGGCTGGCGCACCTGCATCATCCCCAGAATGCTTTGCTTGCGCACGGTGACATATCCTGTGCCGCCGCAATCGGGGCAGGTTTCCGGATGGCTGCCCTCTGCCGCCCCGCTGCCGGAGCAGGCGGCGCAGCTTTCCAGCCGCTGGTAGGCGACCTCCTTCTGGCAGCCCTTTACTGCCTCCATAAAGGAGAGGGGCAGGGTGACTCCCTGGCTGCCGCCGCGGGTGGGGCCGCTGGGGTTGCGGGCGCGGGTGGAACCGCCGAAGCCGCCGCCTCCAAAGATATCCCCCAGGTCCTCGAAGAGGTCCCCAAAGCCGCCAAAACCGAAGCCGCCACCGCCGTAGCCCCCGGCACCGGCGCCGGCGCCATAGTTGGGGTCCACGCCGGCGTGTCCAAACTGGTCGTAGCGGGCCCGCTTCTCCTTGTCGGAAAGGACCTCGTAGGCCTCACCCACCTCCTTGAAGTGGGCCTCCGCCTCTTTATCGTCCGGGTGCAGGTCCGGGTGGTACTCCTTGGCCAGCTTGCGGTAGGCCTTTTTCAGCTCGTCATCGGTGGCGTTCTTCTGGACCCCCAGCACCTCATAATAATCTCGCTTTTTTTCCGGCAAATCACATCACCTCGTTGTTTTCAGAACCCGTTTCGCATCTGTCCCCCATTATCCGGCGGAAAAATCCTTCGCCGTCTGGCACGTGGCCAGGCACAAAACAGCTTCTCATGTCATGGAGACAGGATAGAGGGCAAAAGGCCCCCTATCCTGCCAATTATCCTGTGGATCAGTTGTTCTCGTCCACATCCCGGTAGTCGGCGTCCACCACCGTGTCGCCGTCGGGAGCGGCTCCGGGGGCCCCTGCCCCCTGCTGCGCCTGGGCAGCGGCCTGCTCCGCCTGGTAGACCTTAGCGGTGGCGTCGTAAAGGGCCTTCTGGGCCTCTTCCATCTTTGCCTTGATGGCCCCCAGGTCCTCCCCCTTCAGGGTCTCCTTCAAAGCCGCCACCTTGGCCTCCAGCTCCTGCTTTTCCCCGGCGGGGAATTTATCCCCCATGTCGGTCAGGGCCTTTTCCGCCTGGTAAACCATCTGGTCGGCGTTGTTGCGGGTATCGATGGCCTCCCGGCGCTCCTTATCGGCGGAGGCAAACTGCTCCGCCTCCCGAACGGCCTTCTCCACATCGTCCTTGCTCATGTTGGTGGAGGAGGTGATGGTGATGGACTGCTCCCGGCCGGTGCCCAGGTCCTTGGCGGAAACATGGACAATGCCGTTGGCGTCGATATCGAAGGTCACCTCAATCTGGGGGACGCCGCGGGGGGCGGCGGGGATGCCAGTGAGCTGGAAGTTCCCCAGGAGCTTATTATCCGCCGCCATCTCCCGTTCGCCCTGGAGGACCTTGATTTCCACCGAGGTCTGACCATCGGCGGCAGTGGAATAAATCTTGCTCTTTTTGGCGGGGATAATGGTGTTGCGCTCGATGACCCGGTCGGTGAGGTTGCCCAGGGTCTCCACGCCCAGGGAGAGGGGGGTGACGTCCAGGAGCAGCAGGCCCTTGGTTTCCCCGGCCAGGACGCTGCCCTGGATGGAGGCCCCCAGCGCTACGCACTCATCGGGGTTGATGCCCTTGGAGGGTTCCTTGCCCATGAAGCTCTTGACCGCTTCCTGGACGGCGGGGATGCGGGTGGATCCGCCCACCAGCAGCACCTTCTGGATATCCGAGGGGGAGAGTCCGGCGTCGGAGAGAGCCTGACGCACCGGAGCCATGGTCTTTTCCACCAGGTCGGCGGTAAGCTCATTGAACTTGGCGCGGGTGATGGTCATATCCAGGTGCTTGGGGCCGGTGGCGTCGGCGGTGATGTAGGGGAGGTTCACCTGGGTGGTGGTCATGCCGGAAAGCTCGATTTTCGCCTTTTCCGCCGCCTCGATAAGCCGCTGGTGGGCCATCTTGTCCTGGCGCAGGTCGATGCCGTTTGCCTTGCGGAACTCCTCCACCAGGTAATTCACCAGGCGCTCGTCGAAGTCGTCGCCACCCAGGTGGTTGTTACCAGCGGTGGCCTTTACCTCCTGGACGCCATCCCCCATTTCGATGATAGAGACGTCAAAGGTACCGCCTCCCAGGTCGTAGACCATAATGAGCTGATCGGCGTCCTTCCCCAGGCCGTAGGCCAAAGCGGCGGCGGTAGGCTCATTGATGATGCGCTTCACTTCCAAACCGGCGATGCGGCCGGCGTCCTTGGTGGCCTGGCGCTGAGCATCGGTGAAGTAGGCGGGAACGGTGATGACTGCCTCGCTCACCGGCTCGCCCAAATAGGCCTCGGCATCGTTCTTCATCTTCTGGAGTATCATGGCGGAGATCTCCTGGGGGGTGTAGCTCTTTCCCTCCACCGTCACCCGGTGGTCGGTGCCCATCTGGCGCTTGATGGAGCTGATGGTGCGCTCCGGGTTGGTGACAGCCTGGCGCTTGGCGACTTTACCCACCAGGCGCTCGCCGCCATCCTTAAAGGCCACCACCGAGGGGGTGGTGCGGTCCCCTTCCGGGTTGGGGATGACGACGGCTTCGCCGCCCTCCATTACAGCCACGCAGCTGTTGGTTGTACCCAGGTCGATGCCAATAATCTTGCTCATATCTCTTTACCTCCGTTATATCATGTTACTCACAATTTATATCGAGTTTTGTTCTAGTTTGCTGCCTGCACCATGGCGTAGCGCAAAATCTTGCTGCCCACCCGGTAGCCCTTTTGGAGCACCTGGGCCACGGTGTTTTTAGGGAGCGCTTCGTCCTCAATGTGCATGACGGCGTTGTGGACCTCCGGGTCGAAGGGGACGCCGGCTTCGGCAATTTCCTCCACCCCCAGGGAGGTCATCACCTCCCACAGCCCCTTGTGGATAAGCTCCACTCCTTTTTTGTACTCCTCATCGGAGCAGGGACTTTCCAGGGCGCGCTGGAGGTTATCCAGCACCGGCAGGAAGCTCCTCAGCGTCTCCGCCTTGGCGTCCCCATAGGTGCTTTCCTTCTCCTTGGCGGTGCGGTTGCGGAAGTTCCCAAACTCCGCCATCAGCCGCAGATACCGATCCTCCAGCTCCTTCTTTTCCTCCTGGAGCTGTTCCAGCTGGCTGGGCTCCTGGGGAGTCTCCTCCTCTGGGAGGACCTCCTCCGGGACGGGGGCCTCGCCTACCGGTTCCTCCTCCAACGGAAGCTCCTGGTTTTTCCTCTCCTTGTCGCTTGCTGCCAAGTCTATATCCTCCGTTCTTCACGGGGGCCTTTGCCTCCCGCGTCATTTTCGTTTTTCTGTCCGGCAAAATCTCCATAGACCTTGCTACTTTTGCTCCTCCAGGGTGGATTCCAGGAGCCTCCCCAGGGTTTTGGAAAAATACTCCAGATGGGGAATCAGCCGGGCGTAGTCCATGCGGATGGGGCCGATGAGCCCCATGGCGCCGGTGTTATCCGCGCCGATGCGGTAGCGGCTGACGATTACCGAAGAATCTGCAAAGACACTGTTGGGGTTTTCCTGCCCCACAAAGACCTGGATACCGTCCTCGTCCCGGCCAATCAGCTCCATCACCGCTTCGCGGGAGTTGATGACCCGGAAGAGCTGGTTTGCCACCTGGCGCAGGTCCTCATACTCCAGGAGATTGCTGGTCCCGCTTCGGTAAATCTGTCCGTCGCTGCACTCCCGGCAGAGGTCGTAGATGGCGGAAAGGAGGGGGGCAAAGATGTCCACATACTCCTCTCCCAAGGTGAAGGCCACCGAGCCCAGGTATTTCTTTGTGATTTCGTTGATGCTCCGCCCCGCCAGGTGTCCATTGGCGAAGTTCTGGAAAAACTCCACAACCTTGGGGGTCAGGAGGAAATCCACCCGGCAGACCTTGTTCTTCACCATGCCGTTACTGGCGATGAGAAGGATAACCACCGTGCGGCTGGTGGCGGGGATCAGCTCAATTTTGCGCACCTTGGCGCTCTCTTTGGTGAGGGCGGTGGAGATGACCGCGCAGCCGGTGTGCTCCGCCAGGGTCCTGGCGGCGTCCTCCAGCAGCCGGTCCGGGTCCGGGTTGCGGAGGTTGAAAAGAGCCTCAATCTCCTGCTTTTCCTTCGGGGTGAGGGGTTTCTTCCGCATCAACTCATCCAGGTAAAGGCGGTAGCCCAGGTGGGAGGGGACCCTTCCGGCGGAGGTGTGGGGCTGTTCCAACAGGCCCAGCTCAAAGAGCACCGCCATTTCGTTGCGCACGGTGGCGGAGGAGACCTCCCCATCCAGGAGGCTGGCTACCAGCTTGGAGCCCACCGGCTCCCCGGTGGCGATGTAGGTTTCTACAATGGCGGAAAGGATCCGCAGCTTCCGGTTATCCAGCTCCATTGCCGTTCCGCCCCCCTGTTTTGGAATTTAGCACTCACGCCATTTGAGTGCTAACAACTATTATTGTACTTCTTTTTTCCCGGAAGTCAAGGCCTTTTACAAATAATTTACAAATTTATTGACACTCCTACAGGCCAAGTGCCAGGCGTTCCTATTTTTCCTCTTTTCCCCTTGATTATTACCCCGTTTCCCTGTAAACTGGTAGGGTCACACCTATTTTAATCCATAAGGAAGGACATCGCCGTCTATGCTGAAAAAATACTGGTATCTATTCGCTGTCTCCATGCTTCCCATTGTGGAGCTGCGGGGAGGCGTTCCCATTGGGGTGGGGATGGGGTTCCCCTTCTGGCAGGTCTATCTTGTCTGTGTGCTGGGAAACCTTTTGCCGGTGCCCTTTCTCCTGCTTTTTGGGCAAAGGCTTCTGGTCTGGCTGGCGGACTGGCCCTATGTAGGGTCCTTCTTCCAGCGGATCATAAACAAGGCGGACAAGGCTGCCCACAGCTTTGGAAAATACGAGTTCATCGGCCTGTGGGGCTTTGTGGCTATCCCCTTCCCCGGCACCGGGGCCTGGACCGGCTCGGTGGCCGCCACCTTCCTGCGGATGCCCTTCCCCAGGGCGCTCCTGGCCATCACCCTGGGGGTGCTCACCAGCGGCCTCATTATGGGGGTAGCCAGCTACGGCATTCTGGAGGCAATCGGCATTTTTCTGTAGCCGACCTCTCTGCGCAGGCTTGGGGGTGTCCAAACCACGCAGATTTTTCTATTAAATTTGCTGTGTTATTGGCCCCTTTTGGCATTCTTCTTTTTGCTTCTTTTTCTTCTTTTGCAAGAAGAAAAAGAAGGCGGAGATGGCGGCAGCCCAGATTAGCATAAAAAGCGTGTTTGGCCACTCCCTGCAGGCTTTTAGAGCTTGACTTCCAAACTTCGCGGTTTTATACTTATATTTAAATCTACCGAATGATGGGAAGTGTGTTTGCGATGAAGCATGAACTGGTACAGGCCAGAAACGCCACCGGAATGCGCCTGCGGGGGCAAAACAGCATGCTGTGCGGCTATTACCGCGGGTTTGCCATGGTAACCAATCTCAATTCCAAGGCCCGGTGCTACGATGTGGTGGTGTGGGCCACCCGTTCCGGGGCGGATATGAGCCAGGAGGCCAATCAGTGGCTGGCGGACTACGCCGCACAGCACCCCTTCTGCACCGGGGGCAGCTACAACGGCCAGCTGCTGGTGGCCCAAATCGCCATTGATAAAAAACGGGATATCACCGCCCAGTCCCTTCTGACCTTCTATAACGATGTGGTGGGGTGGCTGGCCGCCAACGGCATGGCCTCCTGCTGCGAAAGCTGCGGCGCGCCGGATGCCGCCCTCTTTGATATGGGCGGCAAGCTCCACGCCATCTGTCCCCGGTGCCTGGAGCAGATGAGCCAGGCTGCCCGCGCGGAGCAGAAGGCCGTTCCCGGCAACCTTCCGGCGGGAATCGCGGGGGCCATCCTCTTCTCCCTGGCGGGGGTAGCCCTGTGGGTGCTGGTGAACCGCCTGGGATACATCGCCGCCATCTGCGGCCTGGTCCTCATGGTCTGCGCCTTCAAGGGCTACGAAAAATTCAGCGGCAAGCTGGACACCCCCGGCATTATCATCTGTATTATTGTGGCGGTGTGTATGGGGCTGGTAAGCCAATACGTCTGTATTGGGCTGGATATTTACGAGGTCTTTGGGGAGTACGGCGTAGGGCTGCTGGATTGTATGCGGGCGGTGCCTGGTTTCCTCTTTGACCCGGAACTGAATCTCCTTTCCGATTACCTGCCGGACCTGTTGATGGGCTACGCCTTCATGGTCCTGGGGAGCTTCTCCTTTGTGCGAAACGCACTGGCCGCCCAAAAGCATGGCGGATTTCTCATTGAAAAGCTGGCAGAGCGCCCCGGCGGAACCAATACCGCCAACGTCTACACCACCAACACCTACAAATAAATTTGCAAACCATAACCCCCCGCCCTCCGGTCTGCACCGGCTGGCGGGGGGTTATTTGGGTGAGGTTTAGAAGATTTCCACGGGGAATTTTATTGCAGGTTCACTTGATTATATCCAGTATCGCCTCCGCTGCTCCGCAGGCGGTTTTCAGGATGTTCACCGGGTTAATGCACTCCTCGTACTCCAGGGGATTGACCATAAAGCCCACCTCCAGCAGCACCGCCGGGTTGGCGGTCTGGCGGGTGACATAGTACCGGGCCTGCTCCGGCTCGGTGCCCGGACGGCCCAGCATCCCCGGCAGGCGGTCCATCAGGGCCTGGGCGAAGGGCTGGGAAATATCTTCAAAGTAATAGCACTCCATGCGGCGGGCCTGGTTCATGTTGCCGGTGAGGACGCCGCTGTTGTGGTGGACGGAAAGAAAGATATCCGGCCGGACCTCGGTGGCGGCATCCACCCGCTGGTAGAGGGAGATTTGGCTGTCATCGGCGCGGGTGAGGCTCACCGAGGCCCCCAGCTGCTCCAGACGATACTTCAGCGCCTGGGTCACCGCCAAGTTCAGCTGAGCTTCGGCGGGGCCGCTCTCTCCCGCCACCCCCATGGCCCCTGGGTCGCTACCGCCGTGGCCGGCGTCCAGCATCACCGACACGCCGGAAAGGGGCTTCCCGAAGGTATCGCCGCGCTTAGGGGCAGGCTTCAGGTAGAGCATGGTTTTCCCATCCTGGTAGTAGAGATCATATCCCCACAGCTCCCCTGCCGGCTCCAGGCGCAGGGTGATGCGGGTCCCTGCCTCTGTCTCTTCGGCGGAAGCGGTGCGGATGAAGCCGTTGGTCAACCGGGTCAGCTCCCCGGCAGTGGTCTCCCGGCAGTCCAGGACCAGGGAATCTTCGGTGCGGGTGGTGGTGATAGCGGGGGTCCCCTCCCCCAGGGTGATGGTAAGGCTGCCATCCTCTCCCAGGCCGGTGGATACCTCTTCTATCTCCATGGAGAGCTTCGGGGCTCCCTCCAGCACCTGGACCATCGGCCCCATGGTGGGGGTGCCTGCCAGGATATAGCCGCCTCCCCGCAGCTTGTAGGCCAGGGTGATAACCCCGCTGCGGCTGGTGCGCACCGTCTCCTCCACATAGGCTCTGGCTCCCGGCTTTAGGGTGCCGGTGATGCTCTCGTCATCATCCGGGTTGGTGAGAACGGCGGAAAGCTGGGCGGTATTCTCCACCGCCAGGGGGACATTGCGCCCCGCTACATAAACCTCCCCCTGGGACTGGTAGGTGGTGCTTTTCCCTCCGTAGGTGAGCAGGTAGGTCACCGGGCCGATCTTTGCGGTGCGGTTGGGGTCGTAATCCTCCGGGGAGAGGGTCAGGGTCCCCCGGAAGGCCGCCGGTGTTCCGTCGCTGGAGGCGTTGGCCTGGACGAGGGGGATGCTCCGCTCCCCCAGGGTGGCGGTGATGGTAGCCCCGGCGGGCCCCATGCAGGAGAGGGTAAGCTCCCCATCGGAATCCACCCCGCAGCTGTACCGGGGGAAGATGGTCCCCTCCTGGATACCGCTGATGAGGGAGGCGGTTCCGCTGGGGGTATACCGGGTGATGGTGACCGAAGCGCTCCGCTCCCCCTGGCGGAGGGTGAAGGTGTTCTTCCCCTGCTCCAGCTTTTTATAGACTCCCCAGCTGCCCCCGGAGGCTGTCCGCTCCACCTCTTCGCCGTCCAGGGTTAGGGGCTGCTCCGGGTCGGAGGTGCCCATCAGGAAAACCGAGCCATCGGTGACCGAAACATCCCCGGCCGGATAGGAGATAGCCAGCTCCCTGGGCAGGGAAAAGAAAAGCTCCGGGGCCTGGCCCTTGGGGCTTTCCAGCAGGCTTATCAGCTCCTCCGCCCGCTGACTGTCCGCCCACAGGCTACTGTAATGCTCCAGCATCACACCGGAAACCTGCTCCGACATAGAGGTGAGGAGCAGGCGCAGCTCCTCCTCCCCCTCCCCTTGCCCGGCGGGCTGCGCCGCTATAAGGCGAGCGGTTCCCGTTGTGGCCTCGCCCCACTGGTGCAGCAAGGAGGCAAAGCGCCCCTCTCCGGTCACCGGAGCGGTGATTTGAGGAACCACCACACCCAGCAGTCCCTCCCCAGTGAGCTGGGAAACCAGCTGGGGGGTGATGGCGCTCTCCCCGCTGCCATCAAAGACGAGGCCCAGGGGAAGCCCAGGGGAATCCTTTTTCAGCTGGGTCCGGATGGCGGCAAGGAGCGCTTGGGCGGTTCCTTCTGGTGCCTTATCCAGGCCGGTAAACAGCACCGCCCCCAGGGGGTACTTTTTGCCCAGCTCGGCGGTGGAGGCGGCCAGCAGCTCCACCGTTTCCTCTTGGGTCAGGTCCAGGGCGCGTCCATCCGGCCCTTGGGCCAGGTCCACCAAGGCGTAAACCTGCACCCGCTTTTCCAGCCCCGTGGTACAAAGGTAGTCCAGGGGGTCAAAGGCGCCCAAACCGCCCCCCGCCCCGGAGAGGGAGGGGTGAAAATCGAAGTATTTGCTCTTATAAAAGGCGGAGCCATCGGCCCGCGCCTGGAAAAAGACGGTATTGAACCGGGCCTGCTCCGCCAGAGCCAGCATCTCCTCCAGCCGGGTCTTCAGCTCCTCCTCCGAAAGCCCCCGGAACAGCAGGAGCATGACAAAGTACACGCAGGCCGCCAGAATGATTGCCATAATCACCGAGATCCTGGGCGAAGAGGTCAGCATCCGAAGTCCTTCGTAGGTGGCCCAGGCGATTCCTCCCATGCAGGCCGATGCCAGAAACGGAATCAGGAATGTGCCTGTGATCCCCTGCCGATACCTCACCGCCCTGCGCACGGCCAGCTGATTTAAGGCACAGAGAACCGCCGAATACAGGGTGGTGGCAATGGCCACCGCATACAGATCCAGCTCGGTGAGCCACAGCAGCAGGACAAGCGCCGCCGTCTGAACCACCAGGGCAATGCCTGCGTTTATAATGGGCGTATTCACCTTGCCCAGGCCCTGCAGAACAGAACTGTTGAGTGTGGACAGGGCGTCAAATACCACCGTCAGCACAATGGCCATCAGAAGATATGTCACCAGATCCTCCGTCTCCTTGGTGTTGGTAAAAAGCAGTCCTGTCACCGGTCTTGCCAGAGCAAAAAGTCCCACGGCACAGGGGATGGAAATCAGCATGATGGTCTTCACCGCCAGCCCGATCCTCTGCCTGGTACCGTCCATATCCCCGGCAGCCGCCAACTGCGCCACCGAGGGAATCACGGCGGAGGCCATGGCGGTTGCAAAGGCAATGGGAATATTGGATATTGTCAGGGTCTGGGCCGAGAATGCCCCCCACCTGGAAAATACAGCCACCTCATCCAATTCCTTCAGCGACGGAATCAGCTGCGTATATACGGCATTATTCACCGTAGCGCTTAAGTTACACACTGCCGTACTCAGGATGAACGGCGTCACCACCATAACGATGGTCCGCATGATAAATTTATGGGAATCCGTTCCCACATGCCTGTCGCTTCGAATCCTGTTATCGATAAGCCTTCGGTTGAGCATGTAGACTCCCGTCATAAACAGCAGCGCCACCAGC
>OFFQ01000689.1_pt1 | contig 24034 bp, 27 predicted proteins | sample 1521411 | NCBI WGS metagenome assembly OFFQ01 (sample SAMEA3504110, study PRJEB24116) | mouse gut metagenome | biome: mouse gut; feature: mouse-associated habitat; material: faeces | place: Denmark | collected 2011 | reverse complement strand
CATTACGCCGGCGGATTTCATCCTTTTGATGAAATCCGCCGGCGTAATGTTGTGTTCAGCGGCCTCTCCGCTTCGCTTTTCGTTTTTGCTGTTTCAGATCAAACCGGCGCTGCTTCTCGGCGTTCTGCCGCTCTTTGCCTCTCTGCTTCCTTTGGGTTTTCCGCTCCTCCCGCTGCACCTGCAACGCCTGCTGGGACTTGGTGCCGACGCCTGCGGTCCGCAGCTGCTCTCTGGCGCCGCGCTGCCTGCGCTTGGGATGATCCGCAGTCTGTCTCCCCTCGACTGCAACCGCCGGGCTGAACCTCAGCCCATCGTAGCGCTTGAGGATGAAGTCCCAGACCTCGCAGTCCCTGGGCTCCGCGCCAAATATGACCCTGCACGCGGACAGCTTCCCGTCTGAGATTCGCTCAAAAACGCCGACCCAGAAGGGGTCCTCAAAAAATACCGTCAGTCTTCCGCTCTCTGTGTCCATAACATTCCCTCCTAAAAATGCGTTATGGACAAAGAACGGACAACCCAGGAGGGGCAGGTTACTTACCTCGCCGGTACGGCGAGACGGCCGGGCTACCTACCGGCTCTGGCACACCTTGTCAGATGTGCGTTGCGTTTTTATCTTTGTCGTTTATATATCAAGCCCTTCGGCCAGATACACAGCTTTATTTTATAAAATTTCTGAAAATATATGTTAACAACAAGAGGCTGTCACTCGTTTGTGTGGCAGCCTCTTACTGTCCGCAGGAAATTATTTTTTTGATCTTACAGGTATCTCAATCTGTACGAGGGCATCCTCTACCCGGTCGATTACATTTTCATTGATAATGACTTCATAAGAGAACCCTGATAGCACAAGGCCATGTTCTTCGACATAATCAAATATCCTTTGGTAGCACAGCGCCGGGCTTTCTGCTGCATCCCTATAAAATGCCCGTACATAATCCCCGGCAGGTTGTATGTGCAATCCATCTTTCTTTATGTGGAACGGAATTTCAACAAAAAGTTTGGAATAATCCTCAAAGTCCCCTTTTTGCAGACTATCTACTGCGATCATCGTCCCATAGGAGGCATCATGCAGACGGCGCAACTGATACTTTTTTGTTTCAGCGGTAATCATCTCCACCTGCTTATCAAACGTAGTGTCCTGATTGATGTCTACGGTAACTAAACTGCGCTCCTTCTTCTGCACAATGCTGATTTCCGATAAGTCCATCGTCAATAATGTCTGCATATTCTGGCGATGGTACGACAGCGTTTTCCGAATCGCTCTCAGATGTGCCATGTTACGGTCTAAATCATCAATTTTCTCCTGCAAAAGTTCCTTCATGCTGGCGGCGGAACGGTTTTTCATAAATACCCGGATTTCTTCAATCGGTACATCTAACTCCCGCAGCAGCAGAATCGTTTCCAGAATGGCACTCTGATAGTAGCTATAATATCTGTATCCATTTTCGGGATGGATAAACGATGGATGAAAAAGGCCGATTTCATCGTACCACATCAGCGTTTTCTTATTGATTCCATGCAGAGCCGCAAATTGACCGATTGTGAGCAGCTTGCTTTTTTTCTCCATTTTTCAAAATGCCCCTTGACTGTACAGTTACTGTACGGATTATGATAGCACATATACCGGAGAAAAACAAGGAAAAAGGAGAATCATGATGGAAAACCAAAATGCTTATGACAAGCCAGTCACATTGAGGAATATTCTCAAATTTGCAGTCCCTACCATCGCAATGTCTGTCTTTATGTCCTTTTACACCATGGTTGACGGTTTGTTCGTATCAAATCTGATTGGTACGAGCGCACTGTCCGCCATCAATCTGACAGCCCCAGTGATCCAGGTGGTGACAGCTATCTCTACCATGCTGGCAACCGGCGGGAGCGCGGTCATCATGAAAAAGACGGGAGAACAAAAGCACCAGGAGGCCAAGGAAGATTTTACGTTCCTGATTTTGGTGAATGTAGTGGTTGGCCTGGTTATGACCCTGCTGGGTTATTCCCTAATGGAAACCATCTTCGGGAGCATGGGGTTGTCCCCGGATGTCGCCAACTACTGTACTTCCTACCTCAGCCGCTATCTTGTCTTTACGATCCCGATCCTGCTGATGAACAATTTCACCCTCTATATGATTGCTTCTGAAAAGGCAGCCTTATCTTTGGTCTGTTCCGTGTCAGGCGGTGTGTTAAACATTGTGCTTGACTATGTATTTATCGGCCTTTTGGATATGTGGATCAGCGGTGCGGCCATTGCTACGGGCCTGGGCTACTCCGTGACCGCCGTTGTCGGTCTGTTTGTGTTCCGCAACAAAAAGAGCCTTCTGCACTTCACAAAACCTGCCTTCCGTTTCAAGGTTCTCGCAAATGCGGCAACGAACGGATGCTCTGAAATGGCGACGGCACTTGTCACAGGTATCATCACGATGATGTTCAACTGGACGATGCTCCATTATGTCGGAGAAGATGGCGTTGCCGCCGTGACCATCATTATGTATGTCCTGATGTTTGCAAGCTCCCTCTATACGGGGTATTCCTATGGTGTCGCTCCCATGCTCAGTTACTACTATGGCGAGAAGAATCACGAAAAGCTGAAAAAGCTGGTTTCCACCAGTCTGAAAGTCATTGGTGTCATTTCTCTTGTGACTGTGGCGGCGTCCTTTGCCGCGACCAAACCCCTGGTGTCCATTTTTGCAAGACCAGACAACCCGGTCTATGGTCTGGCAGTCACCGGAAATCGAATCTGCACCCTGGCGTTGTTCTTTATCGGATTTAATATCTTTGCCAGCGGGATGTTCACCGCATTGTCCAATGGCATTGTCTCCGCAATCCTCGCCTTCTCCCGTTCCTTTGTGTTCATGCTGATTACCATGCTGATCCTACCCGCAATTTTGGGGGTAAACGGCATCTGGCTGGCGACCCCGGCAGCGGAACTAACGGCCCTGACCCTGTCCGCGTTTATGTTTGTGAGGTATCGGAAGCGGTATCAATACTAAGAACCTGTATTCACAACCGTTGCACACCGTCTGGCCGATCTTTTTCCCGCCATACTGCGTCGATGGATTCTGCAACAGGCGCATCGAGCGCCTGTGCAGAATCATCGTGCATGACACCCCGATGGGGTCATTGCACGATATGGATTGCTGCGAAAAATCTCCTTGTCTGACGAGAAAAATCCTCGTCCATCCGGCATCCCCCGGTTGTGAATACAGGTTCTAAAGGGGTGAGGTCTTGAACGCAGAAAGCAGCAGCCTGAGTAAAATCGAGAGACAAAAGAATTTCATTATAAATCTGTTCGCTTCTTTCGGTGAAAACATATCGCCAGCCGGCCCACGGCCTACTCCCGCAGCAGCAACTCCCGGGCCACCTCCTGGCCGTTTTTCATGTAGATCCGGGGTACCCGCTTGCTCACCGCGCACGTCAGCTCGTAGGAGATGGTTCCCGCCAGACGGGCCGCGTCGTTGACGGAGTTGTGGGGCCCGTAGACCTCCACCACGTCCCCCTCCCCCACGCCCGGCAGGTCTGTGAGATCGACCATGCACATATCCATGCAGATCCGCCCTAGGATGGGGGCCGTGCCCAGCTCCGTCCACACCCGCCAGCGGTTGGACAGGACCCGGTGGAGACCGTCGGCGTAGCCGATGGGCAGCACCCCCACCCGGCTGGGCCGGCCGGTGCGGAAGGTGCGTCCGTAGCTGATGGTGGTGTCGGGCACAAAGTCCTTCACCGCGCCGATGACCGTTTTCAGGCTCATCACCGGCCGCAGGCCCAGCGCCTCCGCCTGATCTCCAATGCCGTAGGTGACGATGCCCGGGCGGAACATATCGTGGGCAAACTGAGGATAGCTGACCGTGGCCCCGCTGTTGGCGCAGTGGCAGATGGAGAAGCGGACGCCCCGCTCCGCCAGCCGGGAGAGCATGGCCTCGAACCGCCGGTGCTGGAGCAGGGTGTAATCCCGGCTGCTCTCCTGCTCCTCGTCGGCCACAGAGAAGTGGGTGAACACCCCCTCCACCTCCAGACCCGGCAGGGCGCATACCCGGCAGATCTCCTCCAGGGACTGGTCAAAGTGGGCCTCGTCGCACTGGAAGCCCAGCCGGGACATGCCTGTGTCCAGCTTGATGTGGGCCTTCATCCGGCCGTGGGCCGCCACCGCCGCCTGGGAGAATGCCTCCGCCGCCGCCTCGCTCCACACCGCCTGGGTCACGCCGCTTTCCATCACGGCCCCGGTCTGGTCCGCCGGGGTGAGGCCCAGCTGGAGGATGGGCAGGCCCACGCCTCCCCGGCGCAGCTCCTGGGCCTCGTCGATGCTGGAGATGGCCACATAGGACGCCCCCAGCGCCTCCAGCTCCCGGGAGATGTGGACCGCCCCGTGGCCGTAGGAGCCCGCCTTCACCACTCCCAGGAACCGGGCGTCAGGCCCCATCTGGGCCCGCAGCGCCCGGTAGTTGTGGCCCAGCGCGTCCAGATCAATCTCCGCCCAGGTCCGTTTCAGTGTACTTTCCATGCTCGCGCTCCCCCTTTTCTTTTGTTAAAATCCCTATGTATCAGCGCCGTCCGGCGCTTGGAGCCTGTATTCACACCCGAGGGACGCCGGCGGCTCTTTTGCCGCCCATCCGGCGTCCCCGGCATGAATACAGATTCTTACTCCTCCGCGGAGGCGTAGGCCGCAGCCTCGTCCGCCGCCGTCCAGTCGGCCTCTCCGCTCTCCTCCTGGGGCGCTCCAGGCTCCGCCGGGACAGCCGGGGCCGCCGGCGCGCCGCCGCCTGTCACCTCGAACCGGGTCCAGGCCACCTCGAAGACCACCGCGCCCTCTGCGGAGATCTCGCTGCGCAGGGGCAGCAGGGTCTCCTGATCAAACCAAGTGGTGTACACGCTCCCCTCGTCGTCGGGCAGATCGCAGGCCAGGCGCAGGCAGGGCCGCTCCCCCACCGTCTCCTCGCTCTTCTCTGTCACATACCCGGCAGCGGCGGCCTCCATCAGCTTGGGCAGGGCCGCCACCGGGGAGATGGCGGCTGCGGAGTAGCCCCCCGCGTCCAAAGAGATGTCCTCGTAGCTGAGGGTCAGGGTCCCGTTCTCCACCGTGGCGGAGATGCCCGCCAGATTGGCCGGGGCCAGCACCGTGACCGTACTGCTCTCCGGAGTGTAGGCGCACAGCAGGGTGTAGGCGCGGTCCTGCAGCTCCTGGCAGAAGCCGGGCTTGAAATTGTCGGGGCGGCTTTGGGCGTGGAGCTCGCTGACTTGGCGGCGCAGCTCGTTGATGCGGGGGATGTCTCTTTCTTCCGCGAAACGTACCATGGGGTCGTCCTCCTTTGTTGGTTGGAGGCCAGTATATCATGGGAGGCGGGGTTTTGCAACAAAAGTATGAGACTGAACATCACTTTATATCCCGGTTCTCTTTGACGGTCTCGCCGATGGCAGAGAGTACGATGGCGCAGATAAATACGACGGTCCATATCACCCACAGGCTGTTCGTCCTTCCGCCGCCGGGGTCTGCGCCGTCCGTTTGAAAGAGCGCGCCGATCGCAAACGCTATGGGATAGGAAAAGGCTGTGACCAGCGGGGTCCATTTCTTTTTCGTAAAAAAGGAGACGCCTAAAACCACCAGGCCCAGCAGGAACAGGCAGGCGGGCCACTGCTTCATGCCGTGGACTTCAAAGAACACGTACCGGCACAGCAGATATCCGGCGCACAGCACGCAGAGAGAGGCGAGATACAGGGCGGCACTTTTCCTGGTCATTTTGGCGCTCCTCCTTAACAAACGGTAGATTTCATTAAAATTATACTATATCCGGATCGATCTGTCAAAATGATCCAAAAAAAATCGCGAACAGGCTCTTCTGGCCTCGCGAATAAAAGTTGTGAAAAATTTCCTCCGGCATCTTTACAAGCCGTATATCGGATGTTATACTATAACTCCTCGTATTGCGGCCCGGGAGCGGGGCGCGGGAGGATGAGAGAACGACAGAGAAGGATGACAGAAAGATATGAACGCTGATTTCGCGCGGGTATTGGCCCTCCTCCGGCAGGAGAAGGGCATCAGCCAGAGAAAGGCGGCGGCGGCCCTGGGCGTCAGCCAGGCCCTGCTCAGCCACTATGAGAACGGCATCCGGGAGCCGGGGCTGGCCTTCGTGGTCAAGGCCTGCGACTACTACCACGTGTCCGCGGACTATCTCCTGGGGCGGAGCCTCAGCAGGGACGGCGCGTTTATCGAGGCCGGGGAACTGGCCGACGCCAGCGAGGCCCGGGAGGACCTGAAGGGCGGCGTCATGGCCAAGCTCCAGAAAAAATTGATCGTCAACACCGCCAGCGTGCTCTTCGACCTGCTGGGCAAGGTGGGCAGCAGGGACGCGGTGTCCCAGGCCGGGGCCTATATGGGCGGGGCGCTGTACCAGCTCTTCCGGCTGCTCTACCGGGCCGCCGGGGGGAACGAGGGGTACTTCTCCACCGACGCGGCCAGCTTCGACATGGGTGCCCTGGCGGCGGACATGACCCTGGCGCGCATCCAGTACGGCAAGGCCCTGGCGGCCTACCGAGGGGAATTCCCCGCCATGGACGCGCAATCCCTGGCGGAGGATTACCAGGGATTCTCCCAGTCCATGGCCCAGGTGTTCCACGCCTCGGACGAGCGGGTCAGAAAATTACAGGAAACTACTCTGCCGGTACAAGGCGGCGGAGAAACGAGGTGATCGCATATGGATCAGAGCAAAATCAGGAATTTTTCCATCATCGCCCACATCGACCACGGCAAGTCCACCCTGGCGGACCGGCTGCTGGAGGCCTGCGGCGCCGTCTCCGAGCGGGAGATGGAGAGCCAGCTGCTGGACAACATGGACCTGGAGCGGGAGCGGGGCATCACCATCAAGGCCCGGGCCGTCACCCTCAGCTATGAGGCCCAGGACGGGGAGACCTACACCCTGAACCTTATCGACACGCCGGGCCATGTGGACTTCAACTACGAGGTCAGCCGGTCCCTGGCGGCCTGCGAGGGGGCCGTGCTGGTGGTGGACGCCAGCCAGGGCATCGAGGCTCAGACGCTGGCCAACACCTATCTGGCCCTGGACAACGATCTGGAGATCCGGCCGGTCATCAACAAGATCGACCTGCCCGCCGCAGACCCCGTGCGCGTGAAGCATGAGATCGAGGACATCATCGGCATCCCCGCCCTGGAAGCGCCGGAGATCTCCGCCAAGGCGGGGGTCAACATCCCCTCCGTGCTGGAGGACGTGGTCCAGAACATCCCCGCCCCCGCGGGGGACCCCGCCGCGCCCCTGCGGGCGCTGATCTTCGACAGCTACTACGACGCCTACAAGGGGGTCATCGTCTACTTCCGGATCATGGACGGGACGCTGAAGAAGGGGATGTCCATCCGGATGATGGCCTCCGACGTCCAGTATCAGGTGCTGGAGTGCGGTCTGCTGCGGCCTCTGGGCTATGAGCCCTGCGCCCAGCTCCAGGCGGGGCAGGTGGGCTACCTCACCGCCTCTATCAAAAACGTCCGGGACACCGGGGTGGGCGACACCGTCACCGACGCCGCCGCCCCCGCCGCCGCTGGGGACGATACCATCCTGGTCCAGCTCAATGGCTGACAGGCTGATCGCCCTGACCTACATTCAGACTGACATGGGCTTCACCCGGTACAGACCGGGAGACACCCTCCCGGCTGACCACCCGGACGCCGCCACCTGGCTGGAGAACGGCAGCGCCGTGCGGCGTGGCGAAAGCGACGCCCCGCCCACCTGGGCCAAAGCACAGCTGGCGGCAGCTCCCCCCGGCCTCCCCGGCCTCGCAACAGGCGGGGAGGCCACCGGGGACGATCTGGTGGGCCGGGTGCCCATGACGGAGCAAAGGAGGCGTGGCCCATGAAGCGAATGACCTTTAAGAACATCCTGGCAAGAGATGTGAAGCAGGTCTTTTTGAACCCCGCCGAATTTGGAGAGGTCCACAAGGTAAACGGGACGCCAATGACAATCGTGCTGGATGACGTGGAGAACATCGAGCGGGAGAAGAAGATGAAGTCCTCCATGGACGGCATCTACGCCCGTCAGATTCTCTTCTACGTCAGCACCGCCGAATTTGGCCCCCTCCCCGGACAGGGGGACCTGGTCAGCCTGGACGGGAAGGAATACATGGTAATGGACGCCACCGATGAGTGCGGGATCTACGCCATCACCCTGGAGGCGAACCGGGGAAGCCCGAGAGGTGGGTTCTGATGACTACATCCACGGACGGCCTGATCCGGTTTGAATACGATGAAGCCATGCTTCACGTGATCGAGATGGCCCTGGGCAATCTGAAAGGCGAAAGCCGGAAGGTGCTGAAGAACGCCGTGAACGCCACCGCCAGACAGGCAAGGAAGGACCTCGTGTCGGAGGCCGCATCTGTGTACACAGAGAAAAAGGCCAAAATCAATAAGACCACCAAAGTCAAAGCCGCCACCAACGCCAAACCGGAAGCCACGGTCAATGTCAAGGGACCCGTGCAGAGCCTGAAGGAGTTTAAAACAAGCGTTTCCATTTCAGGCGTGAAAGCGAAAATTCTCCAGGCAAGCGTCATGAAGGTCATCCAGTCAAGCCGGGGCAGAGCCGCCGCCTTCCCCGTGAAGTTCGAGAGCGGCCACGAGGATATCGCACAGCGCCAGATCGGAGAGTTCTACAGCCGGGGCGCAAAAGCACGGCGGGACAAATGGGGGCCTCACGCCGATATGACGGCCATTAAGACCCTGTTCACGAACTCCACACCGAAAATGCTGGGAGGGCAAAAGGTCTTCGGCGTCGTAGAGGAAAGAATCTATGAGAACCTCATGGACAACATTCTGGCCCAAATCAGGAAGGTGGTCGAGAAGCAATGAATGCCAGGGTACTCCAAAGCGAAATCGCAAAGGACATCGAGGCCCTGTTCTCCGGGGACCAATTCAAGACCCCGGAGCTTCTCCCGGACGATGAGGCGGGAGAGGCAGAGCCGGAATACAACCGCCACCGGATGGCCGCTCTGAAAGCCTATGAGCAATTTCTCCCCAAACGCCGGACAAAGGATGCGGAGGACCCGTTTCCCTATGTGATCGTTCGGATAGACGGCGGCGGCATCGAAAACCAGACCGACCCCCACAAGGTGGCCGTGATCCTGGTGATCGGAATCTACGATGACAACCCGGCAAACCAGGGGCACAAGGCCGTGCTGGAGATCATCGAGCGCATCCAGGCACACTACGAGGGGACGCCCCTCCTGGCCGGACAATTCGTCTTTGACGATCCCTTCAACTGGGTTTTGCAGGACGAACAGAGCTGGCCGTACTTTTACGGGGCCTGCAACTTGACCTTCAAGCTGCCAGCGCCCCGGACGAAAGCGAGTGATCTCGTATGAGCAAAACAAGCAAGATCATCTACGTCGGCCCCACCATCACCGGAGTGGCCACCCGGAACACGGTCTATGATGGGATTCCGGAGGCCCTGGCGAGAGCAGCAAAGGCCAGACCGTACCTCAGCGGCCTATGCGTCCCCCTCTCCAAAATGGCGGACGCCCTGGGGCAGATCAGCAAGCAGCAGGGGAGCGCATACACCCTGTTCAATAAGGCGCTGGAGGACAGCGCCGCAATTCAGAAAGGAGCGAACTGACCTATGGCACTTTTGCAGCACGGCGTAAGGGTGCAGGAACGGGCAACGAGCATCGTGGCCCCGGTCCTGGGAACCGCCGGTCTTCAGGTGATCTTCGGGACCGCCCCCGTCAACCTGACGGACGATCCCTACGGCAAGACCAATAAGCCCATCATCGCCTATTCCTGGAGCGAAGCCGTCAGCCAGCTCGGCTACAGTGAGGAACTGGATACCATCGGGCACTACCGCTACACCCTCTGCGCCTCGATGTACCTCAACTTTCAGCTGTTCGCCGTGGCTCCGGTTATTTTCGTCAACGTCCTGGACCCCACGAAGCATAAGAAGAAAAACGACACCAAAACGGCTGAGGTGGTGGACATGGAGGCCACGATTCGCACCACCGGCATCCTCCTGGACACCGTGGAGGTGAGCACGCAGGTGCAGACCGGGGCCGGAGAGGGCGGTGCGGATATCCCGGCGAAGAAGCTGACGAACGGGACGGACTACGTTCTGAGCTTTGATGATGACGGCTACCTGGTGATCACGCTGGTGGCTACCGGGGCCGGAGCCACCGCCAAGGGCCTGAGCGTGGAGTCCACCTCCATCGACCCCACCGCCGTGGATGAAAGCGACGTGATCGGCGCAAGCGCAACCGGCGGCGAAAAGGGCATGGAGGTCCTGCGGCAGATTTACCCCCGCCTCGGCATGACCCCCGGCCTGATCCTTGCCCCCGGTTGGAGCCATATCCCGGACGTTGGAATCGTCATGGCCGCAAAGACAGAGGAAATCAACGGCTATTTCCGCTGCGAGGGCTTTATTGACATTGACAGCACCGCCGAGGGCTGCACCGCCTACGATAAAGTCAAGGTATACAAAGAGATGGCCGGTTGCACCAACAAGCACATTATGGCCCTTTGGCCTTGCATCGCCGTCGGCTCAAGCTGGTTTTGGTACAGCGCAATCATGGGGGCCTTGACCGCCTACGTTGACGCCAACAACGACGACGTCCCCAACCTTTCCCCCTCCAATAAGCTGATTGGCATTACCGGCACCGTTCTGGCGGACGGGGAGACGGAGGTCGTACTTGACCAGCTCCAGGGGAACGCCGTCAACAGTTTCGGAGTGACCACGGCGATCAACGTCAACGGCTGGCGCACCTGGGGCAACCGTTCCGCTTGCTACCCTTCCAACACCGACCCGAAAGATATGTGGTTTTGTTGCCGCCGCTTTTTCAGTTGGTGGGGTAACAGCTTTATTTTGACCTACTTCCAGAAGGTTGACGACCCCGCAAACGTCCGCCTCATTGAGGCAATCGTTGACACGGAAAACATCCGGGGCGGGGCCTACGTTGCCGCCGGGAAGTGCGCAAGGGCTGAAATGACGTTCAACATGGACGAAAACCCCGTTACCAACCTGATCGACGGAAAGCTCCAGTTTCACCAGTACCTCACGCCGTACCCCCCGGCGGAGGATATCCACAACGTTCTGGAGTTTGACCCCTACGCATTGCAGACCGCCCTGGCGGCAGCGGCGACCTAAGAAGGGAGGAAGTAACCAATGGCAATCGCAGGAATCCCCGAAGTCATTAACGACTTTAACCTTTACCTTTCCGGCGGCAAGCTGGGCGGCACAACCGGCGAGGTTTCCCTCCCGGACTTTGAGCCGATCACCTCCACCACTTCCGGCAACGGCATCCTGGGCGAGTATGAGGCCATTGTCCTCGGCCACTTTGGCAGCATGGAACAGGAAATCCCTTTCCGTTGCATCAATGAGGACTATTTCAAGATGGTAAGCCCCAGCAAGTCCGTCGAGCTGACCCTCCGGGGCGCAATTCAGCAGTCCGAGCGGGACACCATGAGCGAGGGCGAGGTCGGTATGCGGGTGGTTTTCCGGGGCCGTTGCAAGAAGATTTCCATCGGCACCGTGAAGCAGCGGGAGCAGATGGGGAGCATGGTATCCCTTGAGCTGACCTACATCTTGATCGAGATGGACGGCAAAGAGAGGATTTGCCTCGACAAGATCAACACCATTTACCGGATTAACGGCGTTGACCAACTCGCCAAAATCCGGGCATTGACTTAAACAGGAGGTAAAAGAGTATGAACCCCGAAACCGATAACATCATCCCCGCCGCCGATCAGGAGGCCCCCGCCCCCGTCGTCATTGAGGACGCCGCCGCCCAGGAGGAACAGGCTCCGGTCCCCGCCCCGGCCCAGCCCCCGGCGATCATTGAGGACGCCGCAACAGCCGCCCCGGCCCCGGAGGACAAGCCCACAGCTCCGGCCCAGGACGACCCGGAGAGTTACGTCCGCTTTCACAAGCCCTATCTTTTTGAGGGCAACTACTACGCCGGTATCGACCTCAAGCGGGTTGAGAGCTTGAGCGCAAAGGATATGTGCGAGGCGGAAAAGTACCTTGCACGACAGGGCATCGTTTCCCCGTTGCCGGAAATGACGATGGAATACATCGCCTTTATTGCCAACAAGGCGACCGGCCAGCCCCTTGAGTTTTTCAAGCAGCTCCCGCCGAAGGACGCCACGAAGGTTAAAAACCGGGTTACAAGTTTTTTCTACGGCGAGGATTAAGGCCGGACGACGGGGAGAGGCTCCGGGAAATTTGCGTAAACCTAACCCTTTCCTTACATACCGATTTTTGCAAGCTCATGGAGATGCCAGTTTTTGAGCTTATCAAAACGGTAAAGGTAACGCTAAAGGCGGTGAAGAAATATGGCAAGCGCAACGGGAAGTAAAGAGTATAAGCTCGCCATAAAGATCGCCGGTGCGGTTTCCTCTTCCTTTGACAGCGCAATAGGCGAGGCGGGGCAGAAGATCAGCAACCTCGGCAGCATAGCCCAGGCGGCAGCGGCAACAGCAGCCGCCGCCTGGGGGGCCTTGAAGCTGGGGGAATTTATTTCCGACGCCGTAGATACATACCAGGGCTTTGAGCAAGCAATGGCGAACACGTCCGCCATTGCAGGAGCCACAGGGGAAGAATACGAAGCCTTGAGGCAAGCGGCCCTTGATATGGGAAAAGCCACCAGCAAGACGGCAGAGGAATGCGCTGACGCCCTCGGATATATGAGCCTCGCCGGGTGGGACGTGAATACATCAATAGCCAGCCTTGAGCCGGTCCTCCGGCTTTCAGAGGCCACCGGGCTTGACCTTGCAAGGTGTTCCGACCTTGTAACGGACAGTATGAGCGCACTCGGCATAGAGGCGAAGGACCTCGCCGGTTATTTGGACGTAGCAGCACAGGCGAACAATAAGAGCAACCAGACCGCCGAAATGTTGATGGAGGCATACATCGGCGTCGGCGGTACCCTCAAAAACCTTAATATTCCCATTCAGCAATCAGCAGCAGCCCTCGGCGTGATGGCAAACCGGGGCATTAAAGGCTCCGAGGCCGGAAACGCCCTAAACGCCGTCCTTGTAAACCTCACCACCGGGACTGGCCAAGCCGGTACCATGATGAAAAAGCTCGGTATTTCCGCCTTTGACAGCAACGGGAAATTTATCGGCTTACAGGAAACCATTCAAAAGGTTTACGAGGCCACCAAAGACATGACGGAGGCGGAGCGAAACGCCGCCCTTGCCGCCATCGGAGGCAAGCAGCACACGGACGCCCTAAACGCCCTCATGTCCGGCCTTACCACCACCACGGCGGAGGGGGCAAGCGAGTGGGACGCCCTGGCCGAATCCCTTTATAATTCAGAGGGCGCAATGGCCGCAATGGCCGACACCGTGACCAACACCTGGAGCGGCGCAAAGGCAAGGATGGAATCAGCAATAGACGACCTCAAGATCAACCTTGTTTCTACCTTTGCCCCCTACGCCACACAGGCGATCAACAGCGTGGCCGCAGCTATTCCCAATATCACAGCGGCCATAATTCCGGCGGCTCAAGGATTTGTTGATTACGCAATACCCAAGATAACCGCCTTTAAGGACAAGGCGGTCCAGGTTTTCAACGATATCCGCCCCACCCTTGAGAGCATAGGGACCGCCGCACAAGGGGCCTTTTCCTTCCTTGCGGATACCGCCGGGACGGCCATGCAGAAGGTCGGGGAGGTTATCAGCAGCCACAGCGGCCTTTTTGAGAAGCTGGGGCAGATAGCCCAAAACGTGGGCGGCATCATTGCAGACATAGGCCAAAAGCTCAAGCCGGTTATTTCCTACGCCGCAACCACGGCCCTCCCGCAAATAGCGGACGCCGTTCTAACCGTAGTTGATAAGCTGGCGGACCTTGCCCTGATGATTTCAGAGAACAAGGCCCTTGTGATTGCCCTCGTTTCCGCTTTCGCAGGATTTAAGGGAATCACGGCTATTTCTGAACTGGGGAACAAGATCAACACCGCAAAGGGAATTTTGACCGCCTTCCAGAACGTGACCAACGGCACCAGTTTAGCAGCAGCCGCCGCAAGCGGGAAAATCCCAAAACTGACCTCCGCCTTTGGAGTATTGACCGGACAGATCAAGCTCTCCGACCTTGCCACAGAGGCCGCAAAGGCAAAGTTGTCCACGTTCACAAGCGGCCTAAAGGGCATCGGCGGCGTAGCAAAGAACGCTTTCACGGGTCTAAAGAGCGGCATTACTTCCATCGGTACCAGCCTCGCAGGGGTAGGCAGCAAGATCATGGGCTTTATAGCAGCTAACCCCGCCGTCCTTGTCATAGCGGCAATCGCCGCCGTGATTGCTATAGTTGTAACCCTATACAACAAGTGCGAGTGGTTCCGGCAGAAGGTAGACGCCATCCTTGAGGCGGTCAAGGGCTACCTGGCCGCATTTTGGGCAAAGGCAAAAGAGGTCTTCCAGAATATATGGGCGGTAGTACAGGAGGTATGGGCGCAAGTAAAGCCGTACCTTGAGGCAGCGTGGCAGAGCATAATCGCCGCCGTTTCCGCCGTTGTTTCGTTCTTCCAGACCAACGTCCTCCCCGGCATCAAGGCGGTATTGACTTCCATCGGCGGCGTATTCGCAGCCGCCTGGGAGCTGATTAAGGCCATTTGGGGACAAGCAAAGCCCTATTTCCTCGCCATTTGGGAGGCCATCAAGTCCATTTTTGAGATTGTGGCCCCGATCATAGGCGGATTTTTCAAGGTTGCCTGGGCCGTAGTACAAGCGGTCTGGTCCGTAGCCGCCGCCTGGTTTAAGTTGGTTTGGGAAGGAATCAAGGCCGTCTTTTCCGTAGTTGGAGCCGTTCTCGGCGGTTTCTTCACCACCGCCTGGGAGATCATCAAGGCGGTATGGAACACCGTCGCCGCCTACTTCCAAGCCGTTTTTGACACCATAGCCGGGATTTTCTCCTTTGTTTCCGCCGTATTGAGCGGGGACTTTTCAGCAGCCTGGGAGGCGATCAAGGGCATAGTCGGGACCTGGGCCTCGTTCTTTGGTACCGTTTGGGAGGGCATCAAGGCCGTATTTGGGGCCGTAGCCGGTTGGTTTGGCGGCGTCTTTTCAGCAGCCTGGGAGGCAATCAAGGCCGTGTTTGCGCCGGTCGGTGCGTTCTTCCAGAGCTTGTGGGACACCATTGTCGCCCTGTTTACTTCCATAGGTACCGCCGTGGGCGACGCCATAAGCGGGGCCGTGAAGGGAGCCATTAACGCCGTCCTCAAGGGAGCCATTGGCATTATTAACGGTTTCATTGACGGCATCAACATGGCCATCGGGATTATCAACGCAATTCCCGGCGTTAGCATTGAGAAGGTCCAGCGGCTTGAGGTCCCGCAGCTTGCAAAGGGCGGCATTGTGACGGCCCCCACCCTCCTGGAGGCAGGAGAGGCCGGGGACGAGGCAATAATCCCCTTGCCGGAGCTTTGGGGCAATATGCAGGATATGATCGCCGCAACCATGAACGGGACCAACAGCGGGATCGCCGCCCTTGCAGACCGGCTGGACGCCGCAAACGAGGGAGCGGAGGAAGACCTCGACATTTCCAACCTCTTGAGCAAGCTGGACGGCATAGGCAACGGGGACGGCCCCGGCGGAGACGGGACGCCGCCCATGCAGATCATTTACTCCCCTACGAATCATTACCACTTTGAGGGGGAGGTACCCAGCAAGGAAGACATTGCCGGGGCGGAGTCCATGTCGCAAGACGAATTTAACCGCCGGATGGACCAGTGGATGAAGGACCGGCAACGGGCAAATTTTAGGGGGTAAGCATGAAGACCATAACGACCGTCATGGGGGATACCTGGGACACCGTAGCCCTCCGGGCATACGGCGACACCCTGCGGACGCAGGAGTTGATGGAGGCCAGGGAGAACATCCGCCTTTTAGATTACCAGGTATTCCCCGGCGGCGTTACGGTTTTCGCCCCCGACGTTGAGGACAAATACGCAATAAGCGACTTGCCGGAATGGAGGAAGTAGGGCCATGTTACCACGCAGAGCAACCGTCTCCATGATTTACAACGGCGCAAACGCCACGGAACAGGTCGCCGGGTATATCAATTCTTTTGAGTATGTAGACGTAGCAGCGGGGAAAAGCGACACGATCAGGGCCGTCATGAACGACCGGGACAACAAATGGAAAGGGCCGTGGTTTCCCGTGAAGGGGGACAAGTTGGTCCCCACCATCCTGCTCCATAATTGGACGGCTCAAGGGCAGCTTATAAAATTCCCTTGCGGCACCTTTGGGGTTGATGATTTCTCTTTCAGCGGCGGACCGGACAAAATGAACCTTGACGGCATCGCCCTCCCGGCCTCAAGCAGCTTTAAGACAGAGGACCGGACAGAAACCTATGAGAAGGCCACCCTGCAGCAGATCGGGCAGATGGTAGCAGGACGGGCCGGGGTTTCCCTTTTCTTTGACGCTACAGACATAAGCATTGAGAAGGTCGAACAGAACAACCAGAACGACTGCGATTTTTACAGCGGCCTGGTTGAGAAATACGGCCTTGCCCTCAAAATTTACAATGACCGCCTGGTGGTATTTTCGGAGGCGGACTACGAAGCCAAAGGGCCGAAATTCATTTTGACCCCGGCGGACTTTGACCCCGGATGGAGCTGGGACACCACCCTAACCGGCATCTACACCGGCGTCCGGTATCAGTATACCAACAGCGATAAAAACAAGACCTTTACAGTAAAGGCCGGGACAGAGGAACGGCTTTTGACAAGCAACGAACCGGCGGGAAACCTCACAGAGGCGACGGCCATCGCCCTGGCGGCGGTGAACAATGCCAACAGAGGCACCACCACCATGAGCATAAGCATGATGGCCAGGCCGGGACTGATTGCCTCGGACACGATAGAGATCGCAGGGCTTGAGCGGTTGTCCGGGAAATATTACGTTGAGCAAGTGACCCACAGCCTGGGGAGCGGCTACAAAATGAGGCTCAACCTCCGAAAAGTTGAGCCGAGGATTTCAAGCCCTACCGCAATATCAAGCACCGTATCAGAGGGAGGATAAACCCCCATGTCATACGATAAGGGATATTTACGCATAGGCAAGCTCTCAAGCATTGACTACCCAAACGGGAAAGCAAGCGTTACCTATGAGGATTTGAACGACAGCACGACCGCAACCTTTTCTTTCCTGGCGTGGCAATATTGGATGCCGAAAGAAGGGGACCAAGTCCTTGTCGCCCACCTTTCCAACGGAACGTGCGCCGCCGTGATTCTCGGCCCCGTTTGGCACGACGGCCACCGCCCCCCGGAGGGGCAGGAAGAACTTTACCGCAAAGATTACAACCGAAAATACTGGGACGCCTACCAACGGTATGACCACGCAGCCCTTGAGTATTTGGAGTTTATAACCGGCACCTATGATATTAAGACGACAAAGGACTTTACCCTAACCGTCAACGATACCACGGTTATAAAGGTCAAGGCAGACGGCTCCATTGAGATAACAGCCCCCGCAGGAATCACCATAACAACCCCGCTTATTACCGTTACCGGGGACGTTGTAGCCAGAGGCGTAAGCCTGGACGACCACACCCACACAGGAGTCCACGGCGAAACCAGCGACGCCCACTAAAGGAGGGATAGGCCGTGGCAGTTGGAAACTGGGGGACCGCCGTTATTTTCGGCGTAAGCGATCATAAGGTCCTCACTTATAACAACATGAGCCGGACCGTCGGCTCCTCCTGGGCCACCCATAGCCGCATAGGCGCAAAGGACCAAGTGGAATACTTGCGGCCTAACCTCCAAAAGCTGACCTTTGACATTTCCCTTGATTTCACATACGGCGTCGACCCCAGGGCCATTATTGAGCGCATGGAGATGGCGGCAGAGCTGGGAGAAATTCATTATTTTGTTGTTGGAGGCAGACCCGTCGGACGCTTGCCCTGGAGGCTCACCAGCGTCGGGGAGGCATGGGAAAAGATTTACAACAACGGGGCCTTGACCAACGCAAAGTTGAGCATATCTATGGAGGAATACCTGTAACCAGGAAGGAGGGCAACAATGGACCTTTCAAATATTGAGGTCGGTTTTGAGTACGGGGAAGACGATACCGCCGTCCGCAAAGAGATCGTCCGCAACGTTCACACCCTACTTTTGACCCCGGTCGGCACTTGCCCCCTATACCGGGACTTTGGCCTTGACGTTTCCTATTTGGATTTTCCGCCAAACGTAGCAAAGGGCCTCTTTACCGTTGCAGCTATTGAGGCGGTAGAGAAGTGGGAGCCACGGGTTAGGGTTTCACGGGTTGACTTCCAGGCGGACGGCGTACAAGGGAAATTAGGCGCAAAGGTGGTGCTTGCATTTGGATAATTTACTAAAATCAGTTTTCGACTTGCCGGACGTTTCTTTTATTGACAATGACAGCCTGGACGCCATGATGCAGCGGCTTGTTGCCAATTATGAGAAGCGATACAAGGAAGTCACCGGGCAGACGATCAGCCTGGGAGCGGCGGACCCGGTCCGGGTGCAGCTTTACGCCGTCGCCCTTGACCTTTTCCAGATTGAGCAATATGTGGACCGGGCCGGGAAACAGGACCTTTTGAAATACAGCTACGGGGAGTATTTGGACAACCTGGCCGGAAACCGGAGAGTAACCCGGCAACGGGCATCCGCCGCCCGAACGACCATCCGCTTTACACTTTCGGAAACCAGAGACTACGCCATCGGTATCCCGGCGGGTACCAGGACCACCAACGGGGACGGCGTTTATTTCAAAACCGAGGAATATGCGGAGGTTCCCGCCGGGGCCAAGTTTGCGGACATTGAGTCCGTTTGTACCGAGGCCGGGGTTAAGGGTAACAATTTCCTCAAGGGGCAGATCAGCGTCCTTGTGGACCCGCTGCCCTATGTTGAGAGCGTAGAGAACATAACGGACACCAGCGACGGCACCGACCTGGAGGACGACACCAGCCTCGCAGAGCGGACCTATATCGCCCCTTCCGGCTACAGTACAGCAGGACCGCCGGACGCCTACACATACTGGGCCAAAACGTACAATACCGACATTGGCTCGGTGCGCCCCGTTTCCCTGCAGGAGGCCGGGAAAGCGGAGATTTACATTTTGATGCGGGACGGGACCCTGCCGGGGGAAGAAGTCGTAACCGGCTTGCAGGAATTTCTCCGGGATGAAGAAGTCCGCCCCATGACGGACCTTGTAACCGTCATGGCCCCCGGCGTCAAGACCTATGACCTTGAGCTGACCTACTACATAGCCCGGTCGAACAAGGCCCAGGCTGCGGCCATCCAGAGCCGGGTGGATGCGGCTATAGCTGAATACAACACCTGGCAAACTACGGAGATAGGCCGGGACATTAACCCCTCGGAGCTGATCCGGCGCATTAAGGAGGCCGGGGCAAAAAGGCCCATCATAGCAAGCCCCGAATTTACGCCCATAGGGGACACGGAGGTCGCCCAGCTCGGGACCCTAAAGGTGGCCTATGGGGGGCTTGAGGATGATTAACATTCACGACGGGCAAATAACGGACCTCTTGAGCAATAGCCTCCGTTACAACCCGGAAACCATTTCCATCGGCTACGCCATCCTGCAGGAGAAACGCCGCATTTTGTACCTTGCGGAGCGGACCCTCCTAATGGCGGCGGTTGAGATTTTGGACGAAAAGACCCTTGATTATTTGGCCGTTGAGCTGCGGACCCCGGCCTATTCCGACAGTTACGACATTGAGAAAAAGCGGACCCTCATAAAAGGGACCCTGCCCTATTATGAGCGGCTCGGGACCCCGGCGGCGGTAAATTGGGTTATCAAGGCCATTTTCGGAAACGGCAGCATAAAGGAATGGTTTGACTATGACGGGGAGCCGGGAGAGCCGCACCATTTCCAGGTTGACATCCCTATAACGGGCATGATTTCCCCGGAGATCATGGAGGAACTACGCCGCACCATTTCCAGCGTGAAACGGCTGACAAGCTGGCTGGACAGTATAACCACCTATTTTGAGATGGAGGGCAAGGTTTATATAACCCCGTTTTTGGGTAAGCCCCTGGGCATTACGACCCTCCCGGAGCTTGAGCCGGTTTTTCCCGGTGCCATTGTCCACCTTACCCCGATTTTGGGGAACGGGCCGCAAAGCACCACGCTCCCGCCGCTTGAGCCGATCATTGCCACAGCGGCCATTTTCGGACGGGCCTCGGCGGCATTGCAGACCATTACAGAGACAGCCCTCCCCACATTGCAGGAGAACGACACCACAGTTATGCCGGAGCTGATAGAGCATACCACGGCAGCGGTCCACACCGTCACAGAGACAACCCTCCCCACGTTTGAGGAATTGCCCCCGGACGATATGAGGGCCGTCCAGAGTATCAGCGCAAGGCAGCTCCTGCCGCTGACAGAGACAAGGCTCCCATACCTTGAGGATTTCAGCACCGAAATTCAAGTCGTTTGCAAGGGCAAGGCGACCGCCGCCCTGCAAAATATCAGCGAAACAAGACTGCCAGAATTGGAGGAATGAAAAAATGAGCCAATACGGATGCACCATCCCCCGGCGGGGCCGGGAACTGATCGCCAAAATCCTGGCGGCAAAGATGCCCCTCAAGATTTCCCGAATCATGATGGGCCAGGGAGTATGCCCGGATGAAGTTTTTCCCGGCGACCTTGAGGACCTGGTGGAGCCGGTCGCCGCCGGTACTTCCAATGAGCCGACCTACGATGGCGACACCGTACACATGACGGTGGAATACCGCTCCGACCTTAACGGGGGCCTTGACCACGGTTTCTGGATTAGGGAGTTTGGCGTCTTTGCCCAGGATGAAGACGGCAGCGAGGTCATGCTCTACTACGGCGTCCTGGGCGATTACCCCCAGTGGGTAAGCGCATACAGCACCACCGGCCTGGACGTCCGGCGGTACCCGATCAGCATTACTATCGGGGAGGGGGCCGAGGTCATTATTGACTATTCCCCGGAGGCGTTCATGACGGCGGAGGACGTAGGGGCATATTGCACCAGCGTTATGCTCCCGGCCTTTTTGGTCCAGGCCCAGGCACAGATTGACGCCCACAACACGGACCCCCAGGCCCACCCGGCCATTAAGGCAGATTTCAACGCTATGGATGCCAGAATGTCCCTCATGGAGTTGCGCTATAACACGGAGGTCAGCGGGAACCCGTTCACGGCCACATTTGAGGACTTGAGCAAGCTCCGCATTGAGGGCGTCTGGAACGCCGCCCAAAAGCGGGTGGAATTTTAACCGGGAGGGCGCAGGATGGCCGAAAAAGAATTTCTGTTAGGCGTCAAAGCAAGGGAGCTTTTGAAGCATACCAAACGGGAAACAAGAGTTGTCACCGATGATATTAACCCTCAAGACGTTAGAACGATTCTACACAAGATCGCCGCCCTTGAGGATATCCGGGACGCAAGGGAGGTCTGCTCCCAGGCCATCAACGCCATAGACCGGAAGAAAAAAGAGGGCTTTTCCAAAAGCACCTTTAGGCTGTACGGCGAGGATATGAGGCAGATCGCAAAGCAAATCCTTTTAGACGTACACGCCGCCAACAATACCCATTTCCTCACAGAGTACGACAGCCGCCTCCGCAAGATTGACGCCATCCTTGACGGTTGCACCCTCCTTTTGGAGTATATCACCGTTTGCCTTGAGGATGGAATTATCAGCAAGACAAAGGCCGGTCTTTGGACCCGGAAGGTAACGGACGTGAAATTTATGGCCGGAGCGTGGCGCAAGAACGACGGCGGCAGAGCGAAAAGCCTCCGGGACCAGGCCCAGGCCGTAAGGAACCGGCAGCAGATCGGCCTTGTGAAAGAGGCCATCCGGCAATATAAGGCCGGAGAATGAGGACGCACGGCGGACCCCCGCCTTGTATCAGGGTATAGCTCATTTCCGCCACCAACTGGTGGCTCCGCTCCCCGAACACCAACAACACCAACAACGTGTGGAACGTCAATTCCAATGGCGACTACAACAACAACGATGCCACCAACACCTATGGCATCCGCCCCGCTCTGATGGAACGTTAGGACAAGTAAGCCCCGCAAGGGCCGAAAGCAGTACGCCATCTAATCAAAGGGAGCTATATCCTTTCGGAGGCCCACGGGCCACCGATAAACACATCACGCCGAGGCTTGCCGCCCTACGGGGCGCAGCGGGCTACCACGGGGAGGTGGACCGGCGTTAGGCATGACGGCCAGCCGGGAGCCTCCCCTGCCGCCCCGGCTGGAGGAAGAAAAGAAGGGACCCAGGCGAATGACCTACCAGGAACTATGCGCTTTTGAGGTCCTATATGACGCCTATTTAGAGGCCAGAAAGCGCAAGCGGAAGAAACCGGCAACGGCGCAATATGAGGCCAACGTTTTGGCCTATACCGACAGGCTATCCCACATTTTGGAGGCCAAAACCTACCGCCCCGGAAAATTTGAGACGTTCTACGTTTTCGAGCCTAAAAAGCGGCTGGTCCAGGCCCCGGCGTTTGTTGACAAGGTTGTCCTCCATGCCATAACGGACAACGTCCTTTATGACGCCATAACCCGCAGTTTTATCCGGGACAACTACGCCAGCCAAAAGCGCAAAGGCACCCATGACGGCCTCGGACGGCTCAAGTGGGCTATGACCGACTATTACCGCAAACACGGGAACGCCGACGGTTGGGTGCTGAAAGGGGATGTACGTCATTTCTTTGCCAGCATCGACCACACGCTCCTAAAAAGAAAGCTCATAGCCCTTTTTGAAAAGCGTAACCTTGACTTTGAGATTTTGGAGCTGCTTTTTACCTACATCGACACGACCGACGGCCTACCCCTGGGATACCAAACAAGTCAGCTTTTCGCCCTCATGTTTTTGGATGAATTTGACCACGCCATAAAGGAGCGTTTCGGCGTTCGCTACTACGGGCGGCAGATGGATGATTTTTTCATTATTGAGGAAAGCAAAGAGCGGCTGCAGGGCCTACTCCGGGATATACGGACCATCGTCGGCGGTTTGGGCCTTGAGCTGAACAACAAGACCGCCATTTTCCCGCTCCGAAACGGCATTGATTTTCTCGGCTTTCACGCCTACCTCACGGATACCGGGGCCGTCGTTCAGAAATTGAGGCGGGACAGCATTAACCGCATGAAGGGCCGCATTAAGTACTGGCGCACCGCCTACCCGGCGGGTGAGGTTACAAAGGATGAAATTAAGGACAGTTGGACCGCCTGGGACGCCCACGCCGCCCACGGCGACACACACGCCCTCCGCTCTAAGATTGCGGAGCAAGTCGGGGCCATCATTGGAGAGACGCTGCAGCCCCGGCGTAAGATCACCGCCTCGCCGTTCGTCCGGCAATTACGCCGCTTGAAACAGCAGCGGCGGAGCCAACCCAACCCCCCGCCGGAGGCCCTGGCACCGGCCCCCAGGCCGGACTGGATACTTCCGTGGGAATAAACCTAAAGGAGGATACACACCAATGGCAACCGTAGCACTTGGCACAAAGGCCGTCGGCAGCAAGGTCCAGCTCAAGCTCGGCGGCGTGAAGAAAAATTTTATCATCGTACACAAGGGCAAGCCGTCCAGCCTTTACGATGATTCTTGCAACGGCGTCTGGCTGTTGCAGGAGGATATCCAGGAAACCCGGCAGTGGCAGAGTACCAACGTAAACAAGCTGGAAAGTAGCGAGATTCAAGCCTACCTTAACAGCACATACCTGGCCCTGTTCGACGCCAACATCCAGGCACAGATTAAGCAAGTCAAAATTCCCTACCGTCAGAACGGCGGCAGCGGCGGCACGGACCGCAGCGGGGCAAACGGCCTCTCTTGCAAGATTTTCTTGCTTTCCGCCAGAGAAGTCGGTTTCTCCGACACCTACATCCCGAATGACGGCGCAAAGCTGGACTATTTCAATTCCGGCAACGGAACGGACACAAAGAGGGTTGCAAAATACAACGGCTCCGCCGCCCTCTGGTGGCTCCGCTCCCCGCGCACCAACAGCGCGACCTACGCCTGGTACGTGCACTCCAATGGCAACGCCGACGGCCTCAGTTGCACTAGCACCTATGGGGTCCGGCCCGCTTTGATACTTCCCTCTTCCCTCTTGACC
>OFFQ01000677.1_pt1 | contig 24622 bp, 20 predicted proteins | sample 1521411 | NCBI WGS metagenome assembly OFFQ01 (sample SAMEA3504110, study PRJEB24116) | mouse gut metagenome | biome: mouse gut; feature: mouse-associated habitat; material: faeces | place: Denmark | collected 2011 | reverse complement strand
CTCGGATGGCCCCCCGGCTCTGTTCGGTATTCTTGGCCCGGCGGAACTTGGCCCGCAGGACATTTCTCAGTCCGGGAATCACATCATCGACCACTCGAATAGCGGACAAATCCCGCCAGGAGGCGTCCGCCGTCCCTCCAGTGGTGGTCCGTGTCGTCACTCCCCGCACCACACTCACTGTCCCTCCAAAGCTCTCCACTGGAGTCACGCCGCCCAGGATCAGCCGGTCCATATCCCGGTCCTCAATCCGAACAGCCAGCCCATTCAGTCCGGCCAGTTCCACGCCCCCCAAGGGGAGGGCGGGGTCAGTTTCTCCAGCGATAGCGCCCGCCAGAGCGGCGGCCAGAGGCAGGCCAGAGATGCTCTTTCCCGTCCCGTCCACACAGCCGGGGGCTGCCAGCACTACTCGCTCGTGGTTCATCTCCTTGGCCCGCTGGATCAGATTGTCTACACTCTCGTCCTTGGCTCCCGCTACCACGCACAGCCGCTCCCGGCGCAGCTCTGAGGCTTCTGCCACACTGTCCCGCAGTTTTTTTTGCACGGCGGTATCGGTGCTGTCGCACAGGACCAGCGCAATGTCCTCCTGTCCAGCCAGCAGGGCGAATGCCGCCTCATAGCCGTTCGCGTTAGACACAGGGGCCACCGCCACCCCGGAGGCCCCGTTTTTCAGGGCCAGACGGATCAGCTCAGTCACCTCTTCTGGTCCACCGTTGCCGAACGCAGCCACGGCCTTTTCGTAGCTGGTAACCATCTGTACTGTCCCCTCCGGCTTAGCGGAGCTGATCGCGGCCAGTCCCACCACCCGGCCGGAACCGGAGCCGCTGACCACGGTAGACGCGCCGTAGGAGGAGTAAACCCCCGGGCGCTGATGTACTGAAATACTCATGGTTTCATAACACCTCGCAATTCAAAATCCACAAATGAGCCGTCCACACTAGACACCGCGCACAAAATGGCGGAACAGACGGCCTCCACCGGTCGTTTCAGCCTCCGGCTCTCCCCATCCCGGCAGGTCTCTCCGCAGGAGAAGGACTGCACATCCAGCCCCTCTGGACCGCCCAGAATCAGCGCCCCGGCCAACGCGTCAAAGGCTCTCTGTACTGCCTCTCCATCCCCTTTTTCCGGGGCGTAGATGTCCAGTCCAAAGGTAAGCTCCGCTTTTTTTCCGTACCGCTCCTCCCAGCAGCCGCTCTCCTGGCCGAACCGGTCACCCAAATAGTTCTGAAAGCAGGCCGGGCCGGCCTGTCGCCTTCGTTCTGGTCTTGCTTCGGATGGGGTTTACATGGCTCCGCCCGTTACCGGACGGACGGTAGTCTCTTACACTGCCTTTCCACCATTACAGGGCTCTACAGTCCCGCCCTGCTGTCTATTTCTGTTGCACTGGCCTTGGAGTCGCCTCCACCGGACGTTATCCGGCATCCTGCCCTGTGAAGCCCGGACTTTCCTCACCCGTAACCGCGGGGGACGGCTGTCCCTCACGGGCACGGCCGCGATTATTTATCCTACTCACCACCTTTATTATAGTTGGAATTTGGAAAAAAGGCAAGGGGAAACAAATTGTGAAAAGTATATAAAACGAATTGAAAATCACGGTATTATGTGATAGACTAGGAGAGGAAAATAATGGCATACAAAAGGGAGAGCGGGCCTATGGAACAGTACAAGCAGGAATTTATCGAGTTTATGGTTGACAGTAAGGCACTGAAATTTGGCGATTTTACGTTAAAGAGCGGCAGAAAGTCTCCTTTTTTTATGAACGCGGGGGCATATGTGACCGGAGCGCAGCTGAAAAGGCTGGGAGAATATTACGCCAGGGCGATCCATGACAATTTCGGGGATGATTTTGATGTTCTTTTCGGGCCGGCTTACAAAGGGATTCCGCTTAGCGTGACGACTGCCATTGCCTACAGCGAACTGTACGGCAGGGAAGTCCGTTACTGCTCCAACCGCAAGGAGGCCAAGGACCACGGAGATACGGGGATTTTGCTGGGAAGCCCCCTGAATGCGGGAGACCGTGTGATTTTGATCGAAGATGTGACTACTTCCGGCAAGTCCATTGAGGAGACATATCCTATTCTTATGGCCCAGGGAGAGGTGGAAATCCGGGGACTCATGGTATCCCTGAACCGCATGGAGAAGGGGCCCGGCGGAAAGGAAAGCGCCCTTGACGAAATTCGCGGGACATACGGTTTTGAGACTGCGTCCATCATCACCATGGAGGATGTGGTTGCGCACCTTTACAACAGACCTTATAAGGGCGAGGTGTACATCAATGACCAACGGAAAGCTTCCATAGATGAATATTATAAGATATACGGGGTATAGTTTTTAGCATATAGGAAAATAAATGTATGCCGTATGATAGAAAATCGTTCTTATGAGGCATTAGGAAGAAAAGACGGGAAGGGAGCAAAATTATGGAACAGAAAATATACAAAGTGATGAAAGGGGCGGGGGCAACGAATATTGCCATAGGCGTGATTACGCTTGTGATGGGAGTTGTGACAGGAATTCTGCTGATTATCGCCGGTGCAAAGCTGACTGCGGGAAAGTCAAAGATATTATTTTGAATGAGGAGTGATGGCGGGCATTTCCTGAGGGAAGTGCCCCTTTAGGTTGCGCATGGGAAAAAGAAAAGGTTATATTTTTACCAACAAAAAGAATTCCAACCGTGCCATAATGGCAGTGATTTTGGGAATCATTTCGCTGGCGTCCCTGGGGACGGTGGTGTTTTTGTCGTACCGGGCCGGAGGCAGCGCCAGGCCGGGGTATGGTTTCACGGGGGTTCTGGCCCTGGTCTATTCCCTGACGGGACTGGTGCTGGGCATTATTACCATGGCGGATAAAAATTATTACAGGATCATTCCGGCAGTGGGAATTCTGCTGAATGTGGCGGCGCTGGGAGGCATCGGACTGATATTGTACATGGGAGGGAGCCAATGGTGAAGGAGACGGAAATTTTACAGGAACGATACATACTCGTGATGGACAGAATCCGTGAGATAGCCGGAGAGCATTTCTGCGGAGGAAAACTGGGGGATTATTTTACTTTTTGTGCGGAATTTCTGATGCTGATGGACGATACGGTTTCGTTTCTGGAAAGCAGGAATGTCAGCCAGGTGTCCGCGGAGGAACTGGAGGCCAGAAACCGGGCCCTGTATGCGGATATTCTGCCGGATCATTATGAAGTAAGTTACGGAAATCCTGCGTTTGCGGTAAAGGAACTGGGGGAAGAGCACGGGGCCATTCTCTGCTTCCTGTATACAGAGCTGCGCAGCCTTATCGGCTTTGTCTATGAGGGACAGCTGGAAGAAACCGTGATCCGCATGGAACTGTTTGTGGAGGTCTATACGGCGTTTGTCTATGCTTTACAGGAAGAAGGCTGTCCGCCTTCGGCAGAGGAGGTGCGGCAGAAGCTGTACTGGTTTGTCAGCGATTACGCGGATATTGCGGCCCGGCGCAGAATAGGGGAGCAGGTGTGCCCCGGGAACTGTTTTGCGGCCCGTATGATCATGGACAGTGATCTGAATGATGTGAGATATCTGTACGGCTACGGGGAATATGTCACCCGGAATGAGCTGGAGATGGCGGAATTTCTTGCGGGGCTTCCGGAAGAAACCATTGCCGCCATGGCGGACACTTTTACGGAAGGGTACCGCATGGGGTTCGAAGTAACCGGAAAGGATTTGTCGAAAAAACGTACGGCAGCGCTCTACTACCACATTGGATTTGAGCGGATGATGCGGCGGGTTATTGAAAATTTTGAAAAGCTGGGATTAAAACCGGTGATCTCCCGGACTACGAACAGTGTGCTTGACGGCGGAAGATCCGGCCGGGGCGGTTTCCACGGGTACATTGCCAACAGACAGTTTGACTATGATCACAAGGATGACATGGCGCTTTTTCTGGACAAGAATTATATGAACCGCAGACTGGAGGTCACGCGTACCGCCTACGAGGAACGAAAAGAAGAGGCGCGGGGATTCGGGGGACCGGCCGTTCTGGAGACCTTCGGGGAAGCGGATTTTGCGCCCATAACAAAGAAGGAGGCTTTCCGGCTTTCCGGGGAACAAAACCGGCTCTGGGTGGAATACCGTTCCAGGCTGGGGCAGGTTCAGAGGGAATACATTCCGGAGGAGGAGAGAAGCTTTACCTGCATTGCATTCCCGGTTCCGGAGATCGGTCCTGTATTCCGGGAACTGTTTGAGGAAACCATACGTATTAACACACTGGACTATATGCTTTACCGTGAAGTGCAGCAGAATCTCATAGACGTCCTGGATACGGCAGATTACTGTCTGGTGAAGGGCAGAAACGGAAACCGGACAGATCTGAAAATCAATCTTTATAAGCTGTCGGATCCCGGGAAGGAGACGATTTTCGAGAATTGTGTGGCGGATGTGAACATCCCCGTGGGGGAAGTGTTTACGTCCCCTGTGCTGGAGGGAACGGAGGGGCTGCTGCATGTGGACCATGCGTTCCTGGCAGGCCTGGAATACCGGAATCTGGCCATTACGTTCCGGGATGGCATGGTGCAGGAGTATTCCTGCGACAATTTTGAGTCGGAGGAGGAGAACCGCCGGTTTGTCTACGAAAATATCATGGCCAGGCATGACACCCTGCCCATGGGGGAATTTGCCATCGGCACCAATACCACTGCCTATGTGGCAGCCAGACGGCTGGGCGTGGAAGCAAAGCTGCCGGTGCTGATCGCGGAAAAAATGGGGCCTCATTTTGCGGTGGGCGATACCTGTTATTCCCATGCGGAAGAGGTGAAGATGTACAATCCGGATGGCAGGGAGGTTGTTGCAAAGGACAATGCGGTGTCAAAACTGCGCCACAGCCGTCCCCTGGAAGCTTATTTTAACTGCCATACGGACATTACCATACCGTATGATGAGCTGGGAGAACTGACGGCCGTGAGAAAAGACGGAAGCCGTGTTCCCATCATAGTAGATGGAAGATTTGTATTGCCGGGCTGCGGGGAACTGAACAAAGCTTTTGAAAAATAGTGGTTGCATACAAACGTGTATTCTAGTAAACTAAACTTAAAAAGGACATACTCTGGGAATAGGAGGCTATGGAAAATGGAGAGACAGGAAAACGCCGCGGCAAAGGTGGGGATTGTGATGGGAAGCGATTCCGATATGCCGGTTATGGCAAAGGCAGCAGATATTCTGGAGGAACTGGGCGTTCCCTACGAGATGGCGATTATCAGCGCCCACAGGGAGCCGGACGTGTTTTTTGAATATGCGAAAAAAGCGGAAGATAAGGGATTTAAGGTTATCATTGCGGGGGCGGGCATGGCGGCCCACCTGCCGGGCATGTGCGCGGCCATTTTTCCCATGCCGGTGATCGGTATTCCCATGCACACTTCCTCCCTGGGAGGAAGGGATTCCCTCTACTCCATAGTGCAGATGCCATCGGGAATCCCGGTGGCTACCGTGGCCATTAACGGCGGGGCAAACGCAGGAATTCTGGCGGCAAAAATTCTGGCCACTTCGGATCCGGCGTTACTGCAGAGGCTGAAGGATTACAGCGTGAAACTGAAAGAGCAGGTGGAGGCAAAGGACGCCAGACTGCAGCGGGAAGGCTACCGGAATTATATGGCATAACTTAGCGGTTCAGGCAGGGGCCGGACTGTTACGGCATAATGATATTGATGTGGATGCGGATACAAGGACAGGAGGAAAGATGGATTACAGAAAAGCGGGAGTAGACATTGAAGCGGGATATCAGTCGGTGGAGTTGATGAAGGAACATGTAAAAAGGACCATGCGGGCGGAAGTCCTGGGAGGGATCGGTGGATTTTCAGGCGCCTTTTCCATGAAGGCCTTTCAAACCATGGAGAACCCCACATTGCTGTCCGGCACGGATGGAGTGGGTACCAAGCTGAAGCTGGCCTTTCTTATGGACCGCCATGACACAATCGGAATCGACTGTGTGGCCATGTGCGTGAATGATGTGGCCTGTGCGGGGGGAGAACCGCTGTTTTTCCTGGATTATATTGCATGCGGCAGGAATTTTCCGGAGAAAATCGCAACCATTGTAAAGGGAGTTGCGGAGGGATGCAGGCAGGCGGGGGCGGCCCTGCTGGGAGGCGAGACAGCGGAGCATCCGGGCCTGATGCCGGAGGAGGAGTACGATCTTGCGGGCTTTGCGGTGGGGATTGTGGACCAGAAGGACCTGATTACCGGGGAACATATACAGGCGGGGGACACGCTTATCGGTATTGCGTCTTCCGGTGTGCATTCCAACGGATTTTCCCTGGTGCGCAAAGTGTTTGAAATGACCAGAACAAGCCTGGATACTTATTATGAGGAGCTGGGGGGCACTTTGGGAGAGGTGCTGCTGACCCCCACAAAAATATATGTAAAAGCGATGAAAGCGGTTAAGGATGCGGGTGTCATCGTGAAAGGGGCAAGCCATATTACAGGAGGCGGCTTTTACGAGAATATTCCCAGGATGCTGCCGGAGGGAGTCCGGGCCGTGGTGCAGAAGGACAGCTATGAGGTTCCGGCTATTTTCCGGCTTCTCCAGGAAAAAGGATCCGTTGAAGAGCATGTGATGTACAATACCTATAACATGGGACTGGGCATGGTTCTGGCCGTGGCGCAGGAAGACGCGGAAAAGACCATGGAAGCCCTCCGGGCAGCCGGGGAGGTACCTTTCCGGATAGGACACTGCGAGGCAGGAGAAAAGGGAGTTGACATATGTTGAAAATAGTGGTGTGTGTGTCGGGGGGAGGCACCAATCTGCAGGCCATTCTGGACGCCGTGGACCAGAACCGCATCACAAATGTGGAGCTGCTGGCAGTGATCAGCAACAACCGGGGGACAAAGGCGCTGGAGAGGGCGGCGGCGCACCATATTCCCGGGCTGGTGATTTCGCCCAGGGACTTTCCCGACAGGGAAGCCTTTAATGAGGCATTCACGGAAAAAATGTGTGAGCTTGGCCCGGATCTGGTGGTTCTTGCGGGATTTCTGGTGAAAATACCGCCCAGGATGGTGTCCCTTTTCAGCAATCGGATCGTGAATATTCATCCGTCCCTGATTCCCTCTTTCTGCGGGGTAGGGTATTACGGACTGAAGGTCCATGAAAAGGTACTGGAAAGAGGCGTCAGGGTCACGGGGGCAACCGTGCATTTTGTAAACGAGGGCATGGATGAAGGCCCCATCATCGCCCAGAAAGCGGTGTGTGTGGAGGAAGATGATACGCCGGAGGTTCTGCAGCGGCGGGTGATGGAACAGGCTGAGTGGATTTTGCTTCCCAAAGCCATTGACGATATCGCAAACGGCAGGATAGAAGTGGCGGACAATCGTGTCAGAAACGTGGGCTGACAGGTGGCGCAGAATGAGGGAAAGTGAGCTTCCGGCTTTGCGGGAGATGTTGCCGGAACTGTTGCCGGCAATGGTAAAATACACAATAGAGAGGTGGCGGCATGAAAGTTTTAATCATAGGCGGCGGCGGGCGGGAGCATGCCATCGCGGTGAGTATGGCAAAGAGTAAAAGAGTGGACCGGATTTATTGTGTGCCGGGCAATGCCGGAATTGCACAGATTGCGGAGTGTGATTCCTCTGTCAGTGTCATGGATTTTGACAGGATTGCGGCATATGCAAAAGAAAAAAAGGTGGATCTGGTGTTTGTGGCGCCGGATGACCCACTGGCAGCAGGACTTGTGGATGTTCTGGAAGGAGAGGGGCTCAGGGTTTTCGGCCCCAGGAAAAATGCGGCCATACTGGAGGGCAGCAAGGCTTTTGCCAAAAATCTGATGAAAAAATACGGTATTCCAACAGCCGGGTATGAGACTTTTGACGATCCGGACAAAGCCCTGGCATATCTGGAAACCGCGAAGATGCCCGTGGTGCTGAAGGCTGACGGGCTGGCCCTGGGCAAGGGTGTGCTGATCTGCAATACACTGGAAGAGGCGAAGGCCGGTGTCGGGGAGATCATGCTGGACAAACATTTCGGCAGCGCAGGGGACGTGCTGGTGGTGGAGGAATTCCTCACGGGCAGGGAAGTATCCGTGCTGGCCTTTGTGGATGGGAAAACCATCCGGACCATGACATCTGCCCAGGATCACAAACGTGCCAGGGATGGGGACCAGGGACCCAATACGGGAGGTATGGGCTGCTTTTCGCCCAGTCCCTTCTACACGGAGGAGACAGACGCATTCTGCCAGAAGCACATTTACCAGCCCACTGTGGATGCCATGGCCGCTGAGGGCAGGGAATTTAAGGGTGTTATTTTCTTCGGGCTGATGCTGACAGACCAGGGACCCAAAGTGCTGGAGTACAATGCCAGATTCGGGGATCCGGAAACCCAGGTGGTGTTGTGCAGGATGAAAAATGATATCATGGATGTGGTGGATGCCTGCATTGATTCCGGCCTGGACAAAATCCGGCTTGAATTTGAAGACAATGCGGCCGTCTGTGTGGTGCTGGCATCGGACGGATATCCGGTTTCTTATAAAAAAGGATACGAAATTACGGGCCTGGAGAACTTTGACGGAAAAGAGGATTACTACTGCTTCCATGCGGGAAGCAGTATGGGCCGGGACGGACAGATCCTGACAAACGGCGGCCGGGTGCTGGGGATAACCGCCAAGGGCGCCAGCCTGAAAGAGGCGCGCAGGAAAGCATATGAGGCGACGGAGTGGGTTTCTTTTGCCAATAAATATATGCGCCGCGACATCGGCAAAGCCATAGACGAGGCCTAAAAGTATATTTTGGCAAGTGGTCGAAGAAGCCCGAGTGCAGGGTTTTAAGGAGCACGAAGTGCCCGGAAAACCCTGGAGAAAAACACGGGATTCGTAGACACATTAAAATAGAACAGAACAGGAGGTGTAAGGGAAATGAGCGTTTTGGGCTCACTGGATATGTATAATATTCCCCGTGTATGCAAAGAATGCGGAGGTGTGATGGTATTCAAAGGTGTGGGCGAGTATCATTGTGAGAAATGCGGAGCTGTGGATTTTGATGACTATGGGAAAGTAAGAGGGTATATTGAGCATCATAAAGGCGCCACTGCCGCGCAGATTGAGGAAGCAGTGGGGGTATCCCAGCGCACCATCCGGCGTCTGCTGAAAGACGGCAGGCTGGAGATCGCGGAGGGATCCAAAGTATATATGCGCTGTGAACTCTGTGGGAAACAAATCCGGTCAGGTCAGTATTGCCCGGATTGTGAGGTGAAGGTGCACCGCAATCTGGAGGCAAAGCAGAGGGAGCTGCTCAATAAGAATACCCAGGGCTTTGGCCTGGAGCAGAAGTCTGAAGAAGGCCAGAAGAGATTTACAAGGGAGAATTAAGTTACTGGGAGATCAGAGAAAAACCTGCAGTCCGGTTAAGGAAAGAGGGCAGTGCTCCCGGTAGGGTGCTGTGGAAATGACGGCAAAGAATGCCGTGGAAATGAACATGGAACTTCCGGCGGCAGAGATGCGGGAACAGTAACAGAATGAAACCAAGGAAAGGAACCCATATGAGAAAAACGAATAGGTTAGGATGGAAGAACAAAACAGCTGTACTGGCACTGGGGCTGGGGCTCTTTGTCTGGGGATTTATCATGATGGCAATCGTGAGTCATGCGGAGTCCCAGGTAAAAGTGACCTCTCCCAAAGGGGCAAATATCAGAAAAGAGGCAAGCTCCAGCAGTGAACGTGTGGGTGGAGTGGAAAAAGACAGTGTGCTGACAGTGCTCAATCAGGTACAGGGATCAGATGGCTACACCTGGTATCAGGTGAAAAGCGGTGATACGACGGGGTATATCCGTTCCGACCTGGTGGAAGTGTCCGAAGGCGGCACCGCACCGTCTGAAGGAGGTACCGAAGGAGGCGAAGGCGGTTCCGGAGAAGGCGCGGCGCCCGTGGATGTGATGGCGGTGAATCCCGTCAGCGCAACCGTGTCCAGCGATTCCGGAAAAATTCGTGACACTGCTTCATCGGAAGGCCAGATTCTGGAAGAGGTTCCGGCAGAAACCGTGCTGACGGTGAACGGACAGGCTACGGATGCAGATGGAAGAACCTGGTACCAGGTAAGTTTTCTCTCAGGGGAAACAGAGGTGAAAGGCTTTATCCGGTATGACTATGTTACCCTGGCAGGGGAACTGACACCGCTGACGGAAGAGCCTTCCGACCCTGCTCCGGAAGAACCTTCCGAGCCTGAACCTTCCGAGGAAGAGAAACTGTATGAGACTGCATTCCAGGATGGCGTCTGGCTGCTGGTGGACAATAGCCTAGGCAAAGGATTTCCTATAGACGAGCTGTTCGATGGTGTGGAGAAAAACGGTAAATTGTATGAGGATAGCCTGCAGACCGTAAAGAACCAGAAAATCATTATCATTGTCCTTGTATTCCTGCTGGTTGCCGCCGCTGCCGGCATAGCATTCCTGGTGTTTAAGGTCAGGGATATGATGGATTCCGCGTATTTTGACAAGATGGAGAATGACGTGCTCCAGAAAAAGAACGCGGGCGGCCAGGGCAGCAGGAGAGCCATGCAGACAGTGGGCGGCGGAGAGAAACCGTCCGCGAGGCAGGGAAGCGGAAGACCGGCATCGGGCGGCCAGGCGAGACCGGCCGGAAGCCAGGGAGCAAGGCCTGCGGGAAGCGGCCAGGCGAGACCCGCCGGAAACCAGGGGGCAAGGCCTGCGGGTAGCTCCCAGGGTGGAAGAGGCGCCGGAACCGGCCAGGGGACCAGAATGACGGAGGCGCCCCAGGGAGGAAGGCCCGCGTCCCAGGGACAGAGAAGGGCAGAACAGCCTCGTCCGGCAGCGCCCCAGAGTGCCAGACCGGCGAAACCGGCCCAGACAAATACCCAGAAGAGCCAGCCCAGGAATTTTATGGAAGATGACGACGAGTTTGATTTTGAATTTTTGAATTACGACGGGGATGAAGAATAAAAAGGGTTTGAAGACAGGGAATATTCCGCAGGAGTACTCCCTGTTTTAATCCATTTCTAAAAATGCTCTAAATTTTTGACCCTGAGGTTGACAGTGCCCCGGACCTGATTTATGATTTATACGGTATCACGGATTCGGGTCCGGCGGCGCGGCGAAGTGGAAAACAGACTGGAAAAACACAAGATATGCCCTGCCGCCGTGAAAGGAAGGTGTGTATGGTCCTTGAAATTGATTTCAACAGTGACGAGGCATTATACCTGCAGTTATGTAATCAGATTATCCTGGGGATAGCCACGGCCCGGTTCCGGGAAGGGGATTCCCTTCCCAGTGTACGACAGCTGGCTGATTCCATCGGGATCAATATGCACACGGTCAATAAGGCATATACTGTCCTGAAGCAGGAAGGATATGTGAAGGTTGACCGAAGAAGAGGCGCTGTGATTGCCGTGGATGTGGACAGAATCAGGGCTTTGGCGGAACTGAAAAAAGAGCTGAAGGTGATTCTGGCAAAGAGCAGCTGCAGGAATGTATCCAAAGAAGAGATTCATGAACTGATAGAAGAAATTTATGAAGGCTATGCATAGCAGCGATAAATTTCCGAAACGGTCTGGACCAGACAGGGGACTGTTTCGGGTTTTGGATTTAGAAATGATGGATTGAGAGGAAAATGTATGCAGTCACAATTTACGGAGAAGGCACAGGAGGCATTGCACCATGCGGCCAGATATGCCGGACGTCTGAAGCAGGGATATGTGGGAACAGAACATATTCTGGCCGGTTTATTAAAGGAACAGGAGGGTGTTGCACACAGAGTCCTGGCAGATAACGGCGTGGAGCTTACCCAGGTTCTGGACATGATACAGGAATTGATCGCCTTTGATGGCGGCGTGGGTTTGAAGGAAAGGGAGGGATATTCCCCCAGGGCAAAGAAGATTCTGGAAGAGGCCCACAGGCAGGCGGCCAGATTCGGACAGAAAGAGACGGGAACGGAGCACATTCTGCTGGCCATTATCCGGGAAGGCGAGAATGTGGCGGTGCGTCTTCTCAACACCCTGGGAGTTAATGTGCAGAAAATTTATGCCGATACTCTGGGGGCCATGGGACAGGATGGAAATCTGTACAAGGAGGATCTGGGAAGAAAATCTCCGGGCAAAGGCAGACAGTCTGCCCTGAACCAGTACAGCAAGGATCTCACCGCCATGGCCAGGGAGGCGAAGCTGGATCCGGTGATCGGAAGGGAAGAGGAGATCAGCCGCCTGATCCAGATCCTGAGCAGAAGGACGAAAAATAATCCCTGCCTTATCGGAGAGCCGGGGGTGGGCAAGACGGCGGTTGTGGAAGGCCTTGCACAGCGTATCGTGGAGGGAAAGGTTCCTTTTACGGTGAAGGACAAGAGAGTGCTCACACTGGATTTGTCCGGCATGGTGGCTGGCAGCAAGTACCGCGGTGAATTTGAGGAGAGAATCAAGAAGGTGATCCGGGAAGTGGCGGAGGATGGCAATGTGATTCTGTTCCTGGACGAACTGCACACACTGATCGGGGCAGGCGGCGCGGAGGGGGCCATCGATGCCTCCAATATTTTAAAGCCTTCCCTGGCGAGAGGAGAGCTGCAGCTGATCGGCGCAACCACAATAGTGGAATACCGGAAATATATTGAGAAAGACGCGGCTCTGGAACGCCGTTTCCAGCCGGTGAATGTGGAGGAGCCAACGGAAGAGGAGGCCATCCGCATTCTGGAAGGCATCAAGGAAAAGTATGAGGAACATCACAAAGTGAATATCACGGCCCAGGCAGTGGACGCGGCAGTGCGGCTGTCCGGCCGCTATATCAATGACAGAAATCTGCCGGATAAGGCCATCGACCTGATAGACGAGGCAGCTGCCAGCGCAAGGCTGCGGGCTGTGGATATGCCGGACAAACAGAAAGAACTGCTGGAACAGATCAAGCAGATGGATCTGCAGATCGAGCGTTCCATCCGCATGGAGGCTTTCTCCCAGGCAGTGGAGATCAAGCACAGCCAGGATGAACTGACGAAGAAATTCCAGCGCATGAGAAAGCGGGCGGAAAGCAGGGAGGCTGACAAAAAGTTTACCATTGGTGAGAATGAGATCGCGGAAGTTGTGGCCATGTGGACAAAGATTCCGGTGGCGAAGCTGGCGCAGAAAGAGAGCGAGCGGCTTTTGAAGCTGGAAGGGATTCTGCACAAAAGGGTAATTGGCCAGGAAGAAGCCGTGACGGCGGTGGCAAAAGCCATGCGCCGGGGAAGGGTAGGCCTGAAAGATCCCAGACGTCCCATCGGTTCATTTCTGTTTCTGGGGCCCACCGGCGTGGGAAAAACCGAGCTTTCCAAGGCGCTGGCAGAAGCCATGTTCGGTTCCGAGGATGCCATCATCCGTGTGGATATGTCGGAGTATATGGAGGGACACTCGGTTTCCAAAATGATCGGTTCACCGCCCGGTTATGTAGGGTTTGACGAAGGCGGCCAGCTCAGTGAGAAGGTAAGGCGCAATCCCTATTCCGTGGTTTTGTTTGACGAGATTGAGAAGGCACATCCCGATGTGTTTAATATTCTGCTTCAGATTCTGGATGATGGACATATCACGGATTCCAAGGGCAGAAAAGTGAGTTTTAAAAACACTGTGCTGATCATGACTTCCAATGCGGGCGCCCAGCGGATTGTGGATCCGAAAAATCTGGGTTTCGCCGCGGTCAGCGATGCGAAGCGGGATTATGAGAGAATGAAACTGGGTGTCATGGAAGAGGTGAAGCGCAGCTTTAAACCGGAATTTATCAACAGAATTGATGATATTATCGTATTCCATCAGCTGACCCAGGACAATATGAAAGCCATTGTAAGCCTTCTGGCCTCCAATCTGTATAAACGCTGCGAGGCCCAGATGGATATTCACCTGACCATGTCGGGCGCCCTGAAGGAACATCTGGTGGAGAAATACTCCGACGCGAAGATGGGCGCCAGACCTTTGAAGCGTGCCATTCAGTCCGTTGTGGAAGATGCCCTTGCAGAGGAGATATTGCTGAAAAAAGTCCAGCCCGGGGATTCTGTTTCGGTGGGCTTCAAAAACGGGAAAGTCTGTTTCAGCGTAAAAGAAAAGACCGGCGGGGACAATGGCAGGGAATAAGCCGGTCAGAAAAAGATGCTGAAAAAATAATAAAAACTGGTAGAAAATAGAAGCAATTTATATTATACTGTAGATATAGGAATCAGACTTCAAAGTCGTTACGTAAAGGACAGGAGGGCACACAGATGGCAGTGGTGGAAGAATTGCTCCGCAGTGAGGCAGACGGCGCAATCAGTTTTGGCAATCACAAATTGGCAAAAAAGGCGAAGGTGGAAGATTATCAGCATGAGGGGGATCTGCTGAAAGTTAAAACCTACAGCGAGATCACCAAGCTGGAAAAAAACGGAATGTTTCTCTATGAATCCGTACCGGGTACCAGTGTTTTGAATTTTGTGGAGAAGGAAGATGGCGTAGAGTTTGTGGTGGAAGGCGACGAAGACGCCCAGATCACCATAGGGCTGATGGATGACAAGGCCTATGAAGTATTTGTGGATGGCAGCAGCATAGGCGCCATAAAGACAGGATTCGGAGGGAAGCTGTCCCTGAGTGTGGAACTGGGGGCGGCCGACGAGGTGCCTGTAAAAGTGGTGGAAATTTAAGCTCTGGTACCGCAATGCAGGCTTTGCGCGTGGTAATGAGGCAGTCGTATCTTACCGGGAAGTCAATCATCGCAGCGCATCCGTGAATGTATCTGTAAGAAATCCGGAATGCGGGGGAGAGAGGCACCTCAGAGGGGCCGTCCGTTCCCCCGCATTTTTCGTGCACAGGAAGCGCAGAGGGCGGGGAAGGAAACCTTCCTGCCGGATTTACATAGGAAAGTCCGCTGGGGATACCGGAAAAGAAGGGCCGGGAAAGGGGAGAGGACATGGCAAAGGGCAAGACAGCAACCGTTTTTTTCTGTCAGAATTGCGGACATGAATCGTCCAAATGGATGGGACAGTGTCCGGGCTGCAGGGAATGGAATACTTTTGTGGAAGAGACAGTCAGCAAGACGGCAAAGGGCAGTTCTGCTTCGCATTCTGCTGACAGAAGGGCCAGGATGGTGCCGGCGGTTTTGTCGGAAGTGACCGTCCGGGAGGAGGACCGGATGTCCACCGGTATGGGAGAGCTGGACAGGGTACTGGGAGGCGGGATCGTGCAGGGCTCCCTTATTCTGGTGGGAGGGGATCCCGGAATCGGCAAATCCACGCTGCTTTTGCAGGTGTGTCATAATCTTTGCGGCCAGGGACATACGGTTTTATACATATCGGGGGAGGAATCACCCGCCCAGATTAAAATGAGGGCAGACAGAATCGGGGAATTTTCCGCCGGGATGCTTCTGCTGTGTGAGACAAACCTGGAAGAAATCTCGGAAGTGATCCGGAACAGAAAACCGGAAGCGGTGGTCATCGACTCCATTCAGACCATGTACAGCGACAATGTCTCGGCAGCGCCGGGAAGTGTGTCCCAGGTCAGGGAGTCCACCGGCATTTTGCTGCAGCTTGCCAAGGGGCTCGGTGTGCCGGTGCTGATTGTGGGACATGTGACGAAGGAGGGAACCGTGGCAGGGCCCAGGGTGCTGGAACATATGGTGGACGCCGTGCTTTACTTTGAGGGGGACAGACATGCCTCCTACCGCATTCTGCGGGGCGTAAAGAACCGTTTCGGCGCCACCAATGAGATCGGGGTTTTCGAGATGCGGGAGCAGGGGCTTGCGGAGGTGGCCAACGCCTCGGAATATATGCTCAACGGCAGGCCGGAAAATGCCAGCGGGTCCGTAGTGGCCTGCACCATGGAGGGCACAAGGCCCCTGCTGGTGGAAATCCAGGCGCTGGTGTGCCACAGCAATTTCGGCATTCCGCGCAGGCAGACCACGGGAACTGATTTTAACAGGGTGAACCTGCTGATGGCAGTGCTGGAAAAGCGTTCCGGTGTCCAGCTTGCGGCCTGTGACGCCTATGTGAATATTACCGGGGGAATCAAGATCGTGGAGCCGGCCATCGATTTAAGTATTGTCATTGCCGTGCTTTCCAGCTTTCGGAACGCGGTTCTCAGTCCCAGACTGACGGCTTTTGGCGAGGTGGGTTTAAGCGGGGAAGTCAGGGCGGTGAGCATGGCGAAACAGAGGGTGCAGGAGGCGGAGAAGCTTGGCTTTGAGACTTGTATCCTGCCCTTTGTATGCCAGGAGGAGTGCCGCAAGAACAGCAAGATACAGATTATCGGGGTGAAAACGGTGCAGGATGTGATAGACAGGATTTTTTAACTGTCTGCGGGGGCGCAAAAAATCTTGTGAAAAATTGTAAAATTATACTTGATTATTGTGGGGGGTCTGTGTTATAATGAATTTCGTTGGTGGAAAGCCAATGTCCAGGGGAATAGTACAATGGTAGTGCGGCGGTCTCCAAAACCGTTGATGGGAGTTCGATCCTCTCTTCCCCTGTTGCAAATGAGAAGCGTTAAATGATGCTGACTGCTGGCATTATTGGCACTTCTTTTTTACTTTCCAGGAAAGTCCGGGGCAGGACGGACGTGGAAGCATGAGTCTGTGGCGGTGAAGTCCCAGATGGTTTCTTATCTGAAAATGAAGAGAATCTGACTCGGTTCGAGTAATTATCATATTGTAAGGGTAAATCGTCAGGAAATTGAAAGAATAGGGGAGAACCGGCAGGACCGGTATTTTCCGCGGGAGCCGAAAGCTGCGGGGAATGCGGGGAAGGAACGGTTCCGGAACCGGAATGGAGGAAAAATGGAACAGAAGGAACAACTGGAAAAGGCGCTTGATGCGCTGAGGGAATTTGTCTGCGGTCTGGCAGGGCAGGCGGGGAAGGATGAAGCGTACGGCCAGAAGCTCTGGCAGGGAATCAGCCGGTCGGAAGGACTGCTGCAGGAGCTGGCTTATTATTATGACAAGGGACAATTTCTGTGCCGCTATGAAGTGGCAGGCTATACCCTGGTGGATATTCTGGTGTGGCAGGTAGACCATTTTAAGCTTTATATGGACCGGCCCCAGGAGATGAACCGCTACAGGCAGCCCAGGCTGCTGCTGGCCGCATTTGAATCCATGCTTCAGATGGAACAGGATCCGAAGGCTTTTGTGGAGAAAATGCGTTCTGAGACAGGGCAGGATATCCTGGAATAAACAAGGCCGACACAGGGAAAAAAGTGAAAAACAGCTGAACGTGACAAAAGCACCCGCAAGTATTTGCAAGTGCTTTCGTCTATAAAAGGGGAATTCACTTATACTATACACAATGGGGTGGGGTTTGTCAACTGTTTTTTTAAGTTTATAAAATCTTAATAATTTTGCGTGTAATAGATGGGATGGGCCGGCTGAAATTTTTGCTGTACTTTTTCGGAAAATGTGATAAAATAAATTACATATGTGTCATTTTTGCTGGAAAGATTAAAAAGCTACCGTTCGGACAGCGGGAGACGCAAAAAAGCCGTATTCCGGATGCGTCATCGTAAAGGTCTGGAAGCTTGACTGTCAAAAGGTGGGATGTTTATGGAGCAGGAAATGGAATACCGGCAGCAGGTCATACAGGAGTACAGAAGCATGCTGGAGCCGCTTTTGCAATATTTGCCCTGGCTGGAGAAAAATGCCGGAAAAACGGCCAGCCGCAGTTACCAGGGGCAGGGACTCAGCAGAAAATCCATGAGTTTTCCGGTATATGATGCCAATCTGATGAATTTTGTCAGGGAGGCATCCGGTTCGGGCCTGATGGACCGCAATTACTGTTATGTATACACACGGAACCGTATCAGGACACATGATGACGAGAGAAGGGTTATCGCCGCCGCGGAGCTGAGGGACTGGGATATCCTGAGGGGGATTCTGTCCAAGTATGTGCTGGAGGGCCAGACAAAGGCGACCTTGTGGGGAGAGGCCGTGCAGGAAAATATTTTTGCCCTGGTACTGGGACGGATGCGCAGAATTGTAGGATATTGGGATAAGACAAGGTGGTGAGAATATCGCCGGGGGGTCAGGATGGGAGAAAAATCCGCACAGAAGAGGAAGTTTATATTGGAGACGGCCAGAAAAGTATTCGTGGAGAAGGGATTCAAGAAAGTGACCATGAAGGATATTGTGGAAGCCTGCGATATCAGCAGAGGCGGTCTCTATCTGTATTTTGACAGTACAAGCCAGATTTTTCTGGAAGTGATGAAGATGGAAAGTCAGGAGGCCGATGATGTATTTTCCGACAGCATTGCGGATGATGCCACGGCGGCGGATATTCTGATTCTGTTTCTGAAGGAGCAAAAGAAAGAACTGCTCCGGAAGAGCGATACACTGACACAGGCTATTTATGAGTTCTATTTTCAGATACAGCCCGGGAGAAAGGGAAATATCCTGAAGAGACAGTTTGATTCCGCAGTGAGGATTATTGAAAAACTCATTGAGACAGGGGTGGAAAACGGGGAATTTTTCTGTGACGACTGCAAGGGGATGGCCAGGAATATCATGTTTGTGCTGGAGGGACTGAAGATTTCGGCCCAGACCATAGGTATTTCGGCAGAAGCCGTGGACAGGGAAATCCTTTTTATGCTGAAGATGCTTGGGGTGGAGGACAAGGATATGTTTCCGGGATGACAGGGACATACGGCTGCTGCACAGAAAGCCGGCCGTGGACAGGATACCGGAAAGTCTGTATTGTAACGCAAATTTGTAAAATGGAGGGCATATGGGAAGCGTCAAACGTATCTATGTGGAAAAGAAAGAACCTTTTGCCGTCAGGGCGAAAGAACTGCATGAGGAAATCGGAAGTTTTCTGGGAATCAATGCGGAGGGAATCAGGGTTTTCATCCGCTATGATGTGGAAAATGTTTCGGAAGAGGTATTTGGGAAAGCCTGCATGTCTATTTTTTCAGAACCTCCGGTGGACGAACTGTACTATGAGTCCATTGAAGTTCCGGAGAAGGCCAGGGTATTTTCGGTGGAGTATCTGCCGGGCCAGTTTGACCAGAGGGCTGATTCCGCGGTACAGTGTATCCGTTTTTTAAATGAGGACGAAGAACCGGTGATACGTACAGCCGTTACCTATATGATTCTGGGAGATATCACGGATGAAGAGTTTGCCAGAATCAGGGCATATTGTATCAATCCCGTGGATTCCAGGGAGACGGGAAGCGTCAAGCCCGATACCCTGATTATGGAGTATGAGGAGCCTGCGGATGTGGCGGTGCTGGATGGCTTTGTGCAGATGGGGGATGGGGAACTGGAACAGCTGTATCAGTCGCTTTCCCTTGCGATGACATTCAGGGACTTTTTACATATCAGAAACTACTTCCGGGAAGATGAAAAGCGCAATCCAACCATGACGGAAATCCGTGTGCTGGATACTTACTGGTCCGACCACTGCCGTCATACCACATTTTCCACGGAACTGACCGATGTGGAGTTTGGCGAAGGGTATTATCGTTCCCCCATAGAGACTACATACCGCAGTTACCTGGACACAAGGGAAGAGATTTACGGTGACAGGAAAGATAAATTTATCTGTCTGATGGATCTGGCACTCATGGCCATGAAGAAGCTGAAAAAAGAGGGCAGGCTGGACGATATGGAGGAATCCGACGAGATCAATGCCTGTTCGGTGGTGGTGCCGGTGGAGATGGATTACGGCAGTCACAGGGAGACCGAAGAGTGGCTGGTATTTTTCAAGAATGAGACGCACAATCATCCCACGGAGATAGAGCCTTTCGGCGGTGCGGCTACCTGCCTGGGCGGCGCCATAAGGGATCCTCTTTCCGGCCGTGGATATGTGTATCAGGCCATGCGTGTCACCGGCGCTGCAGACCCGTCGGTTCCCGTATCGGATACGCTCAGGGGCAAGCTTCCCCAGAAGAAGCTGGTGCGGGGAGCGGCAGGGGGATATTCTTCCTACGGCAACCAGATCGGCCTGGCAACGGGCTATGTAAAAGAGATTTATCATCCTTCCTATGTGGCAAAGAGAATGGAGATCGGTGCTGTCATGGGAGCGGCACCCAGGAAAAATGTGATCCGCGGGACTTCCGATCCCGGAGACATTATCATTCTGCTGGGAGGACGCACGGGACGGGATGGCTGCGGCGGGGCGACCGGCTCCTCCAAGGTACATACGGAGCAGTCCATTGAGACCTGCGGAGCGGAAGTACAGAAGGGAAACGCTCCCACAGAGCGCAAGATACAGAGGCTGTTCCGGCGTAAGGAAGCCAGCAGGCTTATCAAAAAGTGCAATGACTTCGGCGCGGGCGGTGTATCGGTTGCCATCGGGGAACTGGCAGAGGGGCTGACCGTGGACCTGGATAAAGTGCCGAAGAAATATGCGGGCCTGGATGGAACGGAGCTTGCCATATCGGAGTCCCAGGAGCGTATGGCTGTGGTGGTGGATCCCAAAGATGTGGAGGCATTTCTTGGCTATGCCGCCCAGGAGAACCTGGAGGCAGTGGAAGTGGCTGTGGTAACGGAAGAACCCAGGCTGGTGCTCAACTGGAGGGGCAGGAAAATCGTTGACTTAAAAAGGGCTTTTCTGGATACCAACGGCGCACATCAGGAGACCCGGGTAAAAGTGGACATTCCGGATGAAAAGGATAATTATTTTGACAAATGGGCCGTTCCCGCGGCAGGCAGGAAGCTGAAAGAAGGAGATGTGCGCGGGGCATGGCTGGAACTGCTGCATGACCTGAATGTGTGCTCGCAAAAGGGTCTGGTGGAGATGTTTGACGCCTCCATAGGCGCGGGCAGCGTGCTGATGCCCTACGGAGGAAAGCATCAGCTCACGGAGACCCAGACCATGATTGCGAAGCTTCCGGTTCTGGAGGGCAGGACGGATACTGTCACCATGATGAGTTGTGGCTTTGATCCGTTTCTTTCCTCCTGGAGTCCTTACCACGGGGCAGTTTACGCGGTTGTGGAATCCATGGCAAGGATTGTGGCTTCCGGAGGGGATTACTCTGCCATACGTTTCACATTCCAGGAGTATTTCCGCAGGATGACCTCCGAACCTTCCCGATGGAGCCAGCCTTTTGCGGCCCTGCTGGGTGCCTATGATGCGCAGATCGGTTTCGGACTGCCGTCCATAGGCGGAAAAGACAGTATGTCGGGTACTTTTAACGAGATTGACGTACCGCCTACACTGGTATCCTTTGCGGTGGATATTGCGAAGGAGGAAGAGATAGTGACACCGGAACTGAAAAAGGCCGGTAATGTGCTGGTTCGGTTCCGGATAGAAAAAGACGACTTTGAAATGCCGGTATATGATGAAGTGGCTCACTTGTATGAGGAGATTCACAACCTGATTCTGGATAAGACAATCCGTTCGGCGTATGCGCTGGACGCCAGGGGTGTGGCGGCAGCCATATCCAAGATGGCTTTCGGAAACATGCTGGGCATTGTCATTGCGGATGAAGTGACGGCCAGTGACTTGTTCGGGAACGGTCTTGGGGATATTGTGGCAGAGATTCCTGCCGGAAAACTGGGGGTTCTGGAAGAAAAGGAACTGGATTACACTGTGGTCGGAACGGTTACGGAGGAACCTGTCATCGTGTACGGCGACACCAGGATCACACTGGAGGAAGCGCTTTCGTCATGGACATCCAGACTGGAAAAGGTATATCCCACAAAGTCTTCCAGGGACAAGGATCCGGTGAAGAGTGACTGTTACCGGGCAGACAGCGTCTATGTATGCAGACATAAGACGGCGAAGCCCACGGTATTCATTCCGGTATTTCCGGGAACAAACTGCGAATATGACAGTGCAAGGGCGTTTGAAGCGGCAGGGGCAAACGTTGTAACGAAGGTTTTTCGGAATTTAAGCGCGCAGGATATCCGCGATTCGGTGGATTCGTTTCAAAAAGCGGTGGATCAGGCGCAGATTATTATGTTCCCGGGCGGCTTTTCGGCAGGAGACGAACCGGAGGGCTCCGCAAAGTTTTTTGCAACGGCGTTCCGCAACGCGAAACTGGCCGAAGCGGTAACCAGGCTTTTGCAGGAGCGGGACGGACTGATGCTTGGCATCTGCAACGGCTTCCAGGCGTTAATTAAGCTTGGGCTTGTACCGCACGGGGAAATTACGGAGCAGAAGGAGGATTCCCCGACCCTGACTTATAATACGATTGGACGCCATATCAGCAAGATGGTCTATACGAAGGTCGTAACGGACAAGTCGCCATGGCTTTCGGGCGCGCAGACAGGGCAGGTTTACTGCAGCCCGGCTTCCCACGGAGAAGGGCGTTTTGTTGCGCCGAAGGAATGGATCGACCGGCTGTTTGCCAACGGGCAGGTAGCGACGCAGTATGTTAACGAAGCAGGACAGCCGACGATGGACGAAGAGTGGAACGTAAACGGATCGTATGCGGCAATCGAAGGGATTACCAGCCCGGACGGGCGCGTGCTCGGGAAAATGGCGCATGTGGAACGGCGCGGCAGATCCGTTGCGGTGAATATTTACGGGGAACAGGATATGAAGCTGTTTGAATCCGGCGTGAAGTATTTTCAGTAGGATATAGAAAACGGTTTGAATATACAGGGGGAATGGGTTTCGAGTATCCATTCCCCCTGCTTTTTTTGAATGAAACGGACTTTCGATCCGTTCGTATGCGATACGATAAAGAACAATTATTATGCTTTGCAGCGTTCCAGATAAACAGACAACGCGTCTGCGTCCGCAACAACCGTAACATCCGGATGCATCTGTAAGATAGAAGCCGGAACTTCCGGCGTAACAGGCCCTAAGAACGCGTCCGCTACGATTTGCGCTTTATTGGCGCCGCTGACGATGACAAGGATTTTCTTTGCCAGCATAATCGACTGGATGCCCATGGTATAAGCCTGTGTCGGAACGTCGTCGATGGAAGCAAAGAACCTGGAGTTTGCTTCAATCGTGCTCTGGGTCAGATCTACGCAGTGGGTTCCTTTCGGAAACTCCGCCGCGGGCTCGTTAAATCCGATGTGCCCGTTTAAGCCCATTCCAAGCAGCTGTAAATCAATTCCGCCAAGCTCTTCGATGATTTCGTCATGCCTGCTGCATGCCTTGGCGCTGTCCGGCTCCGTTCCGTCAGGAACGTAGGTTTTGGATTTGTCGATGTTGATGTGGTCAAACAGGTTGGTGTTCATAAAATACCGGTAACTCTGGTCGTTGTCCGCCGTAAGGCCGCGGTATTCGTCCAGGTTTACGGAAGAAACGTTACTGAAATCCAAATCGCCTTTTTTGTACCATTCAATCAGGTTTGCATAAGTGGATAACGGAGAAGAGCCCGTTGCAAGCCCCAGTACGCAGTTTGGTTTTAAAATGACCTGCGCGGAAATAATATTTGCCGCTTTGCGGCTCATGTCTTCATAATCTTTTGCCTGAATCAGTTGCATAAAAAGTCCTCCTGATATAATATTTTTTATGTATTTGCGGGTCGCCGCCGTTATATATAGTTATACACCTAAAAATTACCTGTTGTCAATCTTTTACAAGTTTTTCATGATCTTTTATGAAACGGTTGTATAATATAAAAAAATTTGTTATAGTAAGAACTGGCTTTCCATTTCGAAAGTGACAAGAAAGCAGGTAAAACAGACATTATTTTAAGGAGGTATTCACAAATGGCAAGATTTACATTACCGCGCGATTTATATCATGGCAAGGGTTCCTTAGAGGCATTGAAGTCTTTTTCCGGAAAAAAGGCGATGATTTGCGTTGGCGGCGGTTCCATGAAGCGTTTTGGATTTTTGGATCGCGCGGCAGGATATTTGAAGGAAGCAGGCATGGAGGTAGAAGTTTTTGAAGGCATCGAGCCGGATCCGTCGGTAGAAACCGTGATGAAGGGCGCGGAAGCAATGGCAAAATTTGAACCGGACTGGATTATTGCAATGGGCGGCGGTTCCCCGATTGACGCGGCGAAAGCAATGTGGATCAAATACGAATATCCCGATATTACATTTGAAGAAATGTGCAAAGTATTCGGCATTCCGGCTTTACGCAAAAAAGCTCATTTCTGCGCAATTTCCTCTACGTCCGGTACGGCGACGGAGGTTACCGCATTTTCCATTATTACGGATTACCAGAAGGGGATTAAGTATCCGATTGCCGATTTTGAGATTACGCCGGACGTTGCGATTGTCGACCCGGATCTGGCGGAGACAATGCCTCAGAAACTGGTGGCGCACACCGGGATGGACGCTATGACGCATGCGGTGGAAGCGTATGTATCGACTGCAAACTGCGATTATACCGATCCGCTGGCGCTGCATGCGATTAAGATGATCCAGCATGATCTGGTGGATTCCTATAACGGAGATATGGCGAAACGGGCTTCTATGCACAATGCGCAGTGCCTGGCCGGCATGGCGTTTTCCAATGCACTGCTTGGCATCGTACATTCCATGGCGCATAAGACAGGCGCGGCGTTCGATGATCATGGCGCGCATATCATCCACGGCGCGGCAAATGCCATGTATCTGCCGAAGGTGATCGCTTTCAATGCCAAAGACGAAACGGCGAAGAAGCGTTATGGCGATATCGCTGATTTTATGGGATTGGGCGGAGAGACTTTAGAAGAAAAAGTCACGCTTTTGATTACATATTTACGGAAGATGAACGACGATTTGAATATCCCTCACTGTATCAAACAGTACGGAGCGGACAGCTATCCGTGCGAGCAGGGCTTTGTGCCGGAAGACGTATTTTTGGAGAGGCTGGCGG
>OFFQ01000664.1_pt1 | contig 24913 bp, 30 predicted proteins | sample 1521411 | NCBI WGS metagenome assembly OFFQ01 (sample SAMEA3504110, study PRJEB24116) | mouse gut metagenome | biome: mouse gut; feature: mouse-associated habitat; material: faeces | place: Denmark | collected 2011 | reverse complement strand
CTAATCTATCAAGCAGCTTAACTAAAAGTGTTCAATTTATTATTGCAATTTGCGAGTTTTTATCTTTGATGAAGTAACCAGTGGTTTAGACACAATTACAGAAAAAAGAGTAGTTGACAATCTTATGAAATTAAAAGATAAAACAATTATTTTTATTGCACACCGTTTAGCTATTGCAGAACGTGCAGATAAGGTCGTTGTAATTGACCATGGAAAGATTGTTGAAGAAGGAAGTCATGAAGAGCTTATGGAGCAACATGGTTTTTATTATGACTTAGTAAAGGGATAGGTGAGTATAAATGGACGCAAAAGACTATGAAAGTACAGAATTCTATTCCTATAAATTCAAAAATTTTTCGACAATGATTATTATTCCAGCGGCTATTCTTGTCTTCCTTGTATTTATTGGTTCCTTTTTTGCCATGAGACAGAGTACAGTTTCTTCAGTCGGAGTTATTGAGCCAGTGAGTGTGATTAAACAAAAAGCTGCTAATTATGATGAAGGACAAATTGTCACAAAACATGGGCAAAAATGGGTAGCTCATATTGATCAAGATGATGCAGTAAATTTGATGCCCATGATAGCAGCCAAGAAAAAGGTGAAGATAATCACTTATGTACCAAGTAATGGTGAAGATAATCACTTATGTACCAAGTAATAAGGTTTCGACTATTAAAAAAGGACAAACGATAAACTTTTCTGTCCCAACAGGAGATGGCTTGACCAGTAGATTAATTGGTAAAGTGAGAGAAATTGGCGTTTATCCAGTAAATATAAATAAGCAGAGTGGCTATGAGATCATTTCGACTGCGAAAATTAATGATGAGAATGTTAAGTATGGGATGCAGGGAAATGCGACAATTGTCACGGGTAGTAGCACTTATTTTGAATACTTTTTAGATAAGGTATTGAATAAGAGATGAATTTGGTCAGAAAATGCAAAATTAGTATTAAAGCCTACAAGTTTAATCCATTTTAACATTACATTATAGCTATTTAATATTATAGATATTGAAGGTTAGCAAAAAGCTAATCCAAAGTTTATATTATAATTTAAGGAGAATTATATATTATGAGTAAATTTCAACAATTAACACCAGAAGATTTGATGGAAACTAAGGGTGGTAAAATTTATCATGCAACCCCTTGGCAAATTTGTAACTCTAAGACCCATAAATGTTGGGCTGATAATGCAGCTATTGCTAGAACGTGTGGTAGAGTTATTGTAAACGGTTGGCTTCAACATGGTCCTTGGGGAGCAAGATAGTTTTTCATTTTTAAGTAATAGCTACATAAATACTCCATGATAGTTATCATGGAGTATTTATGTAAAATTTTTTAGTAAACTACAGTAATAATTATAAGAGATGAGGAAAATTATGAAAATAAATGACTCTAGTCTTAAAGAAATACTTATAAAAGCAAAGAACCAATCGGATGTAGTAACTGATTTAAAAGCTCAGGAGCTAATAGAAGGAGCTCTTGAAAAATTAGATAAGAAAACAAACGTGAAAAGAGTAATTTTTAATCTAAAGCAAGATATTAATATGTATTCTGTAGCGCATGGATTTAAACTACCAGAAACTCTGACAAAGTTACAGCTTTTATTAGATAAAGATCCTGATAAATGGGCTGGTGCTGGAGAAACTTTGTCACTGACTAATTTTTAGAAAAATACTTTTATTAATTTAAATAAATAACAAAATTAAGGAGTGCTAAGGAGTACTCTACAGGCCTATAGGGGGGAGATAAAGATGGATAATACACAGCAAAAAATAAAAAAGCTACTTCTTTTTCAATTAATCATTAATATCTTCTTTGCCATATGGTGTATATATTATGAAGGTAAAAATATCTTTAAAAACTGGAATATTTGGAATCCGGTTTTTATTTTAAGTGGATTGGTAATAGCAGCTATTCTATTTATTTTAAGATCAAGAGGACCAATCTTAGCTAATATTTCAAAATTAGTTGACATAATCTTTTTGCCATTTAGTTTTATTTATCTTTTTAATTTTGTCTGTGTGGTTCTTGGAGATTATCTTAATTCTAGTTTTTTCTTTGATTTATTATATGTAATTGCGCCATTATTTATTTTTATTCCGGTAGTAAAAGTAGATTATGAAAATATTCAATCTAATTTGGGACGAATACTTTCTATCCAAATTATTTGCGAAATTTTTGTATTAACTAATTATAAGGTCGATTCCAATAAGATTTTAGATAATGTTAATCGTAGTCAAATTATCTTCTCTATATTTTTAGTATTATTTGCCTATCTTGTTTTAAAGAGATGGGGCTATCATTTTTACCTGGGCTTAAAACTAAACAATCAATTTCAGTGGAAAGTATTTATTCCCATTCTACTTTTTGGCTTCTATATGGTTTTCTTCAATGCCTTTTTAACAACCAATCCTAAATCAATTGGAGAATTGATTTGGAAATGGAATTTTGAATGGTTGAATCCAGCAGAATCACAGTATTTTGGTAGTTCACTAGAAGTATTCTTAAATGCTGCGGATGCTGGTATTACCGAGGAAGTTTGGCGATATCTTACAATTGTTATTCTTTTAGTAATGCTTAAAAATAATAAACATAAGATATCTTTGACGATTCTAATTAGTAGCTTACTGTTTGGATTACTTCATTTTAATCAGCTGCTATCACCAGACAGAAATTTAACCGATGTAATTATTCAATCGCTAGGAGCAGTTGGATTAGGTATCTTTTTAGGAAGCTTATTTCTATACTCAGGGCAGATCTGGCTCAATGTTCTATTTCACTTCTTATTTGATTTAGTTGTGTTTTCGCTTACTCCACTTAGCTTTGTAGGGAGCGGCATTTTAACTATCTTTAATTCACCAGCTTTAGCTCACGTTATAATAACTTCGGGATTATTTATACTTGTTAGCGTAATTTTAATAACGGGAAAAAGAAGAAAATGTGTTGAAAATAATATTGAGAGATTAATAATGCACGAAAATTAAGTACCAAATTGGTCATAAAAAAGACTGATTTGGTCTTTTTTATCTTTAGTGAGTTTTTGAATGATAGAATTATAAACAAGGAAAGGATGATAAAAATGGTCATAGGATATATGCCAATTATTTTACTTTTAATAATTGCTTTAGGTAATATTGCTGTTTCATTAAAAGTGCATAAGATAGTCAGAACATCTGACGCCTCAAATATCTTAGTGCTTGGAATAGTGACCATGGTTATTTTTGCCTTAAAAGATTTAAATTCATTTTCTTGGAGTTCAGCAATTGCTTGTGTTTTTATGAGCATCGTTGTTTTTAAAGATTTGTACGATGAGTATCAAATACAAATAAAGAATAAGTCTGAGGAACAGAACTAATGGGAAAGTCATTAACGTTTAGATGCATCTTTGCGGGAGTTGCTTTTTGTTTACTTCAAACTCTAGGAGATATATTGGTTGGTAGTCAACTAACTCTTTGGATAATTCTGGGAAATATTCTGTGGGGAGCGATTTTTGCTTACTTAATGTTTAAATTATTAAAAAGAATGCAAATGCGGAAGGAGCATAAAAGGAAAGGTACAGATGAAATTTATTGAAGCTAGCAAGAAGAAAGATGCCCATACTGAGGAATGGATCGTAATTATTCTCAGTGTGATCTTTGCATATTTGATTAATAAACTATTTTTATCTTTGACTAATAGTACTAGTATTACAGCAAGTCTTGTAGTTCTAATTGCGAGCATGAGTATTTTTTCAATCACTTACTATTATGGTAAAGATAAACTCCAACAAAGATTAAAAAGCAAAAAGTAAGAACCAAATTGGTTGTAAAAAGGGCTAAATCTGTTAAATTATCATTTTTATTAAAAAATTATAGTAAAATTAATAAATGAATGATAATATTTAAACAATATAATCCTTTGGAGGACAAAAACATGAAAAATGAATTGGCACAAGTATTGAATGATTTCATTTCACTTGCTAAGACTCATTATGATCGAAAAGGTAACGAATACTTATTAGAACAGTTAGAGGGTGCCTTAGATAAGACGAAGCATAATGTTCAAGATGCCGTAAACGAAGCACGAACAACCTATCAAAATGTAAATACGATTTGTTTAGTAAACCATCTTCACTTAGAAAAAGATGAAGAAGCATTACTTGAAAAAATTAAAGAAATTTCAATGAGTCAAGGCTGGCTTGGTGGCTTAAACAGCTGGAATACTACTAATACTTGGCCTGGAAAGTAGGGATAAAAATGCAAGCTTTTTATTATGCAATGCCAACCTTAGCCGTAATTGCAATTGCAGCATATATTTTTACTTCGGTTAAGCTTCATAAGTTTATTTGGTTTTCACCAGTTGTTTATTTAGCTTTGATAGGAAGTGTAGGACTCTGGATTAAAATTGGTACAAATATTTTTTCTACCTCAGAAACTGGAGTTTTCGGATTGCTTACACTAGAAGCAATTCTCTTAGAGGGAATTATTGAAGAATATAGATATCAAAAACAGAATCTTGAAAAGAATGAAGAGTAGCAAAGTAGCTACTCTTTTTTAATATATCAACTTTATGTGCATCTTTTCTCAAAGTGAACTAAAATGGAGCTGGAAAAAGGAATAGAAGTGATAACTTTGACTGAAAAAGATGATGAAGACGATGAGATAATTAAGGTAGCTCAATTATCTGTCGAAGATGCATTAAAAGAATTAAATACAGAGCAAGCTGGTTTAACTATTGATGAAGTACATACCTTGCAGCAAACATATGGAAAAAATGTTTTTGCTAAAGCAAAACAAGAACCACTGTGGAAGAAGTTTATAGCTAACTTTACAAGCTTAATGGCGATTTTACTTTGGGTAGCAGGGATAATAGCTTTCTGCGCAAATTTAGTACAACTAGGAATTGCCATTTGGGCTGTAAACATTATTAATGGGATTTTTAGTTTTTGGCAGGAATTTCAAGCTGATAAGGCAACCGAAGCTTTAGCGAATATGTTACCTTCATATACTCGTGTTGTGAGAAATGGTAAAGAAGAAAAAATTCTAGCTAAAGACTTAGTACCAGGTGACATAGTTAAACTAGAAGAGGGAGACGATATTCCAGCTGATATTCGTGTGATTGCAGCAACAAGTGCTCAAGTAGATCAATCATCCCTAACTGGTGAAGTAAATCCAGTGCATAAAGATGCACATCGAATTGAAAACGTCGAAAAGAAAAATCATGCTGATCTTAATAACATGATTTTTTCTGGTACAAACATGATGAAAGGAAACGTTACAGGTGCTGTTGTTAAGACAGGAATGAATACTGACTTTGGTAAAATTGCTGAATTGACACAAAATGTTAAGCAACAAAAGAGTCCACTTGAAAAAGAACTTGATACTTTAACGAAACAAATTTCAATTCTAGCAATTTCTATTGGTATTATTTTCTTCTTAGTTGCAACTTTCTTTGTACATTATCCTTTAGTAAAAGCCTTTGTTTTTGCTTTAGGGATGATTGTGGCTTTTATTCCAGAAGGATTAGAGCCAACTGTTACATTGTCCTTGGCTGGAGCAGTTCAAAGAATGGCAAAAAAGCATGCCTTGATTAAGCGTTTATCTAGTGTTGAAACGCTAGGGTCAACTTCTGTCATTTGTTCTGATAAAACAGGTACTTTAACTAAGAACGAAATGACCGTAAAAGAACTTTGGACTTTAGAGAAGAGCTATCATGTTTCGGGTGAAGGTTATGCAGTGCGGGGTCATATTAAAGAAGGACCAACGCATATTTTTGCAAAAGATAATGACACCTTGAAGGAAGTATTACTTGGTGGTGTTTTTGCAGATAATGCAAGAATTCAAAAGCCTGATAAGCAACATCCGCGCTACCAAATCTTAGGTGATCCAACTGAAGCTTGCCTTGAAGTTGTTGCAAGAAAAGGAAAGATAGATGTTGAAGCAGAAGTAGAAAAGACACCACGCGTTAAAGAATTGCCATTTGATTCAAGTAGAAAAATGATGACAGTAATTCAGAGCTCCGATGGTACACACCGTTTCAATACCTATACTAAGGGTGCCCCAAATTGTGTGGTTGATAAATGTACTTCTTACCTATGTGATGGTAAAATTCAGCCTATTACCCAGGAAATAAAAGATAAGATTATGAGAGCAAATGACGGCTATGCTAAAGATGGCTTGCGTGTCTTAGCAGTTGCTGGCCGTAATCTTGATCAAAAGATAATGGATAATTTAGATCTTGCAACAATTGATACAGTTGAAAGAGATCTCACCTTCCTTAGGGTTAACCGTTATGATGGATCCGCCAAGAGCCGAAGTTTATAAGGCGGCACGTGAATGCCGCAAGGCTGGAATTAAAGTTACGATGGTTACTGGTGACTATGGTTTGACCGCTAAGAGTATTGCTCGTGAAATTGGCTTGACTGATCCTGATAAGCCACTGACAGTCATTACTGGGGATGCTTTAAAGACGATGCCTGATAAGGAGTTAAGACATTATCTTGAAGGTGAAGTTGTTTTTGCTAGAATGGCCCCTGAACAAAAATACCGTGTTGTTTCGATGTATGAAAAAATGGGTAAAATCGTTGCCGCTACTGGAGATGGCGTTAATGACGCACCTGCTTTAAAGAAAGCAAATATTGGTATCGCTATGGGTGGAACGGGTACTGATGTTGCAAAAGAAGCAGCCGATATGATTTTGACTGATGATAATTTTGCTTCTATTGTAGGTGCTATTAAAGAAGGACGCGGTGTATACAGCAATATTCGTAAGTTCTTAATTTACATTTTGAACTCAAATATGCCTGAAGCCGTTCCATCTGTTTTGTTTTTACTTTCAGGTGGGGCAATTCCATTGGCTTTGACTGTAATGGAAATTTTATTTATTGATCTAGGTACTGACATGATTCCAGCTCTAGGTTTAGGACGAGAAGATCCTGAAAAAGGAATTATGGATCGGCCTCCAAGATCACCAAAGGATCATTTGATTAATAAAGATGTCTTGGCAAAAGCCTTTCTCTGGTATGGTTTAATTGCTTCGATAATTGCGACAGCTGCCTTCTTCATTGCGAACTTTTATCGTGGTCATATTTTTCCTAATTTGCCAGCAAGCGGCTGGGACTATCGCCAAGCAACTACTGTAACTTTAGCGGCAATTATTTTTTGTCAGATTGCGGCAGTCTTAAATATTCGGTATGCTAGACAGTCAATGTTTAACAAATATTTCTTTAAGAATTCGATGATTTTTATTGGGATCATTATGGAAATTGTCTTACTGCTATGCATTTCTTATGTGCCAGTCTTTCAGTCATTTTTTGGTACGGAGCCGCTTAATGCACATGATTGGATTATGTTAGTATGTATTCCGTTGCCTCTGATTTTAATTGATGAGTTAAGAAAATGGATTTTAAGAAAAGAGTCAAAAAATAAATAAACTTTAACTGCTAGTTTTAACTAGCAGTTTTTTCTTGCTAAAATAGTAAAAATACGGAGGTGGCGAAAGTATGAAAAAAGGATTAGTAATAGAAGGTGGCGCAATGCGCTGCATGTTTACTGCTGGAGTCATCGATACTCTGATGAAAGCAGGCATTGATTTTGATGGTGCAATAGGTGTATCAGCTGGAGCTGCTTTTGGATGCAATTATAAGTCAAGACAAATCGGAAGAGTTCTGCGCTATAACGTAAAATATGCTAGTGACCCACGTTTATCTAGTTGGCAATCATGGCTAAAGACTGGTGATTTATATGGAGCTGACTTTTGTTATCGAGAATTACCAGTAGAATTAGATGTATTTGATACCGCTGCTTTTCAAAAAAATCCCATAGATTTTTGGTGTGTGGCAACTGACATTAATAATGGTGAAGCAGTATATCATAAATTGATTTCAGGTAAAGAAGCAGATTTGCAATGGATTCGCGCCTCTTCATCCATTCCAGTTTTTGCGCGGCCAGTTGAAATTGGGAGTCGTAAGTATTGGGATGGTGGAATTAGTGATTCAATTCCAATTAAATTTTTTGAAAAAATTGGCTATGACAAGAACGTTGTCATTTTAACGCAGCCCCTCTCTTATCGAAAAGAAGCAAGTAAACTATATCCAGCTTTAGAATTAGTCTTACATCAATATCCTGCTGTCTTGAAAAAATTAAAGACAAGAGCAAAAGATTATAATGATGTACTTAATTACATTAGAAAAAAAGAAGTACAAGGCAAAATGTTAGTTATCAGACCGCCTTATCCTTTAGAAATTGGCACAATGGAGAAAGATCCCCAAGAATTGAGGCGCGTATACCAAATTGGTGTAAAAGAAGCTAAGAAAAATTTACAAGCAATAAAAACTTATTTGAGTGAATAATCTTCTTGAATGACTTGTCTAGATTACATTTCATTCGCTATAATTAACAAAAGCTTAAATTTTCAGTTTTTTAATAGTAATTGTAGAGGGAATGAATGTAATGAAAAAAACAAAACTGTTAAGCTTTTTCTTTGCACTTTTGATGTTTTTCTCACTCGGTGCTACTTTTATCAAGCCAGCTCAAGCGGCTAGCCAAAAGCAAGTAGCAGAAGGTAGTGTCTTGAAGAAGATTAAAAAGAGTGGAGAATTAGTAGTCGGTACATCTGCTGATTATCCGCCACTAGAATTTACCGCAAGTGAAAATGGTAAGACTAAATATGTTGGAGTAGATATTGAACTAGCCAAAGATATCGCCAAAGACTTGGGCGTGAAGTTAGTTATTAAGAATATGTCTTTTGACTCATTGTTAGTTGCACTCGAAACAGGAAAAGTAGACATGGTTATTTCGGCAATGACGCCTACTCCTGAAAGAAAGCAAAGTGTAGCATTTTCAAAAATTTACTATAAGCCAAGTGGTGAATATTTCTTAGTAAATAAAAAGGATAAAGACAAGTACACAAGTATTCAAAGTCTTAAAGGTCAAACGGTTGGAGCACAAACGGGGAGTAACCAATATAATTTAGTTAAATCTCAAATGAAAGATTCTAAATTAAAGGGTCTTGGGAAAATTAACAATCTTGTTTTAGCCTTGCAATCAGGCAAGGTTTCTGCAGTAGTAGTAGAAGAATTAATTGCTAAAGCATATGCCGAAAATAATAGTGGCTTAGCTGCAGTTCATTCAAACTTAAAAGAAACTCAAGCGGGAAATGCAGTTGCAATTGCTAAAGGACAAGATGATTTAGTAGCTCAAGTAAATAAGACAATTGATCAAGTTCAGAAGAAAGATTTGATTAGTAAAGAATATTTACCAGCGGCTGCTAAATATATGAAGACAGAAAAGAAAAGTAATACTTTTGCCAAGTACATTCCATATTTCTTTAAGGGTATTTGGTACACAATCGTAATTACTATTTTTTCAGTAATTATTGGTATTGTTTTAGGTATCATTTTAGCTTTGATGCGTTTATCAAAGAATCCAATTTTACACTGGCTTGCTGTTTGCTACATTGAATTTATCCGTGGTACGCCGCAAATGGTACAAATTTTATTTGTTTACTTCGGAATTGGATATTTGATTTCTAATCTTTCCGCTTTAGTTGCAGGTATTATTGCGATTGGACTTAATTCTGGAGCCTATGTGGCTGAAGATATTAGGTCAGGAATTGATTCTTTACCAAAAGGCCAGATGGAAGCAGCTCGCTCACTTGGTTTAAGCCGTCAAAAAGCCTTTAGATATGTCATTATTCCGCAGGCAATTAAGAACATTTGGCCAGCTTTAGGCAATGAATTTATTACTTTATTAAAGGATAGTTCGTTAGTTTCAGTAATTGGAGTTGCAGAACTAATGTATCAAACACAATTAGTTCAAACTTCAACTTATAAGGGTGTTCTACCATTATTTATTGCCATGATTATTTACTTTATTATGACTTTCTCATTAACGAGATTATTGAATCACTTTGAAAAGAGGATGAAGCGTAATGACAATGATTAAGGTTGAACATTTAAAGAAGAGTTTTGGAAAAAAAGAAGTCCTCAAAGATATTTCTGCAAATGTTGAGAAGGGAAAAGTTATTAGTATCATTGGTCCATCAGGTTCAGGTAAGAGTACATTTTTACGCTGTCTTAATGTACTTGAGACACCAACAAGCGGCAAGATAATTTTTGATGGGCAAGATTTAACACATATTAGTGAAAAGGAATTAGATATTTTAAGAGAAAAAATGGGAATGGTTTTCCAAAGCTTTAATCTTTTTCCAAATATGAATGTAGTTGAAAACGTTAAATTAGCTCCGATGAAAGTTAAAGGCGTAAGTGAAGAAGAAGCTGAAAAGCAGGCTTTAGAATTGCTTGATAAAGTGGGTTTGAAAGATCGGGCTAAGCAATATCCTTCTAGTTTGTCTGGTGGGCAGCAGCAACGTGTTGCGATTGCTAGAGCTTTAGCAATGGACCCCGAAGTAATGCTATTTGATGAACCAACAAGTGCCTTAGACCCAGAAATGGTTGGCGAAGTTTTAAAGACAATGCAAGACTTGGCAGATTCAGGTATGACAATGGTTATTGTTACTCATGAAATGGGATTTGCCCGTGAAGTTTCTGATGAAGTGTGGTTTATGGCAGATGGATATTTGCAGGAACAAGGAAGTCCAGAACAAATTTTTGAAAATCCGCAAACTCCTCGTGCAAAAGATTTTCTTTCTAAAGTACTTTAAATATTAATATTTTTTTAAATAAGCACTTTCTTTTTACAAGGAGAGTGCTTTTTTTTATAATAGTTGCGTTAGAAAAGTTAAAGGGGATGAGTTTAATGAAGATTAGACAAGCTACAATGGATGATTATGATCAAATTATGACAATTTTAAAGGATGGTGCTAACCAACTAGCAGAACGTGGAGTTGACCAATGGCAAGGAGACTATCCTTCACCAGATCAAATTAAAGAAGATATTGAAAAAGGTTTTGCCTATTTAGCTGTTTCAGCTGATGGGGAAACAGTAGGTGCTATTTCTATAGTTGAAGCACCAGATCATTCTTATGATGATTTGAAAGGTGAGTGGCTTCTAGATACTGATAAATATGTTGTAATTCACCGCGTTGCCATTCATTCAAAGCACGCAGGTCATGGTTATGCTACTAAGCTTTTGACTGAAGTAATTGATTATATTCGTGATCACCGTAAAGATATTGATAGCATTCGAATTGATACACATGAAAACAATAGCGCAATGCAACATCTAATTGATAAGATGAATTTCACTAAAGTGGGAGAATTGCATGGAGTTTATCGTCCAGATGAAATTTCATACGTTTATGAGAATGTTAGAGAATAAATAAATTTTAGCTAGGTTGAAAAACCTAGCTTTTTTGTTGAGTTTAAGCATTCTGTTGACAGGTACTAATATGATAGAATATTCTTGTTGAATACTGTAAATTACATGGAGAAATCGATGAGAAAAAATTTTAAATTTAAAATAGCCGCTGTTTGTGGACTGCTAGCTATTTTAATCGGACTTACAGGCTGTGCTAACAATAATAGCAATAAGATTACTGTTGTTGGATCTAGTGCCATGCAACTTTTAGCTGAGCAAGCTGGAAATGACTATCGTCTGTCTCATCCTGACAGTAATATTGTTGTTCAAGGAGGAGGTTCGGGAACTGGTCTTAGCCAAGTACAGGCAGGAGCAGTTGAAATTGGAACTTCCGATGTTTTTGCTGAAACTCAAAAGGGAATAGATGCTAAGAAATTACAAAATCATCTTGTTGCCGTTGTAGGTATTGTTCCTATTGTCAATAAGAGTGCCGGTGTAAGCAATTTGAGTAAGCAGCAATTGAGTGATATTTTTACAGGTAAAATTACTAACTGGAAACAAGTTGGTGGTAAGAACCAAACTATCACTGTAATTAACCGTTCTAAGGGTAGTGGTACTCGTGGAACTTTTGAGGGTTTAGTTCTAAATGGAAAAAAGCCAATTCAGGCTCAAGAACAAGATTCTAACGGTACTGTACGTAAAATTGTCAGTTCTACACCAGGGACAATTTCTTATATCTCATTCCCGTATGCTAATGATGAAAATATTCAAAAATTAAGTATTGATGGGATAAAGCCTACGAATAAGAATGTCGAGACAAATCGCTGGCACCTTTGGTCTTATGAACATATCTATACTAAGGGTAAACCTAACAAGAATGTTCAAAAATTTATTGATTATATGCTTGGAAGTAAGGTACAAAATGATTTAGTACCTAAACTAGGCTATATTAGTATCGATAAGATGCAGGTCGAACGTGATAGTAATAATCATGTTGTTCAAAAATAAAGAATAGGACGTTTTGATGAATAACAAAGATCTTAAAAAAGTAGTTGAGTCTGCTTTAGATAAGCAAAAAGTTCCTCATGTTAAATTAAAGAAGATAGGTGCAAGTAAGGTTGATGTTGCCAGCTTAACTGAGCCATCAAAAGAAACACGACAGGAATATTGGGGTAAAGGGTTAACTTACTGCGCCATTATTTTAATTATTATTTTGGTTGCTTCAATTATTGGTTTTATTGGATTTCATGGGTTGGAAACTTTTACTAAAGATCATGTGAATGTTTTTCAATTTTTGACTTCTAGTGATTGGGATCCAGGTGAAGGAAAGAATCATGTTGGAGCAGCAGCAATGATTGTAACTTCATTTTCTGTAACCTTATTAGCTGCTTTAGTAGCAACCCCGTTTGCAATTGCAGTAGCCTTATTTATGACTGAGTATTCTTCTAAAAAGGGTGCACGCTTTTTGCAATCAGTAATTGAATTATTGGTAGGAATTCCCTCTGTTGTTTATGGATTCTTGGGATTAACAGTTATTGTTCCTTTTATTAGAAATATTTTTGGTGGAACTGGGTTTGGTATTTTATCAGCGACTTTAGTTTTATTTGTCATGGTTTTACCGACAATTACTTCGCTAACTGTTGATAGTTTAAAAGCTGTACCATCTGATTACCGTAAAGCTTCTTTAGCTTTAGGAGCAACTAAATGGCAAACAATCTATAAAGTGATTTTGCGAGTTGCCTCTCCTAGAATTATGACAGCGGTAATTTTTGGGATGGCTAGAGCCTTTGGTGAAGCCTTAGCTGTACAGATGGTTATTGGTAATGCAGTTTTAATGCCAGCTAACTTAGTGAGTCCATCTGCTACTTTAACTAGTCAATTAACTAGTCAAATGGGAAACACAGTTATGGGAACATTACCAAATAATGCACTTTGGTCATTAGCGCTTCTATTGTTAATTATGTCTTTGGTCTTTAACTTCTTAGTCCGCTTAATTGGAAAGAGAGGACAGAAATAATGAATGCAAAAACTCGTAATAATATTGCTACTGCTGGTATTTATACTTTAGTGAGTATTGTGGTCATAATCCTCTTTGGGATTTTAGGTGATATTCTAATTTCAGGTGTGCCGCATCTTTCATGGCATTTTTTATCTTCTGAAGCTTCTTCTTATCAAGCTGGTGGAGGAGTAAGAGATCAGCTATTTAATTCCTTATATTTGTTAGTTTTAACCTTAATTATTTCACTTCCAATTGCGTTAGGGGCCGGTATTTATCTAGCAGAATATGCTAAAGATAATTGGTTTACTAACTTGATTAGAACAACAATTGAAATTTTAAGCTCACTTCCTTCAATTGTTGTTGGTTTATTTGGTTATTTATTATTTGTAGTACAGTTTGGATTTGGTTTTTCAATTATTTCTGGTGCCTTGGCTCTTACATTCTTTAATTTACCAACGCTAACTAGTAATATTGAACAAGCTATTGAAGGTGTTCCGCAAGCACAAAGAGATGCGGGACTTGCCTTGGGCTTATCTAACTGGAAAACAATTCGCGGGATCGTTTTGCCAGCAGCCTTACCAGGAATTTTAACTGGTATTATTTTGAGTGCTGGTAGAATTTTTGGTGAAGCCGCTGCCTTAATTTATACTGCAGGTCAAAGTGGATCTACAATTGACTATAGTAATTGGAATCCATTTAGTCCAACTAGTTTTTTAAATGTGATGCGTCCAGCAGAAACTTTAGCTGTTCATATTTGGAAGGTTAATACTGAAGGGATTATTCCCGATGCAACAATTGTTTCAGCTGCAACTTCTGCGTTGTTAATTATTGTGGTGATTTTATTCAATCTTGGAGCACGTGCCTTGGGTAATCATTTATACCGCAAATTAACAGCTGCTAAGTCATAAGGAGAAATTTATGCAAAATGTAAATGAAGCCCCGACATATATTCATCAATTTGATAAAGATGAGCAGATTATTTCGACGCAAGACCTTAGTGTTTTTTATGGAGGTAGCGTTCAAAAGCTTTTTAATGCTAGTCTTCAATTTAAGAAAAAAACTATCACAGCCTTAATTGGAGGATCTGGTTCAGGAAAGTCTACTTTTTTACGTTGTCTTAATAGAATGAATGATAAAGTGGCTCGAGTAGACGGTGAAATTTGGTACCATGGCTTAGATATCAATAAAAACAATATTAACGTTTACCAGTTAAGAAAAAATATTGGAATGGTTTTCCAAAAGCCTAATCCATTTCCAAAATCAATTAGAGAAAATATTACTTATGCTCTAAAAGCAAATGGTGAAAATGATAAGCAAAAATTAGATCAAATTGTAGAAGAAAGTTTAAGAGCAGCTGCTTTATGGGATGAGGTGAAGGACAAGTTAGATAAGAGTGCATTGGCAATGTCTGGTGGTCAACAGCAGCGCTTATGTATTGCGCGAGCTCTTGCATTGAAGCCTGAAATTTTGCTGCTTGATGAGCCTGCTAGTGCTCTTGATCCTGTTTCTACTTCTAAACTTGAGGATACACTTAAGCAGTTGAGAACTGACTATACAATGATCATGGTAACGCACAATATGCAACAAGCTAGTCGTATTAGTGATTACACAGCTTTCTTTCATTTAGGTCATGTTTTAGAGTATGACACTACTGAAAATATTTTTACTAATCCTAAAGGTGAAATTACGGAAGACTACATTCGCGGAAGTTTTGGATAAGGGGTTTACTGTGGAAAATATTATTACAAGTAAAGATGTTCACCTAAGCTATGGAAATGTTGAAGCTTTACACGGCATTAGCTTAGACTTTGAAGAAAAAGAACTTACTGCCTTAATCGGTCCTTCAGGATGCGGAAAATCAACCTTTCTTCGTTGTTTGAACAGAATGAATGACGACATACCTAATATTCATATTAGTGGTGAGATTAAATTTGAAAATAAGAATATTTATGGTCCTAAAATGGATTTGGTAGAATTGCGTAAAGATGTTGGAATGGTGTTCCAGCAGCCAAGTCCTTTTCCATTTTCTGTTTATGACAATATTGCTTATGGTCTTAGAATTGCTGGGATTAAAGATAAAGAATTGATCGACCAGCGAGTTGAAGAAAGTTTAAAGCAAGCTGCAATTTGGAAAGAGACTAAAGATAATTTAGATCGAAACGCTCAAGCATTTTCTGGAGGACAACAACAGAGAATTTGTATTGCTCGTGCTTTAGCGGTTCGTCCAAAAGTAGTTTTGCTTGATGAGCCTACAAGTGCTCTGGATCCAATTTCAAGTAGTGAGATTGAAGAGACTCTTCTTGAATTAAAGCATGATTTTACTTTTATCATGGTAACGCACAACTTACAACAAGCCTCTCGAATTAGCGACTATACTGCTTTCTTAATGAGTGGGGACTTAATTGAGTATGGTAAGACCTCAGATATGTTTATGAATCCGAAAAAGCAGATTACTAGTGATTATCTGAATGGACGTTTTGGTTAATAAAGGAGTTTTTAAGATGCATGAAGTTTTTTTAGATGAATTACGTAAGTTGAATACTCGTTTCATGGGAATGGGTATTGATGTTAGTGAAGCGATTGAAGAAGCAACACAAGCTTTTGTTGAACATGATAAAAAACTAGCTCAAAGCTTAGTTAAAGATGATCAAAAAGTGTCACGTGCTGCTACAAAAGTTGAAAAAAGAACCTTAAAATTGATGGCTCTTCAACAACCAGTTGCTAGTGACTTTAGAAATGTTATTAGTATCTTAAAAGCTACTAATGATTTAGAACGAATTGGTGAAAATGCTAATTCAATTGCTTGGGAAACAATTCGAGTAAAGGGAAATCCCCGTATTCCAGAAGTTGAAGCAATTATTAAATCAATGGCTAAGAAAGTTAACTTTATGTTAGACCAAGTTTTAAAGGCCTATGTACAAGGTGATGAAAAATTGGCTCGTGAAGTTGCTAAAAAAGATGATGAAGTAGATGAGGATTATGTAAAGGCTCGTAAGTTAATTATTTCTGGAATTAAGCAAGATCCAGAAGCAGCGGTTGCTTCTTCAAGCTACTTTATGGTAATTCGTTTACTTGAACGTATTGGTGACCACGTCGTTAATTTAGCACAATGGGTTATCTATAAAATGTCAGGAGAATTAGTAGATTTAAATACTAAGGATACTGATGAGATGACCGAATTATAAAATTGAATATTTTTATGAAGCCGGCCAACAATTGATTGATATGGTTGGTCTACTTAAAAAAATTTGAATATAGAAAAATAAGAACCTTCAATTTGAGGGTTCTTATTTTTATTTAACTTTATATCCTTCAGTTGTAAGCGCGTGCAAAAAGTAAAAAAGAAATCTATAATAAAACTATAAATTAAGCTGTAATACTAAGTAGGGGGAAGTTATGCGCGATATAGTACAAAAAAAGAAGAAACATCAATTTCCAACAGCATATACAGTTATCATTATTGTTCTATTATTGGTACAGATTTTAACGTTTTTTATACCGTCGGGTAATTATGCAACGCTTGAATATGATCAACCAAGTAAAGAGTTTGTAATTACGAAACCAAATGGTAGCAAGCATAAAGAAGCAGCAACCCAAAAAACTTTAGACAAATATAAAGTTAAGATCGATGTTAAAAAGTTTACTAGTGGAACGATCTATAAACCCGTAGCTATTCCTGATTCCTATGAAAAAATTAATCAGAAAAAGCCAGGACTCGGTGGAGCGATTTATCAATTTCTTTCTTCTCAGGTAAACGGGATTGCTCAAAGTATTGATATTATTGCCTTTGTTTTGATTCTAGGTGGTTGTATTGGAGTTGTTCATGCAAATGGTGCAATTGATGCCGGAATGCAGGCACTTTCTAAAAAGATTAAGGGTAAGCAAGTTTTATTGATTGTTTTAGTAATGGGATTGATCGCCATTGGTGGAACAACCTTTGGTTTAGCTGAAGAAACAATGGCTTTTTATCCTATCTTAATTCCAGTCTTCTTATTAGCAGGCTTTGATAGGATGACAGTTGTTGCGACGATCTTTTTAGGTACAAGTATTGGGACGATGGCATCAACTATTAACCCATTCTCGACTGTAATTGCCTCTAATACGGCGGGGGTCAATTTTACAGATGCATTGCCACTTAGAATTTGTATGTGGGCAACTTGTGTGATTGTAGGGATGATTTATGTGATTCTTTATGCTAAAAAAGTACAAAAGAATCCTAAAGCTTCATATGTTTATAATGACTTCGCTAAAGAAGATCAAGAATATATGAATCAGAATCAAAGTATGCAAGAAAGTAAATTTACTTGGCGTCAAAAGTTAACTTTACTTGTCTTTGCGATTGCCTTTATCGTAATGATTTGGGGTGTTCAACAAAAGGGATGGTACTTTACTGAAATTGCCGTTGTCTTCCTAGCAACGGGCTATATTTTCGCCTTTATTTCAGGCTTAAGTGAGCATAAATTTGTTGAGAGCTTTGTAAATGGTGCGGCAGATTTATTGGGTGTAGCTTTAACAATTGGCCTAGCACGTGCTGTTTCAATTGTGATGGAAGAAAGTCATACAAGTGATACAATTATGAATTTCTTTAGTCAGCAAGTTTCTGGAATGCCACCATTATTGTTTATTTGGTTTATGTTTTTAGTCTACATTGTTCTTGGTTTCTTTATTCAGTCATCTTCTGGCTTAGCCGTTCTTTCAATGCCTATTATGGCACCGCTAGCTAACGTGGTTGGAATTGATCGCGCAAGCATTATTGATGCCTATAATTGGGGTCAAGGATTTATTAGTTTAATTGCACCAACTGGATTAATTTTAATGAGCTTAATGATGGTAAATATTGGGTTCAATAAATGGTTTAAGTTTTGTTGGAAACTGTTAGTTATTGAATTTGGGATTTGCTTAGCCTTTTTAGCAATTGGTTTAGTTGTTTACTAACTAGGCAAATAAGTAGATTTTAGTATTTTTTATAGTTATTATGAAGCTAAAGATATTGTTTAATATTTTAAGGAGGCATTTTTATGGCTTATCCAAAAACTAAAAAAATTATGAATGAAATTGTTGCTGATTTAACTCAAACTCACATGGTTGTTCACCAACACCATTGGTACATGCTTGGAAGAGGATTTTTGAAATTGCACCCATATTTAGATGGTGTAATGGAAGAATTAGCTGAGCAGCAAGATGGGGTTGCTGAAAGATTGATCGCCATTAATGGTAATCCGATTTCCACCTACGAAGAAGTATTGGAAGAAACTAACGTTCCAGATCAAATCGGTAGTTGGGATTTGTCAATTGAAGAAAGATTCCGATTAATTATAAATGCATACAAACAATTGCGAGATGATTATGAAAGAGGGATCAAGATTAGTGAAGGAGAAGGAGACAACTCAACTAATGACTTATTGATTTCTTATCATACCGCGATCGAAAAAAGAATTTGGATGATGTCAGCTGAACTTGGTCAACGTCCAGGTGAAGGTGAATAGGATAAATATATTTATGCAAAGCATTCCGTGTATGGAATGCTTTTTTGCTATAATTAAAGTAAATATTGCCATACAGGGAAGGAAATACCATGAATAAAGTTACAATTGTTGGGTCAATTAACGTTGATAATATTATGCATATCAAGAAACTTCCTCAACCAGGAGAAACAATAGCAATGTCTGAATTTTCAAAAGCTGCTGGTGGTAAGGGAGCCAATCAAGCTGTAGCAAGTAGTCGAGCAAAAAATGAAACAATTTTTGTTGGACGGGTTGGGGATGATGACAATGGTCGTTTTATGCTTGAGCAATTTAAAGAAAATGGAATTAATGTTGACCATGTAGCTGTAACTCCAAACCAACAAACTGGACAAGCTTATATTTTGCTTCAAGAGACAGGACAAAATTCAATTATTATTCAACATGGTGCAAATTTTGACGTAACAGCAGAAGATGTTAGAAATGCGAAAAGCCAAATTGAAGATAGTGATTTTGTGATTGCTCAATTTGAAACACCAATTGAAGCAACTATTGAAGCTTTTAAGATTGCTAGAGAAGCTGGTAAAATTACTATTTTAAATCCTGCGCCTGCCCGTACTGATATTCCAGAAGAATTATTAGAGTTAACCGACTTGATTACTCCTAATGAAACTGAAGCTGAGAGTATTACAGGAATTAAAGTTGACAGTGAAGAGTCAATGAAGAAGAGCAGTGAAATTTTTCATCAAATGGGAATTAAAGGTGTAATTATCACAATTGGTGAACGTGGATCTTATGTTTCTTATGAAGACATTGAAGAAATTGTTCCAGCTTTCAAAGTAAAGGCAGTTGATACAACGGCAGCTGGTGACACATTCTTAGGTGCTTTATCTAGCGAATTGAAGCCTGATTTAAGTAACTTAAGAGATAGTGTAATTTATGCGTCCAAATCATCCTCATTTACAGTTCAAAAATTAGGTGCATTTCCATCTATTCCAACTAGAGAAGTAGTTGAAGAAGCTTTGAAGGAGAAAAACTAATGAATAAGACAGAGCAAGATCAATTAAAAAAAGAAGCAGCTACTAAAGCAGCTAAGATGGTAGAGCCTAATTCTGTTTTAGGAGTTGGAACAGGCTCAACAGTTGCATTTTTCATCGATGCATTAGGTGAACGCAAAGAAAAAGAAGGGTTTAGTTTAAAGCATATTGTTACTACTTCTAATCGTAGTAAGAAGCAACTTGAAGGACTGGGCTTTAAGGTTGATGAGTTAGCAGATATTGATCAAGCTGATTTAACAGTAGATGGCGCTGATCGAGTAGACGATAATTTAGATGGAATTAAAGGCGGCGGTGGTGCCTTAACTTTAGAAAAAAATGTTGCTATCAACTCAAAGAAAATTATTTGGATTGTTGATGAATCAAAACTTGTTCACCATCTGAGCGGTTTTCCGCTTCCAGTTGAAGTATTACCAGTATCTGCTGAACAAAACTTTAAGCGTTTTGAAGCAGAAGGTTTGAAGCCTCAATGGCGTTTAGATGATGAGGGTAAGCGTTATGTAACGCATTACGGTAATTACATCATTGATTTAGCTGCTGATCCAACTCCAGTACCACACGGTTTAGCTGATTATTTGGACCACACTGTTGGTGTAGTTGAGCATGGTTTGTTTTTAGACATGTGTGATGAAGTCATCATTGCACATAGTGATGGTACAATCGAAGATAAAAAGAAAAAATAATTATTTTTTCAAAAATTAATATAATTTTTAAAAGACTTGATCAGTTCAAGTCTTTTTTTGTAACAAATCTTAGTTCATAATGAATATGATACGTATATTTAGAAAGAAGGACCTTTATGTCAAAAAAGCCCTTAATTATTAGTACAGATCCAGGTATTGATGATGTTGCTGCAATGACAATCAGTTTTTTTGCAGATGAACTTGATGTTAAAATGATTGTCCCAACATGGGGAAATGTTTCTTTAGAACATACTTTACAAAATACTCTTGATTTAGAGAACTTTTTACACACAAAAGTTCCTGTAGTCAAAGGAGCTAATCAGCCATTAGTACGTTCAGCAATTAGTGCAGCTTCTGTTCATGGTGAAACGGGAATTGCTGGCTTTGAATTTGAAAAAGCTAGTGATGAGTTATTAGAGCCAGGACTTGCAGCTACGAAGATGTATGAAACAATTAAAAACAGTCCTGAAAAAGTTACTCTATTAGGAGTCGGTCCTTTAACTGACTTTGCCCTTTTATTTAAGCAGTATCCTGATGTGGTAGAAAATATTGCCGAAGTTTATATTATGGGTGGAAACATTGGACATGGAAACCATAGTCCATTTGCGGAGTATAATATTGCAGGTGATCCAGAAGCGGCACAAATTGTTTTCCATTCTGGCTTACCAGTCTATGTAGCTCCACTTGAAATTGGAGATAAGGCTCATTTAACTCAAGATCAAATGGATAAGATTAAAGAATGCGGCGAAGTTGGTAAAATGCTTTATTCGATGTTTTCTAATATTCATGAACCTGATGGAGATACTCGAATTAAGATTTATGATCCGACAGCGGTTGGAATTATGCTTCATCCTGAATTCTTTACTTTAAAGCCAGCTAATGTTGAAATTGAATTAGCTGGACGCTATACATATGGTGCTAGTGTGATGGATTTCTTAAGTGAAAAACATAATGCACAAATTGCAACAGACGTTGATACAGAGAAGTTTGCAGCTTGGTTCATTGATAGTATCAAGACTGCTAATAATGGGAGAAAATAATGACTGATTTAGTCTATCGCTCAGTAATGCGCGATATTAAACAAAAAATACTTAATAATGAATATGAAGATATGCGTTTGCCTGATGAGCGAAGCCTAAGCGACTATTATCATGTAAGTCGTTCATCGATGAAACGCGCTTTAGGTTTGCTTGCTCAGCAGGGGATAGTTTTTAAAAAAAGAGGTAGCGGAACATTTATTAATCCGCTCTATTTGAAAAATCAAGCGCTTTTTAAGTATGAGGGATCAAATTTAGGTATTACTGATTCCTTTAGTGTTCCCGGTAAGAAGCAAAGTATTGAGCTGTTAGACTATCAAGTAATTAAGGCCGACGAAGATTTGAGACAGGACTTGTTTTTAAAAGATTCAGATTTTGTTTATCAAATAAAACGGCTTCGTTTGTTAGATGATCAACCATTTTTAATTGAAACAGGATTTATTCCTATTAAGATTACTCCAGAATTAAATCCGGATATTCTTAAAGGATCGCTCTTTAACTACTTAGAAGATACACAAAATAAAACTGTAACACGTTCATTCTTAACAATTACAGTTGAGCCATCAACTTTAGAAGATCAATCTAAACTGATGCTGGCACCTAATGAACCTGTAGGTGTAATGGAAGGTATTTTCTTTTTAGATGATGGAACTCCATTTGAAGTTTCAAATATGAGAATTCATTATAAATACATGAAGTACAATACTTTTGTTAACTTAAGTCAAGAATAAAAATAAGCCATTGTTTTTCTCGGGGGGATGAGAGAAACAATGGCTTTTTGTATAAAAATTATATTTTGATTAAAAATATATTGACATTGTAAATGCTAGATAATAAAATTTACGTATAAATTTTAAATATACATTAGAATTTACTTAATAAATATAAATTTTGAAAGGATGATATTTATGAGTATCAAAGATGTTTTAGAAACTGTAAGAGAAAAAGAACATGAAATTAAGGATAATCTTATTGCTAACTCAGGTCAAAGTTGGAGCGGCTTTTAATATACATTATCTTTCAAAGGGTAATAAATTAAAGAAGTCAACTAATTTATCTATATTTTTAGATAACTCTGATTTAATTGACTATAGCAAAGATTTAAAAGATATTTCAAAGCAAGATATCTCTGACTTGAAGTCGAACATTATGGCGCAATATATAAATAATTTTTCACAATTGTCTGATTTCTTAAAATGTACTCCCTATGTAAACGAAGTTTCAGATTGCTCACTGATGTATGGAGAATTAGGCACAATATTATTACTAAAAAAGAATTGCCGGATAAAAATTTTTCTTTATGTAATGGATATGTTGGCATTGCTTGGCTCTTACAACAAATAAGTAGAAAAAAGGATATCCTGATTTTACAGCCCAAATCAATACAATACTTTCCAATCTGGAAAAAGATATTGGAAAAACAACGGATGAAGGCTTAGAATATGGAGATTTAGGAGTCGCAATAGTATTTTTAGAACAATATAAGGCAACAAAAGAAAAACACTATTTGAATAGCGTTAAAGTTATAATAAAAAATTATGTGGAGAGATATAAGAACGATAAAAGCTTTACGGGTATTTCGTATAATATAAAAAAATGGAAAAATATTAGATCGCCATATTTAATGAATGGATCTGCTGGTTTAATTTATGTCCTATCAAAATATTATCAGGTAGTTGGAAAAGTAGATTGGAATTTAATGGAGAAATATATTGATTCTCTAAATTTACCTTTTACATATAATTATGGTGTAAATAATGGAACTGCAGGAATATTGTTAACGATTGATAATATATTATATAATCTTAAACCTATCCCTAATTCAGCCTATAAAAAACTCAAATTATATTATATTAAACATATATATTATAGTTATGTGAATTCAAAACAACATTTGGGTTGGCCTTCAGATGGACAAACTTTTATTTCAGATGATCTAGGAACAGGTACATTGGGAATTCTATATGGTTTGATCTCTTCAATTAATGGGAGAAAAACAAATGATGAGATCTTTCTTTAAAAAGTTGGTTACTGAAAATAAAGCTTTATTTTTAGTAACCGTATTAACAAGTGCATTTACAGCTTTAGATGGTATTATTTCTCCTTATATTATTGGTAGAGTTACCGATACTCTGTCACAGAAGCACTTTGATAATATTCCTAAAATTTTATTACTATATCTTTGTTTAATGCTATTTTTAAATTTTAACTTTTATTTATGGCAGTTTTTTTGGGGAAAAATAAAAAAAGCTAGTAATATATCATTACGATCAACAGCTTACAATAATTTTATTGCTGATCCAGAAGAAAAAAAGATAACTAATACTTTAAATTTTATTAATGTTAATGTTAAGCAAATTGAAAGTCAATTTATTGATGCGATTATTATGCTGATATATTGTATTGAACAGACTATAGTTTCGTTAATTTATATTTTTAGTATTAATGGCATTGCTGCATTGGCTTTCTTAATCTGTGGCTTAATTCCAGCAACTATTCCGCGAATAACTCGTAATTGGGTTCAAGCAGGTACTGAAGATTGGAATATAAGTTATGAAGCATATAACTTGAAAGTAAATGATGCTGTACGTGGTTTCGAAACAATTAGACATGCAAATAGTATTGAAAAAATCAAATTACTTGTTCAAAACGCTTTAGCCATAGAAGAAAAGAAGTACTTTTTAATGAATTTTAGACGTAATACTTCTGATTTTCTTGCACAAATATCCTATTCTGTCTCTATGGTAATTTCTTTAAGTGTAGGAACCTATTTTGTTGTTAATGGACAGATTTTAGTTGGAGGCTTAATTTCTCTTTTTTTGGCCTCAGATCGATTAACTAGTCCAATAATTTCAATAGTTGGATTAGTTAACCAATTAACTTCAGTTAATCCTTTGTTTAAAAAATCAGTATTAAAAAGTACACCAAATAAAAAATTTAGTAATTTGGAATTTTCTTCACTACCTGAAAAGCAAAAAATTGTATTTAAGCATTGTGCTTTAGGCTATTCGGGCCATATCCTTTTACAAGATGTCAATTTTAAAATTTCGAAGGGTGACAAAGTATTGATTACCGGCAGATCTGGTATTGGTAAGTCAACCTTAATAAAAACGCTTCTTAATGAAACACCCCTGATTAATGGGAAAATTATAATAGATAAAACTTTGGAAAAAAATAATTTTTTCGTAAATTGCAATAATAAATTGAACACTTAAGCTGCTTGATAGATGTGATCTAATTCTCTTTCAAAGATTTCATCTGGTGTATGATATGCTAAGATCTTTCTCGGCAGTGAATTGCACCAGGTCTCAATATTAATGATGTCTTGAAGGGAATAGTTAGTGATGTAGTCGCCTTTAGGAATGAATCTGCGAATAAGTTCATTATGCCTTTCAACAGTGCCTTTATCACAAGAAGTATATGGATGAGCATAATA
>OFFQ01000663.1_pt1 | contig 24925 bp, 16 predicted proteins | sample 1521411 | NCBI WGS metagenome assembly OFFQ01 (sample SAMEA3504110, study PRJEB24116) | mouse gut metagenome | biome: mouse gut; feature: mouse-associated habitat; material: faeces | place: Denmark | collected 2011 | reverse complement strand
AAGACGCTGGCTGTATTATCAGACTACGGGATCCACGCGGGGAAGAAGATCAGTGAGTATGAGATCACGAAGATTGTGGTGGACAGATATATGATGCAGGACGGACTGCTCTACAATGTGCGTTATCTGGCTGCGCAGGATACGGTGACCGATCCGGAGAAGATCGCCGAGTTGTCGAGGACGCTTTCCATAGAGGATTTCTGTGTGGATCAGCAGCTGAATTTGAAGGATCAAAACACAGAGTATACGGTGTACTATCGGGATTCGGCGGGACAGACGGTGCGTCGTGTGAAGTGCCGGCAGGGGATTTGAGGATAGAAGGGATCCGGGCGTTGTCTGTACCGGTATTGAAGCATGTTTAAGATGAAACAGGGGGAGACAAATGAACTTACTGAAATTTTTGGAACAGGTGGATCAGGAGACAGGCGCCGTGTCAAAGGCTGAACTTGCCGGATTTGTGCATGATATGGCAAGAATACTGCCGGAAGCTGAACGGACAGATTTCCTGTGCAGACTGAGAAACATACGTAAAAAGGATGCGCTGAAAGCAGTTAAGCCAGATGTGGAAAAAGGTATCATTGAAAAGTTTAACAGAATCAAAACAGATTTGGAGCGGATTGAAAAGGAAGAGCTGTGCCTGGCCGGATCGCTCAACCAGGAGTATGATGAATGGTATTGCAGCGAAGAATGGTTTTGGAAATGTTTTAAGCGCTGGAAGGAATCGGTGAGCATTTCTGCGGAGGAACAGGAGAATTGTCTGCAGTGGATCGACGGGCTTATCACGAAGCGGGTCGATGGCATCATGTATAAGAACCATCGCAATTATTACGGGGAATGTGCGGCTTATATAGCAGCGTTGGGTGAGGTACAGGAATCACGGGGAGAGATTGGCGGGAAGCAGCGGACGATGGCAAGATACAAAGAAATGTATTCGCGGCGAAGCGCATTTCATGGGGAACTGAGAACATACGGGATGATAGACTTCAGGAAGAAAAAATAGAAGAATGTGTATTATGATGTATAGGCGGAACCGTTTTGCGGCTCCGCCTATAAAAAATGCGTTTTAACGCGTTTGCCAGACTACAGCGTTACGGATACCGTGCTTTCAGAAGGCGTAAGCATCGTATCTTTTCCGTCAATTACCATGGAAGCGCTGGTTACAGAAGCTGCCTGTACGTTGACAAGGCGTACCGTATAAGGCTTGCCGGCGGTGTTTTCGGTTTTGATTGTGACTGACTCCTCCGAGTCATCCACCTGCAGCTTCTGAGGATCATCCAGTTTCAGATCGAAAGAGGGTGTGCGCAGAAGCTGGCCCATGTGATGGTCGGTCTGTACGCGCAGAACATCTGGCATGGTGAAGGAGATGCGGATATTAAGATTAATGCCGCCCAGCGTGTCGGTCACCTTCATATAGTAGACCTTATGCGGTGAGAAACAGGCTGTCCATTCTTTGAACAGCTGGCAGTCATTGTTGACAGGATACAGGAAATATTAAAAAACGCAGAGGTTCATTTCCTTTAGTATACAGCGCAGACGGTTCATATGCTCAGTACTAGGGATTTCTGTTATGAAGGAAGAGGGGGTTCCAAGCTGTTCGCGTTTTCCTTCTCCCAGATTATGATAAGGCAACAGATGAACCTGAGAACAGGAATGCAGGGAAGAGGCCAGCTCTCCCAGCTGTTTTATATCGTTTTCGGTATCATTGACGCCCGGGATGACCGGCATGCGGATCCAGATATCGCAATCCGGAAATTTCGCAGCCAGCTTTCTCAGATTAGAGAGAATAAGATCGTTTTTTTGGCCGGTATAGTATTGATGACGGACAGGGTCAAGTAGTTTTACATCATATAAAAAGGTGTCACAGAGAGGGGCAAGCAGAGCGAGATGCTCCCAGCTTGTGTATCCGCAGGTCTCGATGGCTGTTGTGATGCCGGCAGATTTGGATGCCTGTAGAAGCGCATGTGTAAAAACAGGCTGCATGGTGGCTTCTCCGCCGGTCACGGTAATCCCTCCTTCGGTGCCCATAAACAACTTATCTTCCAGCACTTCTATCATGACCTCCTCTACGGACATCTGCTTTCCGGAGACAGTACGGGCTTGTCCCGGACAGACGGCAGCACAGCTGCCACAGCCGTCGCATTTCCCAGAATCTGTCTGTATTCTGGATCCTGACAGGGAAAGAGCATTCTTTGGACATATTTTGATGCATGATTCACAGAAGTTACATTGACGGGTATCCCAAAAGATCTGCGGACGGACAGTCTGGGATTCCGGATTGGCACACCATAGACAGTGAAGCGGACAGCCTTTCAGAAAGATTCCGGTACGTATTCCCGGTCCGTCGTGAATGCAGTAATGTTGTATATTAAATACGGTTCCATACAATTTTTCAGTCATATTTTTTCTCCCAGTTCAGTGGTTGTTTTAGAATTTTTTCCTGGTATTCAAGCAGCTGGCATGACAACAGAAGATGCTGGCGAAGCAGGCTGTCTGTCAGGTCGAGATCAAGCAGTTCATGAATTTTTTTCAGCTTATTCAGGACAGTGTTATGATGCATATAGAGCATCTCCGCAGTCAGCTTTACGTTTCCGCCGCTGGACAGGTAGCGGTACAGGACTTCCTGCAGATTTGACTGATGGCATCGGTCGTAGCGGATGATATGGATCAGTGCCGGATGGGCCAGATAGCAGATATCGAAATGGCCGTGCTGGCGTATAAATTCTTTTACGCAGTTGTCGATCATAATCATCAACTGATAATCTCCCAGCAGTAGAATACGTTGATTCGGCTGACGCAGTATCCGGCCAAGGCGGCAGGTCTGGAAGAGCAGCAAAGCATTGGTGCGGATCATGGAAAAGTCGCGGGTAGCATTTCCTACGCAGAGAATGCATTTGTGGTCTATGAGCCAGGTTTCCAGTGCATCCGGCAGGGGAAATCGAAATAACTGGTTTGTATGGCGGCGTAAAATGATGATTCCCTTTTGGTAAGGAATGATGATTCCGTCCGGAAAAAGTTCCTGTACCTGTGAAGGCTGTATGCCAGGGCTGCCGTCTTCGGGGCGGAGCAGAAGCTGTTGTAGATAAACGGTGGGATTGTCATTAGCGGGCAAAAGTGCATCACGGATATCTTCTGCAGACAGGAGCCGTCGGGTCATAATCTGCTCCCAGATGTCCGTCAGAGAAGGTGGCTGCTGTGACTCTATAACATGAATGCGGTTAAACAGGGATTCCTGTGAAAGGGGAGAGATCATGACGCAGTCTGGAAAAGTACAGGCAGATGCAGGTATCTGTCTGTCTTGGACATCAGAGATCAGCAGAGATACAGCAGGTTCTATTTTCCAATCAGAACACAGTTGGGAGAATTTCTTATAAGAGCCAAGATAAAGAACATAGGGTAACAGGAGTTTTTGATCATCAAGCAGTTCGATCCGTGTAAAGGGCAGATCTTGACACGCCCCGGGGAGAAAAAGAATCTCTTTATCAAAATGACGCTGTAATTCCTGAGTAGTCATAAAAGTCTCCTTGTAGTGTTTTCATCCAGTTTACAATATTGTTTTCGGAGAATCCAGCTGTTTATGAGAGCTTTTTTCAGGATTGTGGTACAGTCACAATTTGAATGGAAGTATTTGTAGAATTGACACAGAAATTTTTCTAGGGGTTGTCTGTCGGCAGGGAGCATGTTTTACTGGACATAAAGCAGCAAGGCAGAAAGAAGAGGAAAATGTGATGAGAGAACGAGTAAAGAGGATGAAAGAAAGACTTCGTATCAGCAAATATCCCCTGTGTGTGGAGCAGTTTCGACTGGCAAATGAGTCATTGGAGCAGACGGCGGGGGAACCGATGCTTCTGCGGAGAGCCAAACTTCATGCGCATGTGCTGGACAACATTACGATCTTTATTGAGGAGGATGACCTGTTGTGCGGATCCGGAGCCAGTAAGCCTTTTGGACTGGAAATGCAGTATGAATACGGTGTCTGGACAAAAGATGAGGTGGAGTCGCTGAAATCGGAGGTCTATACGATCTCACCGGAAGATGAGGAAGAGCTGTACCGTTTGAATGACAGATTTGCACGTAACAGTCTCAACAGTAATCTGGTGGAGACGATGGGAAAGTCACTGGGGATGAATGAAAGACTCTGGCCTTTTATGCGTTCGGGAACGATCCTCCCGCCATGGAAGGATAAACAAGGAGGTTCCGGGGGCGGCTTTGCCATGACAGGATATGGCCTTGGACCAGGATTTTCTCTGGTGTGTGTGGATTATGAGCGGATTCTTGAAGGAGGAGCTCAGGGTGTGATCGATGAAGCGAAGGAATGTTTGGCGAATCTGCGTTATTATGAAGCAGACAGTATTGAAAAGAGGAATTACTGGGAGGCGGTTGTCATTGTCTTTGAAGCCTGGATCCGTTTCGCAGAACGTTTTGCGGATCTGGCACAACGGCAGGCGGCGGAATGTACAGAGAGCGGCAGGCGGAAGGAGTTGCTTGAGATGGCGGCCATCTGCAGGCGGGTTCCCAGATATCCGGCAGAAAATTTCCGGGAGGCATTACAGGCATTTTGGTTTACTTTTTTAATGGTATGTCCATCGCCGACTTCTACGGCCGGCCGTTTTGATCAGTATATGTATCCGTATTATGAAAAAGATATCAGGGAAGGGTGTATTACCAGAGACGATGTACTGGAACTGCTGGAGATCATGCGTTGTAAGGTTATGAAGATCAATCGCGTGTCAGGCAAGGCCAATCGGGCCAAAAATGCAGGTATGGCAAAATGGTACAACTGGACGATAGGCGGACAGAAGGCAGACGGAAGTGATGCTACGAATGAATTGTCTTATCTGCTTCTGGAAGCTGCGCTTGACACACATCTGCCACATCATACAGTGACAGTCCGTGTCCATAAAGATACACCGGAGCTACTCATGAAGAAAGCTCTGGAGGTCGTGCGTTCCGGGCTTGGAATGCCGGCTTTTATCGGAGACCAGAGTTATATGAACTTTTTTCTGGAGGATGGAACGATCACACCGGAAGAGGCCAGGGATTACTGCGCCACCGGATGTGTGGATGGCAATATACCGGGGCTTACAAGAACACAGGTGGCCTGCTTCTTCATTATTCCGCAGGCCATGGATATCTGTATGCATAATGGATATTGCCGATATACGCAGGAGATGGTCGGTATCGAGACGGGCGACGTGACGAAGATGGAAACCTTCGAGGAATTTAAGAATGCAGTGTTTGGGCAGGTACGCTATCTGATGGGAATGGCAGCCGAGCGGGTGAATGTGGAGATGATCGCCGAGAGAGAGCTGTTTCCGGATGTATTCCGTTCGGCGCTGATGAAGGACGGTGTCTCTTCGGGTAAGGATATGTTTAACAGACGCTTTGCGTTTGAGAATGCTGGCCTGATCGGAGCTGTCGGAGGAGTGAATACCGGAGATGCCCTGATGGCCATCAAAAAGCTGGTGTATGATGAGAAGAAGTATACTATGGCGCAGTTGATGGAGGCGCTGGATGCGGATTGGGACGGCTTTGATAAAATGCGTCAGGATTTTCTGGAAGCACCGAAATACGGGAATAATATAAACGAGGTAGATCGTCTGGTGGCGGAAGTTTATGAATTACATAATCAGGCCTGTCGCAGCTATCCAAGCGCTTACGGCGATACGATCAAGCCGAATGCCATTTCCATTTCGGCACACCAGCCGGGCGGCGCTTTGACAGGAGCGACGGCAGACGGACGTAAAGGAGGAGAAATCCTGGCAGATGCGTCTATATCGCCCAGCCATGGAAAGGACGTCAGAGGGCCGCTGGCAGTATTTCAGAGTGCTATGAAAATTCCTCAGGATCAGTATCAGGGAACTCTGTTTAATATGAAGTTTCATCCTACTATGTTAAAAACGGACGGGGATCTGGCAAAACTGGCCGGTTTGATCCGTATTTATCTGACCAACGGCGGCAAACATATCCAATTCAATGTGGTGGATAAAAAGGATATGCTGGATGCGCAGATCCATCCGCAGGAGCATAAAGAGCTTACGGTGCGGGTAGCCGGATACAGCGCTTATTTTACCAGGCTTCCGGAGTCCATACAGAATGAAGTGATCGAGAGGACTTCACAGGCGTTGTCCTGATCACGGCGCCTCCTGTTGTTCGTAGCTGCTGGTAATATGGTACTTTTTCATTTTCCGCCACAGCGTGGAAGTGCTTATGCCAAGAAGGGCGGCGGCCTGTCCGCGGTTCCCGTGACTCTGTGCAAGGGCTGCCAGGATCTGTCGGCAGGTATTTTTGCCGGAAAAATTTTCTATAGAACCTGCGCTGAAAGCAGGTTCTGAACGTTGAGCCAGGGCAGTGTTATCTGATGTTGTCGGCATATCGGATAATGCTGCCCTGCTGTCAGGATAGGAGAGCAGAAGCTGCTCTTCAACAAAGGCTGTTGTAGGTGTATTGGTATCAGCTACGATCACCAGTCGCTCACAGAAATTCCGCAGCTGGCGAATGTTGCCCGGCCAGTGGTATGCTGTAAGAGCAGCCTGAGACAGCGGATTTAAATGTACGGGTTTGTTGTATTTGCGGCTGTAATACTGCAGGAAATGAGTGGATAGAGGAAGGATATCTTCTGTGCGCTCATGCAGGGAGGGCAGCTGGATGGTAAGCACATTGAGACGATAGAACAGGTCGTCGCGGAACCTGCCTTCTTCTACAAGCTGCCCAAGATTCTTGTTGCAGGCGGCAATGACCCGTACATTGACAGGAACAACACGGTCACTGCCTATACGCATGATTTCGTGCTCTTCGAGAACACGGAGAAGCCGCAGCTGGCCTTCCATATCCATTTCTGATATCTCATCTAAAAAGATCGTACCCTGGTCTGCTATTTCGAATAATCCCTTTTTTCCTTTTCTGGAGGCGCCTGTAAATGCGCCGTCCACATAACCGAATAGTTCGCTTTCCAGAAGATTCGGCGGCATGGCGCCGCAGTTTAAAGCCACAAAGGCCTGTCTGCTTCTCAAGCTGGCATTGTGAATGCTCTGGGCAAACATTTCTTTTCCTGTACCGCTTTTTCCAAGCAACAGTACATTAGAATCATATTTCGCGAAGCGGTCAGCCAGTTTAACGGCCTGCTTCATGGGAGCGCTGGTTCCGATCAAATCCTGAAAAGTATATTTTGCCTTATGGCCTTTTACATAGGCTTCGGTTTTAACCTGTTCCTCGATCTGCTCAAGATGAGGGAGCGAGGTAAAATGAAAGATAACGGCAGCCACGGACTTCCCCTCTGAGATGGGAGTGATATTAAAAATCCCGTCTGCATAGGTGTGGAGCAGCAGATAACTATAGTAATTACTTCCATTTTCCAGTACATCGTCCAATATGTGATGTATTTTTTCAGGAAGAAGATCGTATACAGAACAGCCGCGGAAAGTTTCGCCGCGAGCCCCCGTATTGCTTTTTCGAAAGAGACCTGCGGCCAGATCGTTGTAGGAGGTAACAGCGCCGGTATGGTCAGTCATCCAGATAGCTTCAAAGGAGTAATTCATCATCTGTGCCATCTCTCTATGACGCCGGCTGATATTGGCACCGGTATTGATCAGTGCCATTATTCTTTGAAATTCCTCCAGTAGACCGGTATGGGAATAGATGGTCGGATCATAGGCGTGATACATGCCTGCAGCCAGAACCTGATCACGGTAGCGGGGACCGCAGGCAGCAATTTCGAATCCTGCCTCCTTCAGCTGTAGAAAAAAAGAATCCGGAAGCTGTTCTTTTTCGCGGATAACATTATGCAGTTCCAGGTCGAATATTTCACTGAGCACAGTCAGGTCAACAAGCAGGGGCTGCATGGTGATCAGGGCAACCTTATGAGGCTGCGGAAAGTGTGTGAATACAACATTCTTCTTTAGAGAATGGACGATATAGAGCGTGTCCCAATGACTGAAATTCAATGGAATGAATGGAATGACAGACTCATAGGGAACGAAGACATTGTACGTGTAATAGCTGGAGATGATAGCGTCCATACGTTCCTCTTCGGCCTGCTTCAAAGTGCCGGTAATGCTGGGAACATCACTTTTGTCAAAATCACGATCAATATAAAGCATCTGCAGTCCAAGCTCTTTGCATACTGCAGCGCACAGATTATGGGGAAGTTCGGGGGATCGGATGATCATTACTTTAATCATAAGCATATTGGGATAAAGAGAGCTTTATCCGGATAACCTCACAGTATATTTTGTACTGGTATTATATCATTCACTGCTTTTTCTGTAAATTGCAAAATGGGATATTTATTTCATTTTGCAACAACTATTTCATTCCTGGATGGAAAAAAGTTAAGAAAGGACAGGGACATTTTGAGAACATTCCCCAATATACAGGAAACAAACTGTTTTGGCGAAAAAAGTAGAATTGGCACGGTTTTTGCTACAATATTATATAAAAAGATATGGAGGTAGATTCTATGGGAAAGTATATTGCAAAGAGATTATTATGGATCATTCCTGTAGTGCTGGGTGTGACGGTGATGGTGTTCACAATCATGTATCTGACACCCGGTGATCCGGCGCGGATGATCCTGGGGTCAAACGCAACAGAGGAGAAGCTGGAGGAGCTTCATGATGAGCTTGGTCTGAGCGGAAGCTATCCGGAACGATTGGGGCGGTATATTAAACAGGTATTTGTGGATCGGAATCTTGGGGCTTCTTATTATACCGGTGTCAGCGTGACGGAGCAGATCAAAGTCAGACTGCCGTTCACGTTGCGGGTGGCCGCCATCAGTATGTGCATCGCGGCTCTGATCGGTATTCCGCTGGGAATTCTGGCTGCCACACACCATTATACATGGATAGACAATCTGGCTATGTTTGCTTCTTTGTTCTGTGTTTCCATGCCGAGCTTCTGGTTTGCACTGATTCTGGTATCTTTCTTTTCTGTGAAGTTGGGGATCCTGCCGGCAGCCGGACTGCGGGACTGGACTGGTTATGTGCTGCCGTGTATTTCTTTGGCAATCGGGGGTGCAGCCGGACTGGCCAGACAGACCCGGTCCAGTATGTTGGAGGTGATCAGGCAGGATTATATCACGACGGCACGCGCCAAGGGGCAGACAGAGAGAAAGGTGATATTCAAACATGCCCTGAAGAATGCATTGATCCCGATCATTACCGTTATGGGAGGAAGTTTTGGGGGATCACTGGGCGGTGCTCTGATCGCGGAGACGATTTTTTCTATACCGGGAATGGGAGTTTATTTGACAGGGGCTATTTCGCAGCGAGATTATCCCATCATTCAGGGAGGGGTATTGTTTATTTCCATCTGCTTCTGCCTGATCATCCTTTGTGTTGATATCATATATGCTTTTGTGGATCCAAGGATACGTTCACAGTATCTGAACAGAAACAGGAAGAAAAAAGGAAGGAAGGGGGACACAGTATTATGAAAAGGAAGAAGAAATCTCGTATGAGAGAGATTCTGCACCGACTGTTTAAAAATAAACTTGCAGTGGCGGGACTGGTAACCATCGCGCTGCTTGTGCTGGTGGCAATACTGGCACCGGTTCTGGCACCTTCTCCATATGAGGCACAGGATCTGGAATCCACTTATCAGTTTCCGAATGCCGCCCATCCATTGGGAACGGATAATCTGGGGCGGGATATTATGAGCAGACTGATCTATGGCACCAGACAGTCATTGCGTATCGGGGTACTTTCTGTGGCGATTGCTTCCACACTGGGCATCATATTCGGTTCGGTCGCTGGATTTTATGGTGGAAGAGTAGATAATATTCTGATGCGTATGCTCGATATCTATCAGTCGATTCCGGCCATGCTTCTTTCGATTGCTCTGGCAGCAGCACTGGGACCCGGCATAAATAATGCCATTCTGGCGATCGGTATTTCCACGATGGCTGAGTATGCACGTATGATTCGTGCACAGATACTTACGGTAAGGGAACGGGAATATGTAGAGGCAGCGAGAGCCATCAACGCGGGTGACTTTCGGATTGTGACAAAACATATCATACCAAATGCACTGGCACCGCTGATTGTTTCCATTACCATGAATATCGGCAATTCCATTCTTGCTGCAGCAACATTGAGTTTTATTGGTCTTGGTGCCCAGCCGCCGCTGCCGGAATGGGGTGCCATGTTGAGTGCAGGACGGGCATATATGAGGGATTATGGATATCTGGTGGTGATTCCGGGTATCTGCATTATGATCAGTGTTCTGGCTTTCAACCTGTTGGGTGACGGTTTGCGGGATGCCCTTGATCCTAAGATGAAAAATTAGGAGGATAGATGATGAATGAGCAAAAGAAAGAAAATTTATTAACGATTGAAGATCTTGTAGTGGAATATGATACGGATGAAGCAGTAGTACAGGCTGTAAATCATGTCAACCTGCAGCTGGGCAGAGGTGAGACTCTGGGGCTGGTTGGAGAGACAGGTGCAGGGAAGACGACAATCGCCAGAGCAATTCTGCGTATTCTACCGGATCCGCCCGCTAGGGTATGCGGCGGCCGGATCCTGTTCGGTGGGGAAGACCTTCTTGCATTGAGTGAGGGTAAGATGCGCAGGATCAGGGGCAATAAGATTGCCATGATCTTTCAGGATCCAATGACAGCATTAAATCCGGTCGAAACTGTGGGGGATCAGATCGCGGAGGCTATTGGACTACATGAAAAGCTCTCACGAGCTGATGTGGAAAAAAGGGCGGTGGACATGCTTGAGATGGTTGGGATTCCCGGGGAGCGTTATGAGGAATATCCGCACCAGTTCTCGGGCGGTATGAAACAGCGTGTGGTGATTGCAATGGCACTGGCCTGTCACCCGGAGCTGCTTCTGGCGGATGAGCCGACTACGGCCCTGGATGTGACGATACAGGCGCAGGTGCTGGACATGATGGATAATCTGAAAAAACGGTTGGACACTTCCATGATTCTGATCACGCATGATCTGGGTATTGTAGCCGGTATGTGTGATAAAGTGGCGGTGGTTTATGCGGGAGAAATCGTAGAACAGGGAACGACGGAGGAAATCTTTGACCATCCGGAACATCCATATACGGTAGGGCTTTTTCAGTCTCTGCCGCGTTTGGACAGCAGGGAAAAACGTCTGCGGCCTATCAATGGTCTGATGCCTGATCCTGCAAATCTGCCGCAGGGATGCAAATTTTATGACAGATGTCCTTTTGCAGTGCCGGAGTGCAGCCAGAGGACTCCCGAGATGAGGGAACACCGTGCCGGACATTTTGTGAGATGTATCAGAACGGGAGGTGAGAAATGATGGGTACAGTTTCACTGGAAGTCAGAAACTTAAAGAAATACTTTAATACACCAAGGGGACTGCTTCATGCAGTGGATAATGTTGATTTCAGTATTGAAGCGGGCAAAACACTGGGAGTCGTGGGGGAATCCGGCTGCGGGAAGTCTACGCTTGGTCGTGTGATTCTGCACCTGCTGGAATCCACGGGAGGACAGATCCTTTTTGAAGGCAAAGATGTAACACATGTCAGCAGAGCGCAACTGCGTGCCCTGCGGGAGGATATGCAGATTATCTTTCAGGATCCTTATTCTTCTTTGAATCCCCGTATGAGTGTCAGTGAGATCATCATGGAACCTCTGTTTTTGAAAGGCGGTATGTCCAGAGCGGATATGCATCGGGAGACCAAAAGATTGATGGATACCGTGGGATTAGCCGAACGGCTGGAGAACGCTTATCCTCATGAGCTGGATGGCGGTAGAAGGCAGCGAATCGGTATTGCACGCGCTTTGGCACTGAATCCCAAATTTATTGTCTGTGATGAACCGGTGTCGGCACTGGATGTCTCGATTCAGGCACAGGTTCTTAATCTGATGCTTGACCTGCAGGAAGAGAGAAAGCTGACGTATATTTTTATCACACATGATTTGTCTGTTGTTAAATACTTTTCTGATGACATCATGGTCATGTATTTGGGGCAGGTGGTGGAGAAGGCGCCTTCGGATCTGCTGTTTGCCAATCCCGGACATCCATATACCAAAGCGCTTTTGTCGGCGATTCCGGTGCCGGATGTTCATGCACCGCGGGAACGAATCTTGTTGAAGGGAGAGATTACTTCACCGATCAATCCGAAACCCGGATGCCGATTTGCGGCCAGATGCCCGCATGCTGTTGAAGCATGTACGAAAGAACAAAAACTTGCCAAAGTTAATGAGGATCATTATGTTGCCTGCCACAGAGCAGAGGAACTGATGGATAAATAAAAGGAGGAAAACAACATGAAAAGAAAGAAATTGACGGCGCTGCTGTTGGCAGCAACAATGACTGTGAGTCTGGTGTTGACAGGCTGCGGCGGAAACAATGGAACAGTCAAAGAAGAAAACACGCAGCCAGATGCAGAAGAGAGCAGCAATGAATCAGCAGAAGGCACAGATGCAGAAGAGGCTGCCCGGGAGGGCGGAACATATACCGGAAAAGATACGCTGGTGATTGCAGAATCAGGTGACTGTGGAACCCTGGCACCAACAGGAGCAACGGTTGACTGCAGGTCAGATATCAATACACAGCTTTATGAGAGTCTCTTCCGTTTTGGATACAATATGGAGATGGTGCCGAAGCTGGCAACAGACTGGGAGTGGGTTGACAATACACATTGCACCTTCCATTTGCGCGAAGGGGTTAAATATCATGACGGACGTGATTTTACGGCGGCGGATGTACTTTTCACGCTCAAACTTAACTGCGAAGATGCCAACACCTCGGGCATAGTTACTTATCTGGATTATGACAATTGTGTCATAGAAGATGATTATACGATCACGTTGGCATTTACAGAGCAGAATGCTTTTAATTTGACGAAACTGAGCGCCATGAATATCGTGAACGAAGAGGCCTACAACGAGAGCGGTGACAATATGGCAACACATCCTGTAGGGACAGGTCCGTATAAGTTTGAGAGCAGTGTACCAGGTATGAGTTATACACTGACGGCATTTGACGATTACTGGGACGGGGCACCAGAGTATATCAAGACAGTTACTTTTACCGTTATAGCGGAAGGATCTCAGAGAACCAACGCGCTTCAATCCGGTGAAATAGACATCAATAAGGCATTGCAGTCCAGTGATTTTGCATATCTTGACGGACTGGATGAATATACGGCAGTCAGCAAGGCAGGAACCAATACCCAGTGTCTCTTCTTTAATATGACGGAGAATTCTCCTTTTGCTTCAAAGGAATTACGTCAGGCAGTGGCCTATGCAGTGAACAATGAAGAGATGAACAAGACGGCATATGATGGTTTGAGCGTACCGGCTACCGGTCCCTGGTCACCGGGCATGATGGATTATGATGCCGGCTGGACAAATCCGATGTACGGACAGGATAAAGTGAAAGCAAAAGAGCTGGTGGATTCAGTGGGAGCGCCTTCTGAGTCGATTACAATCTTGTATAACGGAGACGCACAGAACGAGATCATGGCGCAGATATTGCAGGCAAATCTGACGGAGATCGGAATCCCGGCGGAGATCAGCAGTGTGGATGCAGGTGTATTTTGGAGTGCTATGGGTGATCCGACAGGATGGGATATTGGCATCATGGGATGTTCTGCACCGAGCGGTTATGGTCTGGACAGTATGACGGCTTTTCTGACAGGGTTAAATTTTCAGGGATGGTCAGGAACGGAATATGACAGGATGGCAGAACTTTGTGTGATGGCTTCTGTAGCGGATTCGGACGAAAAACGTCTGGAATATACAAAAGAGTTGTGGGATCTGATTGAGGAAGAGGTACCGTTGTATGGCGTAGTGGCGCTGTCCTTTATGATGGCTCATGACAGTACTCTAGAACTGGATATATATGACCAGTTTACCGTTTATGTGAAGGACCTTAAATTTAACAACTAGGAAGGGAAATCTGTATGCTGAATTATACCCGTATTTCTAAATATTATAGTGGGGTGGACGGCGTAAAGCTGGCAGTCGATCTATACCTGCCGCAGACGGATGAAAAAGTGCCGGCGGTAATGTATGCAGGACGGAATCATCGTCGTGATCGTTTTGAAGAAATGAAAAGTATATTAAACAGACTGCTGGACGAGAAATATGCGCTGGTTCTGCCGGATCTTCGGGGTATAGGGGCATCTTACGGCAGATCTGACGGGTTTCATAGCCGTTTAGAGGCGCAGGATATGAAAACGCTGATGGAGACTATGGCTATGGAAGCCTGGTCAGATGGCAGCTTCGGCATGCTGGGCGGATCTAATTTTGGTTTTATTCAGGATCTGACGGCTGCCGAGCGGCCGCGGCCGCTTAAAGCGGTAATCCCCTGTGACTGTCATCCTGATTTTTATTATCAGGATTATCCGAATGGAGCTTCCCGGCATATAGACTTTCTTCCGGGAATGGGAGAAGAGCCGCCGGCCACCCCTGTAGATGAGGACAAAGATGGAAGAATGCTGGCACAGGCGGCAAAAGAGCACGAGACAAATCTGGGATTTTTGGGTCAGTATTTTGCCAATATGCATCGTGACACCATCAACCCTAAATTAGGTTATGCGCCCCAGAGGGAAATATCAATCTGGGAACGAATGGACAGTATCCAGTACAGCGGCATTAAGTATTATAAAAACGGAGCATGGTATGATCCGGGAGCGACAGGGGCCATATTTGCCCATAAAATATTTGATGGGAAGCTGCTGATAGGACCATGGAGGCATTGTGAGATTTACAGGTGCAATAAAGCCGAGGAAGAACAGCTGGCCTTAAGCGGTACAGTAATGGACCGGCCCAATGGGGCATTTGACTGGGAAGAAGAATACGTCCGCTTTTTCGATCACGTGTTGAAAAATGTGGAGAATGGATGCCTGACAGAACCACCGATCAGATATTATACAAGAGGGGAAAAGGCTGGAACGGAGTGGAAGTATGCGGCAGATTTCCCGCTGGACAGCCAGCGGATATCCTCCCTGTATCTGGATGCAGCGCCCAGCGGGACAATAGAAAGCTGCCATGACGGCAGTTTGAGTGAAGAAAAACCGGGCAGTACCGGTGTAATCCGGTATAAAACGGACAGGAGTATTAATCTGTACGGACAGGCGGGAACGCTGGATCGCTATATAGAAGGAAGATTTGCGAGGGAGTCCGGAAAATGCCTGACTTTTACAACGGAAGTTCTGGAGAAGCCGGTGGAGATTACCGGTATACCTACACTGGAGCTGGATGTGACATCAGATCATAAGGATGGACTGTTTTTTGCGGTTTTGGAGGAAGTACATTCGGATGAGAGTACCTGCTTTTTGACTGAAGGTATGATAAGGGCATCCCATGCGAAGCTGGGATACCACAAGGCGTATCGATCTATGGGCCTTCCTTACCATCCGGGCCTTTCATCTGATCTGGACGTATTACATACGGAAAAGCCGCTGCATCTGGATTTTATAATGGAGGCTATGTCACAGTTGATACAGGCGGGCAGCAGGCTGCGGCTGAGTGTATTTTGCGCAGAACAATCCTATCAACAGCCGGAAGCAGTAGGAGAAGAAAACCCGGTCATCGGCCTGCATTTCGGACGATCGGTACTGAAACTTCCGGTCATTGCACCGGATGTGACGGAATTTACAGGGGAAATGACCATAGGAAAAGAAAGGGGGACGGGAACGGTATGGGTATTTAAACGTGCCGTTTATGTGAGGCTGCATGATAAGTGGTATCAGTACCCGTGTATGCAGGTATATCCTTTAGATCAGTGCACAGTACTTTATAAGACAGCACAGTTTGATGTGGTAAAAAAGAGCAGTGAGCAATATGTGACAGTGCGGGCAAATGGCGCAGTGGCTTTTAACCTTACAGGCATCATACCGGAACGGAAGGAATTCATGATAAGCAGACCATGGCTGCACCCTTACAATCCGCAGCATAAGCAACCCTCCAGATATGAAGTTACTTTTGCCGATCAGTGGGTGGCTACAGTGCCGGTCGAACGCTGTCAGGAAGGATTTCCGGATATCGGTCCCTACAGGACGATGGATCTGCTGTTGAATCTGAAACTTCCGTCAGTGGGAAAGGCGCCTTATCCCTGCATCGTGGGTATTCATGGACACGGTGGAGATTATGACTGCTTTGAGCGTATCGGAGATGAGCTGTTGGATGCAGGATTCGCGTTGGCTTCCATAGATTATCGTGCAACACCGCCTAACCGTTGGCCCACACTTCTATTTGATGCCAAAGGCGCGATCCGTTTCCTGAAAGCGCATGCTATGAAATATGGACTGGATGCGAATCGGTTTGGGGTGATCGGGGGATCATGCGGAGGACATTTGTCGGCTTATATTGCGGCCACGAACGGTGATGCGGCTACAGAAGGAGACATTGGAGGTAATACAGAATATGACAGTCATATCAGTGCAGCTGCCATTTATTATCCGTGGACGGATGCCTTGAAGTTTGGGGAAGACAGTTATGACCTGTATCCGGGCCAGATGAATAAAGTCATGAATTCTGACGGAGAATTTGCGCCTCCCGGTTATATGATTGATTTCGGCGGGCGGGGAAAAGGGCTTGCAGAGTTGAAAAATCATCTGGGAGACCCCGCTTATCAGGAAATCATTGAAAGAGCATATGAAGTGAGTCCGGTGACGCAGGTGACAGGCCAGAGTGCACCTTCCGTTATTGTACATGGGATATTTGAGTGTGGGATTCAGATTCCAATGCAGCAGAGTGTGAGGTTCTTTAGAGCGTTGACCGGGAAACATGTAAAGGCGTTGTTATTATGTAATAATGAAGGCTTGTACGGGGATGATCCGGAGGTACAGGCAGCAGTGGTGGATTTTCTCAAACGAAGAGTATAGTATAACGAAAATCAGTATAGTTTTTCTTTTGCAGTGAGTGGTTCTGCGATATAATAGAATAGAAAGCTGGTTTTGCAGTTTGGATTATGTGTGGAGAGAATTTACATGGAGAACCGTTTAGAGCAGGCAAACAGTCAGATCTTGTCACAAAAGATGATACAGGCAGTCAATATTCTGCAGATGGGAACACAGGAGCTGTCGGCGTTTATTCAGGAATTTTCCATGGAAAATCCGGTAGTGGATGTGGAGATACAGGAAGAAGAGGCAAGAGAGGATGAACGTCTTAAGAAAATAGAGTGGCTGGCGGAACTGGATGAACAGAACAGGGAGTACTACAGTACGGAGCGCAGGGAATCTGAGGGATGGGAGTTTGATCATGTTTCACAAAACGAAAACAGCAGCCTCAAAGAAACACTTATGATGCAGCTGATTGGATGCGGTCATTCTGTTTTGGAAATGGAGGTGTTTTCCTACATAGCTGACTGTCTGGATTCCAGAGGATATTTTGTTTTTCCGGTGGAGGATCTTATGGAGCGTATGTCCATTTCCAGAGAGAGGGCCGGGAAATGTCTTGCAATTATGAAAAATCTTGAGCCGGCAGGAGTGTGTGCCGGTTCATTGCAGGAATGTCTGCGCATACAGCTGGAGAGAAAAGAATATGAGAGCAGGGTGGAGCTGGAAATTGTAGAGAAGCACCTGGAGCAGTTGGGAAAGAGGCAGTTGTCGGCGATTGCCAGACAGATGAAGATTCCGCTGGAAAAAGTGAGGCTTGCGGCAGAAAGGATCAAGAGTTTAAATCCGAAGCCGGCGCAGGGATTTGGGAGTGACAGAATTTCCAGGTATGTAAGTCCGGATGTGACAGTAGTGAAATTTGAAAACTATTTTCAGATATTGACGAATGACTATGTCTATTCTTCGTTTCATATCAATATCGGATATCTTAGGATGATGCAGACGGAAGAGGACCAGGAAGTTCGGGCATATCTTTCGAAACAGATTAAAAGAGCACAGGAAATGCAGGAGTACATCAGTAAACGGAAAGCTACATTGATTTCACTGACGAAATGTATTGTTGATATCCAAAAAGATTTTTTTATCTATGGCGGCAGTAATATCAAGCCGTTTTCGATGACTGAGGCGGCGCAGATGCTTCGGATGAATGTTTCTACTGTGAGCCGTGCCGTCAATGACAAATATCTGCAGTGCTGCTGGGGACTTTATCCGCTGGCATATTTTTTCCCGAAAGGGACCGATGTCGGACAGGAAACAAAGATCAGCACAGAACAGATAAAACAGAAAATAAGATTTCTTCTGGAAGCAGAAGACAAAGGACATCCTTACAGTGATCAGAAGTTATCAGAAATCTTAAATCAGGAGGGAATTTCAATTTCCAGACGTACCGTTGCCAAATACAGAGAGGCGATGCTTATACCGGATTGCAGAGGGCGTAGAGTGTAAAACGGACATAAGAGTGTGTCGTGTGAAAAAGAGGGTGCAGCACAAAAGTATTGAAAATCTTTGTGCAACACCCTCTCTTTATAAAAAACAGATTAGTGCCTTTCTTGACCTATAGCATTACTGAGACTGTACTGTCACAAGGCGTCAATACCGTATCTTTTCCGTCGATAACCATAGAAGCACCGTTTGAGGAAACTGCCTGTACATTAATGAGGCGTACCGTATAAGGCTTGCCGCCGGTATTTTCGGCTTTGATCGTGATTGTCTTGCCGGTCTTCACAACACTGATCCGCAGATTTGCCTGCTGTTTCATATCATACACCACCGTAGAGCATTCCTGCCCGTCCGTCAGGGCGTAGACACGCAGTTCCACACCGTCGGCGTAGTCGTAATCCGGCCTGTCATTGCAGGCTCCCATAGCGATGATGGAATTTTCCCGTACCATCAGCGGCAGGTGCAGATAATCGAAGGTCTTTTCTTCCCAGATGCCGCCGTCTGTCACTTCTCCGGTGAAGAAGTCCGTCCAGGTGCCCTTTGGCAGATAGAAGGATCCGATGCTCTGGTCATTGAAGATCGGCGCCACCAGCAGGTTGTCGCCCAGCATATACTGTTTGTCCAGATACCAGCAGTTGCGGTCTTCCGTATATTCCAGAACCATACTGCGCATGGTCGGCACGCCGGAGCGGGAGGTATCAATAGAAGTCTTGTACAGGTAAGGCATGAGGGAGGCTTTCAGCCTGGTAAAAGCTCTCACCACATCCACCGCCTCTTCGTCATAGAGCCACGGCACGCGGTAGGACTGGCTGCCGTGCAGGCGGCTGTGGGAGGACAGCAGGCCGAAAGCCACCCAGCGCTTATAAACATCTGCCGTGGAGGTGTGCTCGAAGCCGCCGATGTCGTGCGCCCAGAAGCCAAAGCCGGACATCAGGAGCGACAGGCCGCCGCGCAGGCTTTCTTCCATGGATACATAGTCCGACCAGCAGTCGCCGCCCCAGTGTACGGGGAATTTCTGGCCGCCCACGGTGGCGGAGCGGGCGAACAGCACGGCTTCGCCTTTGCCGCGTTTGCGCTCCAGCAGGTCATAGACCGTCTTGTTATACAGATACGTATAGAAGTTGTGCATCTTTTCCGGGTCGGAGCCGTCGTGGTAGACGCAGTTAACGGGAATCCGCTCGCCGAAGTCGGTCTTGAAGCAGTCTACGCCCATATCGAGCAGCGCTTCCAGCTTATCCTGATACCATTTACATGCCGCCGGGTTGGTGAAGTCCACCAGCGCCATGCCCGGCTGCCACATATCCCACTGCCATACGTCGCCGTTTGGCCTTTTTACGAAATAACCTTTTTCTGTACCCTCGGCAAAAAGAACAGATTCCTGACCGATGTAGGGATTGATCCAAACACAGATGTTCAGGCCTTTTGCCTTGATCCTGGACAACATGCCTGCGGGATCGGGGAACACCTCTTCATCCCATACGAAATCGGACCAGTGGAAGCCCTTCATCCAGAAGCAGTCGAAATGGAAGGTGCGCAGCGGAATGCCGCGGTCCAGCATACCGTCGATAAAACTCATCACCGTCTCTTCATCATAGTTGGTGGTGAAGGAGGTGGACAGCCACAGGCCGAAGGTCCAGGGGGCCGGGAGAGCAGGCTTGCCGGAAAGATCCGTGTATCGCATGAGCACGTCCTTCATGGTGGGGCCGTTGAAGAAGAAGTAATCCAGACTGCCGCCTTTTACACAGAAGGAAGTTTTCGTCACGTTCTCGGTGCCAAACTCCATGGACACACGCTCCGGATGGTTGACAAGTACACCATATCCCTTGTTGGAAAGGAAGAAGGGGATGTTCTTGTATGCCTGTTCCGTGCTGGTGCCGCCGTCCTCGTTGTAGATTTCCACGCTCTGTCCGTTTTTGACAAAAGGGGTGAAGCGTTCGCCGGTGCCGTAGAGCAGTTCGCCCACACCGATGCCCAGCTGTTCCCGCATATAGGTGTTTTCCAGATCCCCGTCAACTTCGTAGAAATCGCCCTTATAGGCGGTTTTCATCAACGCCAGATCCCGGCCGCGGCTTTCGGTCAGCACACGGTCCCCGCTTTTGTAGGTCATGGACCAGGGATTTTTCGTGATGACAAGAGACAGAGTACCGCTGGTGATCACGATCATGTCTTCCGTGTCCTCCACCTGCAGTTTCTGCGGTGTATCCAGGTTCAGATCGAAGGAAGGCGTGCGCTCCAGCCGGCCCATATGATGGTCGGCCCGTATGCGCAGAACATCCGGCATGGGGGAGGAGATGCGGATGTTGAGATTGATGCCGCCCAGCGTATCCCCGCGATGTGTGATCGGATGGGTGGGTGCGCATAGAGTCACTTCCGTATCGGTCACCTTCGTATAGTAGACCTCATGCGGTGAGAAACAGGCTGTCCCCTCTTTGAACAGCCAGCAGCCGTTGTTGAATTTCATGATGATATCCTCGCTTTCCGTATTAAGATTCTATTTGTATTATAGCAGTAATTGCTGCACTGTTATATTTTTATTTTTGGAGTTGACAGAAAGGATCAGAAAGGTCATTCCACCCTGATCTTCATTACAACGGGAAAGGCACTGTGCACATTATGTGTATGGATATGCAGCCCTTCTCCGTCCACAAAAAAGGAAGGTTTCTCCTCAAATCCCAGGATTTCAACACCGCGGATAATGCCGTGGAAATTGGGTTTGCTGGAATCGGAAGATTTGGACAGGGCGCGTATGGTCAGGCGGCCGTCTTCAGGATATTGCAGACAGGCGGCATAGATACAGCCGTTGCCGGCAGTAAACCGGAAATCTTCCTTCGTGTAGGCAGTGGCGGAGGCATCACTGAACTGGCCTTCCACTTCCACAGTGGGGCCTTCCGCCGGGATACGCCATGGTTTGGCACTGTAGACGGCCTCTTTGTTGATGGCAAGCCAGCGTCCGATATCGCGCAGGATTTCGGCATCCTGTTCCGCGAAGGTGCCGTCGGCTTTAGGGCCGACGTTGAGAAGCAGGTTGCCGTTCTTGCTGACGACGTCGATCAGGTAGCAGATCAGCTCGTTGCTGCTCTTATAGTCCAGACTGTCCGTGTAACACCAGGAATTGCGGGCAATGGCCGTGTCGGTCTGCCAGTAATAGGGTCTTGTATCCGCGAACTTGCCCCGCTCCACATCTACAATAGCGCTGCCAAAAGCCATGGCGTCGTGTTTGTAACAGATGGCAGCAGGGAAGCCCAGTTCCAGGCCACGGTTATAATAATAAGCTGCAAACCTGCGCAGATACGGTTTGTAGGCTTCATGTTGGATCCACCAGTCGAAATAGAGAATCCGGGGCTGGTAGCGATCAACGATCTCACAGGTGCGGCACAGCCAGTCTTCCAGAAAGGCCCTGTCGGGATAGGGCTTTGCATACAGATCCTGAAAATCAGGCTGCTGTTGTTCCGATGGCCAGTAGAAGTCGCCGCAGGACAGAGGGTCCTGGATATCGCTCTCGAAATCCCTGCCGGGCCCCATAAACCAGTGATGCTCCGCCCGGTGGCTGGAGGCGCCAAAGACCAGTCCCTTTTTTTCAAAAGCAGTCTTTAACTCACCGAGAATGTCTCTTTTCGGTCCCATCTGTGCGGCATTGTAACGGGACAGATCGCTGGAATACATCTGGAAGCCATCATGATGCTCCGCCACCGGAACCACATATTTTGCGCCTGCAGTGGCAAAGGTCCCGGCCCAGAAGTCAGGATCGAAACGTTCTGCCGTGAAGAGGGGGATAAAATCTTTGTAACCGAATTTCGTATGCTTTCCGTAGGTGCGGATATGGTGTTTGTACTCCGGCGAGTCTTTGACATACATATTCCGGGAATACCATTCGTTGGAGAAGGCCGGAACACTGTAAAGTCCCCAGTGGAGAAAGATACCAAACTTGGCTTTCGAAAACCAGCCCGGCATTTCAAAGTCCGTCAGAGAGTCCCAGGTGTCATGATAGGGACCACGGGCGATCACTTCTTCGATTTGTGTCAGATATTGCGTTTTGTCTTTGATTCGAAACATAGCAGGCTCCTTGCTTATGAGGTTTGATTTTATAGTGTTGCTGTTACTGTGCTGTTAGGTGTATGATCGCAACATCTTTGGCAGCCAGATTCAGGTCATCTCCTGTCTGGTATGCTCTGTCGGTCAGGATATCGACGCCGGCGCGGTTCAGGGTGACAGTGTGGTTTTGTGTATCGTGATTCAGCAGGAAAAGGAAGGTGCCGTTCCCATTGGTACGTTCCGTCACTTCGATATGCTCTTCGGTGCGCATAATCGGGGCGATACCGGCTTCTGCACATAGATCACCTGCCAGCCTGCGATAAAATGCCGCATTGGAGCGGGTGGCAACATAGTAGGCATAGCCCTGCCCGAAATGGTTGCGGGTCAGGACAGGCATACCGGCATAGAAATCATGCTCATAGGTGCTCAGTACCTCAGCACCCTCTGTATGCAGCAGGTCACAGAGCAGCATTGCGGGATAGGAAGTTCCCTGCCAGGTAAAGCTGTTGTGTGCATCTTCAGGCAGTGCATCCTCTTCTTCTACCCAAATGCCGAGAATATCCCGCAGTCTGCCGGGATAGCCGCCCACAGTTACCAGATCGTGGTCGTCCACGTAACCGCTGAAGAAAGTAGTCACGAAACGGCCGCCTGCTTTGACAAACTCTCTGATCCGTTCGTCATGGCCCGGTTTTATCATGTATAAAAGCGGTGCGACAACCAGTGAATAGGGGGCAGGATCGTCTTCTACGCTGATGATATCCACGGCAATGTTCAGATCGGTGAATGCTTTATAGTAATGAAAGATTTCATCACAGTATTTCAAATTGACCGTCGGGCCTGCGGAATAGCCGGTAGCCCACCAGTTATCCCAGTCAAAAATGATGGCGGCTTTTGCGTTCGTCCTTGCACCCAGTGTCAGGGAACCGATCTTTTCAAGTTCAGCACCCAGAGCAGCCACTTCACGGAAGACACGGGTATTCTCATGACCGGCATGGTCAATCACGGCACCGTGGTATTTCTCGCAGGCGCCGATACTGCGTTTCATCTGGAAAAACATCACAGTATCAGCACCGTGGGCCACCGCCTGATAGCTCCACAGACGCATAACGCCTGGACGTTTCAGGGCATTGTAAGGATGCCAGTTGGTTACGCTGGGGGTCTGCTCCATCAAGGCAAAAGGTCTGCCCTGTTTGAGGCCGCGCATCAAGTCGTGGCGAAGGGCGGTTTCTTCTGCAACAGCGTCATAGGCAGGGTAGTTGTCCCAGGAGACAAAATCCATATATTTCGCCCACATCTGGTAATCCAGCGGCTGATAGGTTCCCATCAGGTTGGTGGTGATCGGAATGTCGGGCGTGATGGCATGAATCGCGTCATATTCCAGACGGAAGGCATTAAGAATACTCTCAGAGTTAAAACGTTTATAATCCAGAGAGATTCCCTGGAAATTCGTGCGATCGTTATGGCCGAAATGCTCGGAACGCATGTCCGGAACAACGATCTCATCGAAATCGTAGAAAGTATGTCCCCAGAAAGCGGTATCCCAGGCTGCGTTGATTGCCTCGATGGTCTGATATTTGTCTTTGAGCCATTGACGAAAAGCATTCTCACAGTTCTCACAATAGCATTCGCCACCGTATTCGTTGGAGACGTGCCAGGCTACAATATTGTCGTAGGATTTATAGCGTTCGGCCAGTTTTGAGACCAGCGCCACGGCATATCTGCGGTAGGTGGGGCTGTTGGGGCAGGAATTGTGGCGGCTGCCGAATTTGCGACGCAGACCGTGCTCATCTACCCGCAGGATATCAGGATATCTGCGCGCCATCCAGGCAGGATGAGCACCCGTGGAAGTGGCAAGGCAGATCTTCATGCCGTGTCTTGTGACCATCTCCATGATCTTGTCCAGTTTATCGAAATAGTAGGTATCTTCCGAAGGCTGCAGCATAGCCCAGCTGAAGACATTGAGAGTGACAGTGTCGATGTGTGCCAGTTTCAGAAGACGCATGTCCTCTTCCCATGTTTCCTCCGGCCACTGCTCCGGGTTGTAATCCCCTCCATAGAGGATTTTCTTTACTTTATGATTCTCGATCATTGACTGTGTGGCTCCTTTCTGGAAAACAGGTTTTATCAGGAAAGTCTCTGACTTTCATACCAGAGTATATGCCTTCATCATATCGAATCCGGCCTGAAACCGCAATGTGTTATCTTAGTATTTTCTTGTATTTATTTGCGGTCGATCAGCATATTCTTACAGAAACGCAGTGGAAAAAGTAACGACAAAAGAAGCCGGACTGAATAGTCCGGCTTCAAAATCGAGATCAATACATTTAGTTTGTTACGGTCATGCCTGCTTCTTCTGCCATCTTATCGAATTTCTCCATGACAGCGTCATAGGTTCTCTGAGAGATGTCCGGCAGCTTGCCGCCCCATGTCTTTTCCGCCTGCTTGTAGCCCTTCTTGAAGGCTTCGCGCATCTCTTCGATCTTGCTCGGATCGCCGCCTGTCAATGCAGTAGCGAAGTCGATGATCCTGTCGGACGTCTGCTCTACGCCCCAGTAACCGTCCTCTGCGATATCCTTCTGTGCCTGTGCCTGAGTAGCAGCATCCACTTTAAGATTGCCGCTGG